>Ga0209113_1000089_pt1 | contig 18797 bp, 10 predicted proteins | sample TexAe_RefH0_O1_FD_187951 | JGI IMG/M metagenome (GOLD analysis project Ga0209113, IMG submission 187951) | Forest soil microbial communities from Davy Crockett National Forest, Groveton, Texas, USA - Texas A ecozone_RefH0_O1 (SPAdes) (version 2) | ecosystem: Environmental > Terrestrial > Soil >... | reverse complement strand
AATCTTAGAAGGTAATATAAATATTGGATCTTCTTGAAATTTACTTCTATAGATTTTTAAGGATAAAGTAGCCAATGAATATACACTTTCAATATCAACTTTGAATTTATTAAAATACATATTTTGTGCATTAAATAATGCTTCGTATAATGATTTAGCATCTTGTAAACTATAATTTATAAATTCTTGTAATAATTCTGAATTATTAAATAAAGAAATATTATTGAATTTATAATTGTAAGCTGTTAATTTACCTTCAACTCCAAACATTTTACATAATTTATCTAATGAAAGTTTAGGGAATATTCTTAAACTATCTTTCCATTCAATTAATTCACCTAAAGCATTACAACTAATAGAAATAAATGTATTTCTTTCATCTATAATAGAAGATACATTTTCTGGATTATAACAACTCATTAAACCTTTATATAAGAAATATCCATCGAAATTACCTAAGTTATGAGCAAAGATTACTAATTTATCTTTAATAGTTATATTAGTTTCTAATACACTTTTTAAATAATTAAAATATTTATTCCATAATTCTTTAGTAGCTAATTCAGAATTAGTTAATAATAAAGTTGGATCAATTAAAAATATTTTATTTTCTATTACACCATTATTAACTCCACAACTACTGATAGCTATTACTACTTCACTTTTAACACTTTCTAAATAAATTGTTTCTAGATCCATAGTAAATATTGGTTTAATACTTTGTTGTTTTAAAATACCTTTTTTATTGTAAAGTGAAATTGGGTTAATTAATCCTTTATACCATTTTCTGTTAGTTAAAGTTGAATAACTTCTTGTTAAACCTATAATTAATTGATTATTTTTTAAAATGTTTTGCATTTTGATTTGTTATTTATTATTTTTATTTGTTTGTGTTAAATTAATTACTTTCAATGAAGATTTTTAAGTAATTAATTTCTAAAAGAGAGTATTATAATATTAATATGTTATAATATTATAAGTTTAAATTTTACTGGACACTATAACTAATATTAAATCTTTGAACTATCAGTTTTTTATTTTATATTTATTAAACAAAGATTGTTATTTAAGGTTTTTCACCTGTGTTTATTTAATGTTTTTTCACCTGTGTTATTTACATGTTTAAGGTTTTTCACCTGTGTTTATTTACATGTTTAAGGTTTATTTAGATCATCTTAATCTATTACTTTTATAATCTATTTACTTTTATAATAAATCCCTTTCTAAAACCTTTTTAAATTTTCTTTTTTAAGGCATACCTTTTTTTATTATCTTTTCTCTTTTATAAAGCACTTTTTATTTATTTTTTTGTTTTTTAACAAATTTTATCAATTTTATTTTTATTTATAAAACTCTTAAAATATTACCAGATTCGAACTGATATCCCTAAGTACTTGATTCTTAGTGTTTTAGCTTTAAACTAAATATTTGAAGGGGGTAATTTTATGTTATTACTTAGAATATTTAAAGATTTTATTTTTTAAGTAATTGAATTTAAAGTTATATTTAAATAACTAAAGATCGGTGCATTTAACAATTATTCAACATCTAATATTGCAAATTCATTTGGTGTTGTAGATACTTCATTTGATACACTACTACTTGCAACTTTAACAGTTTTCCATGAGGTTAACCATTTATCAGTATTTTCATTGAATGGTATTTTTCATGGATTTTCCATTCACCAACATCTTGTAAAATATTTTCTGTTACAGGCAATGAAGTAGGAATGATAGTTGGTGTAGATGGTATACTTTTTAATTTACTATAAGTTTGTAATTGATCAATCCATACACCTCTAGGAATGGGTGTATTAAAATTAGTAGCTGCAGCTGTTTCCACCCAGATGTTTGGAGTGCCACCAACTATTTCTTTAAATTTACCTTTACTTACTGATAAACTATTTGCTACTCTATCTGCATACTCTCTAGCTTTAAATCTTTCCATACTTTCAAATACAGATTCACCAAACAAGTTAATTCTTAATTGATCAATCCAAGGTAAATATGGATTTAATTTAGTGAAAGGATAATATCTTCTATCTGCAGTTTCCATAACATTTTGTTTATCCATGAATGTATTAAAACCTTGAGTATCACTAGCAGCTATAAACCAATTTAAAGGATTTATTCCATGTCTGAACTGTCCATAAATTCTGGTAGTTTTTTTGCTGATGACTTCGAATAAGTTACTGATCCCTTGTGCTAATCCCTCTATTATCATTGATTGTTATTTCTGGTTGTGTACTTGAACCTGCTAAATCTGATGGATCAATTCCTGCTGTATTTCTACCAACTTCATCAATCCATAAAGGATCAATTATTAATTTATATTCTAAAAATACAACAAACAATCCACCTAATATCCATAACCAACTAGAGAAATATTTATACCAAGGTGTTGATACAGGATCCATTTGAATGTTTAGTAATGAATTATAAGATTTTCTTAAACTGTTTTCAACTCCACTTGTAGGATCTTGTATGAATCTCGCAATATTCTTCTTTTTACTATCCCTAAATATCGATATGGGGGATTAATATTTATATTCTAATTTAAAAAAAGATATGTCCCATAGTTACTGTTATACTAAATGAACCTCTTTTATTTTTATTTGTATATCTTGCACTATCAACATATTGAGCTTTGCCTCTAGCTAATGTACCTCTTTGTATAGTTTTAACTGTTAATCTTGGTACAACTCTTTGTGTTAATAATCTTCCAGCAACTCTAATTTTAAAACCAGATAAGTAAGAAGGTATAATAGAATATTTATTAATAAAATTATTACTTTTTTTAATTTTAGCAATTTTAAATAATTTTTTAATAATAAATCTAAGTTTAACAATATTACTAATTAAACCAATCATATTAGATAAGATATTACTATCATAATAAGGATAATGTAATCTATCTAATTCTAATTCTACAGGTTTTTTATATATTTTACTTAAAATTAAACATAATGATTGTAATTTATCATTATTATTTAATAAAAAATTTTTTTTAAAATCAAATTTATTTAAATAATAAAATAATTGAATAACTACTTTATTAGGAGTAATAACAATAATAGGTTTACTTATTAAACTAGACATTGATAAAAATGTGGATTCTAATAAAGTAAATACATTTTTATTTATTCCTACACTGCTATTCTGTATACCTTTATTATTAAATTGATATACAATATTTTGATATTTTACAGTTTCAGAATTATATTTAGAAATAGATTTAATATATTTATTTAGATTTATTTTTATTTCTTTTTGATTTTTATTTTTATTAATTAATTTTATAGTATTTTTACTAATTTGTATTTTATTATCCTCTGTCTCACCTACAAACACTAAAGCTGGTGAACTAGCGGTTGTTAAAGATTTATTTTCTTTTGTTTTAGGTTCTAATATACTAAATTTATTATTTGTATTTTTATTTAAATATAAATATAAATAATTATCATATAATTTTACCCATAAAATACTTTTTTTAAATATATTTTTATAGGAAAAGAATTTTTTATTTTCAGTATTGGACTTTTCGGAAAGTGAATTAATTACATTTTCAAAAAATGGAGCTAAACTTGATTTTTTGTTTATTATATTCATTAATATGATTTTTCCTTGTGCTCTTTGACAAACTATCCCTTAACCATAACCCAATTAAGGGTAACTATGCAGGATTATTTGTATTTGAGCAGGATTATTTAATACAAAGACTAAGTATATTAATATTACTTAGTTATTTAATATTCCATTCTATTTAATCGTAAACATTGTTCGATTTACTATTTTATAGTTAAATATATGTTTAATATAATTGATACTTTATTATATTTAAATATTAAATATTTGTAGAGTTAATTTTTTTTAAAATTTAGTATCTATTACTTAATCTACTCTTTTATATTAATATAAAAACAATGTGGCTTAGTTTATGGTTAATACCTTGAGTAATATGATGATAACCTTGAGTTTAGTAAAGAGAATTAATCTTGAGTTTAGTGGGGGTAATTAATCTTTATTTAAAATATTTAATAAATTAAGATTGTACAGGTAACATTTTAAATGCGTGGAATGGAATAGGACTTTTTAATGACCATTCTAATGTATTAACATTTTGTGTATCACCATTAAATAGTACAGATGAAGTAAAGAATGAAGGAACAGCCCAAGGGTTATTTGAAACTTCTTTACCATTAGCGAATAGATCATAAATAATATAACCAAATAAAATAGCAGAAATTAATGAAATTAAAGAACCTAAACTAGATACAGCATTCCATCCAGCATAAGCATCCGCATAATCAGGTATTCTTCTAGGCATTCCAGATAATCCTAAGAAGTGTTGAGGGAAGAAAGTTAAATTAACTCCAATGAATAAAATCCAGAAGTGTACATTACCTAAGAATTCATTATATGTTTTACCTACTATTTTAGGTGTCCAATAATAGAAACCAGAAAATAAACCAAATACAGCTCCCATAGATAATACATAATGGAAGTGAGCTACTACATAATAAGTATCATGTAATGCTATATCTAATGAAGCATTAGATAATACTACTCCTGTTAAACCTCCTATAGTAAATAGAGCTAAGAAACCTAATGTAAAAATTAAAGGTGTTGTAAATCTTAAACTACCTCCATATAATGTAGCTATCCATGAGAAAATTTTAATACCTGTTGGTACGGCAATTACCATAGTAGCTGCTGTAAAGTAAGCTCTAGTATCTACATCTAATCCTACTGCAAACATATGGTGACTCCATACTAAACATCCTAATATACCAATAGATAACATAGCATATACCATTCCTAAATATCCAAATATTGGTTTACCAGAAAATGTTGATACAACTTGACTAACTATACCAAAAGCAGGTAAAATTAAGATATATACTTCTGGATGTCCGAAAAACCCATTCCTTCATAAAATAAATTATTTCACCTTATTTATTTTACATGTATCATCTCTACCGCAGTGTCCTCCTTAGCTATAACACTAAGTTTAACTTTGGTTTCATTGATGACCTTGTGCTTGTTTGGCCTAACTATGATAAATCTTGCAGGCCACGGACATCAAACAAGGAAGGAATCGACTGTACATCAAGCACCATTTCAGGTACCCACTAATGACCCAGTCTGTAGCGATTATTTAGATAACCGACGGTCTGACTTTAGGTAGCTTTAACCGTTTTCATTAGTGTTGCCAAACAAATATTTGTTCTCAATCCCGGTAAGGATTGACTGATTTTATCTAATTTCCTTCTAAAAGTTATTATTAGATAATTCTAATCAGGACTAGAGTAATGGTACATTATTCATAATAATGTTTATTGTTTCAGGTCTTTAATTTGATAGAACTCTTTATTTATAATAAGAGATGCTCTCCTATATTATTAAGAGTGGGGGTAAACAAATTTTTAATTATTCGTATATATTAAGATATTTATTCGATTATATTTAGATATTTACCATAATATGGTATAACCTAATTTTTGTAATAATGATATTACGGAAGATGTATTTAAACCTAAACTTTCTAGAAGATTAATATTAATTAAAGTAGAACCCTGTAGTTGGTTAAATACAACTTGAAGTAATTCCAGTAATTCATTATCATTTAATATAACCACAGTTTCTACTGCATTTGTGAATAAAGGCAAAATACTTATTGATAATAGTAAGAATCCGGCGAACATTGTTTTTTTGAAATTTAAATATTTAAGAATTTATAGTGTCTAAAGCTATAATGAACAATTATTTACAATTAGAATAATTGTTCCTTTTATAAAAAAAAATTAACTCTCATAAAAATTATATGCCTCTACCTCTGTCTGCCTATCGGCCAACATTTGCCTTAACAACTTCATGACTTGCGTCAAACCATACTCTTTATTCCTATAATTTTATATACTTAAAAATCTACTTGAATTTACTATTTACTTTAGCAGCCATTTCAATTAATTTAATTCTTAATTCAAAATTAAGATGATCTTTATTTGAAATACATTGATGAATTTCTTTCCAAAGATTAAAACTTGTGAACTTTTTAGTTTTAAGAGGATATTTCTCATAATAATCATATAAATTATAACATGCTTTTTCACCATTAATGATATATGAAAAATTTGATTTTTTTGAATGAGCTTCAATAAAACCTGTTTTAAATAATAAAATTAAATAACTTAAAATAGGTACATTAATATCTCCCTTTTTAGTAATTAAAAATCTTAATCTAAAAGCATTTGAATCAGATAAAAATGATACAGTAAAACAACCTTCTGCATCAGTAAAACCAGTTAACCAACTATTAGATAAATCAGGTAAAATATTAGATTTTATAGGTTTAATTTGATCTAATATAATTTTACCTTTAATAATTTTTTTATTATATAATTGTAGAAATTCATTAAAACTTTGTTGTTTACTTGGAAGAACTATATTACCATTAAATAAATAATTAATTAATTCTAATTCTTTTTTATTTTCAACAATATATCTTGAAGTTCTTTTACCTTGTTTGATTACTTTACCAAAACCTAAATTATTATAAATTAATTGAAGAATACTTTCATCATTTGTAGATTGAGTTATTACAAATGATAAATCATTTTTATTTTTAATAATGAATGAACCTTCTCCTTCAGAAAATCCAATAAACCAAGTAAGAAAATCATTTTCTGGTAATGTTTTTGACTTATTAAAATATTCATTATATTTTATATTAAACAAAGTAAAATCAAAAGTTTCATTTGTATTATTTACTAAAGTACAAAATAGTTTTTTATTCGTATAGACCTTATAAGTAATAATTGGTGTTAAGAATAAATGTTGATATAATATTGGATCACCTCCTCCAGCTGGATCATAGAAGCTAGTATTAAAGTTTCTATCTGTTAATAACATTGTTATAGCTCCAGCTAATACAGGTAAGGATAATAATAATAATACAGCTGTAATAAAAATTGACCATACAAATAAAGATACTTTATGTAAACTCATACCATTTGCTCTCATATTTAATGCTGTAGTAATGAAATTTATAGCACCTAATAATGAAGATACTCCTGCTAAGTGTAAACTAAAAATAGCTAAATCTACTGAAGCACCTGAATGAGAAATAATACTTGATAATGGAGGATAAACTGTCCATCCAGTACCAGCACCATTTTCTACTAAAGCACTTAATAATAATAAGATTAATGATGGTGGTAATAACCAAAATGATATGTTATTTAATCTAGGGAATGCCATATCTGGAGCTCCTAAATGAATTGGTAAAAAGTAATTACCAAATCCACCAACTAAAGCAGGCATAACCATAAAGAAAATCATTAAGAAAGCGTGAGCTGTAATTATTACATTAAATAATTGATGATCTCCTTGTAAAAATTGTACACCGGGTGCTGATAATTCTAATCTAATTAAAACTGAAAAAGCAGTACCAATCATACCAGCAAATGCAGCAAAAATTAGGTATAATGTTCCTATTTCTTTAGCATTTGTAGAAAAAAGCCAATGCATTTTCATTATACTCTTTCCACCTTTTGGCTCGTTATTTAATTAAATATTATTGTTTTTTTTTAATTAAAATTTCATTGTGTTAAGATATTATGTTATTATTTTTTATTTTATTATTTTTATTTTGCCGGAATAGAGGTGAGTCGAACACCTAAGGGTCTCCCCGAACAATTAGCAATCGTCTTAACTTACCAATGTAAACTATTCCTTTAAATTTTTTTAATTTACATTGCTTACCTTGTAAGGCTTGCAGGGTTGTGTCTTTCTAATTTTAATTTAGGAATTAGGGCAGTTAAAGCTAAATAAAAGATTTTATTATATTTATTAATATAAAATATAAATTTATAATTAATAATAGTCTTTATCAGAATCGAACTGACACTAACTACGTGAAGGGTAGCCGTACCACCATTATACTAAAAGACCTTTATAAGAAATAAAAATTAAAGCGATAAGAGGAATTGAACCTGTTCTAGCAGATAATGAGACTGCTGTGCTACCTTTACACTATATCACTGGTGGGTACACTATATTTGAAATTCCTTTACGAACAAAGAGACTTGAACTCTTAAGGATTTACTCCACTCCTGCTTAAGAGGAGATTGTTTACCAATTTCAACATGTTCGTTTTTATATAATTTGAATTTATTTATTTTTATAGTTTTTATCTCTTTTATGAGAAAATAAAAAATATTATATATTTAATAATCTAATAATTTATATTAAAGGCATCAAGAGGAATTGAACCTCTGAAAAAAGTATTAACAGTACTCCGCATTAACCACTCTGCCATGAAACCTTATTTTAAATAAATTATTTAATTATATGGTAGGCGCGACTCGAACACGCTATATGTCTCCCACCCAAAGGGAGCGACGAACCAGTTTGTCATCTACCATTATTTATTAGATACTTTTATCTATTAATAAAAAATAAATCTTTATATATTATTTATATAAGGTCTTTAATTTTTAATAAAATAAAAAGAAAGTTTCTTATTTTAGCTTACTTTATAAAAAGTAGATTTAGGTAGGCTAAGATCCTTATAAATTAGCAGACTGGGTTAAATATTAAATAATAAATAAGATGGTGGGGGGATAAATAAATAAAATATAAATTAGAATAATAATGTAGATACAGAGACATGTAGTGAATCTAAGATAATATTAGGGAATATACCTAATATAATAGTAGGTATTAATAATGTAATTAATAAAATAAATTCTCTTCTTGAAACATCTTTATAAGGTTTTAAGTGAGGAGAATAAGCACCATAAGAAATTCTATTATATAAATAAATTGAATAACAAGCAGAGAATACAATACCGGTAGCACCTATAATAGCAACGATTGAGTTTCTTTGGAAAATTCCAGCTAATGCCATGAATTCACCTAAGAAATTTAAACTTAAAGGTATACCACTATTACATAAAGTAAAAATAAAGAATAATATAGTAAATACAGGCATATATGTAACTAATCCTCTAATATAACTTATTATTCTTGTTCCAGTTCTATCATAAATTACTCCACCTACACAAATAAATAGAGCAGGAGAAACAAAACCATGAGCTAAAGATAATAATATAGCTCCTTCAATACCTTGAATATTATTAGAAAATAAACCTAATATTACTACAGCCATATGAGCTATACTTGAATAAGCAATTAAAACTTTAGTATCACCTTGAATTATTGTAGCTAAAGAAGCATAAATTAAAGTTACAATAGCAATAGTTTGTAATAAAGGACCAAAATAATTACATGCATCAGGTAAAATATTTAATAATACTCTAATATAACCATAAGTAGCAAATTTTAAAACAGTACCAGCTAATAATATAGAACCAGCTAAAGGACTATCAGCATGAGCTCTATATAACCAACCTGTAAATGGCCATAATGGTGTTTTTATTGCAAATGCTAATAAAAAGGCTAAAAATAATATTTTTTGATTTTCTAAACTAATTTCATATAATGATATTAATTGAAAATCTGTTGATCCTATATAACTATATATTTGTAAGATAGCTAATAACATAAATAATGATCCTGCAAAAGTATATAAAAAGAATAAATAAGCTGATCTTATTCTAGCTTGACCTGAACCATATACTATGATTATTACAAATAATATTGGTAAAATACTTTCAAAGAAAATATAAAATAAAAATAAATCTAATACTGTAAATAAACAAATTTGTAAACTTTCTAAAATTAAGAAAGAAATTACAAATGTTTTAACATTTTCTGTTATATTTTTATAATTAGATAATAATGCTATAGGTGTTAAAAAGGTTGTTAATAGTACATAATATAAAGAAATACCATCGATTCCTAAATTAAAATGACAAAAACTTAATTGATTATATTCATATACAAATTGTATTTGATTTGTACTTGAATCAAAATTTATCCATAAAATTATAGAAACAAAGAAATTAATTAAAGAAGTAATTAATGCTATATTTCTTATTTGATTTTTACTATTGATTGAAATTTCATTTATAGGAAGTAAAAATAAAGAACCTAATACTGGTATTAATATTAGTAATTGAATCATTGTTTTTTTTAATATTTTTTTTATACCTTATTCCTTAACTTTAATTGCCTTACCCCTGACGTTAAAGCAATAGTGAATCTAGATCAACTAGATTTTTAATAATTTTGTTAAGGGGAATGGAATTTTCTTAAACTATTTTATAAATTAATTAATTTATAAGGAATTATTACAGAATATTTTTTATAACTTGTAATAATTTTAATTAAATATTTTTTATTTGTATTAATTTAATTAATTTTTTAAGTAAAAATTTTATAATTATTTTTATAAATTTTTTTATTATTTAATAATTCTATTTTTTACTTCTCTTTTAAAATGAAAATTAATTTAACAATCGATTTTTCATAAACTTCTATCAGAATCGAACTGATTTAATAAGATCTGCCATCTTACCATTTTTACCATTAAACTAAGAAATTTTTAGGGGTATTTTAACTATTCTACTTCTAATACTGCAAATTTATTAGGGGTTGATAAATCTTCATCAAATAAAGGTAAGTTTTTTAATCTACCTGCTGCTGAATTTAATATATCTTGTTCAAATGGATTACCTACACTTTCACTCATTAAATGTGTAATTGGTTTTAATCCGGGTGTATTTGGTACAGAGAATAGTTTTTCTACTGTTTGTTGAAATCCTGTATCTATTCCTGTAATTCCTAATCCTACACTTGCTATTTGGGGTGTAACTGTTAAAGTGGATCCTGATGTAGAAGATTCTGCTACTGGTATTAAACTAGCTAATATCTCATTTCTCAACATTTTTCTGTTTAAACATTCTGAGGTAGTTTCTCCTAATATTTGTATTCTTAATCTATTTATCCAGCTATCATATGGATTTATTTTTGTAAATGGATAATAAGCGCTTGAATATTGAACTGTCCTTTGTGTTGCTTGAAATGCTTCATAATCGGTGGCTTGTTCAGGAGTTAATGTTAACCAATAATTAGGGTTTAAATATTTAAAAGGTTTGAAAATTGTTTTCACTAATTTTTTTGTAATTTTAAGTGCTATACTACTTTCAACTGTAGGAGTTATGGAACCTTCGGAACTTGCTTCACTAATTACTACAGCTGGTGCTACTCCTTTTCCTTTATCTACTGTAGTGTCACCAAACAATATAGAAGGATCTTGTATAAAACTATATACACAATAAACTCCACCTACTATTATTGCTCCTCCTGCTATTATTCCTCCGATCCAGATCCAGGTAGAAAGATCCTTATACCATGAAGTTGGTGTAGGTTCCACGCTAATATTAAATAAGGATTTATAAGATTTTCTTAAACTATCTTCGACATTATTTGTTATTAAATTTTGAGGATTAAAGGCAGATTTATCTATTGGACCATTACTCCATATTTTTCTATATACATTTCCTGAATTAGATAAATTGTCTCCAGGTACATTAGGTACTATTTTATGATCGAATAATTCTACGAACCAATGAAACAACTTTTTTGTGAAATTAGAGAAGATTTCTATGTAACTGTGACCCATTCCTACGAATCCTGCTAACAAGTTATCATAACCAAATCCTACCGTTTTAAATACCATGTAAACTCCTATTACGGCATTAAAGATTATAAATAGTTTTCTTAATCTTACTAAAACTTTCCAGATTGTTGTTCTACCATATATTACAGATAAAATTGTAATTATTCTTTTAATGTATGGTATTTTATATATCATCTCCAATAAAGGGGGATAAAATAATATTATTTAGATTTATTTTTTAGAAATGAAGATAGGTGCTACCATAGCTAATAATAAAATTACACTTGTTATTATTAATAAGAATGCACCAGTAGTATAAAGGTGTTGTCCTATAGTTTCAATTTGTAAGAAATTAGTAAAAGTTGTATCAGCAATATTAGGATTATAAGCAGTATTAACAGTATTAATAGCAGAAATTTCAGAATTAAATAATAAACTATTAAAATTAGTTAAAGTTTCTAATAATACAGAAATTATAGATACATTATTAAAACTAAATGGCATTATAGTAAAGATTTCATAAATAAATAAAGATCCTATTGCTAAAGCTAAAGGTAAATTTTTTGTATATTGTGAACCAGTTTCTAATATATCAGTTAATTTTATATTAATCATCATAATTACAAAAAGGAATAATACTGTTATAGCTCCAACATATACTATAATATAAGATATTCCTATAAATCCTACACCTAATAAGATTAAATATCCTGCAGCATTAACAAATACAGAGATTAAAAAGATTACAGCTATTACAGGATTTTTAGATGTTATAACTAAAACACTAGAAAGTAAAGTACCAAAAGCTAATATATCTATTAAAATATTTTTCATTGTATTTAATTAGTTATCATTGCTTCTATTACCTTGTTAAAGGTTCCCAACCCTATTAATTTTTTAATTAATAGATTTTTAATAATGATATGCAGCCTTGCTATTTTTGCCTAGCCAATATCTAAATATTTAATTGCTAGGTTTGGGTTTTTCTATAGAAGTGAAATATGATTCATAAATCTAATTAAAGAATAAATTCTTTAATTAAAAATGAATGAATGTTTTATTAATATTTAATTACTTTCAATGAAGATTTTAAGTTATCAAATATTTTTATTGTCATAAGTATAATATACCTTTAAAGAGATAAAATGCTAAACTTAAATTTTATTATATAAACTCCTATGCTCACTCCTTATTTATAATCGATGCCTAGGCAGCCTTGCTTACCTTTAGGATAACAGTGCTAGAGATAGATGTAAAATGCAAAGTTGAATGCTAGGTAGCATAGTCAAAATTATTATTGGTATAATAGCAGAGATATTTAAACATAAAGTTAAAACAATTCTTATTTTGTAATACACTATAACTATTTTTAATTTATTTTATTTGATTTTTTATTTTATATATCATCATTATATTTAATTAAATTATCCTCTTTTGGACTCGAACCAAAATTAACACTTTAGAAGAATGCTGTTCTAACCATTAAACTAAGAGAAATGATTTTTTTTATTTACCCTAGGTAAGCAAAGTTCTATAGAAATATTTTTATATTTATCTTAATTAAATTAAGAACATTAATTTTACTATTACTTTTAATTAATTAATAGTTAATTTATTAGAAAATAAATTCAATATCTAAATAAAATATGGTAAATAAATCTAAAATATTAAATTAATAGCCGAAAAAAGGAATTGAACCTTTGTTATACCGTCATGAATGGTATGTTTTAACCTATTAAACTATTTCAGCTCAATATTTTATTACTTATTTCTTTTAAATTAATTATTTAACTTATAATATTAATTAATTAAGATGTTAATTTATTAAAAGTTTATTGAATTTGTGGTTTTAGGCTTACACCTCCTTTTTATTTTTTTAGATTGTATGGGGGGTTTTAAAAAATTAAAATGTAATTTTCTATTTAATATTAGTTAGATTCAGTAGCTAAATCCATTAAAGTATTTTCTATTAAACCTACCATTGGTACGATTATAATAAACCAAGCAAAGTAGAATGCTGTAGCAATTTGTCCTATTTCAACATAAGGTGTGTTAGGATGCTGACTTCCAATCCACATTAGAATAAAGAAATCAACAACGAAGGCCCAGAAGAAAAATTTCATAGCTGGTCTGAAAGCCATACCTCTAATTCTAGATACATCTGTTAAAGGTAAAACTAATAAAATTAATAATGAACCAAACATAGCTAATACTCCTAATAATTTATTAGGAATAGATCTTAATATAGCATAGTAAGGTAATAAATACCATTCAGGTACGATTGAAGGAGGAGTTTGCATTGGATTAGCAGGAATATAATTATCACTGTGTCCTAATAAGTTAGGATAATAGAATATTAAAATAGATAATACTAATAAAAATAAGAAAATAGTTACTAAATCTTTAAAAATAAAATAAGGATGGAAAGCTAATCTATCTGTATTAGATGTTATTCCATTAGGATTATTTGAACCATGAATATGTAAAGCAATTAAATGTGCTACGGCTAAAGCAGCTAATAAGAAAGGTAATAAAAAGTGTAAAGAGAAGAATCTATTTAATGTAGCATTACTTACACTAAATCCTCCCCAAATTAATTCTACTAAATCTTGACCAAATACTGGAATGGCACTTAATAAATTAGTAATTACAGTCGCTCCCCATAAACTCATTTGTCCATAAGGTAAAACATATCCTAAAAATGCTATAGCCATCATTAAAACTAAAATTATTACTCCTATTGACCATAATAATACTCTAGGTGATCTATAAGATCCATAATATAATCCTCTTCCTATATGTGCATATACAAAAATAAAGAAGAATGAAGCAACATTAGCATGGCAATATCTAATTATATAACCTGCATTAACATCTCTCATTATGTGTTCTACGGATGAAAATGCAAAATCTACGTGAGGTTGATAATGCATTGCTAAAAAACTTCCAGTTAAAATTTGTATTATTAAACAAACTCCTAATAAAGAACCAAAGTTCCATAAATAAGAAATATTTGCTGGTTCTGGAGAATCAATTACATAAGAATTAAATAATCTAAGTAAAACATGTGATTTTAATAATCTCATTTATTTATTTATTTATTTATTTAACATTACTATTTTAAAAATTAAAATTAAAATAATGAATAATTTATTTTTGTTGTTTAGCCCTTTATTTATAGACAGGTAAAGTAAAGAACATTGAATTTATCAATTATTAGATTTATATATTAATTTTTAATTAATGAAAATGGAGATAAAAATTAATAATTTTTTATATTAAGTTAATAAAGAATTTAACTTTTAAGTTAATATATTATATTTAATAATATTTTTATTTAATTATTATTTTGTAGGACACTATAACTATTCTATTTTTTATTTTTTGTTTTAATTAAGCCCAAGAAGATTTGAACTTCTACAGATTCCTCATCAAGAAATTATTCTACCATTAAATTATAGGCTTTATTTTTATATTTTTGGGTCTAGATTTTTCTTCTTTCTATTTATATTTATTATTTTTATAATTTAAGCTTCGCAACCAAATATCTAAATATTTATGGGTGGGATATACTGGAACGCTAGCAAAGGAATGGTACAAACCTTGCCATAGCATTATAAATTGTATAAGGTGCAGTAAGTAAAATATTACTTATTATCTTATTTTATATTTATAATATTATTCAAACTATATATTTTATATATAAAATAATTGGGTTTAATTTTCCCTTAAAACATTTATTATTACTAATCGATACTTTTAAAATTATTATTTTTTAATTATATATATTTTAATTTTTTATATCTGTTCCTACATCATTTGATGATTAGAGTTAAGAAGGAATTGAACCTTAATTTGATAGACTTTGCAGGTCTACTACAGAACCATCTGTAAACTTAACTCTTTTATTTTAACCTTTAAATTAAGAATAATTTTCATATTTATCAATATTGTTATTAGATTAATCATTTCTGACTTATTTTATTTTTACATTATAACATATATTGTTATATTAAAAATTTACCAGCCCTTTAGACACTGGGCACTATGCTATAAGAGTTCAGAATTTGAAAACTAATAGAAAAAGAGCTAATTATTAAATTTTACTAATGTTAATGCAAATAGAACTGAAGCTGATTTTAAATTTATGTAGCATGCAATTTTAATATTTTTAGCAGATAAATTAAGTGGATATATAAATCAAAAGGTTTCTATTGTTATAGCCTTTTTTAAATTGATCCGTTTACTAAATCAGTTAAAGTTCTTAATATACATTATATTTTTATATTTATTAAATTTATAACTTTTTATATGTTATAGGCTTATTTAATATAGTAAATTTAGACAAAATAACTTTTGAAAAAGAAAGATGTACTAGCTAGAATTAAAAATTTAACAGATGTTGGTAACAAATATTAAATTAAACTCCAGCCTATTGGCTGCCCGCTCCTAAATTGAGAAGGAGAACACTACTTTACGAATATTACTTGACTCGAACTGAAAACTACTAAGGCCAAAGGTCACTGAGTAATCATTTGTTTTACCTTTAATCTAAAAATTTATTTTGCTCTACGCATTATACAGCGCCAGTGTCGTAGACAGGCAGTGAATTAAAATTTTAATATAAAGAAGGTTTTTTAAAAATTGACAATTATTAACATCAAGTCTACTTGATAAATTAGTAATGCTAAACTAAATACTTTACAGTATATTCATTTGCATCCTATTTAGAAATGATCTATTTCTTATAAACAGTTTTCTTTAGTTATCTTACCTAGTAAAAACTATGGCAAGGCAACTAAAAAACTCTCCACTTTTCGAAAATGCCTGACCTATAAATAGGTATAAGCAAGCGGAGAAAACCTAAGCCTTTTGTCAAACAAGAGACCTAGGTAAACTATAGATAGTATCCAGAGGTTAGATTCTTGCTTTATATACATTCAGCGCTTATCTATTATGTTTGTGGCTACCCAACTATGCTTACTGATTTTATTTCATTAAATAATTTATAAAAACTTCAACAATTGGTACACTAGAGAAACACAGCCTATTGATCCTTTCGTACTAGAAGGTCTGCCTCTTTTTACTATTTGTCCCTCCAGAAGATAGGGACCATACTGACTCACGTCGTATTAAACCCAACTCGCGTACCCTTTTAATCGGCGAACAGCCGAACCCTTCCCAGCTTCTTCCCCAGGAGGATAGGATGAGTCGACATCGAGGTGCCAAACAGCCGGGACAATGTGTACTCTCGCCGGCTATCAGCCTGTTATCCCTAGCGTAACTTTTATCGATTGATCCCCGTCTATTCCATAATATAGCGAAGGGTCACTAAGCCCTACTTACGTATCTGTGCGACTTCTAGGTCTTTCAGTTAGGCATGCTTTCCGCCTTTACACTCTGCATAACCGTTCACTGGTTAATTGATCTCCATTCAATTTCTAGCTATACCTTTTGTAAAATGAATTTATTTTTATATATTAAAAATTTTGTTTTAAATAATTTTCTGTCTGGATATTAAATAATAATATTCTTCTTGAATAAATTAGAATAAAATTAATATTATTTATTATTGTAATTAAAATTAAATATTTGGATGTACTTTGCTACTTTATTAAAGACGACCGCCCCAGTCAAACTGCCAATTAGTCAACTATCCCTTTAATTATAAATTATAAGGTAAACATAGACCCAACCTAAGTTTTAAGGTTTCCAATATTTGTCTATCGACAGTCCTATTTACTATTAACTAAAGGTTGTTGTAGATCGATGTGATAACTAACTACAGTAAAGCTGCATAGGGTCTTCCCGTCCACCTGGAGGCAATCCGCATCTGCACGGATAATTCAATTTCACTGAGCAAGTTGTAGAGACAGTGAGACCATCGTTACACTATTGATACCAGACCACATTTAATGGCCAACTGATTTTGCTACCTTAGGATCCTCATAGTTAAGACCGCTATTAACCAGACTTTCAATTAGTAACAGTTTCCCATTACCTCTTTTATGTTAATGGCATCGGGCAAATTTCATCCAGAATACTATGATTTACATCATTGCTCTGAATTGTGTTTTTAGTAAACAGTCGGGGCCTCCGATTTTGTGACACCACCATAAATATTTAAGTGGTTCCTCTTATTGTCAAACTTATGAGGAGAACTTGCCGAGTTCCTTAACAACTTTTAGCTCTACGCCTTAGTATTCTCTACTTACGAACCTGTGTCGGTTTAGGGTACGGTAGAAATTTTTATATTAAATATTATAAATAATATATTACTTTATTTTCCTGGTCCTTCCTCTATGCTAATATAGCATATTGGTTATTTTATAACAAAATATAAAATATTGATTAGGACTTTCAGTAAATTACTCATCAGCCAAAACTTTGGTTTTGGACCTTAGAGGCCGCATTAACATGAGACGGTTCAACCTTTTCTCATAACCCTTTCGTATTCGGCGAGAAGTATTATAACTTCTTTTTACGTTACTCATGTCAGCATTATCTCTTCAGTTACCTTAAAACAATGAAACACTGTTCTATCATTAGTATTACTGAATGTTCTACTACCTAAATTAAGAATAAATATTAATAAATTCTTAATCAACACGATATCGGTTGATTATTTAGACCCGTTAAATTTTCGGCGCTACAATCTTACTCATTTGTCCATTTAAGAAAATAAATAGAGTAAATGAAGGGCTGCTACGTTGTTACAACGGTCATTAAAAGATAGCGACTACCAGGCTCACTTTACAGCTGCATTCAATTTGTTACTTCCTTAATTTCACTTAATAATCATTTGGGACCTTGATTTCGTGTTCTCGGCTGTTTCCGTCTTGACTACCCAACTTAGCATGAGCAGTCTGAATATCTACCATCAATTTATGTACTTCCGAGATTCGCTTCCATTGGTAAGATTTTCGAGATCCCCGCAACCTAAACGCCTCATAGTTTTTATGATTTGTTGGGAATTGCCGTGCTGTACCTCCATAAATTTTGTATAGATGTCATACTTACATATGTTTCGTAGAAAACCAGCTAGCACAAGGTCAGATTGGCATTTCACCGCTTTCCAAAACTCTTCGGAGAATTATGCAACATTCACCCGTTCGATCCATTATAATCTGGTCTTGGAAAGATCACCTTGCTTCGGGTCTAATAGAAGTAACTTATCCATCACTATTTCCTAGGCAATATTAGCTTATTTT
>Ga0209113_1000088_pt1 | contig 18882 bp, 8 predicted proteins | sample TexAe_RefH0_O1_FD_187951 | JGI IMG/M metagenome (GOLD analysis project Ga0209113, IMG submission 187951) | Forest soil microbial communities from Davy Crockett National Forest, Groveton, Texas, USA - Texas A ecozone_RefH0_O1 (SPAdes) (version 2) | ecosystem: Environmental > Terrestrial > Soil >... | reverse complement strand
CGGATCCGGTCACCGTCGCGGATCGCGTCCTCGAGCCGCTTGATGACGATGACGCCGCAACCCTCGCCGCGCACGTAACCGTCCGCGGCGGCGTCGAACGTCTTGCATCGCCCGTCCGGCGCCAGCATGTGCGCATGGGAGAAGGTGATCATCGTCGCCGGGGTGAGGATGGCGTTCGCGCCGCCAGCCAGAGCGAGGTCGCACTCGCCCAGTTGCAGCGCCTGACATGCGTGATGGATTGCCACCAACGACGAGCTGCACGCGGTGTCGACGGCGACCGACGGGCCCTGCAGCCCCAACCGGTAGCTGATCCGGCCCGCCGCGGCGGCATTCGACGTTCCGATCGCCATATAGGCTTCGATCTCCGGGAAAGTCATGTCGCCCGACGCCATTCCCAGGTAATCGTGGGTGGCCAGGCCGACAAACACGCCGGTGTTGGTGTCCGCCAAAGCCGTTGGCGCGGTGCCAGAATGCTCCACCGCCCGCCACGCCGTCTCGAGCAACAGCCGATGCTGCGGATCCAACAATCTGGCCTCGCGCGTCGATATACCGAAGAACGGCGCATCGAACCCCGTCACGTCGTCGACGAAGCCTGCCCGGCGGCTCACAACCTTGCCGGGCGCGTCGGGATCCGCGTCGAAGAACTCGTCGACGTCCCACCGGTCCTCGGGTATCTCCGATACCGCGTCCCGGCCTTCGCGCAGCAAATCCCAGAACTCGGCCGTATCCGCCGCACCCGGAAAGCGCGCCGCATAGCCGACGATCGCAAAACTTGATGTTGGCTGCAGGGGGCCGTTAGCGGATACCATGCGCTGTCCTCTCGATTGGGGGGACTGTGAAAGATTCGGTCGCCGCGTGCGGTCCGGATGGGCAACAGAATTGCCGCCGCGGGGCGGGTAATGCAAATGGCGTGCCGGCGGCGGTGCCGGATACGGGCACCGTACCGCAAGGTACGGGTGTCATCTGCCGTTCTACACCAGATGGTTCTATGTCCATAGAATCCGCGTGAGCTGTCGGCGAGCCCACGCAGGCGGGCGATACCGGGCGACAGTGAATGCGGAGCGGGATATCTTGGGTCTCGCTGCAAGCTGCGACCGCACGAGAGTCGTACACATCAGGAGGACGAACACTTGCGCATCGGGAAGATCACCGTCGGCTCACTCAAGGAATGGGTGCTGGCTCCAGGCTCAGTTACCTCCTGGCACCCGACGCCCGTGGCTGCAGAGAAGGCCCGGCACGCGCCGGCCAGTTCGGTGCCGGTCAGCTACATGCAGGGTCAGCATCTGCGAAATTACTGCGACCGGACCTCCGCAGGGCTGAACTTCTCCCGCCAAATCATCGCTAGCTGTGACGCGTCCGGCGAGTGTGATATCGCGGCGATGGATGTCGCCCTCAACGCCTACCTGCGTCGGCACGACACGTTCCGGAGTTGGTTCGAGCACACCAGCGATGACCAGTTCGTCCGGCACACCATCACCGACCCGGCCGACATCGAATTCGAGCCGATCAATCACGGCAACATGACCGAGGACGAAGTTCGCGCCCACGTCGTGGGTATACCGAATCCGTTGGAGTGGGGCTGCTTCACTTTCGGGATTGTGCAACGCGAAGGCCATTTCACGTTCTTTGTCGCTATGGACCACGTGCACGGCGACGCGACGTTGATCGGCACCACGATGATGGAGGCCAACGGCATGTATGCCGCGTTGAGCGGCGGCGGTAAGCCCCTCGAGCTTCCCGATGCCGGCAGCTACGACGATTTTTGCGTCCGCGAGCGCGAGTTCACGTCGACGTTGACCGTGGATTCGCCCGGGGTGAACGCCTGGATCGACTATGCGGAGAACAACAATGGCAGCTTTCCTGAGTTCCCGCTCCCACTGGGTAATCCGTCGGAATCGACCAGCAGCGAGATGGCCTCCGACCTCCTGATGGACCCAGAGCAGACCGAACGATTCGAATCAGCCTGCAACACGGCCGGCGCGCGTTTCGTCGGCGGGTTGTTCGCCTGTCTCGCACTGGTGGAGCACGAGTTCACTGGTGCTCCGACGTACTACGGACTTACTCCGAGGGATTCCCGCACCGGCGCGGACAATTTCATGACCCAGGGGTGGTTCACCGGGTTGATCCCGATCACCGTGCCGATAGCCGCGGCCTCGTTCGGCGACGCGGCGTGGGCAGCGCAGTCTTCCTTCGATTCGGGTCTGGACATGGCGCGGGTGCCTTACTACCGGGTATTGGAATTGGCGCCGTGGTTGAAATGGCCGCAACCGAACTTTCCGGTATCGAACTTCCTGCACGGCGGAGCTGCGCCGCTCAACGCCATTCTCGCAGCCGCTGACCTGGGCCTTGCGGACAACGTCGGGATCTACCCCGACGGACGCTTCTCATACCAGTTGACGATCTACATCTTCCGGTACGGCGAAGGCACGGTCATGGCGATCATGTATCCCGATAACCCGGTCGCCCAGAAGTCGGTGACCCGCTATATGGAGGCGATGCGGTCGGTGTGTACGCGGGTTGCCGACAGCGGACACTGGGGCCGCGTCGCATAGCGTGAGCAGGTGGATGGTTAAAACGGTGTGTAATGCGTCGGCGAGCGTCGCCGACGGGCGCAGCAGCTGCGCCGAACGGGGGCGGGGACGCTATGCGGCGACTAGCTGATTTTGTGGTGCGATGGCCCTGGCTGGTGATAGGGCTCTGGATCGCGGTTGCGGTCGCGCTACCGCTGACGTTCCCGTCGCTGAACGAGATGGCCCAGAAGCATCCACTCGCCATCCTGCCCAACGATGCGCCGTCGAGCGTCACCGCTCGGAAGATGACCGAGGCGTTTCATGAATCGGGCTCCGAAGACCTGCTGCTGGTCGTCCTAACCGACGACAAGGGTCTCGGCCGCGACGACGAAGCGGTGTACGGCAAGCTGGTGGACGCGTTGCGTCGGGACACCCGCAATGTGGTGATGCTGCAGGATTTCATCAGCACGCCACCGCTGCGGTCGATCGTGACCAGCAAGGACGACAAAGCCTGGGTGCTACCAGTGGGTGTCGCAGGCGAGTTGGGAACGCCACGGTCCTACTCCGCCTACAACCAGATCAGCGATGTCGTCCGTCATGCCGTCGCAGGAACGTCACTGCGGGCGAACATCACCGGGCCCGCGGCGACGGTCGCCGACCTGACCGTCGCGGGCGAGAAGGATCGGCTTCCGATCGAGCTGGCGATCGGCGTGCTGGTGCTGCTCGTCCTGTTGGTGGTGTACCGCAGCGTGGTCACCATGCTGCTACCGCTGATTTCGATCGGGTTGTCGCTGATGATCGCGCAGTCGACGGTGGCCGCTTACTCCGCGCTGACCGGCACCGGTGTCTCGAATCAGTCCATCGTCTTTCTGAGCGCGATCATGGCCGGCGCCGGAACTGACTACGCGGTCTTCCTCATCAGCCGATATCACGACTACCTACGGTTGGGTGAGGCGTCCGATCAGGCGGTCAAGCGGGCATTGATCTCGATCGGAAAAGTGATCGCCGCATCCGCCACCACGGTGGGAATCACGTTCCTGCTGATCAGCTTCGCCCGCATGGGCATCTTCAAGACGGTCGGGGTGGCTGCGGCGATCGGGATCGGCGTGGCGTTCCTGGCCGCGGTGACGTTGCTGCCGGCCATCCTGTCGCTTGCGGGCCCCCGTGGCTGGGTCAAGCCGCGCCGCGAACTGACCGCCCGGTTATGGCGACGTTCAGGTATCCGCATCGTGCGCCGGCCCAGGACTCATCTGGTGGCCAGCCTGCTGGTGCTGGCCATCCTGGCCAGCTGCTCTGCCTTTGTCCGTTACAACTACGACGACCGGAAGGCACTGGGGGCTTCTGCGCCGAGTTCCGTCGGATACAACGTGCTGGATCGACATTTCCCGGTGAATCAATCGATCCCGGAATACATCCTCATCCAGTCGCCCCGCGACCTGCGCACGCCGCAGGCCCTGGCCGATTTGGAACAAATGGCGGACCGAGTCAGCCAATTACCGAACATCGCCGCGATCAGTGGTATCACCCGGCCGACCGGGAACGTACCGGAACAATTCAGGGCTACCTACCAGGCGGGGGCCATAGGCACCTTCCTGCAGGGCGGATCGGAGCTGATCAACGACCACACCAGCGAGCTCAACCGGCTGTCGGAAGGGGCAGGCACGCTGGCCAGCAACCTTGACGAGGTGCGCGGCCAGGTCAGCCGGCTCGCAGCGAGTGTGCAGGACCTGGAGAATACGATGTCCTCGACGAAGGACCAGTACAGCGGCGACGCCCTGGTGAAACAAGTCGACATCACCGCCCAGCTCGTCGACCACGTCAACTCGCTCACCAATGCCATGGGCTTTACGTACGGCGGCGCCAAGGACTTTTTCTCCTGGATAGGTCCGGTGGCGATGGCCCTGCGCGGTAATCCTGTGTGCAATATGGATGAGTCCTGCAGCAGCACCCGCGACACGTTCGAGCAGCTGCTGAGTTCGCGAGATCGAGAAGACGTCGATGCGATCAACGACCTGGCCCACCAGCTGCAGCAATACCCGGACAAAGAGGCATTGAAGGCATCCGCAGACCGTATTCGGGCGTCGTTCACGAGGCTCACCGGGGTGCTGCAGTCCATGGGGATGGATCAGCCGGGCAGCGTCAAGACCAACCTCAGCGCCCTGCAAAGTGGCGCGGACCAATTCGCCGGCGGAAGCCGGGAGGTGGCTGATGCGGTGGCTCAGCTCGTTGACCAGGTCAAACAGATGGGTGCGGGGCTCAGCGAGTCAGCCACGTTCCTGTTGTCACTGAAGCACGACGCGGCCCAACCCGCCATGGCCGGCTTCAACATCCCGTCACAGTTGCTGCACTTGGAAGAATTCAAGAAGGCCGCCAACGTCTTCATGTCGCCGGACGGCCATTCGGTGCGGTACTTAGTACAAACCAAGCTCAATCCGTTCAGCACCGAAGCGATGGATCAGGTCAACTCGATCCTTGCGACCGCCAAGGGAGCTCAACCGAATACCGCGCTGTCGGACGCCAAGATATCGATGGCGGGGTTCACCGTTGGCCTCAAAGACACCCGCGATTACTACAACCACGACATCCGATTCATCATCGCGGTCACCCTCCTTGTGGTGATGCTGACCTTGATGGCGCTGCTGCGCGCGATCGTCGCGCCGTTGTATCTCGTTGCTTCCGTGGTGATTTCGTATCTGTCAGCGGTCGGCATCGGCGTGCTGCTCTTCCAATTCATCCTCGGCCAGCATCTGCATTGGAGCGTGCCACCGCTGGCATTCGTGGTATTGGTCGCGGTGGGAGCCGATTACAACATGCTGCTCGTCTCGCGAATGCGTGACGAGTCGCCGCGCAGCATGCGCTACGGCATCATCCGCACGCTGAGTTCGACGGGCGGTGTGATCACTGCCGCTGGTGTGATCTTCGCCGCCTCGATGGCTGGCTTGTTGTTCTCCAGCATCGGTACTGTGGTCCAGGGTGGTGTCATCATCGGCATCGGAATCCTGCTGGACACCTTCCTGGTTCGCACCATCACGGTTCCCGCTTTGGCGGCGCTGATCGGACGGGCGAACTGGTGGCCATCGCGGGCTGCGAAGGTTCGCGTGCCCGCATGATCTATGTGAGACTACGAGACAAAGATGAGTGGTCGGGGGTCGCGATGAAGAAACTACTCGCAGGAGTTAGTGCGCTGGTAAGCATCAGCGCCACAGGGTGTTTCGGCATCGGCGCCGCTACCGCCGACGACTCGCCCATCAGCGGGCCGCCGACTCCGGGAGCGCCGGGTGACCAGACCGCCTACGCCCTCGGCGGCGCTCACGTCCTAGGCGTGCCCTACGACCAATACATCAAGATGGAGGGCGCGGACTGGTTCCCCGGCCAGCGACGCCAAATCGTTCGCTACCCGGCCGGCCAGGTTCAGGGGCACGTGCTGGCGACCCTCTTCCCGGGTCTCAAGCCGGAAATCGACAATTTCGACCACGACTTTCCGGGCATCGGCCTGGACGGCCCCAGCGTGGGTTATTCCGTCGACGTGGGAGTGGACAATCTCGTTGCGGCGATCCGCAACACGGGTCGGCCTGGTACGGCGATCGGCCTGTCCGAGGGCGGGTTCGTGGTCGACGGCGCGCAAGCCCGGCTGGCGACTGACCCGAACGCTCCCCCGGCTAACGCGCTGAACTTCGCCACGTTTGGCGACCCGATCGGGCGCCATGCCTTCGGTCAGAGTTTCCTGTCCGCCACATTCCCGGTCGGCAGCGTGGTTCCCGCGCTCGACTACACCATGCCGCCTCCGTACGAAAGCCAGTACGACACCGACAGGTTCGTGGCCGCATACGACTCGATCGCGGACTACCCCGATCGGCCGGACAACATGTTCGCTCTCGCCAACACGCTGATGGGCCTGGCCACCGGACACACCGCGGTGGCCTTCACGAACAAGAGCATGGTGCCGCCGCAGAACATCAGGACGACGATCAACTCCCGGGGCGCCAAAGACACCACGATCATGGTGCCGCAAAAGCACATTCCCCTTGTCATGCCGCTGAAATACATCGGGATCCCGGAAGACACGCTGAACAAGCTCGACGCCATCCTGATCCCCCGAGTGAACGCGGGTTACTCGCGCAACGACGACCCCTCGACCGCTCCGGTTCAGGTGGACCCGGTGAACGGCTTCGACCCGGCGGAGGTCACTGCGCCGGCCAACCAGGCGACATTCGGCGGCGGCGCGGATCCGTTCTCGCAGATCATCGCGGGTGCCATGTCCGTGTTGGCGCATGGCGCAAACGAAGCCGGCGCCTGACCGCAGCCCTTACCACTCAATTGCTAGTTACGGACGTAATCTGACATCTATGCCCCAGTCCACGATTCTCTCGATGCTGCACGGCCGCGCCAGCCTGCGGCCCGATGACGTCGCGTTTACCTTCACCAATTACGAGAAGGACTACGCGGGCGTCCCCGAGACTATGACGTGGTCGCAGTTATCGCGCCGAACGATGAATGTGGCGCGCGAGATCCGCGCGCACGGGTCGGTCGGAGATCGCGCAGTAATTCTGGCCCCGCAGGGCCTGGAGTACATCCTGGCTTTCCTGGGATCCATGCAGGCCGGGTTAATCGCGGTCCCGCTACCGCTGCCCCACCGCGGCTCGAGTTACGAGCGGGTGGGCGCGGTCTTCGCCGACACCTCGCCTGCGGTTGTTCTCACGACCTCTTCTTCGGCCGAAGATGTCGGCGATTACGTCGATCAATCGCGCATGGACACCGCGCCAAAAATCGTCGCGATCGATTTGCTGAATCTGGACGCCGAGGGCGGTCCAAGCCTTCAAACAGCCGATCTACCGAGTATCGCGTATTTGCAGTACAGCTCGGGTTCGACGCGACTGCCCACCGGCGTGATGATGTCGCACCGCAATCTGACGGTGAATTTCGAGCAGTTGATGGTCGGCTTTTTTGCGAACTCCAAAGTCCCGACAGATACCACGATTGTGTCGTGGCTGCCCTTCTACCACGACATGGGTTTGGTGCTGGGCGTCTGCGCGCCGATCCTTGGCGGCTACCACGCGCAACTGACGAGCCCGGTCGGGTTTCTGGAGAGGCCGGCACGGTGGGTGCGGGCACTGGCGGAGAATTCCCACGCGTGGTCGTCGGCGCCGAACTTCGCCTTCGACCTGGCCGCACGCAAAACCGCCGACAGCGATCTTGCCGGGCTCGACCTCGGCGAAGTGTTGGGGATCATCAGCGGCGCCGAACGCGTCGAGCCGACCACACTGCAACGCTTCGTCGATCGGTTTGCCCACTTCAATTTCCAGGACCACATGGTGCGTCCGTCCTACGGCTTGGCGGAGGCAACCGTCTTCGTGACGGCAGGCACTTGGAGTGAGACGGCGCCGGCAGTGCACTTCGACGTCGGCGAGCTCGGCGCAGGCCGCGTCGAGCGGTGTGCGGCCGGCGACGGCACGCCGCTGGTCAAGTACAAGGTCCCGCGATCACCCCAGCTGCGGATCGTCGACAGCGAGACACATCGCGAGTGTCCGTCCGACGTGGTCGGCGAGATTTGGGTACACGGCGAGAACGTTGCCGAGGGATATTGGCGCAAGCCGCCGGAGGAGCAGGAGTGCTTCGCGGCTACGCTCGCCGACGCCTCACCTGGCACCCCCGAGGGCCCGTGGCTACGCACCGGCGACCTGGGTTTCATCTACGAGGGTGAGCTGTTCATCGTCGGCCGCATCAAGGACCTGCTGATCATTCGTGGGCGTAATCATTACCCCGAGGACATCGAGGCGACTATCCAAGAGATCACCCAGGGTCGGGTCGCGGCGATATCGGTCCCGGTGGACAGCACCGAGCAGCTGGTCACCGTCATCGAGATGAAGAAGAAGCGGGGCGAGCCCAGCGAGGATGTCTTGCAGCGGTTGAGCGGGCTCAAAAGCGACGTCACCTCGGCAATCTCCAACTCGCACGGCTTGAATGTCGGCGACGTCGTTCTGGTCCCGGCCGGATCGATACCCACCACGACAAGCGGCAAGATCCGGCGCGCCGCTTGCGTCGAGCAGTACCGTCAAGACCAATTCACTCGGTTGGACGCGTAGCCCCCGCCGGGGGTCGCGCGATCAGGATCACCTCATGCTGGCGACTGTTTTGGTGATGGCTCTTGCCGTCAGTATCGAACCGTTCCGAATCGGCATGACCGTGCTGATGCTGAACCGACCCAAACCAGCGCTGCAGTTGTTCGCGTTCTTGTGTGGCGGTTTCGCCATGGGAACCACGGTGGGACTCGTTGTGCTGTTTGCGCTTCGACGCATACTGCTCGGAACTTCCTTCGTCACTGTGCCCAGAGTTCAGATCCTGATCGGGTTGCTGGTTCTCTTCGTCGCAGCGGTCGTGGCGATCGACGTCTACGGGCGGCTGGGTTCTCGGCCGGCGAGGTTGGCGAGGCCGGCCCGCAAATTGATGAACGGGGATTCGCTCTCGGTCGCGGGGGTCGCGGGCCTCAGCATCGCTTTGCCGTCGGTCGACTATCTGGCCGCGCTAGCCGTCATCCTGGCCTCCAGGGCGCCAGCCCTGACACAGGTCTCAGTGCTGGTGTTGTTCAACATGGTGGCCTTCGCGCTTGTCGAGATTCCGTTACTGGCCTATCTGTTGGCGCCCAAGACAACCGCCCGGTGGGTGACCGCGCTGCACGACTGGATTCGATCGCGTCGGCGCCGTGACGTCGCGATCCTGCTGGCCGCGATCGGCTGTGCCCTCCTCGCGGCCGGTGCCGCCGGGCTGTGACCTTTCTCAGGGCCGAAAACCTGCGAGCGTCAATCCAATGCCCGGCACAGGTCAACGTCGGCCGGTTGAACATAATGAGTTCAATCACACCGGCAAAGGAGCCCAGATGAGCGCGACCAAAGACCATCCGCTTCGAGTCATCCAGTGGACCACCGGCAACATCGGGCGACGATCGCTGCACGCGATCATCGGCCGACCGGACATGGAATTGGTCGGTGTGTACGCGCACGGGCAGGACAAGGTCGGGGTGGACGCCGCCGAGCTGTCCGGCTGGCCGGAGCCGACCGGGGTCAAGGCCACCAACGACATTGATGCGCTGTTGGCACTTCGGCCTGACGCTTGTTGCTATAACCCGTTGTGGCCCAGCGTCGATGAGTTGGTTCGGCTGCTCGAGTCGGGCATCAACGTGTGCTCCAGCGCGGCCTGGATCACCGGCGGCAAGCAGACACCGCAGGACCGGCAGCGGATCCTCGACGCGTGCGAACGGGGCGGCTCGACGATTTTCGGCAGCGGCGCGCATCCCGGGATGACGAACCTGGTCGGCATGGCGCTCAGCGGGTCGTGTGAACGCGTTGACGAGATCCGCATCACCGAATCGGTGGACTGCTCTACCTACGAATCGGCGGAAACCCAGACGGCCATGGGTTTCTCGCAAGATCCCGACACACCCGGGCTGGCCGAGAACGTGCGACGCGAAAGTGAGGTCTTCGCCGAATCCGCCGCGATGATGGCTGACGCGATCGGCGCCGAATTGGACAAGCTGACCTTCGACGTCACCTTCACCGCGGCCACCGGCGATTCAGACCTGGGTTTCATGAAGATCCCGGCCGGCACGGTCGGCAGCGTCTTCGGCTACCACCGGGGCTGGGTCGGCGACCACAACGTGGTCAGCGTCGGCTTCAACTGGACGATGGGCAGTCACGTGGTGCCGCCCAAGCCGCTCGAGCACGGCCACGTCATCCAGGTGTTCGGGGTGCCGAATATGCGCACCGTGGTGCACTGTCTGCCACCTAAGGGTTGGACCGAGCCGGGATTCATGGGCCTGGGCATGATCTACACCGCGATGCCGGTGACCAATGCGGTGCCCGCAGTCGTCGCCGCCGAGCCTGGAATCGTCACGTTGGCCGACCTTCCTCCCGTTACCGGCCGCGCCGCGCAGTAACCGTGCGAGGAGCGGTACATCGTTGGGCCTTAACAGAACGCAGACGTGCCCTATCGTCTAGCATTGTTAGCCGAGCAAAGGTTCTAAGCGGCATCGGCAACGATGGCCGGCAAAAGGCCAGCTCGTTCGGTAAAGCTGCCCCGGACGCGTCCGTCTCGACGGCGGAAAGCATCCGTGGCTCGACGCGTTCGCGGGCAATATTGCGGACGGGCGGCAGGAGGAGACCGAGTGAGGGCGATGTCGATTAGCGGTCTGCTCAAACGCGCATGGATACCTCTGCTGCTGGTGGTAGTGCTGTCGGTTTCCGCCCTGGCCGTGACGCGCCTGCACAAGGTGTTCGCTTCGCAGGACCTCAACGCGAACTCGGGAGCTGGAATCAAGATCGTGCAGTTCAACCCCAAAGTCGTGACTTACGAGATCGACGGGCCCCCCGGCAGCGTCGCGAACATCAACTACTGGGACGCCGACGCCAACACCCACCAGATCAACAACGCGCCGCTGCCATGGTCGTACACCATTTCCACCACTCTGCCCGCGGTGAGCGCCAACATCATGGCGCAGACCGATGCCGGCTACATCGGCTGCCGCATCACCGTTGACGGGGAGCTACGCGAGCACCGCAGCTCGGACGGCCACAACGCCCAAACGTTCTGCCTGGTGAAGTCCGCATGACCCGCACCGGCGACGATGCGTCGCGAACCGACGGTGAGAAGCCGCGCATAGACACAGCCGACGCTCAGAGCACAGCAGCCAAACCGCACCGCCCCTTCATTCCGCATTTCATTCGCATCTTCGCGATTCCGATCATCCTGGGCTGGGTCGTGCTGACCGTCGTGGTCAACGTCGCCGTTCCCAGCCTGGAAATCGTCGGCGAAAACCATTCCGCGCCAATGGCGCCCCTGGAAGCGCCGTCGAATCAGGCGATGATGCGGATGGGACACAACTTCCACGAGTTCAGTTCCAACAGCACGGTCATGGTGGTGGTGGAAAGTCAGCAGCCGCTCGGCGACGCCGCGCACCGCTACTACGACGACATCGTGCGCAAACTGCGTAAGGACACCAAGCACGTCCAGCACATCCAGGACTTCTGGGGTGACCGGTTCACCGCGGCGGGCGCACAGAGCGCCGATGCCAAGGCTTCCTACGTCCAGGTCAACATCGCCGGTAACCAAGGCACCACCCAGGCCAACAACTCCGTCGAGGCCGTCCGCAAGGTCGTCGACGACGAGCCCGCGCCGCCCGGGGTTCAGGCCCATGTCACCGGCTCGGCGGCGCTGTCGGACGACATGCACGTCATCGGCAACGACAGCCTGGCAAAAATCACGCTGTTCACCCTGGGCGCGATCGCGATCATGTTGCTGCTGGTCTACCGCTCAATCGTCACCACACTGATCCAGCTGTTCATGACCTTCGTCGCTCTGGCGTGTGCGCGCGGAATCGTCGCGGTTCTCGGTTACAACAACGCCTTTGGGCTCACTACGTTCGCCGCGAACATCCTGACGATGCTGGCGATCGCGGCCGGCACCGACTACGGCATCTTCCTGGTCGGCCGCTATCAGGAGGCGCGTCGAGCCGGTGAAGACCGCGAAAGCGCTTACTACACAACCTTCAAGGGCGTGGCCCCGGTTGTGCTGGGGTCCGGGCTGACCATCGCCGGCGCGACGTATTGCCTCAGCTTTTGCCGGTTGCCCTGGTTCCACACCATGGGCGACCCGGTGGCGATCGGCATGCTGGTTGTGGTGGCGGCCGGGCTGACGCTGGGCCCGGCAGTCGTCTTCGTTGGCAGCAAATTCGGGCTGTTCGAGAAGAAGAAGCAGGCCCGCGGCCGGCTGTGGCGGCGGGTCGGTACGGCGGTGGTGCGTTGGCCCGCACCGGTTTTCGCGGTGAGCGCAGCTGTCGTCCTGGTGGGCATGGTCGCGCTACCCGGCTATAAGCCGAGCTACAACGACCGTCATTACCTACCCGAATCGGCGCGGTCCAACGTCGGTTATGCCGCGGCCGACCGGCACTTCTCCGAGGCCCGAATGAATCCGGACCTGCTGATGATCGAGGCCGACCACGACATGCGCAATCCGGCCGACATGTTGGTGTTGGACAGGGTCGCCAAGAATGAGATGCGGACCGTCGGCATCGCGATGGTCCAAGACATCACGCGGCCGCTGGGAATTCCCATCCAGCACAGCTCGATTCCGTTCCAGAACAGCATCCAGAGCCAGACGACCATGCAGAATATGAAGTTTCTCAAGGACAGAATGGCCGACATTCTGAAGATGGCCGACGAGATGCAGATCATGATCGACGTGACGGCGCGCCAGGCGAAGGTCACCCATGACTTGGCGAACGCGGCCACCGACAGTGCGAAGACCACCGCGGAAACCTCGGAGATCACCGATACCCTGCGGGACCACATCGCGGACTTCGAGGACTTCTACCGGCCGATCCGCAGCTACTTCTACTGGGAGAAGCACTGCTACGACATCCCGGTGTGCATCTCGTTCCGGTCGTTGTTCGACTCGATCGACGGTTTCGACCAACTCGCCGAGAAGTTCCACGACCTCTCCGGCGATATCGACCGCACGGCGGCGGCCTCGCGCGAGTTGGAGAAGCTGATCCCGATCATGCTCGAGACGCTGAAGACGACGCACGGTCTGACGCTGACCATGTACCAGACGTTCAAGGCGATGATCGACCAGATGGAGGCGATGAGCGACACCTCCATCGTGATGGGGCAGAGCTTCGACAAGTCGCAGAACGACGACTTCTTCTACCTGCCGCCCGAGGCGTTCACCAACCCGGAATTCATTCGCGGCGTGAAGTTATTCTTCTCTCCCGACGGAAAGTCGGTGCGGTTCTTCATCACTCACCAGGGTGACCCAATGTCGCCCGAAGGAATCGGCCGCGTATCCGCGGAGCGCACTGCGGCCCAGGAGGCGCTCAAGCAGTCCTCGCTGTCGGACGCCAAGGTGTATCTCGGCGGCACCGCCGCGACATTCCGCGACATGGCCGACGGCGAGAAGTACGACCTGATGATCGCGGTGGTGTCGGCCTTGACGCTGATCTTCATGATCATGCTGCTGCTGACCCGCAGCGTGGTGGCAGCCATGGTCATCGTCGGAACCGCGAGCAGTTCGATCGCCGCATCCGTCGGACTGTCTGTGCTCATCTGGCAGGACCTGTTCGGCATGCATCTGCACTGGATCGTCGTGGCACTGTCGGTGATCATCCTGCTGGCCGTCGGCTCCGACTACAACCTGCTGCTGGTCTCGAGATTCAAAGAAGAAATACATGCAGGGCTCAAGACCGGATATATCCGGTCAATGGCCGGCACCGGTGCGGTGGTGACATCGGCGGGCCTGGTGTTCGCGTTCACGATGGCAGCGATGCTGGGCAGCGACCTGACCGTGTTGGGCCAGTTCGGTTCGACGGTCTGTATCGGCCTGCTGCTCGACACCCTGGTGGTGCGGACGCTGTTCATGCCGTCGCTGGCAACCATGCTGGGCCGCTGGTTCTGGTGGCCCTTGGTAGTCCATCCCCGCGGCGACCACGCCAAGCCGAAGACTCCGCCGGCAGTCGCCGAGGAAGACAACACCGCGCCGCTGGCCGTGCAGAGGTCGTGACGGCGCGGGGCTAGTCGGTCAGTCCAAGCTCAGCTCGGGCTGGAGCTCGCGGCTTTCCGCGAGCTGCCGCCCGATGTACTCGGCAACGGCGGCTGGGGTGGGGTGGTCGAAGATCAGGGTGGGTGACAACGTCAGCCCCGTGGCGGTCTTGAAGTGGTTGCGCAGCTCGACACCGGTCAGCGAGTCAAAGCCCAGAGCCTTGAACGTCGTGTCGGGGTCGATTTCGTCGTGGCCCAACACCGCGGCCGCCTGCGAACACACCATGTCCACCAGCAGGTTGCGTTGGTCGTCGGGGGCCAGCCCGTTGAGTCGTTGGGCCAGCGCCGATCTCGATTGGGTGGCGTCAACGACGTGGTCTACCGAGCGCCGCCGTGGGCGGCGTGCCAGGCCGCTGAACAACGCCGGCAACTCGCCGTCGAGGGCTCGAGTGTCCAGCGCGGCGCGGTCCAGGCGAGCGGCGACGACGACGGGGTGATCGATCGCCAGTGCGGCGTCAAACAACTCGAGCGCCTGCTCGGTGGTCATGGCCGCCACCCCGTCGCGGTTTAGCCGGGCCATATCGCGGCTGCTCAAATGGGCGGTCATGGCGCTGGAACGGGCCCACATCCCCCACGCCAGGGACACTCCCGGCAACTGCGCAGCCTGCCGATGAGTGGCCAATCCGTCCAAAAACGCGTTGGCCGCGGCGTAATTACCCTGCCCCGCTGCGCCCACCGTGCCGGCGATCGAAGAACACAGCACAAACATCGACAACCCCAGATCGCGGGTCAGCTCGTGCAGGTTCCACGCTGCGTCCACCTTGGCTCGCAACACCGTATCGACCCGATCCGGCGTCAACGACGTGATCACCGCATCATCGAGCACGCCCGCGGCATGAATCACCCCGCGCAACGGCGGGAACCGCCGATCCAGCTGGGCCAACAACTCCGCTACCGCGCGTCGATCCGCCACATCGCAGGCCAGCACTTGTACCTGAGCGCCTGCCCGCGCCAAATCAAGGGTCAGCTCCGCGGTCACCTCGGACCGACTCCCACTCCGACTGGCCAACACGACCTGCCGCACCCCGTAGGCGTTGACCACATGGCGGGCCAGCTCGCCACCGGCCATGCCGGTGCCACCGGTTATCAATACCGTGCCTTGGGCAAGCTCATCAGCCAGCGCCGAGGGCATAGTCAAGACTATTTTGCCGATGTGGAGGGCTTTACTCATAAACCGGTAGGCCTCCACGGCACAGCGCACATCCCAAGTGGTCACCGGCAGCCGGTGCAACACCCGGGTGTCGAACAGCTCCGTCAGCTCAATCAGCATCGCCTGCATGCGCTGCGGGCCGGCCTCGGCCAGGTCGAACGCCCGATAGCGCACACCGGGATATTGGGTGGCGATCACCTGCGCGTCGCGGATATCGGTCTTGCCCATTTCGATAAAGCGCCCGCCGTGGACCAGTAACCGCAACGAGGCATCCACGAACTCACCGGCCAGCGAGTTGAGCACTACATCGACCCCGCGGCCCTCGGTGGCCGATAGGAACTGCTCTTCGAAGCTCACCGTGCGCGAATCACCGATATGGTCATCATCAAAACCCATGGCGCGCAGCGTGTCCCATTTACCACGGCTGGCGGTGACGAAAACTTCCGCCCCCCGTTGCCGAGCCAGCTGCACCGCAGCCATACCCACCCCACCCGTGGCGGCATGTACCAGAACCGATTCCCCAGCACGGATGTCGGCCAGATCCACCAGCCCGTACAGAGCCGTCAGAAACGCCACCGGCACACCCGCGGCCTGAGCAAACGACCACCCCTGCGGCATCTTGACCAGCATCTGCCGGTCCGCCACCGCCAATGGACCCGTCCCGTTGATCAACCCCATCACCGCGTCACCGACAGCAACGCCAGCGACCTCGGGACCGGTCTCGACCACCACCCCGGCCCCTTCCGCACCCAGCACCGGCGCCTCGCCGGGATACATACCCAACGCCGCCATCACATCCCGGAAATTGACCCCCGCCGCCGCCACCGCTACCCGCACCTGCCCTGCCTGCAGAGGTGCTTGTGCCTGCGGGCAGGGCCGGATCACCAGACCCTCCAGTGTCCCGCTGCTACCGGCCGACAACCGCCACGCCGGCTGCTCTGCGGGTAACGGCAGCAGCGGCGGGGCCGGGGCCAGCCGGGCGGCGTGCACACCACCGGCGCGCACCAGCAGTTGGGGCTCTCCGGCAGCGGCGAGCACCCCCGCATCGACCGGCGTGTCAGCGTCGATGAGCACGATACGACCCGGATGTTCTGCCTGCGCTGAACGCACCAGACCCCACACCGCCGCGGCGGCCAGATCGCTGACATCCTCGCCGGGCAACGCCACCGCACCATGGGTCAACACCACCAACGTGCCCGTTTGACTGCCAATCAGCCAGCGCTGCAGCACTTGCAGGGCGGTGTGGGTGGCGGTATGTACCGAGCCCACCACATCGTCGCCGGCAGACCCGCACTGCCACACCACCACTCGCCCTGCGCCGGCCCTTTCACCGTTACCGTTGGTAACCTCGCCCAAACCAGCACCATCGCCGGCCAGAAACTCTTCCCAGGAAATCACCGGGAGCTGCTCCAGCCCGTCAATTCCGTTGGGCTTCAGCGGTATTGGGGACCACACGACTTCTAGCGGTTCGCGATCTGGGCGGGCGGCAGCCATAGTCACCGCGGCGTGTAGCTGCTCGCCGGTCATCGGGCGGGTCACCAGCGAGCGCACCGCCAACACCGGCAACCCCGCAGCATCGGCTATCTCCACCGACATCGCATCCGCACCCAACGGGGCCAAGCGGGCCCGCACCCGATCAGCGCCGCCCGCATGAAGCGACACCCCCCGCCAGCAAAATGGCAACACCGTTTGGGTGGTGTCGCCGGCAAGCCCAATGGCGTGCAAAACCGCATCCAGCAGGGCCGGATGAATTCCCATCCCGTCGACGTGAACACCGGCCTCCGCGGGGATGGCGGCCTCTGCGAAGAGCTCTGGGCCGCGCCGCCATAGCGCCACCAAGCCCTGAAACGCCGGGCCGTACTCGTAGCCGCGCGCTGCGAGCTGCGCATAGCCATCCGAAAGGTCCACGCTTTCCGCATCGACCGGCGGCCACACGGAGAAATCCGCCGATGCTTCGGCGACGGCTGCACCGAGCATGCCCTCCGCGTGCAGCAACCACTCCGCATCGGGTTGATCGCGCCGGGAATACACCGACACCGGGCGGCTGCCGGCCTCACCGGCAGCTCCAACCACCACCTGCAGCTGCAACCCGGCGCCCTGCTGCATTACCAGTGGCGTGGCCAGCACCAGCTCGTCGATGACCGTGCACCCGACCTCATCCGCGGCGCGGATCACCAACTCCACAAAACCAGTCCCGGGAAACAGCACGACCCCGCCCACCGAGTGATCGGCCAACCACGGCTGAGCCGCTAGCGACAACCGACCGGTCAACACCAGTCCATCGGAATCCGGTCGCTCCACTACCGCACCCAACAGCGGGTGCCCGGTCCCTTCCACACCCAAGGCGGTCGCATCACTGGGCCCTGACGAAGCCCCCTGCTCCCAATACCGGCGCCCCTGAAACGCATAGGTGGGTAACTCCACCCGCCGTCCACCCGAGCCGGCAAACACCGCCGGCCAATCGACCGGCATCCCAGTGGCAAACAGCTGACTGGCCGCAGTCACCAGTGAAGCCACCTCGGGACGGCCTTTAGCCAGCACCGAGACCACCTCGATTTCAGTGGGCGACAGCGACTGTTCGATGGCCGCCGTCAGACCACTGCCCGGACCGACCTCGATAAAACGGGTGGCGCCGCGGGTTTGCAGATGGCGCGCACTGTCGGCGAACCGCACAGGCCGACGGATATGGTTCACCCAGTACTGCGCCGAGCCAAAGTCAGATCCGGACCTGGCCAGCTCGGCGGTCACGTTCGACACGACGCCAATCTGCGGCTTCCGCACCTCAACCCGGGCGGCGATCCGCGCGAACTCCTCGAGCATCGGCTCCATCAACGGCGAATGAAACGCATGGGAGACGGCCAACGGCCGGATCCGCCGGCCCTGCTCAGCGAACCGCTGCGCAATCGCGCTCACTGCGGGCTGCGCACCGGAGATCACCACCGATTCGGGACCGTTGATCGCCGCGATCGCCACTCCTTCACAGAGCGACGGCGCCACCTCGCGTTCGCTGGCGCCCACCGAGACCATGGCTCCACCCGCCGGCAGGCCCTGCATCAACCGGCCCCGCGCAGCGACCAACATCGCGGCGTCCGTCAGCTTCAAGACCCCCGCCACATATGCCGCCGACAACTCCCCCACCGAATGACCCATCACAAAATCCGGGCTCAAACCCCAGCTCCGCAACAAGGTGAACAACGCCGCCTCAACCGCGAACAACGCCGGTTGGGCGAACTCCGTGCTGTCAAGCAGATCCTGATCATCGCCCCACACAACTTGGCGCAGCGGCAGTCGCAGATGCCGATCCAACTCTTCGGCCACCGCATCAAAAGCGTGGGCGAATAACGGCAACTGGTCATACAACTCGCGGCCCATCCCAATCGCCTGCGACCCCTGGCCGGGGAACACCATCACCGTCTTGCCGACCGAGCTCGCCCGGCCCATCACCACGCCCGTAGCCGCCTCTCCGCGGGCGATCCCGGTCAACCCCGCGACCAACTGCTGGCGATCAGCGCCCACCGCCACTGCTCGATGCTCAAACACCGACCGCCGAGCCAACGACCACCCCACATCGGCAGGGTTCAGGCGTTCGTCAGCTTGCACGTGGGTCAGCAATCGGCTCGCCTGCGCGGTCAATGCC
>Ga0209113_1000087_pt1 | contig 19042 bp, 19 predicted proteins | sample TexAe_RefH0_O1_FD_187951 | JGI IMG/M metagenome (GOLD analysis project Ga0209113, IMG submission 187951) | Forest soil microbial communities from Davy Crockett National Forest, Groveton, Texas, USA - Texas A ecozone_RefH0_O1 (SPAdes) (version 2) | ecosystem: Environmental > Terrestrial > Soil >... | reverse complement strand
TAGGTCGGCAGCTGCACGGCCGCCGAAGATTTCAGGATGACCACGTCGTTGTAGTTGTCCTCCATCGACAGTTCGCCGCGGATAGCGTCGGTGAAGGAAGCCCGCCCGCCGGTGCGCCCGGGCGACCGGAAACGCACGACGTACGGCGCACCGTTCTCCAACTGCTCACGGACGGCCGCGACATCGGCGTCACGCCAGATCGCCCACTCGCCGTAGTAGCCGGTCGGGCGCTTGAGTTGTTGCTGGCGCGTACGCATTTCGGTGAGTTGCTCCGAGGTGGCAAAGCACAGATATGCCTTCCCGGCACGCAACATCTCGCGCGCGTAACTCAGATAGATCGTCGCCCGCTCCGACTGGCGGTACGGCCCGTACTCGCCGCCGCCAACCCCCTCGTCGGGAACGACCCGAAAGTAGGCGAAAGCACGATCGAACTGTTCATGCGCGCCCGCCACTTCCCGCGATTGGTCGGTGTCCTCGATTCGGACGAAGTAGCGGCCACCGGTCTGGTACGCGACGGCGCGGTCGATCATCGCCGTGTAGATGCCACCGAGGTGTATGAAGCCGGTCGGCGACGGAGCCAACCGGGTCACCTCGGCACCGTCAGGCAGCTCACGGGGTGGATAGCGCTGTTCCCACACGCCCGGTTCGGGCAGATCGGCGGGAAAGAGGTTGTCAACCTCGTGCGGCTCCAGCATTCCGGTGAGGGCTCCTATCGGGACGGTTTGCCTGGTCGATGTTAGTCACGCTGGTCGCGGCGGGACACAGCTCACCACTCGTACGCTCCGTAGGCTGGGTGGGTGAGCGTCGCACCGGAGACCACCGTTGCTCTGCAAGACCGCTTCGCCAGCGACCTGCCGGAGATGGCTGTCAGCTGGCAGGCACAGACATTTCCCGACCTGCGGCTGCTTGCCTTCAATATGCCGCTGGCCGGCCAGCTGGGACTCGACGCGGCCTGGCTGACAAGTCCGAACGGCCTGCGTTTTCTGGTCGGCAACCTGGTGCCCAGCGGCGCCGCACCGGTCGCCCAGGCCTACGCGGGACACCAGTTCGGCGGTTACGTGCCGCAGTTGGGCGACGGGCGCGCGCTGCTGCTGGGCGAGCTTTCCGACGATGACGGGCGTCTCCGCGACATTCATCTGAAAGGGTCGGGAGCCACGCCATTCGCCCGAGGCGGCGATGGCCTGGCGGCGGTCGGCCCGATGTTGCGCGAATACATCGTGAGCGAGGCCATGCACGCGCTTGGCGTTCCCACGACGCGATCACTGGCCGTCGTGGCGACGGGACGCCCGGTGCACCGCGAAACGCCGCTGCCCGGCGCCGTGCTCGCGCGCGTCGCCGCCAGCCACCTGCGGGTGGGCAGCTTCCAATACGCCGCCGCGACCGGCAACCTCGACCTGCTGCGGCGGTTGGCCGACCATGCGATCGCCCGCCACTATCCCGGCGCAGCGATGCTCGACAACCCCTACCTCGCGCTGTTCGAAGCGGTGGCCGCGGTTCAGGCCTCGCTGGTGGCCCAGTGGATGCTGATCGGCTTCGTCCACGGCGTGATGAACACCGACAACATGACGATCTCCGGCGAGACGATCGACTACGGGCCGTGCGCCTTCATGGAGGCCTACAACCCCGACACGGTGTTCAGTTCGATCGACCATTGGGGCCGATACGCCTACGACAACCAGCCCGCCATCGCCGGATGGAACCTCGCCCGGTTCGGTGAGGCCCTGCTACCGCTGCTCGCGGACAGCGTGGACGAGGGCATCGCGCTCGCGGAAAAGGCGTTCGATGTTTTCCGGGGCCAGTACGACGCCACGTGGACGAACGGGATGCGGGACAAACTCGGTCTCTCCGCGGACAACGACTCCGCGACGGTCATGTCGTTGGTCGAAGATCTGCTCGCGCTGCTGAATGAGAGTCGCGTCGACTACACCTCGTTCTTCCGCGGGCTGAGCCACGCGGCGCGAGGTGACGTCGAGCCCACGCGCGGATTGTTCATCAACCCGGCCGGGATCGACCGATGGATCTCACGCTGGCGAGCACTTACTCCGGATGCGGTGTTGATGGATCGAAGCAACCCGATGTACATCCCGCGCAACCACCTCGTCGAGGAGGCGTTGGCCGCTGCAACGGCCGGCGACCTGGAGCCCCTCCAGCAACTGCTGACTGTCGTCACCGCCCCCTACTACGAGCGACCGGGCTTGGAGCGTTACGCCGCCCCAGCGCCGGAAGACTTCGGCGACTACCGGACGTTCTGCGGAACCTGAGCTGCAAGATTTGCCGCGCGCTGGGTCATAGCGGCCTGCAAGATCGTGCCGGCGGTGACGAATGCGGGTTTGTCGCGATCGGCGGGAAGAACCGGCAGGCTGGCGGCGCGACGCAGCACCATCAGGGCGAGGCCGCTGTACGTCGTATACGGGATGATCAACAGGTTGACCCGCGCCTTCTCGCCGTTGATGGTCATGACGTGCTGGGGTTTGTGTTCCCATCCCGGCCAATTGAAGTCAGGTGGACGTTGAAGGTGCGGCCAGTTGACGTTGATCGAGGTGATGTCTCCCAGCAACGGAGTCAGGGCCGCGATGAGGCCGGGTAACTCGACGGTCATCCGATCAACGCGCGGCCACCAGGCACCGTCGATCTCCCCGCCCAAGTGACTGGAAACCGCCAACCGAATGGGATTCGCAGAACGCCAGTCACTCATCTAGCGACAACTCGGATTGCGGTAAAGGTGTTGCTGGTCAAGGGAATTCCTTCACGGCTGGCGTCGCAAGCCCGCTGGCGCAGGAAAGCGGAGGAATCCCATTGCCCGCGAATGCCATCCGCACGCGTCCCGGCAAATCACCGCCGGCAACAAAACGGCTCACCTGCAACGTTACGCCACCAACGCCCGGTTTGGTAACTCAGGTGTTTCATTACGTCCGCTTGCGCGTAGAGTGGTGACAATACCCAGGGGGACGTAGTGGCCACACAGAACTGGTGCGACGCACCCGAGATTCATCCGTCGAAGATCCGCGTCGGTGACATCATCGGAACGCTGCACGAAACCAGCTTGCGCTATACCGTCAAGATGGTCAGCGTCCCTCACTCGGCTCCCCGCAAGTGGACGTTTTTCGGCCGCGACGACCAAGGCTTGGATTACGCGAACGTGTTCGGCGAAGACGATTTAGTCCGCCGGTACGACAAGGAAAAGTGAAATTGATTGGCGGCCACCAGCTTTCCGCGGATCAGCGCACCTTTTGCGGTACCTGACTCGGCTTCGGTGCGGCGGTCAGCTTGTTCGCCTTCCGAATCGCCTTGTCCAGCAACGTAGCCGGTGCGAACTTTTTCAGAACCGTTAATTGGCGCGCCAGCGGCCCGGCCGGGTAGCGCAACTTCGGTGTGCGACTGGTTGCCGCTTGCAGTACGACGCGCGCTACCACCGCGGGGTCATCGCCGGCCTCCACCGCCTTGCGCAGTCCGACTTTGACGTGCTCGCGTAGAGGCCCGTAGCTCTCGATCGGCGAATCGGCATCGGTCGCGTTGGCCTCGAACGAGGTGCTGGTGTAACCGGGTTCGACCACCGAAACCCGCACACCGAACTCGCGGGTCTCGTGATCCAGGGATTCTGAATAGCCTTCGACCGCGTGCTTGGAGGCCGCGTACAGCGCGCCGTACGGCGCCGGAAGGAATCCCAATACCGAGCCGACATTGATGATCCGGCCACTGCCCTGGGCCCGCAGATGCGGCAGCACCTCACGAGTCAACCGGATCACTCCGAAGAAGTTGGTGTCGAAGAGTTCCTGAGCCTGAGCGATCGAACTCTCCTCCGCTGCGCCGAACACACCGACTCCGGCGTTGTTGACCAGGATGTCGATCCGACCGGCCCGCTCGATGACGGTCGCAACGGCCGCGGCGACCGACTCGGGGTCGGTGACGTCGAGCGGCAGCAACTCCACGCCGGCGATCGGCTCGGTGCGTTGCGGGTTGCGGCTGGTGCCGAAAACCTCGAAGCCCTTCGCCGCAAAGGCGCTGGCGATGGCTTGACCGATTCCTGACGAAGTGCCGGTAACCAGCACTACGGGTGATCGCTGTGTCATGTCTACTCCTAGTAAACCGATTGGTGTACCTATGCCGTCGCGACGCTACACCACTTGACGGCGTATGTAAACCGGTCGGTATACTCTCGGTATGAGCAAGCAGGCGGTGGCAAACAAGGGTGGCCGTGGCGCACGTCAGCGCATCCTGGACACGGCCGCCGAATTGTTCTACCGCGACGGCATCAACGCCACCGGCGTCGAGCGACTCGCGGCCGAATCATCGGTCTCTAAACGCACTCTCTACCAACACTTTCCAAGCAAGACAGCGGTAGTCGAGGAATATCTGCGTGCCATGGAGCAACGGGCCAACCGGCTGTCGACCGACACCGGCGATCAGACGCCGCGACAGCGCTTGCTGGCCGTCTTCGACACCCCGACAGCACCCACCTCGACGCTACGCGGCTGCCCCTTCCACAACGCGGCCGTCGAGGCCGCCGGAACCATGCCGGGCGTACACGAAATTGTTCGCGTGTCCAAGGAAAGCTTCGCCGACGCGCTCACCGAACTAGCCGCCCAGGCAGACGCCGCAGACCCGCGACAACTGGGCCATCAGCTCGCCGTGCTGTACGAGGGTGCGGCCGCACTGACAACCTCGCTCGACGATCCAACGCCGTGGGCATGGGCCAAGACCGCGGCCCAGGCGTTGATCGACCAAGCCCTCGCCCGCTGAGCCGCTGTCACGTCTGCACCGCCGATCCCCGCGTGGAGCCGAGCGATAATTTGCCCGCCTTCGAGCGACAATCTCAGGGCGCGACAAGTTTGTCGCTGGGAGGTGGGCACAACGAACGCCGCCGGCCCTCGGTGGCCGAGTGCCTGATGTGATCTTTGCCAGGGCTGCTCAGCGCGCCCCGCGGACCAGCCGGCCGGGACGCGCGCCGGTGTCGACCCCGTGACGGCGAGTCACCACGCCATTGACGATCGTGGCGTCGTAGCCCGAGGCGCCCTGAATCAGCCTCTTGCCGCCGGCCGGCAAGTCGTAAGCCATCTGAGGCCGGTGCAACGTGATCGCATCCATGTCGATCACGTTCACATCGGCCCGCTTCCCGATCTCGACGACACCGCGATCGGACAGCCCAAAGAGCTGCGCCGTGTCGTAGGACTGCTTGCGGATGACGTACTCCAGCGGCAGCGTCTCACCGCGGTGACGATCGCGCGCCCAGTGCGTCAGCAGGAACGTCGGGAACGATGCGTCGCAGATCATGCCGCAGTGCGCGCCGCCGTCCGACAGTCCCACCACGCCGGCCGGATGAGTCAGCATCTCGCGGATCGCGTCGTGGTTGCCGTAGGCGTAGTTGTAGAACGGCAGCATCAGCATCGATGTCGCGTCATGCTCGAGCATCAGGTCGTAAAGCGTGGACAGCGGGTCTTCGCCGCGTTCGGCGGCGATCTTCTCCACGGTGCGCTCGTCGGTCGGCTCATAGTCGGGCGGATCGCCCATCGCGTAGGTGCGACCGAGCGCATATTGCGCTAGCGCAAACATGTTGTCGAACAACAAAGTTGGATCCGGCGGCAGATCCTCCTCGGAAAGAATCGCGGCCTTGACGGCGGGATCGGCCAGCCGCTGCGCGAGCTCCTCGCGGCTGCATTCGGCTTTCAGCCGCCGGAAGGTCGGGCGGTGAGTGAACGCGTGATGCCCGTCGAAGCCGAACAACATGCCGAACGGACGCGCGGCGATCTGGGGATACAACCGGCTGCCAGCGGCATGGGCGGCCGCGGAGATGTCCAGCTGTTCGCGCCACAGGTCCGGGGCGGCATCGACCTGGATCATGCCGAAGGAGATCGGCCGATCGATCTCGGCGCCCAACCGCTGCATCCACTCCAGCTCTTTCTTGGGGGCGATGATGTCCTCACCCGCCACGCCCTGCGGAGCCAACTCGAACACCGCCTGGCCGCCGGCCGCCATGGCCCGGCCAAGTCCGAACAGCTCATCTTCGGCGGCATAGGTGCCCGGTACTGGTTCACCGTCGATAGCACGGTGGCCCAGCGTGCGCGAGGTCGAGAAGCCCAGCGCACCGGCTTCGACGGCCTCCTGCACGAGGCGCGCCATCGCCGCGATGTCCTCGGGCGAGGCGGGCTCGTTGCGGGCGCCACGCTCACCCATCGCATATGCGCGGATCGCGCCGTGGGCCACCTGGCTGCCGACGTCGACGGCGAATTCTCCCCGGCCAATGACGTCGAGATATTCGGGATAGCTCTCCCAACCCCAGGAGATGCCCTCGGTGAGGGCGGTGCCGGGGATGTCCTCGACGCCTTCCATCAGGCCGATCAGCCAATCCTCTTGCCCGGGCCGCACCGGCGCGAACCCGACCCCGCAGTTACCGGTGACAACGGTCGTCACGCCGTGGTCACTCGACGGCTCCAGCAGCGCATCCCAGCTCACCTGGCCGTCGTAATGAGTGTGAATGTCGACAAAGCCGGGCGCGACGATCTTTCCGGTTGCATCGATGGTCTCAGCGGCGTCGCCTTCCAGCGGCGGACTGCCCGCCCCGCGGCGCCGGATCTCGACGATCTTGCCGTCCTTGACGGCGATGTCGGCATTGAATCGGTCCGCGCCGGTTCCGTCGACGACGGTTCCGCCGGTGATTTTGAGGTCGAACACGATTACTCCCTTGTCTGCGCTGCCGCCCGCTACAGTGGCCAATGTAACACCGTTACAGAGGCTTCGGGAGTACTTCCATGACGACCCACGCGGCGCCTGATCTACGGCGTGAAGATGCGATCGGTACGCCGCCGCGGCGGCCGACTCTGGTGCCCGCGGAGCGCTACTACTCCGCGGCGTTCGCGCAGCTCGAAGTCGAGCAAATGTGGCCCAAGGTATGGCAGCTCGCCTGCACCGTCGACCATGTCGCCGAGCCCGGGGATTACTTCGAATACCGTTGCGGGCCCTACTCGGTTGTCATTGTGCGCGGTGACGACGGCACGCTGCGTGCCTTCCAGAACGTGTGCCGCCATCGCGGGAACTCGCTGTGCGCGGGATCCGGTTCGGACTTGCGCGAGCTGCGTTGCGGCTATCACGGCTGGACGTGGGACCTGGCCGGCTCACTCAAGCGAGTCCCGAACCGCAAGGGGTTCGGCGCGTTGCCGATGGCCGAGCTTCCGTTGTTCCCGATCCGGGTCGACACCTGGGAGCGGCTGGTCTTCGTCAATCTCGATTCGAATGCGGCGCCGCTTGCCGATTACCTCGAAGCGGTGCCAGACGACATCGCCTGGCTTGGGCTCGGCGACTTCCGTTGCTATGCAACCATGACCGTCGAGGTCGATGCGAATTGGAAGACGATCGCCGACGGGTTCAGCGAGACGTACCACATCCAGACGCTGCACCCCGAGCTGCACAAGTGCATGGACGACGTCTACGCACCGCAGGTCATTTGGGGACATACCGGCAAGTCCGAGCAGATCTACGGGGTGCCGAGTCCGCACCTCAAGCAGCCGCTGAGCGATGCCGACGTCTGGGACGCCTATGTCCGTACGCAGGGTGCACTGATGGGTGTCGCCGAAGGAACTCCGTTCCCGGCAGACCAATGTCAGCCCGGACAGTCGGTTGCGGACGTAATCGCCGCTCGGACAAGAGCTTTCGCTGCCGGACGCGGTGTCGATGCGAGTTGGGCCAGTACCGATCAGGTGATGCGGCTGCACCAGTACAACATTTTTCCGAACATGACATTGCTGGCCAACGCCGATCACCTCACCGTGATGACCTCCCACCCGGGGCCCAATCCCGACCAGGGTGAACTGGTGATGATTTTGTGGACGCGCATGCCGCCCGGCGCAGCGCGGTGCCGGCCCACCGACGTTCGGATGACCGCGGACGAAGCTGAGCCGGGCCTGGTTCTCACCCAAGATATTTCGGTGCTGGCCGGGCTTCAGCGCGGTCTGCACCAACCCGGGTTCACGCACTTGACGCTGTCCAACGAGGAACGGCGTGTGATCAATCTGCACCGCAATCTCGAACGCTATCTCGACCTGCCGGAGTCGGAGCTGATGACAGGAGGTGAGACAACTGACGGAACCGGTTAGCGCGCAAACGATCCTGGACACTGCCGCAGGCCTGATCGAACGGCAGGGAGTGGAGGCGTTCACCATGCGGGGCCTCGCCGAAGAACTCGGGGTGGCCGCCACCTCGATCTACTGGCATGTCGGCGGTCGCGACAAACTCTTCGACAGCCTGATCGACCGACTGCTCAGCGAGATGGCACATCTGCCCATCAACGGTGAGAACCCGGTGGAACGTATTGCGTCTCTTGCCCGCTCGCAACGCAGGGTCCTGATCGACCGGCAGCACCTGCTGGCCATCGCCCACGAACGCGACCGAACGCCCACCCTGTTTCTGCCGATTCAGCAGACCCTGGCCGCCCTGCTCGCGGAGTTGGGCGTGACCGGAACCGATGCCGCACTTGTCCTGCGAGCGGTACAGGTTCACGTCATCTCGTCGGCGGTGATGCAGTTCTCCGCGGTTCGGGGTGCCAAACACGAGGAAGAGGACCCCTCGCTGTGGGACGACGAATGGCCCGATCAGGCGCTGGTCCGGGCGCTGCAGTCCCCCACTGACTACGACGCCGTCTTCGAATTCGGGCTCAACGCGCTACTGAGTCACCTGCCGTCAGGTGGCTGAAACGAAGCAATCAGCCGACCGACGTCCCGTCGCCGCGACTCCGACGGCCACACCGCCCAGGTGCGGCGGACCACGGGGTTACCGACCAACGGCGACCAAGTGACGTTGTCGGGCAGCGGCTGCAGTCCGGGTTCGGGGGCAAAAGCGAAAGTCTGGCCGCTGCCGACGGCCACGAACTTCACCGCGGCGATCAGGACTTGATCATCGGCGGCCGGCGGCCCGACATCGATGCCATGGCTGCGGAGTATGCCGGTCAGCTCGTCATACCAGGCGGGGCTGCTGGTGCGGGGGAAGCCGAGCCAATTCAGTTCGGCCAGCTGGTCCAGCTGGAGGCCGTCGGAGTCGGCCAGTTGTGCAGCAACTTTCGATGAGATGAGTACCCCAAGCGGTTCTTGAGCGACCAGCATCGCGTCGAACTCGGAGCCGGCGGGGCGTTCACGGACCAGACCTACGTCGAGTTGATCGCTGCGTAATGCCGTGATTTGCGCTGCCGTCGAGAGGTGCTGAGGAACGACGCGCGTGTTTGGCGATTCGACCGCGAATTTGGCTAGCGCCGTGGGCAACACGTCAGGATCCAGTTCCATCGGAATGCCAAGCCTGACGACCGCGCTGGATCTGGTGTTATAGGTGCTCATCGTCCGCACGGCCTGGTGATAGCGGGCCAGCACCGCACGCGCCTCGACGAGCAACGCCGTTCCTGCCTCGGTTGGGCGTACGCCGGTGCTAGTGCGCTCCAACAGGGAGACGCCGAGTTCGCGTTCCAAGGCGCTCACCGTCTGCGATAACGCTGACTGGCTGACATGCAGACGACGCGACGCGGCGGACATGCCGCCTTCTTCCACCACCGCCACGAAAGCGCTGAGTTCTCGAAAGTCCATCACCGTTGGCTGCCTCACGCCGAAGCCGATTGGCTATCAGCCCAGCTTATAGCGGCAGCTAATAGCTTCGATAAGCCAAACAGATGACTTCACCCGCAGCGCGGATTAAATGGCCTTCGCACCGCGCTATTGCTCGCGACATCCGCAGTTTCCCGCGAAGGAGCAGGTTCGATGACAACAACACTCGAGGGTTCGACCGCACTGGTAACCGGAGCCACCGCCGGCATTGGCCGCGCGACAGCACTCCAACTCGCTCAGCTCGGCGCCGAGGTCATCGTGCACGGGCGCAGCGCCGAACGCGGCGCCAAGGTCGTGCAGGAGATCCAAAACGCAGGGGGCAACGCACGTTTCATCGCAGCCGATCTTGCCGACGCCGACGACGTACGCCGGCTGGCCGCCGAAGTGGGACCGGTCGACATCCTGATCAACAACGCCGGCGTCTACAAGTTCGGTACGACCGTCGACACCGACGACGCGTTCTTCGAAGAGCACATCAACATCAATCTGCGAGCCCCCTACATCCTCGTTCAGCAACTGGTGCCGGGGATGGCCGAACGGGGCCACGGCGTCGTCGTCAACCTCAGCACCGTCGCCGCATCTATCCCATCTCGCACCGGCGGCATCTACGGCGCCAGCAAGGCCGGGGTGGAACTGTTGACTCGCGTCTGGGCGGACGAATTCGGTCGGTCCGGTGTGCGGGTGAACGCCGTGTCGCCCGGGCCGGCCGAGACTCCCGGCACCGACGCGACGCCGGGCCTAGCCGATGCCTTTGCCGCCTACACCGCGCTGGGGCGGCCCGCTTCGGCCGACGAGATCGCCAACGCCATCACGTTTCTGGCCTCACCGGCAGCGAGCTACGTGAATGGCGCCGTCCTGCAGGTCACCGGCGGCCAGTTAGCGATCGGCAGCTAGGGGTCGCAGCAGGAAATCCGCCACGATGCCCGCCATGTCATCGATCGCCGCACGCGGAATCACTTCGAACCCATGGGTGCTCAATGTGGGCAGGCAGAGTAGCCCCGCACGTGGCGTCAGCCCGCTGGCCTTGGAGTGCGACGCGTCAGACATGAATGCACCCAGCGTCGCCGGCTGCGGCGACAGCCCGCGCGCGGTGGCGATCCCCATCAGCCCGTCGGCGACGTCTTTGTCGTACACGCACAACGCGTCGCTGTAGCCCACGATCGGACCGCCGGTGACGGTGGTCGCGTACTCCCGCTCGGTGGGTCCAACGTCCAAGGCGATCGTGAGAGTCCCGGGCAGCGTGGCGCTGGCGTAGGAGCCGCCCACTCCGCCGATCTCCTCGTTGGTGGTGAAAACGAGATACACGTCTTCGGCGGGTCGTTGCCCTCGTTCGTGTAGCAGGCGTGCGGCACGCAACAACGCGGTCACGGCGGCGCGATCGTCCAAAAAGTAGGACCCGATGTAGCTTCCGAACTCGACGAGGTCCCTCTTGCTGCGATCGATACACACGCGAGTGCCGGCATGCACCCCGGCGGCAGCCAGATCTTCGGGTGTGCGCCCGGTGAAGACGTAGACGTGTTGCCAATCCAGCGCGCGGTCGCCTTGGTCAGGTTTGGTCTCCCAGATCCGCGGGCTCTCCTGGGTGGTGTGCTCAGAGCCGAGCGTGAGCACGGCGGTCAGTGTCTGGTGGTCGCCCAGCAGCGCGACCGGACCGAGCCCGAAATTGCCCGGGTACATCACGCCGAGCTGCGTCATATGCAATGTGCCGTCGGCCTCGACACGCTTGACGAGCATGGACAGCTCGTCCATGTGTGCCATCACCCGTGTCGCGGACCCGCCGGCGATCGAGCTCGTCCGGTGCCGATGGTCGCGCGACTCCGAGGTGTTCGCGTCATCGTCGGCACCGATGTAGCCGATCAGGTTGCCGGCGTCGTCGGTCCACATGTCGTCGACCAGGGGTTGCAGCTCGCGGGCACACACTGTGCGCACCGCGTCCTCCTGACCGCACGGTCCGTACGTCCACAGCAGTTCTTGCAAGAGACTTTCGGTCGGATCGAGGTCGCGTTGCCCCATCGGCTCCCCTCCCGTCTTTGCCAACCGTAGACCGATTGCACGGGTGGTTTGCGGGCATATCGGAAGTGGTAGCCGCAACGGTGACGTTGCGCGATGCTAAACGCACGGGTGGACGATGGGAAAGCCGAGGGATCACAGTGAACGAAGAGCAACTTAACGAGATGGGTTCGCGCCGTGGCTTCATTGCCGCACTGGATCAAAGCGGTGGCAGCACCCCCAAAGCGCTGGCGCTCTACGGAATACCCGAGACCGCATATGGCAACGAGGGGCAGATGTTCGACCTCATGCATGAGGCGCGGGCGCGATTGATCGAGAGTCCCAGCTTCACCGGCGACAAGATCCTGGCAACCATTCTGTTTGAGCAGACGCTGGATCGCACCATCAACGGCGAAGACACCGTCGCCTTTCTGTGGAAGCAGAAGCACATCGTGCCGTTCGTCAAGGTCGATCAGGGGCTTGCCGACGCGCAGTACGGCGTCCAGCTGATGAAGCCGATGACGAAACTCGGTTCGCTGCTGGAACGTGCCGTCGAAAAGGGCGTCTTCGGCACCAAAATGCGCTCGTTCGTCCAGGAGCCGAACGACGGCGGCATCAAGGCGATCGTCGACCAGCAGTTCGACAGCGCCGAGGTAATCGCTCAGCACGATCTGATGCCGATCCTCGAACCCGAGGTCAGCATCAAATGCACCAACAAGGCCACCGCGGATCGACTGCTGGTGGAAGCAATACAGGCGAAACTCGATGAGCTTCCGGAGGATCGGCAGGTCATGCTCAAGCTGACGCTGCCGGACGAGAACGATCTGTATGCCCCGCTCATCGAGCATCCCCGCGTTCTGCGGGTGGTGGCGTTGTCCGGCGGCTACAGCCTTGCGCAAAGCGCCGACAAGCTGGCCCACAATCACCGCCTGATCGCGAGCTTTTCGCGAGCCTTGACCGAAGGGCTGACGGTCGACCAGAGCGATGCGGAATTCGATGAGAAGCTCAAGGCGAACATCGACGAAATCTATGACGCCTCGGTGACCTGACGCGGCTATTCGTGAAACGCATTGGCACCCATGACCAATGCCGCTGTACCACCGTAGAGATATCCGACCTCGACCGCTTCGGTAACCTCAGCCTCCGACGCGCCGGCAGCACGGGCGTTGTCGGCCAGCGACTTGACACCGTCAGGGTGCGCAGCGATCGCGTCGGTGATCATGCCCATGAGCAACTTGTATTTGGCGGGAATGGCCCCGTCCTGCAGGATGCGCTCCCGCGTGCCGCGGTAGGAGTCAGCGAAGTGGGGGTCCCGCCGCTCGAGAGTTGCGAGCCACGGAGGATCGCCGTTTGCCGGCGGCGCGGGATCGATGCAACCACCGGCCGACGTGTCGGCCGGGTTGGCGTCGCCGCACCCGTCGGCCCGACTCGTGGGTGCTGCCTGCGCGAGTAGACCGACGCCGACGACCAGCGTCAGCCGCCAGGTGAACGATGCCAGCTTGCCCAATCTGCGTGATGTGGAGGCCATAGCGGAACCGTACGTCCGGCGAATCTCCCTTGCAACCGAAATTCATTGCGCCACTTAACTTATTGCGCCTTCAGCACACAAACACACTGAGTGCTTCGTACGGACTTTCCCGCCTCATTCCGAGCGGCGCGTCGGCCTATCCGTAAAATCAGCAGTAATGCCGGAAATCCGCCACGAGCCCACCGCTCCAACCCGCACCCTGCGCCTCGCATCGGGTGACACGATCGACGCTCACCGGCACAACGACCACCAGATCGTTTACGCGGGGCGCGGAGTATTGGCGGTCACCACCGATCAAGGGTCCTGGGTCGCCCCTGCCACCCGGGCCATCTGGATCCCGGCCGGCACCTTCCACGCTCACCGGGCCTACGGCGAACTCAAGCTGCACACCGTCGGCCTCTCCGCCTCAGATAATCCCCTGCAGCTCGACTCGCCCACCGTGCTGGCAGTCGGACCCTTGTTGCGCGAGCTGATCATCGCCTATACCGGCAGCGACGCGGACACTCCGGAGCGTGCCCGACTGCGCGCCGTGCTGCTCGACCAGTTGCTGGTCTCTCCGCAACAGCCATTACACGTCCCGACTCCCAACGTTCCGCTGCTTCGTGCAGTCTGCGACATCCTGCACGCCGATCCCGCCGACAGCCGGACCCTCGCCGAACTCGGACGCGCAGTCGGCGCCAGCGATCGGAGTCTGTCTCGCCTCTTTCGTCAAGACCTCGGAATGACGTTCCCGCAGTGGCGCACCCAGTTACGTCTGCACCGCGCGCTCGTTCTGTTGGCTGAACGAACACCGGTGACGACCGTCGCACACCAATGTGGCTGGTCATCGGCAAGTGCCTTCATCGAGGTGTTCCGCCGCAGCTTCGGGCACACCCCCGGCGCGTCTTCTCGCCTGGATACTCCCGAATTTGATTTGGCGTCAAGCTGACGTGTGTGCGCCTAATCGGGTTTGCTTGCTCGCCAACGCAGTCGGACTCCCGAAACGTCCGTGCGAATGTCGGTGAACCCCGCCACGCCCAGGCGTGTCTTCAGCTCGTCTGGCCGGATCGGGTTGTAGGTATCTCCGATATGGATGAGCCGGAACGGCAGTGACGGCACACGGTCGCTACCGGCGAACACCCCGCCGGGCCGCAGGACTCGAAACGCCTCCGCGAACAACTGATCTTGCAGCCGATCGGTGGGGACGTGATGAAGCATGGTGAAGCACACCACCGAGTCGAACGACGTATCGGGCAACCCGGTATTGCTGCCATCGCCGTGCATCACCCGCGCCCGGTCGCCGTACAGCCGGTCCAGCCGCTCGGCCATCGGCTTGTCGACTTCGACCGCTGTCACCGCGCCGGCCCGATCGACGAGTGCGCGCAGAGTCGCGCCGTAACCGGGCCCGATCTCGAGCGTCTGGTCGCCCAACTCCACATCTGCGAGCGCCCAGGGCAGCAGCTCATCGCGGACCATGTCGGCCCACCCCGCCGAGCTACACCGTCGCTGATGCAACAAGTTCATCGCCATGACGTGGCGCCTTTCTTCTGGAAACTTCATGCATTTCGCACGTTACGAGACACCGAGGTGTGCTGGCTTCCGAAAATGTGCCTTGTTCTATCGAAAAACCGCCACAGTCCGATCGGGCGACAACATGCCGGCGAGGCCCGTTATTGATAACTCGCTGTTGCTGATTCGCGTGCCCATACCCATCTCCACCGACGTGTGGCGCATCACGATTCCGCGGGAATACGCACCAACGAGACGCGTTGAACTCGGCGTAAGAAAGTGGCGAAAGGCAAGACGAATGACCAAGACCGAGATAATTCGAGACAATCTGCTACTCAAAGGTCTTGGTAGGCCCGTCCCGTTGAATGCGATTGACTGGAAGGTCAAGCAGCAGAACCCCTCAGCGTCCGAAGCGCAGGTACAACAAGAGACGCTCGAGACCATCCGCACCCTGGTCGACGACGGACTGTTCCGCCTCGGAGACGTGAACAAATTCCGTTTCGTCGCCTCCAAGCGGCCGCTTGACCGTTCGATAGACAAGATCTCGCACAGGTACGTCGGCCATTACGACGACCCGAGGCGATGGATGTTCTCGGCATGGATGAAGTTGACCGACAAAGGTCAGCAACTGGCGCTATCCCTGGAGGAACGGGCCATCGATTTGTACCGCGAACACGAAGTGGCGCAAGACTTCTCGACCCACGAAATGGCCGAACTCACGCAGCTGCGTGCCCAGGTCAGCCAATGGGAGTCCGAAGGCGACCTCCTGCACCGCGACGTCGCCTAGCTTCTCAGCAATTGGCGGCTTCCAGGAAGCGTCCCGCTCGCAGCTCGGTGCCGAAGCCGGGCGCGAATTCGCCCTCCGCGTAGACGATCTGGCCGCCGACGATGGTGGCGCTGACGAGAGCGTCGTTGCGGTTCACCATTCGCTTGACGTCCGGTGCGCCCGGGTAGGGTGCTTCGGCGTAGGCAGCGCTTGACCCGTCGAATCCGTCAGGATTGATGATGGCGATGTCCGCGCGTTTGCCATCGCGAAGGTAGCCGGCGTCGAGGCCGTACCAGTCGGCGAGTTCACCGGTCAGGCGGCGGACTGCGGTCTCCACGGACATCGATCGACGGTGGTAAACACGTTCGAGCATGCGGAGTCCGCTGTTATAGAACGCCATGTTGCGCAGATGCGCCCCGGAGTCCGAGAAGCCGATCTGCACGTTGGGCGATCGCTGCATCCGGTCCAGCACGTTCTCGCGGTCGTTGGCGACGACCGTCCGCCAGCGCAGCTTTGCGCCGTGCTCGACGGTCAGGTCGAGAAGTGCGTCGGCGGGTTCGATTCCGCGCGTGGCAGCCACATCGGCGAACGATTGTCCGACGACGGAAGCATCTGGGCAGGAGACGATTTCGGCGTCGGAGAGATCGCGACTCCACACTCGCGGGCCGAACTGTTTCGTCATGTCTTTGCGAAACTGACGGCGGTACGACTCGTCGGCGAGCAGCCGTCCGCGACTCACTTCGTCGCGGAAGTTCAGCGCGGCCGAGCCTGAACCGAACTCCTCGAACACGACGAGATCGACACCGTCTGCGTACATTTCGAACGGCACCGGCAGGTGCTGCCAGCGGAAGTCGCCGCCGGCCCGGTTTGTGAGAGCGGCGGCCAGCAAGGTCAATCGCGCCGCCCGCCGGTCGGCCTTGACGTCGGCGGCCGCGATCAATGTGCTCTTCAGCGGTCGCCGGAATCCGAGGCCGATGCTTTGAGCGAGGTAGCGGGACACTTCGGCCTGTCGCGCCAGGTTCGGGGTGCTCTGGTGCACGCGTCCCCGTCGGCGCAGCACGTTGTTGAGCGCGTTGAACTCCGACCACTTCGCGTAGGTCGAGGGCAGTTGCCGCGCCGGAAAACGAGTCCCCTCGAGCTTGGAGAAGGAGCTGCGCAGGGTGGACAGCCCGACGAAACCGGCGTCGAGGGCATCGGAAAGCATCCCCTGCATCTGCTCTATTTCAGCGAGGGTCGGGCGATAGCCACTATCGACCGACCGGCCCAGCCCCAGCACGGCGGCGCGGATGTCGGAGTGGCCGATGAAGGCGGCAACGTTCGCACCGAGCGGCAACGAATCCACCGCCTTGACGTATTCGGGCGGCGTACTCCAGGTTTTGTATTCCTTGACCGCGTCGTGGACGATTTGCCACGGGAGTGCTTCGACGCGGGCGAACATGTCGGCGCAATCGTCGGCCTCGCTGTAGATGGTCGACAGCGAGCAGTTACCCAGAATCACCGAGGTTGTCCCGTGCCGGACGGACTCGCCGAGTCCGGGGCTGAGCAGAATTTCGGCATCGTAGTGCGTGTGCACGTCGATCAGGCCGGGCATCACCCATTGGCCGGATGCATCGACGGTGCGCACGCCCTCGGGCAGACCTTGGGCGATCGCGGCCACTTTCCCGTCGCGGACTCCGACGTCGGCAGCTGTCGGCGCCGCACCGGTTCCATCGAACACCGTGCCGCCACGGATCACCACATCAAAATTCGTCATCTCAACCCCACCTATCGATACTTTTTGGTATCACCTCGATACTGATCAGTATCGAATCGATACCGTCGAGTATGCTTTCATCCATGTCGCCTGTCAAGCCAATGCGAACCCGCCCGACACGAGGCGAGGTACGGGACCGGATCCTGGATGCAGCCTCGAGAGTTTTCGCCGCCGAGGGGTTCGCCGGCGCCACGATCGACGCAATCGGTCAAGCCGCGGGATTCACCAAAGGCGCGGTCTACTCGAACTTCGGATCCAAAGACGAATTGTTCCTGGCCTTGCTTGACCGCGAGTTCGAGCTTCGTGGCGAGCAGATCGCCACGGCGCTGGAAAGTGGCGGCGATACCGCGGCGGCCGCGCAGTCATTGAGCCGGTCGGTGCTTGACTCGGTTCACGGCCGCGCCGACTACTACATCCTGTTCGTCGAGTACTGGCTGCGTGCGGTGCGCGATCCCGAGCTGCGCGAGCGCCTGATCGCGCGTCGTCATGCCGCCGCCGCCGACCAGGCGCAGACCATCGTCGAATCGACCACCACCGCGCCGTCCGGTAAGCGATTGGCCGATCTCGCCCAGCTCGTCGTCACGATCAACTTGGGGATCGCGATGGAGGAAGTTCTTCGCCCAGGAACCATCGACCCGGACCTACTCGCGAATTTGATCACCGTCCTCCTGGATTCTTTCGCGGTCCAAAGCGATTAGGAGCGATACGTGGACACACAGGATCAGGCGGCCGCTCCGGCGGTAATCACCGCGACCGGACTGGGGGTCGACGGCGAGCACGGGCCGCTGTTCTCGGGTATAGACCTGGAATTCGCGGCGGGCTTTCACGCCGTTCAGATGCCCGGTGGGCCAGGACAGACCACGCTGCTGATGACGTTGGCGGGTCGCTTCAAGCCCACCCACGGCACGCTGAACGTCCTCGGCGATACGACGCCGCGGGCGATTCGCCGGCACTGCGCGATCGCGGCCTTTCCCGACATCGACGAACTCGAGGAATCGGTGACCGTGCAGACGGTGCTCGCCGAGCAGCGGCGGTGGCTGGCACCGTGGTACGCACAGATTCCCCGGGAAGCCGGGCGGTCCAAGTTAACCGAAGTATTCGGCGACACTCCTCCACCGGCCCCTGGCACCTACATCGTCGAATTGTCCGATCTGGAACTGTTTTTGCTGCGGATCACGCTGGCGACGCTATCGAACCGTCCAATTCTGGTGGTCGGCGATCTCGAACAGGTACGCGACAACGCGCGCCGCACGATCGCGGTCGAGCGACTGGGCGAGCTCGCCACACAGTGCACCGTCGTCGTCGGGGTGACCAATCCGCTCGGCACCGACGCGCCCGACCACGAACTACACGATCACCGCATCTTGACCGGAGGGGACTGACGATGCTTGCTGGACTTGCATTCGGCTCGGAAATCAAACGTTTCGGCCGCAGCCGAATGACCCGGGTGGCAATCATCGTGCTGATGCTGCTGCCGCTGGTGTACGGGGCGCTGTACCTGTGGGCGTTCTGGGACCCGTTCGGCCATGTGAACAAGATGCCGGTGGCACTGGTCAACTCCGACCGGGGCGCTGTGGTGTCCGGGCAACCGTTCAACGCGGGCAGCGAGATAGCCAAGAGCCTCACTGCCGATGCCAGCCTGGACTGGCACGTCGTCAGCCCCGCGGAAGCGCACCACGGAGTCGAACACGGCAAGTACTACTTCATGGTCGAGCTGCCACCGGATTTCAGTGCGGCGATCGCTTCGCCGGTGACCGGACAACCGAAAAAGGCCAACCTGATCGCCGTGTACAACGACGCCAACAACTACATCTCGACGAGCATCGGCCGTACCGCGATCGACCAGGTGCTCAACGCCGTCTCGTCTCGGATCTCCGGGCAGGCGGTCAATCAGATGCTCTCCGTGGTGGTTTCGTCCGGTGCAGGCATCAAACAGGCCG
>Ga0209113_1000086_pt1 | contig 19059 bp, 17 predicted proteins | sample TexAe_RefH0_O1_FD_187951 | JGI IMG/M metagenome (GOLD analysis project Ga0209113, IMG submission 187951) | Forest soil microbial communities from Davy Crockett National Forest, Groveton, Texas, USA - Texas A ecozone_RefH0_O1 (SPAdes) (version 2) | ecosystem: Environmental > Terrestrial > Soil >... | reverse complement strand
CTGACCGGAGACAATCTGTCCGCGGCGTTCGGCCAGTCGATTGCAGTCGACGTGATCGACGGGCGTTACTTCGCCCGGCGCATTCGTAGCCGCGCGGCCCATCGGAGGCGCTTGTGAGTGACGAACCGCTTGTCCCGTTGCCGGTGCGGCCGGCCGCGACGGTCATGCTGCTGCGGGAGACCGCCAAGGGTATTGCGGTCTTCTTGATGCGGCGGCACGCAGGAATGGAATTCGCCGCCGGGACAGTCGTATTCCCCGGTGGCGGGGTCGACGACCGCGACCGAAACGCCGACATCGCCTGGGCCGGGCCGCCGCCGTCGTGGTGGGCGCAGCGTTTCGGCACCGACATCGCGTTGGCCGAGGCACTGGTGTGCGCCGCCGCGCGCGAGACCTTCGAGGAGTGCGGTGTGCTGTTCGCCGGCCCGGCCGACGACCCGAATGGCATCGTCAGCGACGCATCGGTGTACCGCGAATCCCGCCAGGCGCTGGCCGACCGGACGCTGTCGTTCGCCGACTTCCTGAGCCGCGAAAACCTGGTGCTACGAGCTGATCTGCTGCGGCCGTGGGCCAACTGGGTGACGCCCGAAGCCGAGCGCACCCGTCGCTACGACACCTACTTCTTCGTCGGGGTGCTGCCGGAAGGTCAGCGTGCCGACGGCGACAACACCGAGTCCGACCGGGCGCAGTGGGCGACGCCGCAGGCCGCCGTCGCTGAATTCGAAGCCGGCCGCTGCTTTCTGCTGCCGCCGACCTGGACTCAGCTGGACTCGCTGATCGGGCGCTCGGTTGCCGACGTGTTGGCCGTCGAGCGGCAGATCGTCACGGTGCAACCGAACGTCGAAATCGACGGCGAAAACTGGATTTTCGAGTTCTTCGACTCCGACCGGTATCACCGGGCCCGCAAAGCCGGCGGATTGGGGTGGCGGATTTGAGCGAGTTCGTCAGCGTCCGCCTGGGAACCCAACATCCTGGCGTGGGGACTTTGGCGCTGTCGCGGCCGCCGACCAACGCCATGACGCGGCAGGTCTATCGGGAGATGGAGCGGGCCGCCGCCGAGATCGGCAACCGCGAGGACATCGCCGCCGTCGTCCTCTTCGGCGGCCACGAGATCTTCTCCGCGGGCGACGACGTTCCCCAGCTGCGGACGCTGGCCACGTCGGAGGTCGACAGCTGGGTGCGGGTGCACCGCGCCGCCGTCGACGCCGTCGCCGCGATACCCAAGCCGACCGTCGCCGCGATCACCGGATACGCGCTGGGCGCCGGCTTGGGGCTGGCGCTGGCCGCGGACTGGCGGGTGAGCGGTGACAACGTGCGGTTCGGTGCGACCGAGATACTGGCCGGCCTGGTGCCCGGCGGCGACGGCATGGCGCGGTTGGCTCGCACCGTCGGGGCCAGTCGCGCGAAGGAGCTGGTCTACAGCGGCCGGTTCTTCGACGCTGAAGAAGCCCTGGAGCTGGGCCTGATCGACGAGATGGTGGCTCCGGACGCCGTGTATGACGCCGCTGCGGCCTGGGCGAGCCGCCTCGTCGGCGGACCCCGGTCAGCGTTCGCCGCTGCCAAGGCCGGCATCGACGGCGCCTACGCGCTGCCGCCGGCCGAGCGTTGGGATGCTGAGCGGCGCCGCTACCTCGACGTCTTCGCCGACAGCTTGGAGCGACCGGCGGCTGAGGCGACTTAAAACGATCTGAGAAAAGCCTTTACATAGGGTGAGAGCCGCTCGGTACTATGAGCTGGCTCACATCGGGGTCGAGGCGCGCGGAGGTCGCATTGATCTTCAGGACAAATCGGCGTAGTCGCGCAGTCGGTGTCGGTGCAGTCTTTGCGGCGTTCGGGGTCGCGATGGTCAGCCCACCAACCGCGCGCGCCGACGACTTCGGCCTCGGCGACCTGATCAGCGACCTCGTCTCGAGTGCAACTTCTGCCGAAGTCGGCTCCCAAGCGATCGAGGGGGCACTCGCCGCGAGCGCGTCAGGGGCCGAAACATTATCTCCGACAGAGCTTTTCCAGCAATACATCTACGAGCCGCTGCACGCCGGCGTGGAGAGCTGGATCAACAGCTCGTTCGGCGAGCAGGTCGACCACGCCCTCAACACGGCGTCCGGGCTGTTCTTGATCGGCAACGGCGCCGACGGCACCAGCCAGTTGGACCCCAACGGCGGCGTTGGCGGTTTGTGGCTCGGTGACGGCGGCAACGGCTGGGACAGCGATCAACCCGGCGTCGCGGGCGGCTCCGGCGGCGACGCGCTCGGCTTCTTCGGCAACGGCGGAGAAGGGGGACTGGGAGGTGCGGGTGCCGCCGGCGGCGACGGTGGCGATGCCGGCTCACTGTTCGGCATTGGCGGCGACGGTGGCAACGCCGGTGCGGGCGCCACCGCCGCGGGGCTGCCTGCCCTCGGTGGAGCCGGTGGCAATGCCGGTGTGTTTGGCGAGCACGGCGCCGTCGGCGACTTCGGAACCCTGCCTGGGGGTCTCACCCAGGCGGCCGACCCCGACGGGTCGCTGCTGCCGCTCGGGACTTCCGGCGGCTTCCTCACCAACAGCGACGGACAAGTTGTCACCCTGCACGGGCTCAACGAGGTGTACAAGATTGCGCCCGGTGACCCCTTGGCCAGCGGGTTCAACGACGACGACGCGGCGTTCCTGGCCGAAAACGGTTTCAACGCAGTCCGGGTGGGCGTGATCTGGTCCGACCTGGAGCCCGACCCCGGCGTATTCAACACCGCCTACCTGAACTCGATTGAGCAGACCGTTCAAACCCTCGGCAACCACGGGATCTACAGCATCATCGACTTCCATCAGGACGCCTACAGCACCGCGTTCGGCGGCGAAGGGGCACCCGACTGGGCGGTGCAGACCGACGGGTTGGCCAACCCCTCGCTGCCCTTCCCGTACAACGAGTTCTTCAATCCCGCGGAGCAGCAGGCATGGGAGTCGTTCTGGACGAATGCCGACGCCCCGAACGGAATTGGTCTGGAGAACAACTACAGCCAGATGTTGGAGTACGTGGCCAATGCCTTCAACGGTGACCCCAACGTGGCCGGATTCGAGCTCATAAACGAACCATCGCCGGGCATATCGTCGTTCCTGCCGACCCTGTTCGGCAACCCGTTCTTCGACAGTCAGCAGCTGACGCCCTTCTACGACCAGGGGGCGGACGCGATCCGGGCCGTCGATCCGAGCACACCGATTTTCTTCGAACCCAATGTCCTTTCCAACGCGGGCATACCGACCGATCTTGGCCATGTCGACGCCACGAACACCGTCCTGTCGTTCCACGACTACTGCGAGTTCAACCTCGGGCCGCTGGGGTGCATACCGAGCGTCAGCGGCATCGTGGGCAATGCCGAGGCATACGCGGAGGCGCAGGGGATTCCGGCCTTCATGACCGAGTTCGGCGCCACCAGCGACCAGGCACAGATCCTGGCGCCGCTGCAAGGAGCCGACCAACACCTGATCGGGTGGACGGAATGGGCGTACTCGGGCAAGGGTGACATCACCACCAGCGCGAGTCCGCCGGGTTCGGAGTCGCTGGTGTACGACCCGGCCGATCCGCTGACGGGCGCCAACATCAATACCGCCAACCTGGACACCCTCGCCGAGCCGTACCCGCAGCTGGTCTCGGGCACCCCGGAGTCCTACTCGTTCGACAACGGGACGTTCCAGTTCAGCTACTCCACCGCGGAGGCTGACGGCCTGGGTAGCTTCCCGGCCGGCTCGCACACCACGATCTCGGTCCCGAGCGTCGAGTTCCCGGACGGCTACCAGGTCAGCGTCACCGGTGGCGAGGTCGTCTCGCTTCCCAATGCCGCCGAACTGGTGATCGCCTCGAACGGCGGTGCCAGCACCGTCACCGTCACCGTCAGCGCTGCCGGAGCGTAGCCAGGGTGCCTGCCGGCCCGGTCGGCCGATAGGCTGGTCGACCATGACCAGTACCGACCCGGCGCCGCAGCCGCATGCCACTGCCGAGCAGGTCGAGGCCGCCCGGCATGACAGCAAGCTGGCCCAGGTGCTCTATCACGATTGGGAAGCGGAGAACTACGACGAGAAGTGGTCGATCTCCTATGACCAGCGCTGCATCGATTACGCGCGGGATTGCTTCGACGGCGTCGTCCCGGACGACGAGATCCACCGGCTCCCCTACGATCACGCCCTCGAGTTGGGTTGCGGCAGTGGCTTTTTTCTGCTGAACCTGATCCAGTCGGGCGTTGCCCGGCGCGGATCGGTCACCGATCTGTCTCCGGGCATGGTCAAAGTCGCCACTCGCAACGGGCAGTCGCTGGGGCTGGACATCGACGGCCGGGTTGCCGACGCCGAGCGCATCCCGTACGACGACAACACCTTTGACCTAGTCGTCGGACACGCTGTGCTGCATCACATTCCGGATGTCGAGCTGACGTTGCGGGAGGTGCTTCGGGTGCTGCGGCCCGGTGGCCGCTTCGTATTCGCCGGCGAGCCGACCACCGTCGGGAACGGTTATGCGCGCGCTCTGTCGACGCTGACCTGGCGGGTCGCGACCAACGTCACCAAGTTGCCCGGGCTGGAAAGCTGGCGACGCCCGCAGGCCGAGCTCGACGAGTCCTCGCGGGCTGCCGCACTCGAGGCCCTCGTCGACCTGCACACGTTTTCCCCGGAACAACTGGAGAAGATGGCCACCCGCGCCGGCGCCGTCGATGTCGACACCGCCACCGTCGAGTTCACCGCGGCGATGCTCGGCTGGCCGCTGCGCACCTTCGAATACGCGGTGCCACCGGGGCGGCTGGGCTGGGCTTGGGCCAACTTCGCATTCACCAGCTGGAAAGTGCTGAGCTGGGCCGACGGCAGCGTGTGGCGACACCTGGTGCCGAAGGGCTGGTTCTACAACGTCGAGATCACCGGGACCAAGCCGTCCTGAATGTCAGCCTCGACGACGTCGCCTACCTGACGTCGGACGAGGGCTCGACTGCGGTGGCTGCGGTCGAGGCCCTCCCGCTGACCGACCGTGTCGCCGAGATCGCCAGGCTACGAGAGCAATTCGGCGGCCGGACGCCGCTGCTGGTGGAGACGGTGTTGCTGCGACGCCGCGCGGTCGCCAAGCTCTCCGAGCTGCCCGGCACCCGCGACTGGCTGTTCACTGATGAGGCGTTACAGCAGGCCAGCGCCGCGCCGGTGGCGCTGCATCGCTCGAAGCGATTGCGCGGCAGAGTGATTCACGATGTGACGTGCTCGATCGGCACTGAGCTGGCGGCTTTGCACGGCTCGGCGGCCCGCACGATCGGTAGCGACCTCGATCCGGTCCGGCTGGCGATGGCGCGACACAATCTCGGTGGCCTAGTCGACCTCTGCCGCGCCGACGCATTGCGCCCGGTAACCCGCGACACCGTGGTGCTGGCCGATCCGGCGCGGCGTGCTGGTGGGCGTCGGCGGTTCAATCCACGCGACTACCAACCGGCGTTGGATCTCCTTTTCGAGGCTTATCGCGGCCGGGATTTGGTCGTGAAATGCGCTCCGGGAATCGATTTCGATGCGGTGTCGCAGCTCGGGTTCGACGGTGAGGTCGAGGTGACGTCGTATCGCGGCTCGGTGCGCGAGGCCTGCCTGTGGTCGGCGGGTTTGGCCGAGGCAGGTGTGCGCCGCCGGGCCAGCGTTCTGGATCGCGACGAGCAGATCACCGACGCCGAACCTGACGACTGCCCGGTACAGCCGGCCGGCCGGTGGATTGTCGACCCGGACGGAGCGGTGGTGCGGGCCGGCCTGGTGCGTCACTACGCGGCGCGGCACGGGCTGTGGCAGCTCGACGCGCACATCGCCTACCTGTCCGGCGATGAGCTTCCGCCCGGCGTCCGCGGGTTCGAGGTGCTCGAGCAGCTCGCTTTCGACGAGCGACGATTACGTCAAGCCTTGAGCGCGCTCGACTGCGGGTCGCTCGAGATCCTGGTGCGCGGCGTCGAGGTGGATCCCGACGCGCTACGCCGCCGATTGACGCTGCGCGGCGGCCGAGCGTTATCGGTGCTCATCACCCGGGTCGGCGAAGGTGCTGCGGCGCAAGGGACCGCATTCGTGTGCCAGCCGTCGCGGTAGGTGTGCGTGCGACAACCTGTTGACCGACCTGCTGTCGGCAGTCGACCGCGGGGCCGCCGCCGATAGCCGGAATGGGCAATAACCCAAAAAATAGGGAAATCTCCCCATGAACTGAGACGGGTGCACACCGCAGACTGATGTAAGCGCGCCGGGGGGTCGGCACCGCTACGGCGAAGCATCACCGGGACATGATGTAGCTGCTGGAGCTTGGCCGCCCCCGGTTGCGCGACAACGGTCGGGCAGCGACAACCGCGCTCCGCGCCGTCCGCAGTCTTCCTGGGGGGTCCGCGTTTAGACCGAAGCGCGAACCCGCCAGGATGCGCACGCGCGGCTGCGCGCCCTTTCAGATGTTTGCCAGTAGCGCCGAGAGCTACCTGGACATTCGACGTTCGCAATGTGTTTCGCTGCACGTAAGCGGCTTTTCCACGACGCGCGTAACCGAGCTTGCTAACTGATAACTTTTTGTCAGGTAACCTGGTGTTAACACGGCGTCATGGCTACGATTTGTTCTAAGCATCAGTTGATTAGCGAATTCCAGACTGCCGACCAGCCGGTCGGTGAAAGGAAGTTCAACGGTGAACGCTCGTGGTGTTACTCGACTGGCCCTATCGGCATTTGGACTTGCCTTGAGTGCGGCAGCGGCGTTCGGTACGCAGGAACTTCGTCCCGCGACGGACACCGTGGTGATCGCCGCTTCCAGCATCGAAAGCGCCACGCTCACCAGCGGCGACGGCGGCGGCGCTATCGCCGGGCATCTCGTCACCGTCAGCGGGACTGCTTCGCAGTACATGGCCGGGGGATGCGAGCGGGTGCGGCGACCGAACTGCAACCGCCCAAACCGACGCTCCACGCATCGTTGAATTGAGCACCGCGCCGTCCAGTCGGTAACAGCAGCGAGTTTTTCCCGACGGCGCTGCTAGGGCGCGTCGATCCGGCGCGCGCAGAATCCGGAATATTGGTACATATTTCCGGTGAGTCGAACAGAACATTGGCAAAACCGCCGGTATCTCTCAGGTTTATGTCGGATTCGCGGAGAGTGACCGCTGGTCAGAACCATACCGGTCACCGCTGATCAGAACTAAAAGCCTGCAAAACTGACTTGACAGGCGTGACAGAAGATACCAGTGATAATCGCTGTTGACCCAAACAAGAGCTTAGGACTTTTTCGTGAATTATTAGACTTTGTTCGAACAAAATTAACGGCTCCGCATAAGCTTGAGCCGACACAGCGCGGTTGGGCGCTGATGGCGATAAACACGCCAATTGGCGTTGTTGGGGGAAAGGGTAAATCGATGAAGTGCACTCGTGCTTTAACTCGGCTGGGGTTGCTGGCCGTGGGCTTGGGTTTCGGAGCAACATTGGCTTCGATGCCCGCTATCGCCTCCGCAGACACATCCAGCGATTGGCTGTCGGCGGTCGACAGTTTTCTCAGCGCTGCGTTCCCGGCCGCTGACACGACGCCGGATTTGAATCTGGCTATTTCGATGGACGGGGTGTCGCTGTTCCAGTCCGGCGACGCGACCGCCTTTTCGGGTGCCGACGGCGACATTGCGATCGCGAACGGCGCCGGCGCATCCGCGTACGCGTTTGGCACCAATAATTACGCGAGTGTCGACGGCACTGATTCTTCGGCCGTAGCCGGTGGTTATGACGCAGCCATGGCAAGCGGCTCACATGACGACACGGCTTTCGCTTTCGGCAACAACGACCTCGCCTACGCCGGCGGCGACGGAGCCTCGCACCCCGGCACCTTCGACTACGCCATCATCTTCGGCAACAACGACACTGCATTGTCCGGCGGCAGCGCGGCGGGAGCCGGCAGCTACGACGGCGCCTACGTCGAGGGCGACAATCTCGGGATCGCCCACGCGCAGGGCAGCGACTACCTGGCTGACATCCTGAAGTTCTATGGCGATGGGTCGACGAGCACCACCGCTGCGGCCGCTGAGAGCGGCGGACATCTGACTGACCTGCTGTCGGGGAGTTCGGGTGCCGCTGCGGACGCCAGCAACTTCTGGACTGAACTGCTGTCGGCATTCGACGGTGGCAGCGCGGCCGCGGACGCCGGCAACTTCTGGACCGAGCTCGCGTCGCTGTTCTAAGAACCCGCCTGCCGGGTCGGCGGCCGCCGTCAGGGAGGGCGGTGGCCGTTGACCTGGGCAGGCCCTTATCAGCATCGGCCAGGCACGCGGTGCCCTCAGAGGGGCCAGGTATTCTGGCTGGACGGCATTTCAGCCGTTCTGAGTCTGCGAGGACAAGTCGACCGATGCGCAACATCATGTCGGCCGCGCTAATAGCGGCCGGAGCCCTGCTGGGCTGGTCGGGCATCGCGGTCGCTGGCGCAGACTCGGCGTGCGCCACCTTGGGCGGCGCGCTTCAAGATGACCAGACGTGCAACGTGCGCGTCTCGACGTCGACTTACACGCTGGCCATGACTTTTCCGGTGGATTACCCAGACCCGGCGTTGACTGACTTCCTCATCCAGAATCGAGATGGGTTCGTCAACGTCGCGCAGACGTCGTCGCAGACTTCCGGCCCGCGAGAAGTGCCCTACCAAATGGACGTCACCTCCGAGCAATATCACTCCGGCCAGTCGCCCGCCGGCACCCGAAGCGTGGTGCTCAAGGTCTTCGAAGACCTCGGTGGCCCACGGCCGTCGACCTTCTACAAAGGCTTCAACTACGACCTCGGTGAACAAAAAGCGATCACCTTCGACACGCTTTTCCCGCCGAACACCAAACCACTGGACGCGATCTACCCGATCGTGCAGCGCGAGATGGGAAAGAAGACCGGAATCGGCGCCGCAATCCTGCCCGGATCCGGCCTGGACGCCTCGCATTATCAGAACTTCGCCATCACCGATGACGAGCTGATCTTCTACTTCGCTCCCGGTGAACTGCTGCCCTCGCTGGCCGGCGCCAGCCAGGTCCACGTCCCCCGCAACGCCATCCCGCCGCTGGCTGTCAAGGGCTAGACCGTTCCGGCTGTCAGCTCGGGGCGAAGCTGTACACCTGACCATCGCTGGTCGCGGCGACAACCCGGCGATCACGGCCGATCGAGACGCCGACGGGATAACCGGTCGCTTCCGGCAAGCGGTAGCTGTTGAGGGTGCGGCCGCTCCCGGGGTCGAAAACCAGCAGCGTCATGCCGCGCGCACCCTCGCCCGGCCCGCCGGTGACGACCGCGTAGCCGACGCCGCTGCCGGCCAGGCTCGACGTCGACAGCGGGCTCACGTCATTGCGTCGCCACACTTCCTGGGCGTGGTCCCCGGCGTCCTTGACGGCGACGAGACGAGTATCTGGACCGCCGCCCGACACGACCAGCCCGCCCGGTGTCACCGATGGCGGCGTCTGCGGCTGGAACTTGAGCGGAATCGACCATTTCGGTTTGCCGTCGGCGGCGTGCAGTGCCCACAGCCGCTCATCACGCCCATTGACGTAGATGGTGGATCCGTCGCTGGACGCCACCGGGCTGGCCAGGACGCCGGCGGCGACCGCGGTGCTGGTCCACTCCCGGGTCAGCAGCGGACTTTGACCCGGGTGGTACTTCAGCCCGACCAGCACTGAGGCGGGGGCGTCGGGTTCCCACAAGCCCACCACGATCACCCCGTTCGCTTGCGCAAATGCGGGTGCGGCGGCGATGGGGCAGCCGGCCAGCGCCGGCCCGCAATCGGAGAGTCCACGGGTGAAGTCGCTCGGGTCGACGTTGTCCACCAGGTCGACCGAGTTGCCGACGACGGTGCCCCGGTGGCTGTCGAATACCTGCACCTGTCCCAGGTGCGTGACTACGAGAAGTTGTCCGTGATCGAGAATTCTTGGCGTGGAAGGCATTCCCATCACCGGGCGCCGCCAGCGGATCCACTGGGTAGGGGGAAAGGACACGATCGCCCCGGGCTGCCCGACGTAGAGATTGTCGAAGCCGTCGAACAACGGACTGGCCAGTCCGCCGCCCTGGAAGAGCCGTGTGCACCACCGCTGCCGGCCGTTGTCGTCGTTCTCCCACTCCATCAGCGAACAGCCGCCCGGTGTCTGCGCGTTCGCCGCGAGCCAGTTGCGTGAGCTGAGCGCCACCGCCGACGCCAGGGACCCTTTCACCGAGCGGGTCCAGCGTAGGGTCAGTCGGTCCGCGCCGCGCGTTGGGCTGTAGCTGCTATTGGCCGCGTCACCGTACTGGGCGGGCCAGCCTTCGGCCGCCGTCGCCTCGACCCAGGAGTCGGTATTGCCGCAGCCCGCCACAGCGGCCGTCAGAAGGACCGCCGATGCCACGGATGACCAATGCCGCACAGTGCGACGGGGAATCGGCCAGGGCACCGTGCGAGGGTAACCCGCGGCGGCTCGCTTCCGGCTCATTGCCCGCTTCGCCATGCATCACGCCACGGCGATAGGCTTTTTGGCCATGACGAGCATGTGGGGTGCCCCGATCCATCGCCGCTGGCGGGGGTCGAATCTGCGGGACCCACGCCAGGCCAAATTCCTCACGCTGGCCTCACTGAGGTGGGTGCTGCGCAATCGCGCCTACACACCCTGGTATCTGGTGCGCTACTGGCGACTGCTGAAGTTCAAGCTGGCCAACCCGCACATCATCACTCGCGGCATGGTGTTCATCGGCAAAGGCGTCGAGATCCACGCAACACCGGAGCTGGCGCAGCTGGAAATCGGGCGCTGGGTGCACATCGGTGACAAGAATACGATCCGCGCGCACGAGGGCTCGCTGCGCTTCGGCGACAAAGTGGTGTTGGGCCGCGACAACGTCATCAACTGCTACCTCGACATCGAACTCGGCGACTCGGTGCTGATGGCCGACTGGTGCTATGTCTGCGATTTCGACCATCGGATGGACGACATCACGCTGCCGATCAAAGATCAGGGGATCGTCAAATCCCCGATCCGGATCGGCCCGGACACCTGGGTCGGGGTCAAGGTGACCGTGTTGCGCGGCACCACCATCGGCCGGGGCTGCGTGCTGGGATCACACGCCGTGGTCCGGGGCGACGTGCCGGACTTCTCTATCGCGGTCGGGGCGCCGGCCAAGGTGGTCAAGAACCGTCAGCTGGCCTGGGAGACTTCGGCCGCTCAGCGCGCTGAGCTCGCCGCGGCGCTGGCCGACATCGAACGCAAGAAAGCCGCCCGCTAGTCAGTTCATGCTTTGGTAGCGGCGCAGCGCTTCGCTGCGTTCCGCGCTGTGGTCGACGATCGGTTCGGGATAACCGGCCGGCCGATCGCCTTTGGTCAGAGTGACGTCATCGGGACCAGCGAGCTCGGCGACCCAGCGGCGGACGTAGTCGCCGGCCGGATCGAACTTCTCGGCCTGCCTCGCCGGGTTGAACACCCGGAAATACGGCGCGGCATCGGTGCCGCACCCCGCGGACCACTGCCAGCCGTGTTGGTTGCTGGCCATATCGCCGTCGACCAGCTGGTCGAGGAACCACCGCGCACCCCATTGCCAGGGCAGATGCAAGTCCTTGACCAGAAACGACGCAACGATCATCCGCACCCGATTGTGCATGAAACCCGTTTCACGAAGTTGACGCATGCCGGCGTCGACGATCGGAAATCCTGTCTCGCCGGCTTTCCAGCATTCGAAGTGCCGCTTGGCCTTTGCGTCGGTATCGGTTTCGATGGCGTCGAAATCGCGGTTCCAGTTCCACCAGACGCTGTCGGGCCAATGATGTAGTACCGCAGCGTAGAAGTCGCGAAAAGCCAACTCTCGCAAATACGCTCGCGCACCCGCACGCCGCTGGTCCAAGTCGGCGACCATGGTCCGGGGGTGGATCGTGCCGAACTTCAGATGGGCGGACATCCGACTCGTGCCGTCGTGGTCGGGACGATTCCGGTCGTCGCCATAGTTCTCAAGTCCCTTGTCGACGAACGTTTTCCACTGCCGTCGCGCGGCTGCCTCGCCTGGGGCCAGGTCGAGTTCGGCGCCGGGGTCGGGTATATCGACCGGTTTGGCGCGCTTACCCAGCTTGGTGGGATCGACCCAGTTCGCGGACTTGGCTCCCGATCGGGCCGCCGACCGCCATCCCATGTCGTGCCATCGGCTGAAGAACGGGGTGAATACCTTGTACGGCTCGCCGTCGTCCTTGATCACGCGCCCGGGTGAGACCAGATACGGCGACCCCGTCGCCACCAGCGGCACATCGCCCAACGCCGAGCGCACGCGCTCGTCGCGCTGCCGCCCATAGGGTGCGAAGTCTTCGGAGACATGCACCGACGGCGCGTCAATCTCCTTGACGAGCGCGGGAATCCGCTCTTCGGGGCGGCCCCGCGTCACCAGAAGTCGCCCATCCAGATCGTCGCGCAACTGGCGCAACGAGTCGCACAGAAACTGCATCCGGCGACTGCCCGAGGATGCCTCCAAACGAGGGTCGAGGACAAAGCACGCCAACACCTCGTCACTGTCGGCGGCCGCTCTGAGCAGCGGAGGGAGGTCGCGCAGTCTCAGGTCTCGGCGGAACCACAACAACGCGGGCATCAGCGGGCCAGAAATCTCATCGGCGATTGAGTACCCAAATGTGGCCCGACATGACGGTGGCAAAGGCACACCACAGCGGATACGGCAGCAGCGCGGCCCCCGCCCGCGGGTCAGCCGCAGCGGTACGGCGGGCCAGATCGGCGCTGCTGGCGGCCAGCACGGCTGCGCCGATCGCCGAGGCGCCCAGCTTCTGATACTTGAAGAACAGCCAACTCCACCCGGCGTTGAGGATCAGGTTGGCGGCCAGCGCAACAACGTAATTGCGGGCTTCTTTGTCACGCCCGGTCGCGCGCAGTCGGTCGATCGCGGTCGCGGAGGTCACAGCGATGTCGGCGTACAACGTGGTCCATGCGACCGGAAACACGCCGCTGGGCGGCACATAGCTTGGCTTACGTAAACGGGAGTACCAGCGGGTGATGCGCGGCTGGCTGGCGATGCTTCCGATTCCCGAGGTCGCGCCGACGGAAAGGGTCGTCGCGGCCAGTATCTGCTTGTTCACCTGTATCCCTTCCACTTCGAACAAGTCTTTCAGTGTATTAAGTATTAATCAACTGAAGTAATACCCGAATGCGGGATAAACTGAACAACGTCATGGGCCCCGATGAGACGGCGGGCGGCCGAGCCGCACTCGAACAGCAGATTTCCGCGTATCTGCGGGTGATGACGGCTGAGTCCGAACAGATCGGCCGATCGTTCGCCGTGGTGCATGACGTGCGGCCAGCCGATTTTCGCGCCCTGCTGCACGTCATGGTTGCCGAAACCGCCGGCGTACCAATCACCTCGGGTGAGCTTCGGCAACGCATGGGGCTGTCGGGGGCGGCCATCACCTATCTGGTGGACCGAATGATGGCGTCGGGGCACATCACGCGCGAGTCCGACCCCGGCGACCGACGTAAAGTGATCCTGCGCTATTCCGATTCTGGCCTGGCTACCGCGCGAGCGTTCTTCGCCCCGCTGGGAGCCCATTCCCATGAAGCGATGCAAGGCTTGTCCGACGAAGATCTCTCCGCGGCCAGCAGGGTTTTCACCGCGCTGATCGCGGCGATGCGGCGATACCAGGATGAGTTGTCGTCCTGGAAGCCGCCCGAGCGGGCTTCCGATGGAGCCACGTGAACGAGGAGGGAGGTGCTGTGCAAACTGATTCGAACGGGATGACGACCCGCAAGCGACGCCACATCGACGTGTGCCTTGATGACCGGGTGACGTATTCCGGTGTGACGACGGGGCTGGAACGCTACCGGCTGCCATACAACGCGCTGACGCAGACCAGTCTCGCCCGGGTCGATTTGTCCAGCTGCTTCCTCGGTGTGGCTTTACGGGCACCGATCCTGGTCGGGGCGATGACCGGTGGCGCCGAGCTGTCCGGGACGATCAACAAGAATCTGGCCGAAGCCGCGCAACGGCTCGGCATTGGAATGATGCTTGGCTCGCAGCGGATCATGCTGGACAGTGCGTTGGGGGAGCAGGCGGCGTCCAGCTTCACGGTCCGCGATGTCGCGCCGGATGTGTTGTTGTTCGGCAATATCGGGCTCGCGCAGCTCACCGTTGCCGCGGTTGACGACATCTCGCATGCGCTGAAGCGAGTTGGCGCCGATGCGCTTGCGGTGCACACCAATCCGCTGCAAGAGGCCGTCCAGCGAAATGGCGACGGCGACTTTTCCGGCTCGGTCGACCGGCTGCGCCAGGTCGCGGCCGCATTGGAATATCCGGTGCTGCTCAAGGAAGTGGGCCACGGTATCGGCACCTCAGCAATCGCCGAGTTGACGGGTCCGTCCGGCGAGTTGCCGGTGGCCGCGATCGACGTCGCCGGTGCCGGCGGTACCTCGTGGTCGCGCGTCGAGCAGCTCGTTCGCTACGGGGAGGTGCGATTCCCCGACCTGGCCGACTGGGGGATACCGACGGCGCAGGCCGTCGTGGAGGTGCGCGCGGCCCTGCCCGCTGTCCCGCTGGTCGCTTCTGGTGGTATTCGCACCGGCATGGACGCGGCAAAAGCGTTGGCGTTGGGCGCAGACGCCGTGGCCGTCGCTCGGCCATTGCTGGCCGCGGCGATCGAATCCACTGGGGCCGTGGTGGATTGGTTACAGCGCTTCATCGACGAGCTGCGGATCTGCCTGCATGGTGCCGGTGCTGCGGACTTGCCGGCCCTGCGCCAGATCGGCGTCAGCCAAATTCAGTAAAGCATTGATCCGCAACATTTTTCGGTTGCGAAAGCCTTGCTCAGGCGAGGTCGCGGGATACGGTCGCCGGAGCCGTCGACGGCTTTGACTGGTGAAGCCCGATTTCGGCTTCAAATGTCGACATCGCGGAGATCATCGCGCCGAAAACCCGGTGAGCGGCAAGCAGATCCCGGTCGGGTATGCCGGCGAGTGCAGCTCGCAGGTGCGCGCCGAGCGGCTGAAAAAATCCGTGTGCCAGTTCCATGCCGCTTGCTTCGTACCGGAGCCGGGCCTTGCGTCGATCCGAGGGGTCCGATTCGCGCCGGACATGGCCGGCATCGATCATGCGATCGACGAGGTAGGTAATCGCGGCCGGTGAGACATCCATCCGCTGCCGTAGCTGAGCCATCGTCAGTGGCGTCCCGGCCGTCTCGGCGACCATCACGTGCAACAACGCGTGGAAGTCGTTGCCACTTACGTCGTTTTGGCGCGCGAAATGGCGACCTATTCGGTCGGACTGTGCCGTAACCGCCCGCATATCGGCCGACATGAGCTGTTCCAGCTCTGGCCTGCTGGGAGGTGAACCGTTTCCCCGTTTAGTCACCTGATCGCATCCTTCTCAGCGATTATTCCTTTAAGAATATACGCACATCCACTGGATCAGCGAGAATACGCCCGCAACGGCCAAAAATATCTCTTGGCAGCGCAAACGGTGCCGCTGCACCCCATTTCGGTATAGCGTACTGTACCGCTTTCGGGAGCATCGGCGCCCAACCTGGACGAGTCAGAACGTGTGAGTCGTCAATTAGGGCAAAGGTATTCGCCGTCGCAGGGTCACTTCAAAAGTGAGCTGTCGCCGCCTGCGACCCGCTGTGCAACTTGCGCGATGGGAGTATTGCGGTCTTGGGACATCTGCTTGAGCCATTCGAAGGCTTCAGCGGCGTCAATATCGAAACGTTCCATTAGCTTGCCTTTGGCCTGGCCGATGATGTCCCGCGAGACCAGCGCAACGCGAAACTGCTGGTCACGCCGCATCATGTTCCACACCAGTGCCGCATGGGTCGCGAAAATCAGCCCCAAATTGACCGACTCGTCATCGAAGACGCTGGGCGACTCGGCATAGAAGTTGAGCGCCGCAGCCGAGACGCCCTCTTTGAACATTCCGAAGGACAGTATCGATCGAATGGGTGTCTGTCTGAGCGCGGCGCCGCGGTAGAGCGGCCATCGAGCCTCATCGACGAGATCGTCCACCCGGACATTTTCCTGCAAGGCCGCGGCCGTCAGGCATGGTCCCTGTTGATAGCGGCCCTGGATGTCGTCGAGCATTACTGGGTAGCGGTGGGTCGCAGCCGCGGTTTCGATGCCCCGACGTCTCTGCGTCACCGTGATGCCAGCGTATTGGGCACCCGGGACCGATTCCGCGGCGCCGGCGATCAGACCACTCAGCAGCTTGGGTGTGTCGAATGACGCGCGTTGGTGCAGGTCGGCGACGAATTGGGTTGCCTGCAAGTACATCGCTGTTCGCGAATCCAGTGACAGCTCTTCGGATTTGGGCATATTCGGTGTGCGGGCTTCCCGGTCGTCATTCGTGGGGTCGCAGCGAATCTGGCCGGCGGCAGGTACCCGATGACCCCGTCGCCGACTGTCGATGCCACTACCCACTCTCAGGGTTACACTATAAACTTAAATATTCACATTGTGAAATAGATTCCAGTAATCTGGCACGTTGAGAAAAGTGGGTATACCACCACGAGCGGTGCGCCCAGTTGCTGCAGATCTGAGCTAAGCGAGGAGTGAGTTATGCGCTGCGTCATCTTCGGCGCCACCGGCTACCTGGGTGTGCGGCTTGTCCCCGAGCTTTTGTCGGCGGGTCATGACGTCCGGGTGTTGGCGCGCACACCCGCCAAGCTTGACGATGTGCCGTGGCGCCAGGACGTCGAGGTAGTCAAGGGCGACGTCGCGGACGCCGAGACGGTGCGGCGGGCACTCGACGGTCAGCAGGTGCTCTTTTACCTGGTGCATTCGATGTTGAGCAACGATTTTGTCGACCTGGATGCGCGTGCGGCCTCGATCGTCGCGGACGCGGCGAAACAGGCAGGCCTCTCGCGCATCGTGTACGTGGGCGGCATCATCGCGGATCATCAGCATTTGTCGGACCATTTGGCGTCACGAGCCGAAGTTGGTCGGCTGCTGCATGATTCGGGAGTCGCCACCGCGGAACTGCGTGCGGCGGCGATCATCGGGGCCGGGTCTGCGAGCTTCGAAATGCTGCGGTATCTGACTGAACGACTGCCGTTGATGGTCACGCCAAAATGGTTGCGCACCAAGGTTCAACCCATTGCGATCCACGACGTGCTGTATTACCTCACGAACGCGGCAGATTTGCCTGCCGATGTGAGCCGCCCCTTCGACATCGGCGGTCCGGACACCTTCACCTACACCGAGATGATCCGGAAGTTCGCGGCGATCGCGGGCCTGCGGCGTCGAGTCGCCATCCCGGTGCCAGTGCTGACCCCGTACCTGTCCTCGCATTGGGTGAACCTGATCACCCCGTTGCCGCGGTCGTTGGCATCGTCGCTGATGAAATCGCTCGAGAACGATGTCGTCTGCACCGAGCACGATATCGCCCAACATATTCCGGATCCCCAAAAAGGCCTGACGCACTACGAAGAGGCCGTCGAACTCGCACTGGAACGGACCAGTGACACCGCACTGACCACTCGCTGGTCGCGACCGGGAAATGAGGACTCACCGTCCCAGCCGCTGCCCACCGACCCGGCCTGGGCCGGCGGATCGCTGCACGAGCAGGTGTCTGAACGGCACGTCGATGCCGACGTCGAGACGGTATGGCGGGTGTTCGAGTCGATCGGCGCCCAGCACGGCTGGTCCGCGGCCCCGCCCGGCTGGGCACTGCGTGGATGGGCTGGTCGGGCCGCCGATGCCGCGCCGCGACCATCATCATCGGGCCGGCTGCACGCGGGTGAGGCGCTGAACTCGTGGCGTGTCGAGCACGTCGATCAGCCCCGACTGGTGCGGCTGCGCGCGGATGTTCCACTGCCGGGCCGGCTTTGGCTCGAGCTGTCGGTACGACCCGACGGCGACGGTCGTTGCTGCTATCGGCAGCGGGTGGTGTTCCAGCCGTACGGCCTTGCCGGTGAGGCCTTTTGGACGGCGTCCGGTTGGCTTCGTCGCGCGGTGTTCGGCGGCATCGCCCGCGACGTCACCGCAAGGGCAAACAGCGCACAGGTTTCCACGCGAACGTAGCGGGCGAACGGATTACGGTGTACCGGCCCGCAGCTGATAGCGCCGTTCGGCGTAGGCCAAGTCGTCTTTCCACAGCCGGGCCGCGGCGACGCGCATGAGTCCGGTGATCAGCGGGGCAGCGCGACGCGCCCGCCTGAAGCCGGTGCGGTCGGAGTGGGCGACGGTGGCTTCGATCACCGCCGTTCGCGGCCGGTTGTCGGGGCCTAAACCCAATGGGGTGGCGTGAGTTTCGACCACGCTGCCGGCTCCCTCGCCGTCTAGGATGCGCATCACGATGGTGCGCGCCTCCGGGCTCGTGAACTCTGCGACCGTGGGTACCCCGACCCGGCCGATCCGGAATGTCACCGCGACCAGGAAACGGTCTGCCTCTTCGGTCGGGGTGGTCAGCACCTCGAGCCGGGTGAACGAATAGGGGTGGTACCACGCGCCGTGCCACGGATCGAGGCGGTTGGCGATGATGTCGGACGGTTCGCACGTGCCGACCATTCTCGCGACGGCGTCCAGTGTGTCGCCGGCTGGTCTGGCGGGAATCACCGGCTGAGCGAGCGGCTCCTCGCCACCGACATCGTCGAGACGGACCCAGGCGAGCACGCCGTCGTCATAGCTGGGCAATGGCCGCCAACCGAATTCGTCGGTGTCGGCGGCCAAACACAGGCCGTGCCATCGGCAGATCAGGGCCCCGCCGTGTACGGCCGCGGTGGCCAGGTCGGCACCAAGATGCGGGCAGCCGCGCGGGCCGACATGCAGTCGGGATTGCTGATCACGCCAGGCGACCAGCTCGACGCCGGCCACACGAGTGCCCAGCGGCCGGCCACTGCGCACATCGCGGCTCGCGGCGAAGGTGTACCAGTTGCCGGTCGGCCGGCGCTGCGACCGGTCCAGCGCGGCCTCGATGATCGCGGGGGAGGCCTCGCGGTAGGTCGGACTCTGGTCCGCCCACCTCACCGGCGGGATCGCCTGCAGCGGCCAATCTTTGGGCCAGCGGCGGCGCACGTTGTCGCCGATACTCATTGTCGCGAAACCCTTTCTCGGCCGGCCAGGTAGCGCAGTAGCGCCCAACGGCCGTGGGTGGGAACGGTGCTCAGGGCGTGGCCGGCGAGCCCCCACT
>Ga0209113_1000085_pt1 | contig 19198 bp, 20 predicted proteins | sample TexAe_RefH0_O1_FD_187951 | JGI IMG/M metagenome (GOLD analysis project Ga0209113, IMG submission 187951) | Forest soil microbial communities from Davy Crockett National Forest, Groveton, Texas, USA - Texas A ecozone_RefH0_O1 (SPAdes) (version 2) | ecosystem: Environmental > Terrestrial > Soil >... | reverse complement strand
AGCGTTGTCGACGGTGTCGCCTCGGCCTTCGGCGCGGCGCAAGCGGCCCGGCCGACCGGCGCGACGCTGGACTGGCGCGATGAGCCCACCCGACACGGCGGTGCGGTGTGGGCCCGGCGGGGCGAAACCTTCGCGGTGCTTGCCTCCGGCAACGGCCCCGGCGTGCACGGGCTGTGGCCGCAAGCGCTCGCACTGGGTTACCGGGTAGCGGTCCGCCCGTCTCGCCGTGAGCCGCTCACCGCACACCGGCTCATCCACGCGTTGGGGCAGGCCGGATTTCGGCCGCACGACGCCGTGTATCTGCCCACCGATCATCGCGGCGCCGACGAGATGATCCGGTCGGCCGATCTTGCGATGGTCTACGGCGGCCAAGACGTCGTCGACAAATACGCCGACGACCCGACGGTGTTCGTCAACGGCCCGGGACGGGCCAAGATCCTGATCACCGACGACCACGACTGGCGCGACTACCTCGACGTGATCACCGATTCGATCGCCAATCTCGGCGGCGTGGCATGCGTCAACACCACCGCCGTGCTCTTCGAGGGCGATCCCGCTCCGTTGGCCGAGGCCATCGCCGAACGATTGTCGACGATCGCAGTGCTCCCGACCGACGACGAGCGGGCCATTCTGCCCACGCAGAACATCGACGCGGCAACGGCTTTGGCGAGTCACCTGGCAACCGTGGCCGTCGGCACCACGCCGCTGCTGGGGGCCGACCAGGTGGTCGCGACACTCAGCGACAGCTACGCGGCGCTACGCCCGGCCGTACACCTGCTGGCCAAACCCGATGTCGCCACACTGAACGTGGAATTGCCGTTCCCCTGCGTCTGGGTTTCGCCCTGGTCGCGGGCCGACGGGCTGGACCCGCTGCGGCATTCGCTGGTGATCAGCGCGATCACCGACGACGAAGACCTGATCGACGATCTGCTCGCCGAACCGACCATCGCCAACGTGTACGGCGGCCGGCATCCCACCCACCACACCGCCGCCGACATTCCGCACGACGGTTTCCTCGCCGACTTCCTCATGCGCAACAAAGGTTTCATCCGCGACTGAGGTTGTCGGCCTTGAGCTTTGGCCGCTATGACGGGCGACGGCCGTAGCGTTGGTAGAACCTTTCCACCCGGCCGGCCGTATCGAGCGTTCGCCGCGACCCCGTCCAGAACGGATGCGAGTCGCTGGATACTTCGACCACCACCAAGGGGTAGGTCTGCACACCGGTCGATGTTTCCCACTCGATGGTGCGTGAGCTCGTGATCGTCGAGCGGGTCAGAAACTGCGCGCCGGTGTTGGCGTCTTGGAACACCACCGGCCGGTAGTCGGGATGGATGCCAGGTTTCATGACGTTTCTCCGTTGTTGTTGCGGTGCGTCGAGAATTCGCCTGCCATATCGGGTGTTTCGTGGCAGGGGTCCTGGTGCCAGTCGCCGAACGGGTCGTGGTAGTGGCCCCAGGACTGCGGGTTGGCCATCTCGTCGTCGGTGAGCAGCGCGCCGTTGAGCGCATCGGCGATCGCGACCGGGTCGGCGCCGCACGCCAGAATCGTCATCGAGGTGTGCCGGTCGCCGAATCGGTGCTCCCACATCAGGTCTGCGAAGGCCCGACGCTCGGCGTCGACGTAGGCCACCTCCGATGACGTCATGGCCGCCAACCACTTTCCGGCCGAGGCAACCCGCAGACCGCCGCCGGCCGATTCGAGCCACATGACCTGGTCGCCCCGGTTGGCCAGCCACAGCCGACCGCGAGTGCGGATTACCCCGTCGAGCAGCACATCGACCGCGGCATGCAGCCGCATGGGGTGAAATGGCCGTCGCGCGCTGAATTCGAGAATCCTGATCGCTCCGTCGACAGCCAACGGCGGCAGTCCGGCCAACAGCGGGGCATGCGGCTGATCGCTGCGGCCGCGGCGGGACTGATCGTCGAGGTGCGCCAGCGCCATCTCGACGCGGTCAACACCCACGGTGATCCGCGCGCGGGGTGCCAACCGGCGCAACACCGCCAGCGTCGCCGGATCCGGGTGGTTGAGCACCAGGAGGTCGGCGAACTCGGCCTGGCAGACCACCACCTGAGCGACCGTGCGCCCGTCGGACAGCTCGTCATCGCCCAGGGCCTGGCCGAGCCAGTCGAGCGTCTGTACGCAACCCACCACCCCCGCGATCACCACGTCGCGGGCGGCGGGCCCGTCGAAATATCCGGGACCGACGCGCACGTGCGTGTGGTTGATCGCCCAGCAGATCGGCTCCGGCTCCAGCCACGGTGCCAGGTGCACGACGATCCGGTCGACGTCGCTGCGTCGGTGCAGTTTTCGCAGCAGCACCAGCAGGTCGTTGCGGATCGTGCACGCCAAGCAACCGTGCGCCAGCTCGAGCGCCTCCTCGGCGATGACCAAGTCGCCGTCGCGCTGCACCACCAGCGTCCGTCGAACCACCTGGCCGTCGAAACGGTGCTCGACGACAATCGTCCCGGGTTTGCGCAGCAGCGCGCCGGCCACCGCGTCGGTGCCGCCCTGGCCCGCGACGAGAACTACGGGTGTCCGCATCATCACTCCCTGTTGAAAATGCTTTTCAATAAGCCTCTGCACACGCTACAGTCCTCTGCGGATCTTGTCGAAAACGATTTTCATTAAGGGAGAGCCCGTGTCCGCACGCTGCCAAGTCACCGGACGGTCGGTGAGTTTCGGCAACGCCGTGTCGCACTCACATCGGCGCACGCGACGGCGTTGGTCACCGAACATTCAATCCAAGACCTACTACCTGCCATCGGCGCGCCGCCGGATCACGTTGCGGGTCAGCGCCAAGGGAATCAAGGTGATCGATCGTGACGGCATCGAGGCCGTCGTCGCCCGGATCCGCCGATCAGGAGAGCGAATCTGATGGCGCGCAACGAGATTCGCCCGATCGTGAAGCTGCGATCCACCGCGGGCACCGGCTACACCTACGTCACGCGCAAGAACCGGCGCAACGACCCCGACCGGCTCACGCTGAAGAAGTATGACCCGGTCGTCCGCCGGCACGTCGACTTTCGCGAGGAACGCTGAATGGCCAAGAAAACCAAGCGCACGAGACGCACCGCTGCGCCCGAGCTGAAACCTGCCAAGCGCAATCTTCTGAAAACGCTGGGCGTCAGCGCAGTTGACTACAAAGACACCAACCGGTTGCGGATGTTCATCTCCGATCGCGGCAAAATCCGGTCGCGCCGGGTGACCGGTCTGACCGTGCAGCAGCAGCGCCAAGTCGCCACGGCGATCAAGAATGCCCGCGAGATGGCGCTGCTCCCCTAATCGATGTCGGCGGTCATCTTCTCGTTGAAGACGGGATATATCTCGTCGAATGCGCCGTCCCGCTCGGCAAACCGGAATCCCTTGGCTCGCTCCACGACTATCTCGTCGGCGTCGGGCTTGGTTTGCAGCAATGTCATCGTCTCGCTGATGAATTCGTCCAGTGGCATTCCCCGCGGGTCGAATCCGCGATCGCCCTGCAACGCCGTCTGCACTCGCGGCGGAATGATTTCGATGACCTGGACCGCAGACTCGCGCAGCTGAAAACGCAGCGACTGCGTGTAGGAGTGCATCGCTGCCTTGCTGGCACAGTACGTGGGCGTGAGCGCGCTCGGCATGAAGGCCAGCCCGGACGTGACGTTGAGGATCGCCGCGCGCGGCCTGCCCAGCAGTAAGTGCAGCAATGCCGAGGTGAGCCGGATAGGGCCGAGCAGATTGACGGCAAGGGTCTGTTCGGCCGTGCCGGGGTTACCAGTGGTGAGGTCCTCGACGCGCTGAATTCCTGCGTTGTTGACCAGGACGTTGAGGTCGGGGTGGTTGTCGGACAGCTCGATGGCGAACCGCCGGATGTTGGCGGAGTCACCTTGATCCAGCGACAAGAATTGCATGCCCGGGTTGGCTTTCGCGACGGCTTCCAGCGTGTCGTGGCGCCGACCGGCGATGATGACGTTGTTGCCCAATCGGTGAAATGCCTCGGCGAGGCCCCGGCCGATTCCGGTACCACCTCCGGTAACCAGAACGGTGTTACCCGACAACTGCATGCGCTGTTCCTCTCCGTCGCTTTCTGCTACCTGCATACTCGCGGCAGCGGGCCCGGTATGCGGTAACCGCATCAAAGACTTCGTAAACGTGTCGGCATCCTGAACTAGCCTGTAGCAGTGGCGCAGTTTCCGCGGACTCGCTACGCCAGTTGCGGCGAGGTCGACATTGCCTACCAGGCGTTTGGCGATGGACCGAACGACGTGCTGGTGCTTCCGGGCCCGTCCATCCCGATCGACACCATCGACGCCGAGCCGTCGATGTACCGCTTTCACCGGCGGCTGGCGTCCTTCAGCCGGGTGATTCGGCTCGACCAGCGCGGGGTCGGCATGTCGTCGCGCGTTTCCCGAGACGTGATCGGCCCGAAGTTCTGGGCACAAGATGCCATATCGGTGCTGGACGCGATCGGATGCGAGCGGGCGACGATTTTCGCCCCCGGGTTCGCCTCGATGACCGGACTGATCCTGGCGGCCGACTATCCCGAACGGGTGAACAACCTCGTGATCGTCAACGGCGCAGCACGGACGCTTCGCGCGCCCGACTATCCGATGGGCTTCGACATCGTCGAGGAGGAAGACCCTTACACGACGGTGGCGATGGAGCCGGATGCCGTTGACCAGGGCTTCGACATGCTCGGCTTCATCGCGCCCAGCATGGTCGACGACAGGGCATTCCGCTCGTGGTGGGACATGGCCGGAAACCGGGCGGCTTCACCCAGCATGGCCCGCGCGATCATCCTGACCGTCCGGCACTGCGATGTCCGCGACACCCTGGCTCGGATCACCGCGCCGACGCTCGTCGTACACCGCGAGGACTGCGAGTTCTGCCCCGCCGACAACGGCCGGTATATCGCCGAGCACATCGCCGGAGCACACCTCGTCGAGCTGCCTGGCGCAGACGCCTTGTACTGGGTCGGCGACACCGCCCCGATGCTCGACGAGATCGAGGAGTTCGTCACCGGCGTCCGAGGCGGCTTCGGCGCCGAGCGGGTGCTCACCACCATCATGTTCACCGACATCGTCGGCTCGACCGAGCGTGCCGCCCTGCTCGGCGACGGCCGGTGGCGGGACCTGCTGGAAAACCACGACACCATCGTGCGGCACGAACTCGAACGGTTCGGCGGCTTCGAAGTCAACACCGCGGGTGACGGATTCATCGCGTCCTTCCCCAGTCCAAGCGCCGCGATCGCGTGCGCGGACTCCCTCATCGACGCGATCCGGGTGCTCGGCATCGAGATTCGGGTGGGTATTCACGCCGGCGAGGTCGAAGTGCGCGGTGACGACGTCGCCGGGATGGCTGTTCACATCGGCGCCCGTGTCGCGGCGCTGGCCGGGCCCAGCGAGGTGCTGGTGTCTTCGACGGTTCGCGACATCGTCACCGGCTCGCGGCACCGGTTCGCCGACCGCGGCGAGCACCAGTTGAAAGGTGTGCCGGGCCACTGGTGGGTGTGCGCGCTCGAGCGATCGCTCGCGAACGTCAAACAGTAGGTCGTGCCGCCAACGCGACTTCACAGCGGGGACATAAGTTGCGTCGATACGCTGGGCGACATGCCACCGCGACTGAATTTATTCACTAATCGCGAGCGCGCCAACTCATTTGGAGGCGCGGCACAGAACTATGACACGTATCGTCCGCGCTATCCCGACCGGTTGATCGACGATGTGCTGGCTCCCGATGCGCACCGCGTCCTGGAGGCGGGTGCCGGCACCGGGATCGCCTCGATGCAGATGATCCAGCGTGGCGCCGACGTTCTCGCCGTCGAACCCGACACCCGGATGGCCGCCGTCGCGCAGGCCAAAGGCATCCCCGTTGAACTCGCGACCTTCGAAGACTGGGATCCCGCGGGACGTCGATTCGACCGGGTGGTATTCGCCGCCTCATTCCACTGGGTGGATCCGGCCGTGGCGCTGCCTAAAATCCGCGGCATCCTCGACGACGGCGGGAAGCTGGCGCTGATTTGGAATCGGCTACGGCCGACCAATCCGACGCGCGCCGAGTTCGAAGCGATCTACCGGGATTACATGGACGTCGAAACCCACAGGGGCGACGGGAATCCCGGCGAGGTCATCGACATGATTGCCGCGACGGGGTTCACCGTCACCGAGCAGAAGTACCCGCACGACCTGCACTACTCCGCACAGCAGTGGGCCGACATCGCGTTCACGTTCTCCCACCAGCTGATTCTCGCCGCCGACAAAGCGACCGAGCTGCGGGCACGGTTGATCGAGCGAATCGGCGCGGACGGCGTCTCGGTCGGTGGGGACGCGGTGGCAATCCTCGCGATTCCCACATAGCAATACGGTCCGTTAAAGCGGAAAGCTTGTCCCGGTTTCTTTTTCGCCGAACTCGAACACCCTTGCGGCGGTGTCGTAGTCGCACGCGAGAGTCGAACGGCCGATAAGCACCGGGCCGCCCTTCAATCCGAGTCGGCCGTCGACACCCACGTAGCTGCCGGTCGGAATCGGCTCGCTGATGCAGTACAGCGTCGGCGCCGCGCCTTCCTCGATGTCGTTGCCGAACCGGTCCGCGAGCACGGTCACTGCGCGATGAAAACCTGCCATCACTGGCTTGTCCGACACTTGAGAAAGATTCGACGACACCCAACCCGGGTGAGTGAGCTGGGTTGTGACCCGCGACTGCGCCGCCCGCAACCGACGGTCCAGTTCGAGGCCCCAGAGCATCACCGCAAGTTTGGAACGCGCGTACGCCGGATACGCCGTCCACTTGTGCGAGCGCAGGTGCATGTCGTCCAGGCGCAGTGTCGCCGACTTGTGCGCGTCGGATCCGACGTTGATGATCTGCGAGCGCACCCGCTCCAACATCAGGTTAGTCAACGCGAACGGGCCCAAAAAGTTTGTGCCCATGGTCATTTCAAAGCCATCCACCGTCTCGGTGCGATGCTGGACGACCGCTCCGGCGTTGTTGATCAAGATGTCGACGTCGCCGTCGAACTGGTCGGGGAAGGCCCGCACGGACGAGAGGTCGGCGAGGTCGAGCTTGGCGACCGACGTGGAGCCGCCGATCTCGGCGGCTCGCTCTGCGCCCAACTGTGTGTTGCGGACGGCCAGGATCACGTGCGCGCCCGCCTGCGCGAGAAGGCGCGCGGTACCGAGGCCCACTCCGTTGGTAGCCCCGGTCACGATGATGCGTTTGCCGGACAGGTTGCCGAGTCGGCTCGGCGACCATTGTGTAGTCACGATTCGACAGTAGCGCCGCCGCCGGGGCGGCTACCTCGGCGGGTGGAAGCGTCGGGTGCCCAGGCGTAGGCTGCGGACGAAAGAACGGGGTCTTCGAATCGTGGTTGTCAATTCGTAAACGCCTGTGAAACTTGATATTTCGTCGAAGGAACGCACATGACAGATGTAAGTACGACGTTGCCGCCCGCACTGAGTCGGGCGCTGGATCTGCTGGTTGACCCACCGAGCGAGCCGGATGTCAGTAACGGCTACCTGGACCTGCTCGGCGCCTCAGTCGACGACGGGGACGACGAGGTGGCCAAGAACGATGGCGCTATCCAAGCGGTGTGGGCATCGCCGATCGGGTCCTTCCTCTACGACAACGCCCAGGCCCTGACCCGCCGGTTCATCGCCGCGTGGCAACTGCCCATCGAATGGCTGAACATCCCGGAGGGCGGCGTCGCATTGGACGTTGGTTCGGGTCCCGGTTCCATCACCACGTCGCTGGCTCACGCCGCCGGTGCCGACGGCCTTGCACTGGGCGTCGACATCTCCGAAGCGATGCTCGCGCGGGCGGTACGCGCGGCCGCGGGTCCGCAGGTTGGGTTCTTGCGGGCGGACGCGCAGCGACTTCCGTTGCGCGATGGGACCGTCGACGCCGCGGTCTCGATCGCGGTGCTGCAGCTGATCCCGGATCCGGCGGCCGCGCTGTCCGAGATCGCCCGGGTGCTCAAGCCCGGCGGTCGACTGGCGGTGATGGTCCCGACACTGCGTCCGCCGGTCGATCTGTGGCGGGCCCTGCCCACCGGCGGAGCTCACATTTTCGGCGAGGACGAAGTCGGCGACATCCTGGAAGAGCACGGCTTCACCAGCGTGCGCGTCAAGAGCGTCGGCACGTTTCAGTGGGTGCGCGGCAAGCGCGGCTGACCTCGCGGTCCTCAGACCGCCGGGTGGTTTTCCCGGACTCCGCCGTACATGCCCCGCCGCACGACTAACGGCATCACCAGGCGCTCGACCGGCCATGACGGCAGGCGAAACGCCTGGCCGGTCGGGAGGAAGACCTCCAAGCCGTTGGGTTGAATACCCAGTATCGAGCCCCAACGGCGGCCGGGCGCTCGGTACGTGCGGAAGCGTCGGCCGGCGAGTTCGGCGCGGACGTTGTGGGCCACCAGCGCGTCCCCGCGGTTGCGGGCCGAGCTGCGCAACGGGTCGCTGGCCGCCACATCGCCGGCCGCGAACACATCCCGATGCCCCGGCACCCGAAGCTCCGGTGTCACGCGGACGAAGCCGCTCTCGTCCAGCAGCTCGCGCGGCAACCAGTCGGTGTTGGGCCGGACTCGCCCGATCGCCCAGAGCACAGCGTCCGCCGAGGACGCCGGCTGCCCGGTGCTCCAGTCGACGCCGCCGCTAGTGATCTCGTCGCCCGCGAAGCCATTGACGAGCGCGGCGCGATGCCCCGGATGCAGGCCCACGCCCAGCTCGGTCAACCGGCCGTGGATGCGCCGCCAAATCCGCGGGTGATAATCGCCCAGCGCCCGGTCGCCGGGGAAGTACAGGTCGATTCGCTTGTCTGGCCACGTGGTTGCCAGGTTGACGGCGCTGGTGACCGCGGCTGCGCCGCCACCCACCACGATGACTGACTTCGCCGCAGCCATTCGATTGTGTGCGGCGTTGAGATCGGTGCCGACCTCCGCGGCCGACTGCACGGTCGGCCGGCGCCAGAAGCCGTTGCTGACCCCGGTCGAGATGACCAGCGCGTCGTATCCCTCGACGAACGTTTCGCCGTTGTCGCCACGGCCAGAGACGGTTCGGGCATCCAGATCGACATCGGTCAAGGAGCCCTGGACGATTCGTACCGGATCCAGACGACGGAATCTGTCGAACGGGATCCAGTAGTCGCGGGCCCAGTCGCGAGGACGAGCCAGCCGGACTCCGAGTTCTTGGCCGCTGACCAATCCTGGTTTGACCGAGATACCCACGACGTCGAAATGTTTGGCGAGCCGGATCGCGGCGAGAATGCCGACATCGCCCAAGCCCGCGACTACGACGCGTTTGCGGCTCATGCCGCCAAACTGTAACACGTTCTAGTTACGTGCCGATCGGTGTTGGATGGCCTCACAATTCAGATTTTTTTTGCGCACATTCGCCGAGTACTTCCGATCTTCCGGAACCGCTGGCTACACTTCGCCGTGTGATGACCCCGTCGACCCCCTGGGGGCACGATCGTGGGCATCTTCCCCAGCGGTTGAGGGTCGGCAGTCAGATCGTCGGCCGTCGGCAGGCCCGACGCCTCAGTCGGCGCTTCGCACGCGTGGGCATCACCACCCCGCCCGATCGGCTTCGGCAGATGCTGGCGGGTGCACCGGCAGCCTACGCCGAGGTGGCAGATTTCAACTTCGCGCTGATCGCGACGCAGTTCAAGCGCGACCAGTTCAGGTCACGAGTCCGGCGGATGAAGCGCCGCGGCGCACGCACGCTGATCTTCGTGGCCATGGTCCTTGTCACGCTCAACTTTTTGTTCTGCATGGCTTGGGCCCTGTTCAATCTGACGCTCGAAGCCGCCCCACTCTGAGGTCGTCCTAGCCGGGAAAAGTCGCGGCGGCGAGTTCAAGAATTTCGTCGCGATCCGCGGCCAGCAGGAAGCCCGACTGGATCGCATCGTCCAGTGCTGCGGTGAAACGCTTCAAGTAGTCCGCCAACCCGCCTGGGTAGAGCCGCTGCACGGTCGCGGCGTCGAACAGTTCGCCCGAGCCGAAGATCGACGACATCGTGCTCTCTTCGCCTCCGACACCGGATGTGCGGGCGATCGGCACGTCCACCCACGGTGTCCTGACGCCGCCCCGCGCGAGCCCGTGTTCGTCAAGAACAGGCTGCTCGCCGTCCAGTTCGATGGTTGCGCCGCTGGGCGGGGGCCGTTTAGTTTTCACCCAGTTGTCCAACTGCGACAACGCCGCCTGCAGAACGTAGTGGTGTTGCGGCGCGAAGTTGATGCAATGCTCCAGTTGCTGACCCATCAGCATGTTCGTCGGCGCATAGGCCGCAACGACGTCAGCCAACGCTGCAGACCCGCTATCGATCGGTGCCACCTGAATCGTGTAGTTGTCGGCATGCGCCGTGCCGGCGATCTCCCACACCCGAAGTCGTTGATTATCAGGCTGTCTCGCGCTGTAGTAGCCCTGTCGACGGCCACCGAACAGGTCCGTCTCGGTGATGATCGTGACGAGCGGTACACGCAGATCGGGACGAAACGCGACCGCCTGCGACGAGTTGCTTTCCAGCGCTTCGAATATCGAGCCGCCGTCCAACGGGGCTGCGGTCCCAAATCGCGAATGCACCAAAAAGCCTTCGTACACCTGGGCGAGGGGGTCGACGGCGTTGATGTAGGTCGTCAGGAACAGCGCCGACTGCGACTCGCCCAGCGCGATGACGTGTTCGGCGCGCAGCCCTCGCAGAACTTCCTCGTCGCGTGCCAGCCGCCCGGCCTGGGAGAAGATGTCGTACGCGTGGGCGTCGCCGGGATGATGCAGCGGGGAATACCGCTGTGAATCTTGGCTTTTGAGTGACATATCGATGCCCATGAGATTCTCGCCGCCCTCGACGCCGACGCGCTGCGCCGAAACCGCGACGTAGGCATAACCGGCGCGCAGCATTTCGCGGTGCGCCATCATCCAGACCGCAGGTGCATCGATGCCGCCGCTGACATTGAGCCACTCGACGAGCACCGTTCCGTTGAACCGGGCCAGATCCGACGGGGTCAACGCCACGATCCGGGTGGTGTAGTCGGCGGCTGCTGCCGGCGACACGCTCCACCGGCCATCCGGGGTGAGTTCAGCCGCAGGACCGTAGGACGATGCCGACCCCGAGATGAAGAATTCCTCTGCGACATATCCCACACTGGCGATGTCAAAGGCGCCCAACAGGAGTGCGGGTTTCCCGGGCACTGGCGCATACGTCGCCCCATCGCCGCTGGTCGCCACGTGCGCATCATAGAGCCGGCGCTCGCCTATCTGGGCCGCAATAGCGTCAGTAGCAGCGGACGCGGACCTGAACTTCGAGTTAAATGCGTTGCAATCGCCATCCGACCGGGAATAACTTCCCAGGCGTTGTGGTCGTGTCTGATCGCGACCATAAGGAGGAGTGGCGTCCATGATCTCGCCGGATGGGTCAACGGGCCTGCTGCGTAGGCGGAGCCCGGCGCCGGCCGGCGCGAACCGCGAGTTCGGCGCCGTCTTGGCTGTCCTGCTGGTCACCGGATGGATTGCCAACCATTTCGTCGCCCTGATGCCCACCATCAGCAATCGCCAGCACCTCAGCACATCGACGCTCGACGCGATCTTCGGTATCTACGCGGTGGGTCTGCTGCCCGGCCTGCTCATCGGTGGCCGAGCCTCGGATGCCCTCGGCCGCAAAGCAGTCGCGTTGGCCGGTTCGGCGACAGCTGTGGTGGGCACGGTTGCGATGCTGCTTTCCCAGCAACCCGACGTTTTGCTGCCGGGGCGTTTGATCGTCGGCGTTGGTGTGGGTCTGGCAATGACCTCGGGCACCGCGTGGGCTTCCGACCTGAGAGGTCCGGCCGGTGCGGCCACCGCCGGGGCCGTGCTGATCGCCGGATTCGCCATCGGACCGTTCGCCGGAGGGTTGATCGCCGGGGCGGGAGATTTCGGCGTCGAGGTGTCGTTCGCGGTAGCCGCGGCTCTGGTCGTGGCGGCGATGGCTTTCATGTATGCGGCCGCACGTGGCACGGCGGAGTCGGTGCCGGTAGCAACCGGTGACGCGCAAACCGCCACGACCTCAAGGCCTTCGAGCACGCGGGCCTTGAGTTGGGCGTTGCCGTTGGCCCCGTGGGTGTTCGCATCGGCCACACTGGGATTCATCACGATTCCGTCCAGAGTCCACACCGGGCTCGCGGCTCCGATCGCCGCGGGTATCGCGGCCCTGATCGTCAACGGCTCGAGCGGAGTCATCCAGATCATCGCCCGCTTGGGCACCTGGGGCCCGCGCGCCGGCACCGTCGGCGCGGCGCTGGCCGCGCTCGGCTATGCGGCCATCGCGGTAACGCCGCCGACGATCACGCCGGTGATGAGCGTTGCGTTATTGCTGGTCCTCGGTTGCGCGTCCGGGCTTTCGTTGCGCGAAGGACTGATCGACTTGGAAGCCGCGGCACCACAACATGTCCGAGGCATGCTGACCGGTGCGTTTTATGCGCTGACCTACATCGGTTTTGGCCTGCCGCTGCTGTTGACCTCAGTCGGGTTTGACGGCTCGCAGATCATTCTCACTGTGATGGCGATGCTCGCGGCAACCGCCGCGGTCACCCGGGCGCTGAGGCTACGACGAGACAGTCACCGGCAGAACTGATTCAAGCCGCGACGACTTTCCGCGGGCGGACACCAGCAACTGGAATGGGGTCGTTGCCCACCACGCTCAACCCGGCGAGGCGCCGCCACGAGCGGATGGCGTTGCGGGTGACCTCCACGATCCGGGCGGCTCCGACTTCGCCGTTGGCCAGCCGGTGCGCACGCAACGCGTTACCGGTGACGGCATCGAGGGTGTCCCAGTCATCGGTCTCCACGAGTGAGGTGGATTGCATAGCGGACCGCACCGCGTACAGTTCGGCGCCCTCCGATGTCTCGCTGACAGCGCGGGCGGCCCGGTTGGCGCTGTCCCACTCGGCAATTGGCGGCATGTCACCGGGCACCAGCCGACGGTGTAACTCCGCGATGTCGGCGATCGCGTCGACGGCAGCGCCGTTAGCGTAGCGGGCAACGCCCCACGGCGGGCTGATCAGCAGTTTGGTCACCCAGATGTGCATGACACTCTCAGCGACGTCGGCGGTCCCGACGGTCAGCCACCCGAGGTCGAGCACCAGCAGACTGTTCTCCGGCGACAAGTAGCCGTCAGCCCCGGCCAGTAAGTCGTTGCACAGCTGCACGAACGATGCCAACGGGCGTGCTGAGGTCGCCGGAAAGTCGGTGATCTGCTCATCGCCGTTGATGTAGGAGATCACGTTCATGGCGCACCCTTTACCCGATCCGGGCTGGTGTGATCCCCTCGCCAGTCGCAGCGGGTTAGTGATGCGGTCGAGGTCCATTTGACGTGCTTCCTAAGGGTTTTCGCGCTTAACGACCTTGGTTCGACAGATGGCCATCCTATGACGCGCCGTCACGCCAAAGGCTACGACACGACGGGCGGTCATGCTCTGAATACAAAGCCGCGAAACCTACAGCTCGCCGGAGAAGTCCGCGGTGATCCAGCGGTCCGGGCGAATGGTGAACAGCACAGTGTTCTGCCCTTCCATACTGCGGACGAACGCGCGGCCGGCTTCCTCGCCGAGGTAACGGATGGCGATGGCTTCGCGCACATCCGTTGGAGCGGGCGAGGTGGTGTCGATGACGGTGCCCTCCACGACCACGTATTGATACGGCGGCTCCTCGTTCTGGACGACCAGTGTCACCGCTCCGGCGCGCTCGATGAGCTTCGACTTCCGCGCCCCCGCGCCGGTGTTGATCAGGATGTTCCCACGGGGGGTGTAGTCGTACCACATCGGGACACTGGCCGGCGGGCGGCCGTCGGCGGCCACGGACAGCACCGCGACATGCTTGGCTGCCAGGAACTCTTCGCGCTCGATCTCGGAGAAGGCTTTCATACGCGGTTGCAACGAGACCGCGCAGCGAGGCTATTCCCCGTCGCGGTCCAACGCGAGGATCAGCTTGCCGGTGTTTTCGCCCCGGAACAGCTTGAGCAGGGTGTCGGGAAAGTCGCCGACATCGCCGTGTTCGATCTGTTCATGTGATCGAAGCTCGCCGCTGTTGAGCCACTTCGCCAGTTCCGCAACACCTTCCGGGTAGCGCTTGGCGTAGTCGAAGATGACGAATCCTGTCATGGATGCCCGCGCTACCAACAACTGCATGTAGTTGGCCGGCCCCCGCGGGGCGTCGTTGTACTGGGATACCGCACCGCAGAGCACGATGCGGGCTCCGTGCGCGAGCCGGTTGAGTGCGGCCTCCAGCGTTGCGCCACCGACATTGTCGAAATAGACGTCGACACCGTCAGGCGCATGGATCTTGAGCTCCTTGCGCAGATCGGCAGCTTTGTAGTCGATCGCCGCGTCGAATCCGACCTCGTCGACCAGCCAGCGGCATTTGTCTTCGCCACCGGCGATGCCGACCGCTCGGCAGCCCTTGATCCGCGCAATCTGTCCCACGATGCTGCCCACCGATCCGGCCGCTCCAGAGACCAGGACGGTCTGGCCCGGTTCAGGTCGGCCGACATCGAGCAGGCCGAAGTACGCGGTCAGCCCGCTGATGCCGAGGGCACCCAGATACGTCGTTGCCGGCGCCAAGGTGGTGTCGAGTTTGTTCACCTCGGCGCCGTCGGACAGCGCGTAACGCTGGATGCCGAATATCCCGGACACGTCGTCGCCGACCGAGAACCCCGGATGCCGTGATTCGACGACATGCCCGACCCCGAGGGCCCGCATCACTTCACCGATCTCCACCGGCGGCACGTAGCTGCGGCCCGCGTTCATCCACGTGCGCATGGCCGGGTCGATGGACAGGTAGTCGACCTGTACGACGAATTCTCCATCGGCTGCAACCGGTTTGGGCTCCTCGACGATCGACCAATCGGTGGCCTTGGGCATGTCGACCGGGCGTGCGGCCAGCCGACACTGAGTGTTGACAGCGTTCACGAGGCAGCCTCCTTGGCTGGTGAGTTGTTTCGGCAGATGTCTGCGGCACAGCCGAACGCCGTTCGGCCGCCGGGGTCCTCGGCGGTCACGGGTATCACCGCGACAGTGTCGGCACCGGCCTGCAAGTAGGTCCGGATCCGGTCAACGACCTGATCCGGTGTGCCCAATGCGGCCAGTTGCTCGGCCAATTCCAGCGGAACGGCCGCGGCCAAGTCCGCCCGTCGCGCACCTGCGCGGGCCCGCTCGACGAGATCGGCGAATCCGAGCTCGCAGAACATCTCTCCGTAGCCGGGCGGGGCCAGGTAGACCGCGAGCTGACCGGCCAGCTGCCGCAGCGCCGCTTCACCGGGCCGCACCGCGGCCGGGAGCCACACCGTCACGTGCGGCCGCGTGTGACCTACCGCGACGGCGTCGTGCTCGATCTGTTGGCGGACCTGCGAAACCCGCTGTGGTGAAGCCAGATTGAGCACCACCTCATCGGCGATCTCGGCGGCCAGCCGCATCATCGCCGGACCGAACGCGCCGACCCCGATCCGGCTCTGCGGCAACGGGTTACGCAGTCGGAAGCCATGACTCTTCACATGCTGACCGTCGTAGTCACCGCGCTCACCGCGCAGCATCGGCCGTAGACACTCGATGGTCTCCCGCATGCGCGCCGCGCTGTGTGACCAATCACGGTCGTGCCAGCCCGCCACGATGAACGGGCTCGAGGCGCCCAGCGCGACGTCGATCTCGCAGCCAGTCAGCGCCGCAACCGAACTCGCCCCCAACGCGATCGAGACCGGGGTGCGCACGCTGACCGGCAGGGGGCCGACCCGCAGCCCTAAACCCGGTACGCGAGCGCCGATGGCGGTGGCCAACGCGAACGCGTCGAACGTCGCCATCTCGCCGATCCACAGCCCCTGCAGACCCGCGGCGCCGGCGGCCTCGGCGATTTCGAGTGCCTCCAGGTCGGGCCGGTCCAGCCACAGCGGAAGCACCGCTTCGATCGACGACCTCACAACATGGCCGCCTCGGTGGTCTGGCCCAGCAGGATTCGGCCTGGCAACTCACGTGATGCCTCGTTCACCTGGAAGTGCGCGGTCGCGGTGAACGCGTCCCGCAAGCGTCGTTGCAGCGGTGCGCCGTCGTAGATCGCGCTGCCCCCGGCGAGGTCGTACATCGTGCGGACCACGTCGGCCGAGACGCGTGCCCCGTGGGTTGCCGCGAGGCGTAACCGGGTCCGCGCCTCCAACGGCACCGCGGGACCGTCCTGACTCGCCTGCCACGCGGCGTCGATGGCTTGGTAGTAACCGGCTCGCGCGGCTTCCAGTGCCGACTCGGCGGTGGCGACCGCCACCTGGATGGTGGATCGCTCGGCAAGCGTGCGACTGGCTGCCACACCCTTTTTGGTCGAGGCGAGCTCGACGAAGTTGTCGATCGCCGCGCGCGCATTGCCCATCGCGGCTGCGGTGATGCAGGCCGCGAAAAACCCGAATGGGGGAAATCGATACAACGGACGGTCGATCACCGGACCGTCGAATATCGAGAGCACCCGATTATCGGGGACGAACACCTCCTCGGCGACGGTGTCGTGACTGCCGGTGCCACGCAGGCCGAGGGTGTGCCAGGTGTCCAGGATCTGCAACTGCTCGGTGGGCAGTGCGACCACCGCCGGGCGGTCCTCGAGTACGCAGCCGGCGAACAGCACGTCGGCGTGAGTGATACCGCTGCAGAACGCCCAGCGCCCCGACACCACAACACCGCCGGGCACCCGCCGGGCCTTGCCTTGCGGTGCCCACACACCCGCGGCCAGCCCGCGACCGTTGCCGAACAGTTCGTCGCGGCTGACCGGTGGCAGGTATGCGACCAGCAGGGTGCTGGTGATCCCGATCGACACGCACCAGCCGGCGGACGCGTCGCCACGTGCCACCTCCTCGGCGCACCGCAAGGCGGCTCCCGCGGGCAGCTCGAGAGCGCCGACCTCCACCGGCGCGCCGGCTCGCAGTAAGCCCGAATCCCGCAACGCCTCAACCAGTTCGGGCGGCAGCCTGCGGGCAGAATCAATGTCATCTGCCATGCCGCGCGCCAACTCGGCGATCTCGCGCGCCTGCGCCAGTACGGGCATGGTGGCGACGTCGGTGTCCATACGTCCTCGCTTTGCACAGTGAGTGATTCAGTCACGTTAGCACTACCGGTTTAGTTTTTGAACCGGTACATTAGTTGAACCATGGAATACCCGGACTTGTCGCATCGCTTCGACGGCGAGTCAGTTGCGCGCGCCCTCGAGATCGTCGGTGAGCGATGGACCCTGCTGATCCTGCGTGAGGCGTTCTTCGGGGTTCGCCGTTTCGGCCAGTTGGCGCGCAACCTCCAGATTCCGCGCCCCACCTTGTCCGCACGGCTGCGCACCCTGGTCGACAAGGGACTGCTGGAAAAAGTGCCCTACGCGCGCGACCCCGATCGTCACGAGTACCGGCTGACCGATTCCGGACGCGATCTGTTCGCGGCGATCGTGGTCCTGATGCAGTGGGGCGACCATCACCTGCCGAACCCCCAGGGTCCGCCGATTGTGCTGCATCATCAACCGTGCGATCAGACCGCCGAACCGGTTCTGGTGTGCGCACATTGCCGGCAGGAGATCACCGCGCAGAACGTCACGCCGGTGCCCGGACCGGGCTTTGTCGACGTCTCAGGCGACGCGAAAGACGGGGTACTGATCGACGATTCGCTCGAAGTCATCCAGCGGCGCGCGCCGATCGATCGTGAAAAACGGACGCGCACCCGGCGCTAGCTCGAGATACCGACGCAAGATCGCGGCGCGCTTGTCGGACAGGTCTTCCACCAACGTCACCTCTTCGCGCCGACCGCGCACCAAAGCGCCATGGTTATCTGCGCGCAGGTTGCGCACCCAGTTCGCTTTCTGGCCGAGCATGGAGACCAAATAGCGCTCGCCCTGGTAGTCGGCGACGACCACCGGGAAGGAAACAATCCGTCCCGACTTATGGCCCCGGACTTCCAGCGTGGCAGCTCCGTTGGGCCCCATACCCTTCGCAAAAGACAAGGCGCCCATACGGTTTGCGATGCGGGCGGACCATCCCGGACGGCCTTTGCGATATTGCCATCGTTGAAAAGCACTTACCAGGCGGCCCAGCATGCATTCACACTACTGCGGCCCCGCGGCACCTACATCTGCGCCCAAACGATTTTCGTCTGTAGGTAGGTCTCGATGCCGGCCTTGCCCGACTCGTAGCCCCAGCCGGACTGCTTGTAGCCGCCGAACGGCATGGAGTGATCGAACTGCATCTGGCAGTTCAGTCCCACGGTTCCGGCCTTGAGCTTCTTGGCCATCCGGTGCGCGCGACCGAGATCGCTGGTCCACGTGGTGGCCGCGAGGCCATAGGTGCTGTTGTTGGCCAGCGCGACGGCCTCGTCCTCGTCGTCGAACGGCAGGATCGTGACGACCGGACCAAAGATCTCCTCCTGGAACAGCCGGCTCGAATCGGGGTCGATGTTGGTGACCACCGTGGGATGCACGAAGTAACCCTTGCGGTCGAGCCGGTGCCCGCCGGTGACCAACTCGGCCCCGTCAGACTTGCCTTGATCGAGGTAGCCCAGCACGCGGGTGAGCTGCTTCTGGCTGATCAGTGGACCGACCATGGCGCCTTCGTCGCTGGGTCCGCCCAACTGCATGACGTTGGCCATGTTCGCGATTCCTTCGACCACCCGGTCGTAGACGCCACGCTGGGCGAAGATGCGCGACCCGCACACGCAGGCCTGTCCGGAGTGAATGAAGGTGCCGAACGAGGCCATTGGGACGGCCAGGTCGAGGTTGGCGTCGTCGAAGATCACTACCGGTGACTTGCCGCCGAGCTCGAGGGTGACCTTGTTGAGGTTGCTGTCGGCGGCGGCGTGCACAATTGCCCGACCGACCTCGGTCGAACCGGTGAAGGCGACCTTTTCGACATCGGGGTGGGCGGTGATCGCCGCACCGGCGGTGTGTCCGAAGCCATTCACCAAGTTGACGACGCCCTCGGGGACTCCGGCCTCAGCCAGGATGCGGTCCAGTACCAGCGCCGAAAGTGGCGTCTCCTCAGCGGGTTTGACGACGCTACTGCAGCCGGCCGCGAGCGACGGTGCGAGCTTGGCGCAGAAATTGAAGACTGGGCCGTTCCACGGGAAGATCAAGCCGACCACGCCGTAGGGCTCACGCAGCGTGTAGGTGTGCATGTGCGAGTCGACCCCGGTCAGACCGCCGGTGTTGACGTCGCGCGCGATGCCGTCGATCTTGGTGCACCAGCCCGCGTAGTAACGG
>Ga0209113_1000084_pt1 | contig 19302 bp, 17 predicted proteins | sample TexAe_RefH0_O1_FD_187951 | JGI IMG/M metagenome (GOLD analysis project Ga0209113, IMG submission 187951) | Forest soil microbial communities from Davy Crockett National Forest, Groveton, Texas, USA - Texas A ecozone_RefH0_O1 (SPAdes) (version 2) | ecosystem: Environmental > Terrestrial > Soil >... | reverse complement strand
CCGCCGGTCGCGCCGCCGATCCCGACGCCACCGCGCAACGAGTGGTGCTGGTGTCCCGCGACTTTCCGCTGCTGGAGGGCGGCAACGGTGCGGTGTTGTTGGCCGCGTTGTCGTTACCGGCAGGCACCCCCGTGACCGAGGTGCTCGGTGGTGCGCCCGCCGTGTTGGACCAGATCGGTAGCGCCGGCGACGCCACGCTGGTGATCGCTGCCGATGACAACGACCTCGTGGCGGGGGCCGGCGCCTTGCTCACCGGCGACGGCGGCGCCATCGTGACCCCGTCGGCGCGTCAGACGCGAAGTCTGCCCCTGACGGCCCGAGCTGAGGACGGCGCCCGGCATGCCTACGTCGACCCCCGACTGCAACGCGAAGTCGGGGTCCGCGCCACCCTCACCAGACTGGGCCTGACCGGAACCCCGGCGCTGGCCGCGGCAGCAGGCGTCGCGCTGGCGCAACTTGGTACCGACTTCGACACATCGCAGGCCGTCGGCGAACCGACCGTCTCTGCTTCGGGGATCATCCGGCTGCTGGCCGATGCAATCGAGGCGGGCACGCAGGGCCTGCTGCTCGCGGTCGAGCAGTCCAGCATCAGCGCGGCCGACCTCGCGTCGGGAGGCAGGGCGCCCCGGATTGCCCGCGACGAGTATGCGCCTCAGGAATTACCGAAGGCGCGCGTCGCCGACGGCGTCGGCATTCCGATCTCGATGCCCGCGTATGCGCGCGCGTTCGAGCCGAAGATCCGCTGGGAGGCAGCGGTTTTCGAGGAGAGCCCCGGCATCGACTCGGCGCCGCAGTTCCCGCCGCGGCTGCGTGTCGACAACGCCGGAAGATTGGCCACCGAATACCGGCTCGAGCCGCTGCCGCGCACCGGCACGGTATACACCCACACCACCGTGCGGATCCCGGTGCCCGACCTGCCCAGCCCGTACTCATTGGCCGTCGTTCAGCTCGACGACAGCCCGGTGCGGGTGCTGCTGAAGGTCACCGGTGTGCCCGCGGGCGAGGCGACGATCGGACAGCCGGGCTCAGTGGTGTTGCGCAGAATCGCCATTCGGGCCGGCATCCCCGACTACGGCTATGCATTCTGGCCGGGCCGCACGCTGGAAGGAGCCGCTACATGAGAAACGTCGCCATCGTGGGCGCCGGGATGACACCCTTCGCTGAACATTTCGAGCTGGGCATCAAGGATCTGGTGCCGATGGCGTACGCCGAAGCGGTCGCCAACGTTGACAAGGGCATTCAGAAGTCTGAGGTCGAAGCCGCGTGGTTCGGCGAATTGTCGACCACTGATGGGTTCCCGTCCGGCATTCTGGCTGACACCCTCGACCTGACCGACATTCCGGTGACACGCATCGAAAACGCCTGCGCCACCGGCAATGACGCGATCCGGAACGGAACGTTAGCCATCGCCTCTGGCCTGTATGACGTGGTGCTCGTCGTCGGGGCCGACAAGGTCCGGGAGACCTCGTCGAACACCACGTTTTGGGATTGGGCGGCGATGACCCGCGACAACGCCTGGGATTATCCGTTGGGACTGGTCGCGCCGGCCAACTTCGCGCTGCACGTGATGCGGTATCTGCACGAGTCGCCGGCGACCAAGGAGCACATGGCGATGGTGGCGGTGAAGAACCATTTCCACGCAGTGAACAACCCGAAAGCTCAACTGCGCTACGAGATCACCGTCGAGCAGGCGCTGGCGGCACCGATCGTGGTCGAACCCTTCGGGCTCTACGACTGCACCCCGCAGAGCGACGGGGCCGCCGCGGTGATTTTGGCCGCCGAAGAGGTTGTCGACCGCTACACCGACCGCCCGGTCTGGGTTCGGGGCGTTGGCCTGGGCATGGACCGAGTGATGCACCAGCATAAGGCGGACATGACGACGTTCCCGCCGACGGTACGCGCCGCCAAAGCCGCGATGAAGATGGCCGGGGTGACGCCGCGCGAGGTCGACGTCGCCGAGGTTCATGACTGTTTCACCGGCGTCGAGCTGATCAGCTACGAGGATCTCGGCTTCGCCAACCGCTTCGAGGCCTACAAGCTGGTCGAGGGCCGCGAACACTATGTCGGCGGGTCGATTCCGATCAATCCGAGCGGCGGGCTGAAGGCGAAAGGCCACCCGCCGGGCGCCACTGGTGTGGCGCAGTGTTACGAGCTGTTCAACCAGCTTCGCGGTGAAGCCGAGAACCAGGTCGATGGTGCGCGAGTGGCGTTGGCGCACAACATCGGCGGGCCGACCGCGGTCTCCGCGGTCACTGTCCTCTCCAACCAAAAGAACTGACGGGACCATCACATGACGACTTCTGAGATCGCCACCTTGTCCGGCTACGAAGAGTTTGCGCCATGGCTGCTGGTGGAGAAGACCGGCAACGTCCATGTAGTCAGCATCAACCGGCCTGAGGCGTTCAACGCCGTCAACGAAGAGGTTCACCACGCGTTTGCCACTATCTGGCGGGTACTCGCAGCCGACGACGATGTGCGGGCAGTGGTGACGACCGGTGTCGGCAAGGCGTTCTCGGCCGGTGGCGACATGGTGATGTTCGGGCGGCTGATCGACGACGCCGTGGCCCGCCAGTTTCAGATCACCGAGGCCCGCACGGTGTTCCTCGAGGTGATCAACTTCCCCAAACCGCTGGTGTCGGCGGTCAACGGCCCGGCCGTCGGGCTGGGCTGCTCGATCGCTCTGCTGAGCGACTTCCTCGTTATGGGGGAGAGCAGCTATCTGGCCGACCCGCACGTCGCGGTCGGGTTGGTCGCGGGCGACGGCGGCACCGCGATGCTGCCGCTGCTGATCGGCATGATGAAGGCCAAAGAATATGTGCTGCTGGGGGATCGGATCACCGCACCGATCGCAGAGAAGCTCAATCTGGTCACAAAGGTGGCTGCCGACGACGCTGTGCTGGATGAAGCGCTCTCGATCGGAGAGCGACTGGCTGCGCTGCCGCCACAGGCGCTGCGGGCCAGTAAGGTTGCGATGAACATGCATCTGTCGAGGGCGGCCCAAGGAGTGCTGGAATACGCGCTGGCCGAGGAGTACACCTCGTTCTCGACGCCGGAATTCAAGGAGCGGGTGGCTGCCTTCCGGGCGCGCTCGAAGAAGTGAGAGCCTCGCCGGCCGCAAGGAGCTTTTCCAAAGTGGCGCGTTCGCCGGCGGTCCAGGGACGGGCAGCGGAGCGATCCTCCCGCAGAACGACTTGCACGGTCCGGACCGTCGCACACCGGTGAGTCGCGGTGGCGATGACGTTGATCGTCGTGAACGACGTGGTGCCGATCGCCTCGACTGCGGAGGACACCTCGACAAGGTCCGAGTGCACGACTGGATGGTGGTAGTCGATTGCGTTGTGAACGACGACAATCGAGCTGCACGTATCGGGAAGGGCGCTGAACAGAAAGCGGTTCCGGGCCTCTTCTGCGTAGACCAGGAAGACAGTGTTGTTCACGTGTCCAGCTGGGTCGAGATCGGTCCACCGCGGCTCGGTGCGAAGCACTGTCGTCATGGGCTCCTCCTGTGGTTCGCGTCCATCGATGCGGTGCCGTTGGGCTCGAGTGCAGAAGCTGACGGCAGTCAGCGGTAGGCGGTCACCCGTGCGGTGATCGCCACCTTGCCGTCGTCGCCGATGGCCTGCGCATCGCTCACGGCGGTATTGCGGCCCACCCGCAGCGGTGTGCCCTCGTAGCGGGATGCACTGCCGGCGAAGAACGGCCGCAGAAAGTTCACTCGCAGCGATGCGGTCTCCAGCAGACTGTTAGCGCGGTCCCGGTTCACAGCGGCCGACGCCGCGAGCTCCAGGCCGGCCGCCGCCACGCCCCCGTGCACGATGTCGATGTCGTTGTTGAGGTTGCCGTCGACACGCTGCGCCAGCACCGGGCCGGGGTCACGGTCGACGACGTGCACCGCCGTCAGGTCGGCGAACGTGGTCTCAGCCGACCTGCGCAGGGTTTCTGACCGGCGCTGGGGGACAACATCTTCGGCGTCGATGAAGAACGACCGCACGGTGCCGCCGCCGATCACCATGCCGCGATAGGTCAGCGTGCAGATCCCCAACGATGTCGCGCCCAACGGCCCGAATGCGTGCGCGGTGGCCAGCACCGGACCGTCGAGGTGCCCCACGCCGTCGAGGCTGAGGTCCATGGACAACTCGCTCGACACCGTCCACTGGCCGGGGCGTCGCCGATAGTGGTTGACGATGCCGGCCGCCGCATCGACCAGGATGGCCAACGGCCCGACCGTCGGCGCTCCGTTGAAGGGGTTGCGAAACCTGTCCATCGGCATGCTCAGCGCGGCAACGGCTTCGGCCGGACGAGACTCGACGTAGGCGATGCCGAAGCGGACCTGTATTGAATCCGGCGTTTCGAGATCGTGCTCGTTTGTCTGCTTGTCGACTTGGGTCATTCGAGAAGATCGACAACAGTGGACAATTCGGAGCCCGATAGGACGAACTCCTCTGCCTTCTGAAGATGACGCTTCCAGAGCTGGCCGGCCTTCTCGGCGTCGCCGTCCTTGATCATGTCCAGCACCATCCGGTGGGTCTTCGCCGAGCGGCGGACCGCCTGCTCGGCGCGGGTGCCCTTGGTGGGTTGCAGAGAGCGGTTGGCCTTCTCGATGATGTGATGCAGCATGTCGCTGACGATCTGCAGGGTGCTGTTGCCGGACAACCGCGCGATTGCGGCGTGGAAGTCGGTGAGTTGATCGACGGCTTCGCTGCCGGGGTTCAGCTGCGACTCGCGTTCGACGATCTGCTCGAGTTCGGCGATCACCTTGGGGTTTCGGTCCTTGGCCAACTGCTCGACCATCGGCACCTCAAGAGTGACCCGTGCGTCGTAGACGTCCTTGACCGTTACGCCCTCGTACTCCAAGATCAGGCCCGCGTAGCGGGCCAGCGTCTCACGACGTGGGCGAGTGACGCGCGCGCCGCCCCGCACGCCGCGTTGCACCTGGATCAGCGACTCCGACTCGAGCACCCGGAACGCCTCGCGCAGCGTCGGCCGCGACACCCCGAAACGCTCCATCAGCTCTGACTCCGGCGGCAGCATGGTGCCTTCGGTGATCTCGCCGCGGATGAACATCCGCCGCAGCACCGTGGCCACCCGATCGGCCATCTTCGGTTCCCGAAGACTGGTGACCTCCATTGCAACCTCCACAGTTACGCGAATATGCGAATTAACTAATCATTTAGCAGGTTATCCGAATCGGCGACTCGAGCCGGGAATTGGCGACCGTCAGTTAGCAACATCACCGCTAATACCCCATTGCCCGACCCATGAGGTCCTTCATGATCTCGGTGGTGCCGGCGTAGAGCCGCTGCACCCGGGAATCGCGCCACAGCCTGGCCACTTCGTATTCGTTGATGTAGCCGTAGCCGCCGTACATCTGCAGGCAGCGGTCGATGATCTCCCACTGGACCTCGGAGGTCCACCATTTCAATCCGGCAGCGTCCTGGTCGGAGAGACTGCCGTCGTTGACCGAGAGCACGCATTGGTCGAGGTAGGTCTGGGCAGCGTCGAGTTTGGTCTGCATCTCGGCGAGAAAGTGCCTATTGACCTGGAATTTACCGATCGGCTGACCGAACGCGGTGCGCTCCAACGCATATGCCTTGGTCAAGTCCAAAGCTCGACGAGCGGCGGGCAGCGCGTAACAAGCCACACCGACCCGCTCGCTGGGCAAGTTGGACACCAGATGGTAAAACCCGCGGTTGAGTTCGCCGACCAGGTTCTCCTTGGGCACGTGCACGTCCTCGAAGAACAATTCCGCGGTATCGGCGGAATACTGGCCGATCTTGTCGAGCTTGCGCCCGCGGGTGAACCCCTCCATACCGTCCTCGATCATCAGCAGGCTGATGCCCTTGTGCCGGGCGGACGGATCGGTCTTGACCGCGGTCAAAACCAGCTTGGACAGCAAGCCGTTGCTGATGAAGGTCTTCTGGCCGTTGACGATCCAGTGGTCGCCGTCATCACGCGCGGTGGTCTTGATGCCCGCCAGGTCGGATCCGGCCGCGGGTTCGGACATCGCGATCGAGCCGATGTATTCGCCGGAGACGAACTTGGGCAGCCAGCGAGCTTTCTGTTCCTCGGTGGTGAGATGGTTCAGATACGGCACCAGGATGTCGTTCTGCACGCCCAGGCCGATGCCCACCGATCCGGTCAGGAACATCTCCTCGGAGATGATCTGGTTGAAGCGGAAGTCCTTGACCCCGAGGCCGCCGTACTTCTCGTCGAACTCCCATCCGATGAGGCCGGCCGCCCCCGCGGCCAGCCACGCCTCGCGGCTGACCTTGCCGTCGCGTTCCCACTTCTCGACGTTGGGCACGCAAACTCGTTCGAAGAATTCCCGCGCGCTGGCCCGGAAGTCGTCATGTATCTCATCGAAGATGTTGCGGCGCATGCACTTTCCTCTACTCGGCCCACGAGACGACGGCAGGCAACGCACGACCCGGAGCGTAGCTGTCGAACAGTCGCTCGCCGAGCAAGGCTTCGAGCTGATCGTGTGACCCGCAAAGCGCGTCAACCTGAAAGCCACGCGTGACATAACGGTGCAGTTCGTGCTCGGCGGTCAGGCCGATCGCGCCGCACACCTGCAGCGCCACATCACTGACCGCGCGGTGCGCCCGCCCGGCTGCGGCCTTGGCTGTTACGGCTGACAGCTGGCCACCGTAGCGCCACGACTCGCCGAGCAGCGCCCGCGCGCCGGCCAGCGACGCCGACGCATCGGCCAGTGCGTGACGCGGCGACTGGAACGATCCGATCGGAGCGCCGAATTGCACACGCACGCTGACGTGTTCGACAGCGATGCGCAGCGCCTGCTCGGCCAGTGCCACCAATTCGGTCGCCAGGGCGCGCTGCGCCGCGGCCATCGCGCGGTTCCATTCGGTGGACGCCTCTACCAGGGGGGCGTCCAGTGGACCGCTCACTTGCGTCCAGAACGCGGACGCGTCGAAGGTGTCCATGCGTTCGCCGCTGAGTCGTGACGTGTCGACGACGCCCAGCGACACCGTTCCCATCGGCCCCGAGACCGGGACGACCAACCGCCCCTCGAGCGGACCGAGCACGATGCCCGACGCGTGGCCATCGGCGGAACCCGGGACATGTCCAGGGGTCAGGCCGGGTAGCAAAACATGGTCGGCGGGTTCGTCGAGCGGTCCGGCCAACTCGGACAACATGACGCGATCCAGGCAGTCGGTCAGCGCCAGCGACCGACCTTGAGCACGGAATAGCAGTTCGCAGGCCTCGACGGGATATTCGGCTTCGATGTCGGCCCAGCCCAGTTCGGCCAGCCGTGGACCGATCGCCACGTGTTCGGCCGAGCCCGATGTCGCCGCCGCGCCGGCACCGGTGTCCGACTTGCCTGCCAGCTCCTCGAAGAGACGGAACACCGCTTCCTCGACCATCGGCCACGACTCGTCGGTCGGCCGGCCTGCGCTGGTCATCTCTTCTCCTTGGGCAACCCGAGGAGGTGGTCGGCGATGATGCCGCGTTGCACCTCGGCCGTGCCGCCCATGATCGTGGCGGCCCGCGAGTACCACCACTCGGCGCGCGCGGTGTTAAGCGCCGCACCGCCGCGACCGATTCCGGCGATCATCTGCTCCCTGCTGATCTCGAGAACCAGGTCGTTCACTTCCTTTTCAGCCCGGCCGAACAGCAGTTTGTCGATGCTGCTGTCTGCCCCGACCGATTCACCCGCGGCCAGCCGCCGGACGGTCGTGGCGGTCCGGGCCTGCGCGGCGACCACATCGACGTAGACCCGGGCGAAGCGTTGGCGTTGCGCGTCGGTGGCACCGGCGATCACCATGTCTTCGCGCAGCCGGCTCAGCTCGGTGAGCACCTTGTTCAAGACGGCGTAGCCGTACATCCCGCGTTCGTATTGCATGAGGTGCATCGCCACGGCCCAGCCGCCATCGACGTCACCGATCACGCGCTCGCGGTCGACGTGCGCGTCGTCGAAGAACACTTCTGCCAGTTCGCGGCGGCCACTTGCCAGTGCGATCGGCCGGATCGTGACCCCGGGCGCGTCGGCGTCGACCATCAGCATCGTCAGCCCGCGGTGGCGGCTTTCGGGCGTCCCGGTGCGGACCAGCGCGAGGAGTCGGGTGGCCGTCGGCCCCTGGCTGGTCCAGATTTTCTGGCCGTTGACGACGAAGCCGCCGTCGTCATCGGCGACGGCGCGGGTGCGCAGCGTGGCGAGGTCGCTACCGGACTCCGGCTCGGAGAAACTCTGGCCCCACCATTCGGCGCCGCTGAGGTAGCCGGGCAGGTAGGCGGCAGCCAGCCGGGGAGCGAATTTGAGCAGGGCGGGGCCCAGCGTCTCCAATGTCCAGTGTTGCGCCGGTATCGGCAGCATCGCGTGGCCGAGTTCCTCGTAGTACACGGCGCGATGGATCTCGTTCCCGCCGAGGCCGCCGGCCGCTTCCGGCCAGCCGTATCGGTTCCAGCCATCGGCATGCAGCCGCGCCATCACCGCAGCGTCGTGGGCCAAGCCGTCCTCGGCGCTGGTGAAGGCGGCCGAACGCCACTCGTCTGCCGGCTCCAGGTCGCGCAGGTAACGCCGGAAGTCCTCGCGGTACGACGCGATGTCGGTCTCGTAAACGAGGCGGCGACCGCCATCAACGGCGCTGTCGACAGGGGCGGACAACCGGACCCCTTTCATGGTTGCCAGGACTCGGGCGCACGCCAGAATCCGCTAAACAGTTAGCTATAAGAGGTTACAATAGCCCACGCCACTACTCAGTGAGAGGGATCGCCAATGACGGCATCACCCGTCGCCGCTTCAACTGTCCAGTTCAATCCCGAGACGAGGCTGTTCATCGACGGCCGGCTGCGGGACTCATCGACGGGAAAGACTGTCGAAAACGTCAACCCGGCGAACGAAGAAGTGCTGGGGCTGGCCACCGATGCGAGCGCCGAGGACATGCAGGAGGCCATCGCCGCCGCCCGTCGCACGTTCGACACCACCGACTGGTCCACCAACCATGAGTTCCGCCAACGCTGCCTGATGCAGTTGCACGACGCGCTGCAGGCGGAAAAAGAGGAGATCCGCGCCGAGTTGATCGCCGAAGTCGGCGCGACAGTGGGGATGACCTACATCGCGCAGTTGGAATGGCCGCTGGCCGACGCGATCCGGTGGCCGGCACAACACATCTCGGAGTTCACGTGGGAGCGGATGCTCGATCAGGACGCCAAGATGGGCGTGCCGTACAACCGCGTCGTAGTCAAAGAACCGATGGGCGTCGTCGGCGCTATCACGCCGTGGAACTTCCCGTTCGAGATCATCAGCAACAAGGTGGGTCAGATCCTGGCCACCGGGAACACGATGGTGCTCAAACCGGCCATCGAGACGCCGTGGAGCGCCCTGCGGTGGGGCCGCATCATCGCCGAGAAGACCGACATCCCGGCCGGTGTCGTCAACATCGTCCCGGCGTCGGACAACGACATTGCCCAGGTGCTGGCCACCGACCCGCGGGTCGACATGGTGTCGTTTACCGGATCAACCGCGGTCGGCAAGCTGATCCAGAACCTCTCCGGCGAGACCATGAAGCGCAACATGCTCGAACTCGGGGGCAAGTCGGCATACCTGATACTCGACGACGCCGACATGGACGCAGCGCTGCCCGGCTGTATCGGCGCACTGATGCACTCCGGGCAGGGCTGTGCGCTGGCCACCCGGATGCTGGTACCGCGCTCGCATTACGACCAGGCCGTTGAGGTGGCTTCGGCGACGTTCGGTGCTCTCGCCGTCGGGGACCCCGCGGACCCGAATACCTTCTGCGGGCCGCTGGTGTCGGCCAAGCAACAGGCACGGGTGTTGGGCTACATCGAGAAGGCCAAGGCCGACGGTGGTCGCATCACCGCCGGCGGCGGCGTGCCGGAGGGCCTGGACCGCGGCTATTTCGTGGCGCCGACCGTCGTCGCGGACGTCGCCCCGGACCACACGATCTTCCAGGAGGAGGTGTTCGGGCCGGTGCTATCCATCACGCCGTACGACGGCGGGGACGACGGCGCCGTTGAGCTGGCGAACAATTCCGCCTACGGGCTGGCCGGCGGAATCCACGGCTCTGACGAACGGGCGATGGCGGTCGCTCGTCGTATCCGCACCGGCTCACTGATGATCAACACGGGCATGTACTACGGCGCCGACGCCCCGTTCGGTGGATACAAGATGAGCGGCATCGGCAGGCAGAATGGCATCGAGGGCTTCGAGCAGCATCTGCAGACCAAGACGATCGGCTATCCCCTGTGAGCGACATCCTCAGCGGTATCCGGGTCGTCGAGTTGGCCGCGTGGACGTTCGTTCCCGCCGCCGGTGCGGTGCTGGCCGACTGGGGCGCCGACGTCATCAAGATCGAGCACCCCGAGACCGGTGACCCGCAGCGCGGGTTGATCAGCTCCGGGCTCGTGACGGGCGCAGGCGGAGTCAATCACTTCATCGAGCAGCCCAACCGCGGCAAGCGCAGCATCGGGCTGGACACCTCAACTCCCGACGGGCTGGAGCTGCTGATGAAGCTGATCGAAACCGCCGACGTCTTCGTCACAAACTTGCTGCCGGATTCGCGACAACGGATGGGGATCGACGTCGAGCAGGTGCGGGCGCGCAACCCCAAGATCATCTATGCCCGCGGTCACGGCTACGGCATCCGTGGCGACCTAGCCTCGCAGGGTGGCTTCGACCTGGCTGCGTATTGGGCGCGCGGCGGCATCGGCGATGCGTACTCGGCCGGCGACGGTTCCTACCCGCCGATTCAGCGGCCGGCGTTCGGCGACTCCTACGGCGGCTTGGCCATCGCGGGCGGTATCGCAGCGGCCCTGGTGAAACGCGAACGCACCGGTGAGCCGTCGGTGGTTGACGTGTCGCTACTCAATGCTGCGATCTGGCAGTTGGGTCCAGACATCGTCGGTTCCGGCGTCACTGGTCAGGACATTCCGAAGTTCAACCTCGACGAGATGCCCAACCCGGTGGCCAGCATTTACAAGACCCGCGACAACCGGTTCATCGCTTTTGTGCTCTTGCAGGCCGACCGGTTCTGGTCGGACTTCTGCACCCGGCTGGGCCGACCCGAGCTGATCGACGACGAGCGGTTCGCCAGTGCGGTGGCGCGTTTCGGTAACCGCCAGGAGTGCATCGCCGAGCTGCGCCGCAGTTTCGAATCCGAGGATCTTCCACACTGGGAGAAGGCCTTCCAAGGGTTTGACGGCGTGTGGGACGTCATGCACACCGCTCACGAGGTGCACAGCGATCCGCAGGTGATCGCCAACGGGTATCTGCCTAAGGTCGCCGACGCCAACGACAACAAGTTCGCGCTGGCGGCCAGTCCCGTGCAGTTCGACGAGACGCCCTTGGACCTGACGTGCGCGCCGGGCCACGGTGAGCACACCGACGCGCTGCTCGCCGAACTCGGTTTCAACGAGGACGAAATCATCGATTTCAAGATAAATTCGGTTGTGCTGTAGTGGGTTCGGAGGAACTTGCGCGGCGCTTCCTGCACGTCAACCTCAACTGTGAATCGCTGGAGCGCACCGAACGTGTCTACGGTGATGTGCTGGGCCTGACGGCACGGATGCGTACCGATGCCAAAGTCCCGACCGACGGCAGCATCCTCGGCATCGATGGCGACGAAACATTCTGTGAGACATCGTTTCTCTACGACTCGCGAGGCGGCCGCGCCGGTTGTGCTTTGGAGGCCATCGAGTTCCACAAGCCGGCGCTGAAAGCCGACCCGAACAGCGAGCCGACTCGCCCCGGCATCCGGTCGACGCTGCTCACGGTGGCCGACCTGGATGCGACCGTCACCGCGTTACGCGACGCCGGCATCACCGTGACTGGGCCGGTCGACGGCCTGATCTCCGGCTCCAAGTCGTTTCTCGCGCTCGACCCGGACGGCGCGGTTATCGAGGTCGCCGAAGCCCCGAGCGAGAAGCCGGGGGCGGTGTTCGCCGGCATCCGCATCGCCGCCATCGACGCGGCGGCTACCGGAGCATTCCTCACCGCGATCGGCTTCGGTCAGGTGCAGGCGCCGGCACCCGTCGAGGTCGCCGGCGACCAACTCGCGCCCGGCGGGTCGCCCAATGCCGTCAAGTGCGCGGTGTCCCGCTACACACTGGCTGAGGACGCGCATCAGTTCAGCCTCACCGTGGTGGAACATCCCGATACCCGCAAGGCGGATCCGGTGCCGTGGGGCGGGAACCATCAAGGGTTGTACCGGTGCGCGCTGCGGGTGGAGAACACCGCGGCGGCGATGGCGTTGGTCCCGGATTCCGTTGAGGTGAAAGGTGATCCGGTGTGGTGCCCTTTGCCGGGGACGAAGATCGACGGGCTCTTCATCTCGTTTCTGCGCTCGCCCGACGGAGTGGTATTCGAATTCGTCGAGCGGCCGCTGAAGCACTTCGGTCCGCCCGCGGCAAGGGGTTGAGCGTTGGATCTGGGAGTACGCGGCAAGGGTTATGTCGTCGTCGGCGGAACGGCCGGTATGGGACTGGCCGCGGCACGCGCGCTGGCTCGCGAGGGTGCTTCCGTCGTGGTAGTCGGGCGCGACGCTGACCGAGGCAAGAACGCCGCGGAAGAAGTCACCGCCGCCGGCGCGGCCTCGGCGCACGGCCTGGCCTTCGACGTGAGTCAGCCGGGAGCCGCAGTGGCCGCCGTCGACGAAGCGGTCCGGATACTCGGCCGACTCGACGGCATCGCCATCACGATGGGTACCGCGGGGATGATGCCCATCGACTCCGACGACGACGCCTGGGACACGGCGTTTCACGACGTGCTGCTGGCGACCACCCGCAGCGTGCAAGCGGCATTGCCGCACCTTGCGGTCAACGGTGGCGCGATCGTCACCACCGCCGCGTACTCGGCACGCTCGCCACACGAGCCGCGCCTCCCGTATGCGAGCCTCAAGGCGGCCGTCGCCACGTTCACCCGCGGCATCGCGCGCACCCACGGTAAATCGGGCATCCGCGCGAACAGCGTGGCCCCTGGCGCCGTGGAAACCGATGCGCTGCATGCCGTCCGCGGATACGTCGCCGAAAGCAAGGGCTATCCGTACGACGAGGCACTCGAACGGGCGCTGGTGGAGGACTTCGGATTCGACGCCGCGCTCGGTCGCCCCGGCCAGCCCGATGAGATCGGCGCGCTGATCGCCTTCCTGCTGTCCGACATCTGCGCGTTCGTTACCGGCCAGACCATCTACGCCGACGGCGGTGCGCCCTAGTCAGGCCATCGGCAGCGGTCCGGCCAGCCCGCGCGGAGAGGTCCCGTAGAGCCAGCTGACCGCCTGCCCGATCTCCGAAAAGACCAGACCCGCACCATCTTTGGCGTGATAGGCGCCAGACATTTCGGTGAACCCTTCGATGCGGGTCAGCTTGTCGCCGTTGATGCGCAGGATCTGCCCGGTGAGCCAGGACGACTGCGCTGATTGCAGCCAAGCCACCACAGCGGAGCTGCGGGCGGGATCCAGCGCGGGATCGTCGGCACGCGCAGCGAACACGTCGGCTGTCATCCGCGACCTCGCCAGCGGCGAGATCGCATTGACCGCAACGCCGTAACGTTGTGCCTCCATCGCGGTGACGAGCGTCAGGTTGGCGATCGCCGCCTTCGCGGCACCGTACGCGCTCTGCCCGACGTTGCCCCAGAGACCGGCGCCCGACACCGTGTTGACGATGTGGGCGTCAATCGGATTGCCCGCTTTGAACTGTGCTCGCCAGTAGTCGCAAGCATGCCGGGTAACAGCGAAGGTGCCTTTGAGATGTACGGCGATGACCGCGTCCCAATCGGCCTCGCTGGATGCGGCCACCATGGAATCGCGCAGGATGCCTGCGTTGTTCACCACACCAGTCAGGGAGCCGAACGTGTTGACGGCGGTCGACACCATGTCGGCGACGTCGTCCCATGCCGACACCGAACCTGTGTGCGCGACCGCCTTCCCCCCGGACGCTTCGATTTCGGCGACAACGTCGGCTGCGGGGCCGCCCCCGTCACCGTTGGAGCCATCCCGGCCGACGCCCGGATCGTTCACCACGACGGCCGCGCCCTGCTTGGCCAACTCGAGGCAGTGACCACGGCCGATACCTCGCCCGCCTCCGGTGACCAGCACGACCTTACCGGTCAAAGGTCCTTCAGGCATCGCGCGTTATCTCCTTCATTCCGTGAACATTTCGGTGATGAGCGCGCGACGTTGCGACCAGTCCGCCGCGCGCAGATCGACGTGCCCGGACTCGGTGACGATCACGTCCACGTCGTGGGCGGGGGTGGAGACGGGTCGACTGAGCTGTTCGACGAGCGGTGAGCGCCCGTTCGCTTTTGTCGGAACGGCGATGATCGAGAGTCCGCCGCCGCCCATCCGGGCCGCCGCACAATAGTCCGGGTGCCCGCCGATGCCGCCGATCACCTTGTCGCCCACGCCTTCGACGTTGATCTGCCCGTACTGGTCGATCTCGATGGCGGTGTTCACCGCGACCAGCGGTGTGCCGCGGGACAGCCGGGTGAGGTCGTGGGTGTAGTCCAGGCCGTGCAGGATGGGTCGTCCATCGGCCCAGTCGTAAAGCGCGTCGCTGCCCAGCAGATACGTCGCCGACGGGGTACCTGCCAGCAGGCCGCGCCGGTCGAGGTCGACGACGGCGTCGGTGAGCAGGCCGGTGTCGATGTGCAACGGCACTTGCGTCCGTCGCAGCAGTGCGGTGCCGAGTTGCCCTGGCCCGTATTGGATCCGGGCGCCTTCCGGCACCAACTTCAGTACCGTGTCGGCGAGCGCGTCGTGAATCGGCTCGGGCTCGCGTTCCGGTACCCGCACCGGACCGGTCCCGACAGCGCCCAGCACCTTGACGCGCGACGGATCAAGCGCAGGCCCGGCATCAGCTGCGGGCGCCGAGGTGTCGACGACCGCGAGAGTGTATGTGCCGCTGTTGATTACCTCGCGCTGCCAGGACACCTCGGTGCTGAGATGGAGCAATCCATCCCGACGCACTACCCGGGTGAGCAGCACGTCGGGCCGCAGCACGTCAGCCAGCAGGGCGGGAATGGCCGCCAGCCGCGTCGGCAGGAACCGCGCCTTCCGGCTACGCAGTACCTCGCGCACGCCCCATCCCGGCATCAACGCCACCACGTCGGCGAACGCGTCGGCGTCGAGACCCTCGATCGGCGCGGGCAGCCAGCCCAGCACCAGCCGCACGGAGCCGACCCGGCTGGCCGCTGCGCTCAGCGCCGCGCCGACCGATCCGCCGTCATCGAGGCAGCGCAGCGCGCCCACACCGTCGCCGACGGCGATCGTCATTCCGGGCCGCAGCGCATCACGCAGTGCGGTGGCGAAGTCGGCCTCGGTCAAATCCGGTGTCATCGAGGTTCTTTGGGAAGCCCGAGCACCCGCTCACCGAGGATGTTGCGCTGAATCTCGCTGGTGCCGCCCAGGATGGTCTGCGCCCGCCCGACCAGCATCTGGTGCACCAGCTCGTCGTCCTCGGGATCGGTACAGGCGTCGGTACCCAGCACCTCGGTGGCCATGTCACCCAGATCCTGATCGGTTTCCGAGGTCATCAGCTTCAGCACCGAGAAAGCCGGCGACGTCAGGTCACCCGAGTCGATGGCGCGCTGCCAGGTGTAGCGCAGCAGCCACATCCTTGCCCACAGCCGGGTCATCGACCGCGACAGCACCGGGTCGAGCAGGTCGTGGTCACGCGCCGCATCGACCATGCGTTCATGCAGGCGGAACATCGACACCGCCTGCGAACCCAATGTCAGGCGCTCACGGCCCAGCGTCACCATCGCGACCGTCCAGCCCTGACCGACGTCACCGATCAGCGCGTCTTGGTCGAGTTCGGCGCCGTCGAAGAAGACTTCGTTGAACTTGCTCTCACCGTCCATCTGCATCAGTGGGCGCACCGTGACCCCCGGGATGTCCATGGGCACAACGAACATCGACAAGTCACGGTGCTTGTCCGGACCCGTGCGGGCGAGCAGCAGCCCGAAGCGGGCCGAGGCAGCCGCTGAACTCCACACTTTCTGACCATCGATGCGCCAACCCGTCGCGGTGCGTTCGGCACGGGTGCGCACGCCGGCAAGATCCGATCCGGCGCCGGGTTCGGAAAACAGCTGACACCAGACGTCGTCGCCCAACCGGATCGGCTCCAGGTAGCGGTCCTTCTGATCTTGGCTGCCGAATTTGATCAGCACCGGACCAACCAGGTCGGCGCCGGTGATGCTCAGCTGGCGGGGCACACCGGCTCGCGCGCACTCCTCGGCGAAGACGGCCTGATGCGCCACTGATGCATCGGCGCCGCCGAACTCGCGCGGCCAGTGCAGGCAGGCGTACCCGTGGTCGGCGAGGTAGCGGTGCCACGCCCGGCCGGGTTCGATGTCGGCCGCGGTGGGCGTGGGCCCGTAATTCCGTAGGCCGGCCGGCCTCGGTGCGCTGTCCAGAAACGAGCGGATCTGCGCGCGTAGCGCGTCCGGGTGTTTCGAGCCGTCAGGGGAACCCGGCACCGGTCACTCCTCCCTCAGAGGCGACGGGCCCAGCGCCGACAGCCGGTCCCAGTGCTGGCCAGGTGTGCCGAACACCACCTCGTCCGTGCGGGCGCGTCGGAAGTACAAGTGTGCGGAATCCTCCCAGGTGAAGCCGATGCCGCCGTGAATCTGGACGTTCGCTTTAGCCGCGTTGCGCAGCGCCTCGGAACACACCGCCTTGGCCATGCTCGCGCGCCAGGTCGATTCGCCGGCGGCCGCAGCGGGTGAACCGTCGAGCGCTTCCAGCGCCGCCTGCGAGGCCGATCGCGCCCATTCGAGATCGACCAGCATGTCCGCGCACTTGTGCTTGATGGCCTGAAAGCTGCCGATCTGCCGGCCGAATTGTTCGCGGGTGCGGGCGTAATCGGTAGCGATCTCAAGCACCCGTTCGCAGGCGCCGACCTGTTCCGCAGACAACACCGCCAGCGCAATATCGACGTTGCGGTCGACGACGTCACCTAGGGGACCGTCGGCGGACAGCCGCAGCGCCGGCGCTGAGCTCAGCGTGATGGTGGCCATCGGCCGGGTGCCGTCGAGCACGCGTTCAGCCTCGGCGACGACGCCGTCGACGGTGGGGTCGAGCAGGAACACCGCCGGCTCGCCATCACCGCCAATGGCGATGACGACGAGATCGTCGGCAGCGGAACCGCCGAGCACGTGACGCACTTTGCCGTCGATACTCCAGCCATCTCCGGTACGGGCGGAGCGCAGCGTCACCGCGGACGGCCGCCACAATCCGCCGTCACCGGTGAGCGCCGCGGCCGCAGTGCGGCGACCTTCGATGAGCCCGGTGAGCCGCTTGTCGGCGTCGGGGTCGTGTTCGGTCAAGTCGAGCAGTAGCCCGGTGGCCAGCACCGTGGAGCTGACGAATGGCACCGGGGCCAACGCGCGGCCGAGTTCGTGGGCCACCACACCCAGCGCGGACGCACCGAAACCTGCGCCGCCGAGGTGCTCGGGCAGCGCGATGGCGGCCACCCCTACCTGGTTGCACAGCACATCCCACAGCGCAGTGTCGAAGCCGGAGTGTCCGTCCGTGCCCCCACCGTCTCCTTCGCGGTACGCGACGGCGCGCACTCGGTCCTCGGATGCCAGTCGCTCACAGGCCGAGCGCACGGATTGTGCGAGTTCCTGACGTTCGTCAGCGGACAACGGCGTCATCGAATTCCTCCTGCGATCTGCCGTGCCAGCTCGGACTTGGCGACCTTGCCGAGCCCCGTCAGTGGGAACTCGTCGACGAGGACGAGCCGCTCGGGCCACTTCTGCTTCATTAGCCCGCGTTGGTCGAGGAAAGTGCACAGCTCATCGAGGGTGACGTCGCGATGGCGTGGCGAACGACGCACGACCGCGCACACCAGCTCACCGCGCAATTCGTCGGGCTGGCCCAGCACCGCGATCTCGTCGACCAGAGGATGTGCCAGCAGTTCGTTCTCGATCTCGTCGGGGGCCACATTCTCGCCCTTGCGGATGATCAGATCCTTGGTGCGCCCAGTGACCACGATGCGGCCGTCCGGACGGAGGTGGCCCCGGTCGCCGCTGCGGAACCACCCGTCCGCAGCGAGGGCATCAGCCCACTGGTCGTGCTGCAGGTATCCCGGTGTCAGGTTGGCGCCCCGCAGCTCGATCTCGCCGTTCGCTGCGATCCGCACCTGCGATCCAGGGATGGGCCGGCCCGCGCTGTTGGCCAGTTGCTCGTCGGTGTCGGTGGCCTCGCTGACGCAGATCATCGGCGCCTCGGTCATCCCGTAGGCGTGAACGACGGGCACCCGGAGGTGTTCACGCACCTGCCTGTGTACTTCAGGCGGACACGCGGCACCCCCGCCGATCAGCATCCGCAGCGACGGCACCAGCAATTCGGTTGTCGGCGCGGCCATTTGAGCGGCCAGCAGCATCTGGTAGAACGCGGTGCTCGCTCCGGTTACCGTCACCTGGTGCTCTGCGAGCACCCGGGGCAGGTCGGCTGCGGAGACTTTGGGGATGAGCAGCACCGGAAAGTCGCCGAACAGAGCGGTGGCGAGATAGACCATGCCGCCGATGTGCGCGATGGGAAAGGCGATCGTCCCGACTTCCCGAGGATGGCTACCCACACCGAGATGGGTGGCGTAGCCGCTGGCCGCGCTGAGCAAGGTTGCGTCGGAGTGGCGGACGGCTTTCGGGCTGCCGGTGGTGCCCGACGTGAAGTACACCCAGCGCGGCTCCGCTGCGGAGTGGAGCGCTTCGTGCTCGGCGTTTGCGGCCGGCGACGTCTGGAGTCGACGGACAAGGTCGGCAGGCACCCTGATTGTCGGTAGCCCTGGTGCGGCATTGGCGGCGGTCGACTCGTCAACCAGCAGGATGTCAGCGCGCGCGACGTCGACCGCCGCGCACACCTCGCGGCACCGATAGAGGTGTAACACCGGGGCCTGCACAACGGCCATGCGGGCCAGCGCCAGCATCACCACCGCCGCGTTGACGTGTGAGGGTAGCTGCCAGGCGACCGTCATGCCGGGACGTACACCGGCATCTGTCAGCCATCGCGCGGCAGCCGAGGCCAGTCCGGCGACCTGCGACACGGTGAGTGTCTCGCCGTCGACGTCGCGCAGCAGCGGACGATCCGGCCGGCTGGCGGCGCACTCGTCCAGCAGCCCGGCGATGGTGCCAGCCGTCACCGCGTTCTCCCGTTCCTAACCGGCCGGTCAGCCGACGCGCGGGCCGGGCGTGAAAGTCACCGGCAATTCGCGCACGGCGTACACCTCGCCGGCGTCCTCGAACAATTTCGGCTCGCCGGCCAACGCGAAATCGGGTAGCCGCTTGAGTACCTGGGTGATCATCACGTCGAACATCAACTTGGCGTA
>Ga0209113_1000083_pt1 | contig 19528 bp, 15 predicted proteins | sample TexAe_RefH0_O1_FD_187951 | JGI IMG/M metagenome (GOLD analysis project Ga0209113, IMG submission 187951) | Forest soil microbial communities from Davy Crockett National Forest, Groveton, Texas, USA - Texas A ecozone_RefH0_O1 (SPAdes) (version 2) | ecosystem: Environmental > Terrestrial > Soil >... | reverse complement strand
CGACGCTGCAGCTTCGCGACGCCACCGACCCGCAGCTGGCCGGGTTGTACGACGCGATGCTGGCGCGGGAAACCAACCGCCGCTTGGGAACAGCCGAACCGATACCCGGTGACACCGTCCAACTGCTGCACGCGACTGCCGAACGTGCGGGTGCGCGGCTGCATCTCGTGACCGACCCAGGCGAAATCATCAGGGCAGCAAAGATTTTCGCCGAGTCCGATCGTGTGCGTTACCTGACACCAAAACTGCACGCCGAGATGGTCGCGGAATTGCGTTGGCCGGGAGATCCGCATCCTGACACCGGGATCGACATCCGCAGCCTGGAGTTCGAATCCGGCGAGCTCGCCGTCGCGGACATCTTGCGGCGTCCGGAAGTCATGGCCAACCTTGCCCGGTGGAATGCGGGTTCTGCTTTAGGGGAGGGCACTCGCCGACAGGTGGCGGCAAGCTCTGCGCTGGCGGTGATTTCGGCGCCCGGCGGATCGCTGACCGACTACGCGCACGGCGGTGCGGCCGCCGAGGCCGTGTGGATCACGGCGCAGCAGTGCGGTTTGGCCGTCCAACCGATGTCGCCAATCTTCTTGTATGCCCGCAGTCGCGACGATCTTGCCCAAGTATCAAAGGTGTTCGGAGACGAGCTGCGCGAAATGCAGGATTCGTTCGGCCAACTGGCCCGTCTAGCGGTTGGCGCGCCCATCGCGCTGGTGCTAAGAATCGCCGCCGGCGAATCCGCTTCGGTTCGCAGCCGGCGCGAATTCAGCCGCGTAAATGTACGCTAGCCCCAACAGGAGCTACGGTAATCCATATGTCCGGCGGGCTAGACGATCTGGTCACCGAGGCGGCCGCCAAGTTGATGGCGGCCACCGCGGCGGACCACGCCGCGATCAGCGAGCAGGTAGTCGCCGATACGGTGAGCCAATTCGGCGTGGACTTCGGTTTCCTGCGTCACAACGATCATACGATCCACGCAACGGTGCTCGTCGCGCTGTGGCCGCCGCGACCCTTCATTCCCGATCCCGATCCGATCGGAGTGGTGTATTTCGCTGACGCCGACCCGGTCTTCGCGCAGGCCGAAAACCTCAAAGTGCCCGACGTCCTCCGGCCCGCCCCTGCGAACGAGGAATATCAGCGCAATATCGAGGCGGGCACGGGTATTCCCAACAGCACCATCGCATGCGTGCCGCTGCTCTCCGGGAGTCTCACAACAGGCACGCTGGGTTTCGTCAAGATCGGTGACCGCGAATGGCTGCCGGAGGAACTGAACGCGCTCCAGGCGATCGCTACATTGTTCGCGCAGGTGCAGGCGCGCATCCAGGCCGAAGAGCGACTTCAGTACCTGGCCGAGCACGACGACCTCACCGGGTTGCTGAACCGCAGGGCGCTGATCGCGCGTCTCGACGAGCGCCTTGCTGCGGGCCGGCCCGGTCCAGTCGCGCTGGTGTTTGTCAACCTGGATCGCCTCAAGGCGGTCAACGATCACCTCGGCCACAAGGCCGGTGACCGGTTCATCGAAGTATTCGCGCGACTCTTGCGCGACGCCGCTGACGATTCCTCGGTCATCGCCCGTTTCGGCGGTGACGAGTTCGTCGTCGTGCCGAAAGAGCCTCTGGGCGCCGAGGCGGCCGAGGCATTGGCCCGACAGCTGCAGCAGCGCGTTCACAAGCAGGTGGAGGTCGACGGCGAGACCATCACCCGCACAGTGAGTATTGGTGTCGGCGTGGCCGAACCCGGCCGGGACACTTCCTCGGACATATTGCGTCGCGCCGATCAGGCTGTCGTCTCGGCCAAAAGCGTCGGCGGAAATGCGGTTGTAGCCTTCGACCCTGAGATGGCCGAGAAGTACGCCATCCGCAACGATATCGAGTTGCACCTCGAAGGGATCATCGACAGCGATAACGGCGCGTTGGTCCTGCACTACCTTCCGGAATTCGACATGCGCACCGGCGAGATCCTCGGGACCGAGGCGCTGATCCGTTGGCGACACCCCACTCGAGGTCTGCTGATGCCCGACTCGTTCATGGGCGTGGTCGAGTCCATCAACTTGGCGGGAAAGCTCGGCCGGCTCATAATGCGCTCAGCCTGTGCGCAATTCAGTGACTGGCGCAACCGTGGGCTGGCGCGCGATGCGGTGTTGCGCATCAACGTTTCACCCGCGCAACTGGTGACAGACGGCTTTGTCGGCCTTGTCGCCGCAACGCTCGACGAGTTCGTTCTCGACGCCAGCACCGTTTGTCTCGAGATCACCGAGCACGTCGTCGTCAAAGACATCGACACCACCCACAAAACCCTGGCGGGGTTGAAGGAGATCGGCGTGCAGGTGGCGATCGACGACTTCGGCACCGGCTACAGCGCACTGACATACCTGAAGTCACTTCCGGTGGACGCGCTCAAAATTGACAAGGAATTCGTCCGAGACCTCGGGACGGAGGCGGCCTACTCTGACCTGGCGATCTTGAAACAGGTTGTCGCGTTGGCCGACGCCTTCGGCCTCGACGTCATCGCTGAAGGCGTCGAGACTGCTGCTGCGGCCAGGGCGCTGCTGGACCTGGGCTGCTATCGGGCGCAGGGCTTTCTGCTGTCTCGACCGCTCGCTAGAAACGCGATGGGCTCGCTGTTCGCCCAGGGCTCGATCCCAGTCGACTTCTAGCGCCTAGACGACCTCTTGCCAGGAGGACGCAAGATCACCTCGACGGTCGATCTCGCGCATCAGAAGCTCGTTCTCGGTGAGGATCTTCGCGACCTGTCCCGGGTCCGCGTAATTGATGAAGTCGCGGCTGTCCCACCAGATCATCTTGGTTTGATACCGCTCGTCCGGGTAGGGCGTCGCGGGGATGGGTGCCACTAGACCACCCGACGTCTTCCAGCGGTTGATCACGAACGCGGCAGCGGTGGCCATGAAGAACTGGTAACCGGTGAGCGATGCCATGTAGAAACCGCTACGGGCCAGTGCGGTGGTCAGAGAACGATTGACGTCCGACTCATCGATCACCCAGCCCGACTTCATCTCGAGTACACCGAAGGGGATGCGGTCGGTAAGCATGTCGCGGACCATCTGCTGGCCGGGCTGGCCTTCCCATTCGACGACGGCATGCGACTCGTCGGCCGAGCGCAGCGGACCCTTGGCTCGCAACCCGGCCAACATCCGTCCGTCGTCGCCGATCGCCGCGCAGAACATGAAGGTATCGGCCCCGCTGCGCAGCGCATCCACGTCCAGGGCGCACTCCACACCGTGCTTGCGATAGCTGCGCTCGGCGCCGCATACGAACTCTTCCCATAGGTCGGGATCGAGGTAAGGCTGCGAGAGGACCAGAGTCGCCTCGACGTCGGGATCGCGCCAGCTGAGTCTTTCGCTCAGCCGGAACCTACCGGCAGTCATGGAGTGGGGCGATATGGCGCCACTTCGTATGAATTCACGCATTCGACTGAACTCCAGTGCTGCTCTGCGTGTATTTAAATTCGCATCGAATCGGATCGGCTGTTTTTATTAACCTTATTCCCGCTTCTGAATGATGAGTATAACGCAGTTTTTGGGATTTGCTTCCCATTCGGAAGCAGCCTAAAGGACACCCGCCTCGTGTTACGAAAGCGCTGGTGACAGAGCTGAAACCAACCTGAGACGATAGCGTCCCCGAACGCCTTTTGCCTACCCGAAATCGGCGTTTCGTTAATCGAAGAAAGGCGCGAAATGTGCTACTCGCAAGTATTTTTGCTGAGCAGTTTGCAAATCTGAGGAAAACGGCTCAGGAAGCATTCGAAAATCGGTGTAAGAAGAAAAAATCGGGCCGGCGCGCACCGCGCCGACTTGCGGGCTCACGTACGCAAGGAACCGCGGCCCCGCAGGCGCGCGGCATCCAGATGACGTCAGCTGTCGCCGTCGGCTACCCGGCGCGCAAGCTGATGGATCGTCGGATGCTGGTAAGGCAGATAGGCCGAGAGGGGGCGATCGACGAAATCCTCCAGCTCGCCCACCAGGGCGACCGCGTCCGCCGAATCGAGACCGAGACGATCGAAGCGCCTTTCGCGATCGATCTCGCCGGCCGGTTTACCGGTCCGCTGCGCCACGTACGCGGCCAGCATCTCTTCGATCTCCTCGTAGCTCTTTATCTCGTCCTCCTGGGAGTCACGGCCCGATCAGCCCGCAAGCTCGGTAGCTGTCACCATCGCCCCGGTAGATCGATTCGGCGCATGGTCAAGCGCAACAACGTGAACGCGCCGAGTTCCATCGAGTAGGCGAACATGCGCAGGTAACGCTCGTAGCGCGCCACCGTCTCCTCCGACGATGCCGCTATCGCGTCGTCTCGTCGCTCCTTGATGCGCCCGAGCCATGCACGCAACGTTTTGACGTAGTCGTCGCGGTCATTCCTGACCCTTTCGATCTCGAGTTCCATCTCGGCGGCCCGGGCGATGTCGGCAAGCCGCGGCAGCTCTGACTCGGGAAATATCTCGTCGACGATGAAGCGATCGCGCAGGGGCCGGTCGCGCGGGATGTCGCCGTAGGCGATGGTCTGCAGCGACAGCCGGCCGCCCGGCTTGAGCCAGTTCCGGCATGCGCCAAAGAACCTCCGGTAGGCCTCGACCTGCTCTTCTGCCGACAGCCCCTGGCGGGCGAAGTGTTCGAACGCGCCGACCGAGATGACGGCATCGAAGGGCTCGGTTGGTTCGTAATCACTCCAGCTGCGGACCAAGACCTCGACGTTGCTTGGTGCGAGCGCACGCAGATACTCAGCCTGCGCGTCCGAAAGTGTAAGACCGACAGCGTGTTTCACATCTTGCGAACCGACGAGATGCATGAGCTGGGCGCCCCAGCCGCAACCGATGTCGAGCACTCGCGCCGCGCCGGTCGCATGCGCCTGTTCGGCGTGGAAGTCGAGTTTGCGACGTTGCGCGGTCTCGAGGTCGTCCGCCGGGTCCACCCACATCGCGCAGGAGTAGCTCATGGTGGGATCCAGCCAGACCTGCCAGAAGTCATTCCCGACGTCGTAGTGGTGGCGAATCGCGCCCGAGCCGGCGCCCAAATACGTCTCGCTCATCCGTTACTCCGCGTTGGTCAGGTCGGGCGCCTTCAGGTCACTGACCAGGCCGCACAGTGACAATCCGCGTAGCAACGTGCCACCGAAATCGAACTGCCACCAGCGCGCTCGGGTGGAGTAGGCGCGCGGCGCGTCGTGGTGGTTGCCATGATTGCCGCCGCCGAGGGAGGGCAGCGCGAGAAATCCGTTGTTGCGTGCCTGCCCCGAGTGCGGCAGTCGCGCGGGGCCGCCGAACAGGTGGCCGAAGGAGTTGACCGCCCAGGTGAGATGGCTCACGACGAACACGCGAGTCATGCCGCCCCACAAGAAGCCCGTGAGCGCGCCGCGCGGCCCACCGGCGGCCAAACCGATCAGGGTCGGTATCGCCAGGCCGAGCACGCCCCACAGCAGATAGCTGCGATGCAAGGCGATGGTGCGCGGGCTCTGCCACAAATCCTTCACGTCACGCGCGGCAATTGTCATCGCGGTGTGTTCCGGCCGGAACAGCCACCCAACGTGGGCGTGCACAAATCCGTGCAGGCCGCCGACCGGCCAGTGCGGTGAATGCGGGTCACCCTCGCGGTCGGTGGATGAGTGATGGCGGCGATGCGTGGCAACCCACCACATCACCGGACCGAGGAACGCGCTCGAGCCCAGCGCACCGAGCACCCAAATCAGCGCCGGCTGGGCATTGAACGCTCGGTGAGCGAAGTAGCGATGGAAACCGAGCTCGACGCCCGCCGTCGTCGCCACCGTGCCGATCACAAAGACGATGAGGTCCGTCAGCGACGGGCCAATTCCGTTGAGCCACAACGTCACTGCTGCGATAAAGGCGAGTGCCGGACCAGTGACCGCGAACACCGCGAGCGCATATCCGCGTGTCATGCCGGCTCCCCGATCAGGTGACGGTGTATCTCGGGGAGCTCACCGCGGGCGTACAGGGCCCGGCACTCGCTGCGCCTGATCTTGCCGCTGGTCGTCCGCGGGATGCTGCCCCGCTCGACGAACATCACCACGTCGGCCGGTGTGCCGTGCGCCGCGGCAACTGCGCCGACGATCTCATCGGCCTGCTCGCTCCATTCGGCGACCGCGTCGCGAGCGATCTCGGTAACGATGACGAGCCTCTCCAGGTTGCCGTCGTCGAATCCGAAGGCCGCGCAAGCGCTGGCGCTCAACGAGGCGAGACGGAGCTGCTGGACGGTGTGCTCGATGTCCTCGGCGGCATAGTTGACACCGTTTTTGACCACGGTGTCTTTGGAGCGGCCGGTGACGTACATCTCACCATCGACGATGCAGCCGAGATCGCCGGTGCGTAGCCATGTCTTGCCGTCGAGCGAAGCGGCGAAGGTGTCCCGGGACTCCTGCTCGCGGCCGAAGTAGCCGGCCGCGACGCTGGTGCCGCTGACCCAGATCTCGCCTTCGACGCCGTCGTCACAGCGGGTCTCGCTCACCGCGTCGACGATCGCGACCTCGAGGCCGGTCCGGGCATGACCGCAACTCACCCGGTTGAGGCCGCTCGCGTCGCGCCACACGGTTGGCGACACGCCGTGCTGTCCGCCTGACACGATGAGCGTCGCCTCGGCGAGCCCGTAACAGGGATAAAACGCCTCGCGACGAAAACCCACGCCGGCGAACGTCTTCTCGAAACGATCGAGGGTGGCCGCGCGCACCGGTTCGGCGCCGACGAAGGCGAGGTTCCAACTCGACAGGTCCAGGCCGTCAAGGCATTTCTCGCCGTGGCGTTCCACGGCGGCGACGCACATCTCATAGGCGAAGTTCGGGCCGCCACTGGTGTTGGCTCGGTAGCGCGTGATCTCCTGCAACCAGCGCAGCGGGTGCTTGAGGAACTGCAGCGGCGTCATGATCACGCACTCGAAACCGGTGTACACCGGTTGCAAGACATAGCCGATCAGGCCCATGTCGTGCTGAAACGGTAGCCAACCCAGCGCGACCGTCGAGCGGATGTGTCCGAACGATTCCTCGATCATCAATTCGTTGGCCATCAGGTTCGCATGGCTCACCATCACGCCGCGCGGCACGCCGGATGAGCCCGACGAGTATTGAAGGATGGCAAGGTCTTCGGGCGCGATCCTCGGCTCGTGGCCCGGCGCATCGGTGAGGTCGAGGTCATCGATTGCGACGCAAGGGATTTCAGCGAGCTCTGGGACCAGCTCGCGCGCAGCCAGAAGCTCGCGGGTGGTGAGCACGACATGAGGTCGGGCGTCGGCGACGACCGCGCGCAGCCGCGGCAATGTTTGAGCGAGCCGCGACGGAATCGGTGTGTGCGTGGGAACCGCGCACACACCGGCGCGCAAGCAGCCGAACAGCGCATCGAGAAACACCGCGTTTTGCGGCATCAGCAGCAGCGCACGCGGCTGCTCATCGGTGCGTGGTAGCCCGTTCAGGAACGCGGCCATGGCCCGCGCGCCGGCGGCCAGCTCTGCCCAGGTGCGAGTGTCTGCGCCGGTTCCGTCGTCGAGGAACGCGAACGCCCGCTCGTTCGGGCGCGCGGCGGCGTGGTGCTCCAACCGGTCGGCGATGTTCGCGCCGACCGCATCAATGATCGGCGGGTCAGAGGCTCGCTGTTGCTCTTTCGTGTCGAGCGCCCCCATATCTTGTGTCCCATCAAAACGGGCGCCTAACGGCTGCGTTAAATAAAACGAAGCATACCCAAAATAACTTAAGGATCGCTCGCGTATCGCAAGAACCTGCGGCCGCGAACGCGGGAAAGCTCCGTCGCCAGGACTCGAACCTGAACTGTCTGAACCAAAATCAGAAGTGCTGCCGATTACACCACGACGGATCGCTGGACCAGCGATTGAACCGCGCCCTACTCTAGACGACCCCGCGGCCCGATCGCGGACCGCGGGCGAGGGATAACCTGTTAGGCGTGGCCGCGCCGGACAAAGAAACGCGGGCGCCCCGCACCAGGATGACCGGTAGCGAGCGCCGCCACCAACTCATCGACATCGCGCGCTCGTTGTTCGCCGAGCGGGGCTACGAAGGAACCTCGATCGAGGAGATCGCGCTTCGCGCCAATGTATCCAAACCTGTGGTCTACGAGCACTTCGGCGGCAAAGAAGGGCTGTACGCCGTCGTCGTCGACCGGGAGATGTCGGCGCTGCTGGACGGCATCACGTCGTCGCTGACCAACAACCGGTCCCGGGTTCGGGTCGAAACGGTGGCGCTGGCGCTGCTGACTTACGTCGAGGAACACACCGACGGGTTCCGCATCATGATCCGCGACTCGCCGGCCTCGATCAGCTCTGGCACCTACTCGAGCCTGCTCAACGACGCGGTCAGCCAGGTCAGTTCGATCCTGGCCGGTGACTTCGCCCGTCGCGGTCTGGACTCCAACCTCGCCCCGCTCTACGCCCAGGCATTGGTCGGATCGGTGTCGATGACCGCGCAATGGTGGCTCGACACTCGAGAGCCCAAGAAAGAAGTGGTCGCTGCCCACCTGGTCAACTTGGTGTGGAACGGCCTGACTCATCTGGAAGCCGATCCGCACCTGCAGGACGAGTAGCCTTCTAGCCCCGATCGCGGGACAGCAGGTCCGCGGTCGTTTCGCGGCGGACCAATTCGCGGGGCCGACCGTCCTTGACCGCGATGATGGGCGGCCGGCCGACCATGTTGTAGTTCGACGCCATGCTGTGGTGATAGGCCCCGGTGCAGGCCACCGCAAGCAGGTCGCCCGGATGCACGTCGGCGGGGAGTTCGACGTCGCGGGCGATCTCGTCGCCTGACTCGCAGTGCCGGCCCGCCACGGTGACCCGTTGCTTGGGCGCGAGAGAATGGCGATTGGCAAGCGCGACAGTGTATTTCGCCCCGTACAGCGATACCCGCGGGTTGTCGCTCATCCCACCGTCGATGGCGACGAAAGTGCGTCCGCCCGGCTGTGTCTTGACGCCGCGCACCTGGTAGACGGTGACACCGGCGCGCGCGCTGATGGCCCGGCCGGGTTCGACGACGACAGTCGGGCGCGGGAATCGTTCGGCGGCACATGCCGCGTCCAGGGCGTCGGCGATCACCCTGGCCAGCTCGTCGACGCTCAGTTCCGGGTCGCCGGCCACATATGGAACCCCATGGCCGCCACCGATGTTCAGCTCGGTCAGGACGACGCCGTGCCGGGCCCGGACATCGGCCATGGCGGCGATCATCCGGCGGATCGCCTCGCCGTAGATCGCCGCGTCGGTGACCTGCGAACCGAGGTGACAGTGCAATCCGATCAGCCGCAGGCTCGGGTGTGAGAGCACTCGCTCGACGGCGTCGGCGGCATGGCCGCCGTCCAGGGTGAACCCGAACTTCTGGTCGCTGATCCCCGTGGTCATCGCGCGGTGGCCGTGGATGTCGAGGTCAGGGGTGACCCGGATCAGCACCCGCTGGCGTCCCTCCGCCAAACCGGCGAGATCGGTGATCTCGATGGTCGAATCCAGCACGATGCGCCCGATCCCGAATCGGACCGCGGCGCGCAGGTCGTCCTGCGACTTGGCGTTACCGTGCATGACGATGCGGGCCTTTTCCACGCCCCCTGCCATCGCGATGGCGAGTTCTCCGGCTGAGCAGACGTCGATGCCGAGCCCTTCTTCGTGCGCCCAGCGCGCTACCGCGATGGTCAGCAGGGACTTGCCGGCATAGAGCACCTCGGTATCGCCCAGCGCCGCGCGGTAGCTGCGGGCGCGGCTGCGGAAGTCAGCCTCGTCGAGCACATACGCGGGGGTGCCGAACTCGTCGGCGATGTCGGTCACGGGTACTTCGCCGATGCAGAGTCGTCCGTCGTCGTCGGAGTGGGCCGTCATTGGCCAGATAGCCGGGTGGAATCGCGGCGAAGCCGCAAGGCCTATGGAAGGCAGGAGGTCCGGCAAAGTCGATGTCATGACTTCAGCCTCCGCGCGGAGCAAGCGGATGCCACTTCCCTAACGGATCCTTGACGGTGCTCGGCCGGAAATTGACGAGCGTCGGCCCACATACAATGGGGTCATCATGACCGCACGGGGGCCAGAAATCGCAGATACCCCGATCGCGGGGCTTGTCGAGCTGGCGCTGCGCGCGCCCACGCTGCAGCGACTCACCGACTTCGCTGACGAGCGACCCGCGGAATTGGCATTGGTCGGCCCGGCAAGCGCACGACTCTTCGTCGCCTGCGCGCTGGCCCGCGGGGGGCCGTTGCTGGTCGTTACGGCGACCGGCCGAGAAGCCGATGACCTGCGCGACGAACTGCGCGGCGTCCTCGGCGAGGCGGTCGCGATGTTCCCGTCCTGGGAGACGCTGCCGCACGAGCGGCTTTCGCCCGGCGTGGACACCGTCGGCGAGCGAATGATGCTGTTGCGCCGGCTGGCCCACCCGCAGGATGCCCGGCTTGGGCCGCCGCTGCGGGTAGTGGTCACCGCGGTCCGCTCGATGCTGCAGCCGATGGCGTCGCGGCTGGGCCAGGCCGAACCCCTGACGCTGACGGTCGGCGATGAGCTGGCCTTCGAAGATGTCATCACCCGGCTGGTCGAGCTGGCCTACACGCGGGTCGACATGGTTGGCCGGCGTGGCGAATTCGCGGTCCGCGGCGGCATCCTCGACATTTTCGCTCCGACCGCCGAGCACCCGGTGCGGGTGGAGTTCTGGGGCGACGAGGTCAGCGAGATGCGGATGTTCGCGGTGGCCGACCAGCGGTCGATCCCGGAGATCAGCGTCGACTCCCTGATCGCGGTCCCGTGCCGCGAGCTGTTGCTGACCGACGACGTGCGGGCGCGGGCGGCCGAGCTGGCCGGCCATCAGCCGCCGCCCGAGCACGGCAGCGTCGGCGAGATGCTGGCCAAGCTCGCCGAGGGCATTCCAGTCGACGGCATGGAGGCACTGCTGCCGGTGTTACGGCCCGAGGACATGACGCTGCTGACCGATCAACTGGCCGACGGCACACCGGTGCTGGTCTGCGACCCAGAGAAGGTCCGCACCCGCGCGCTCGACCTGATCAAAACCGGCCGCGAATTCCTCGACGCGTCGTGGTCGGTGGCTGCGGTCGGCGGTGACTCGCCGATCGACATCGAGCAGCTCGGCGGATCGGGATTCCGCGAACTCGAGGAGGTGCAGGATGCCGCGCGGCAGTCCGGGCACCCGTGGTGGACGCTGAGCCAGCTCTCCGACGAGTCGGCGATCGAGCTGGACATCCGGGCTGCGCCGTCAGCCCGCGGCCATCAGCGCGACATCGAGGAGATCTTCGCGATGCTGCGCGCGCACGTGGCCACCGGTGGGGCCGCCGCCGTCGTCGCACCGGGCACTGGAACCGCGCACCGCGTCGTCGAGCAGTTGGCCGAATCCGAAACGCCGGCAACGATGTTGGAGTCGGGAGCCGAGCCCAAGCCGGGCGTGGTCGGGGTGCTCAAGGGCCCGCTGCATGACGGCTTGGTGATACAGGGTGCCGAGCCGGGTGCGGAGCTGGTGATCGTCACCGAAACCGACCTGACCGGCAACCGGGTGACGGCCACCGACGGCAAGCGATTGGCCGCCAAACGGCGCAATACCGTCGACCCGCTCGCGCTGACCGCCGGCGACCTGGTGGTGCACGATCAGCACGGCATCGGCCGGTTCGTCGAGATGACCGAACGCACCGTCGGCGGTGCGCGGCGCGAGTACCTGGTGCTGGAGTACGCGTCGAGCAAGCGGGGGCAGAGTGAAAGCGACAAGCTCTATGTGCCAATGGATTCCCTCGATCAGCTGTCCCGCTACGTCGGGGGCCAGGCACCGGCGCTGAGCCGGCTCGGCGGCAGCGACTGGACCAACACCAAGACCAAAGCCCGCAAGGCGGTCCGGGAGATCGCCGGCGAGCTGGTGGCGCTGTACGCCAAGCGGCAGGCCACCGCGGGACATGCGTTCGGGCCGGACACCCCATGGCAGGCCGAGATGGAGGACGCGTTCGGCTTCACCGAGACCGTCGATCAGCTCACCGCGATCACCGACGTCAAGTCTGATATGGAGAAACCGGTGCCGATGGACCGGGTGATCTGCGGCGACGTCGGCTACGGCAAGACCGAGATCGCGGTCCGGGCGGCATTCAAGGCGGTCCAGGATGGCAAGCAGGTCGCGGTGCTGGTTCCCACCACGCTGTTGGCCGACCAGCATCTGCAGACCTTCGCCGAGCGGATGGCCGGCTTCCCGGTCCGGATCAAGGGTTTGTCCCGGTTCACCGAACCCGCTGAATCCCGTTCCGTCATCGAGGGTTTGGCCGAAGGCACGGTGGACATCGTGATCGGCACCCACCGGTTGCTGCAAACCGGCGTGCGCTGGAAAGACCTCGGTCTGGTGGTCGTCGACGAGGAGCAGCGCTTCGGTGTCGAGCACAAGGAGCACATCAAGTCGCTGCGCACCCACGTCGACGTGCTGACGATGAGCGCCACTCCGATCCCGCGCACGCTGGAAATGAGTCTGGCCGGAATCCGTGAGATGTCGACCATCCTGACGCCGCCCGAGGAGCGCTACCCGGTGCTGACCTATGTCGGGCAGCATGACGACAAGCAGATCGCCGCCGCGCTGCGCCGAGAGCTACTGCGCGACGGGCAGGCGTTCTACGTGCACAACCGGGTCAGCTCCATCGACGCCGCCGCGGCGCGGGTGCGCGAACTGGTGCCGGAGGCCAAGGTCGCCGTCGCACACGGTCAGATGCACGAGGATCTGCTCGAGACGACCGTCGAGGGATTCTGGAACAAGGAGTTCGACATCCTGGTGTGCACCACCATCGTCGAGACCGGCCTGGACATCTCCAACGCCAACACGTTGATCGTCGAACGAGCCGACACGTTCGGTCTATCCCAGCTGCACCAGCTGCGCGGCCGGGTCGGCCGCAGCCGGGAGCGCGGGTACGCCTACTTCCTGTATCCGCAGCAGGCGCCGCTTACCGAGACCGCGTACGACCGGTTGGCGACGATCGCCCAGAATAACGAGCTCGGTGCCGGGATGGCGGTTGCGATGAAGGACCTGGAAATCCGCGGCGCCGGTAACGTGCTGGGCGCCGAGCAGTCCGGACACGTCGCCGGTGTGGGCTTCGACCTCTATGTCCGCCTGGTCGGCGAGGCGGTCGAGGCCTACCGCGCCGCGGCCGACGGGGAGACCGTGATCAGCGCCGAGGAGCCGAAAGATGTGCGCATCGACCTGCCGGTGGATGCGCACCTGCCGCCCGACTACATCCCCAGTGACCGGCTGCGACTGGAGGGATACCGGCGGCTGGCTGCGGCGAGCCACGACTCCGACATCGACGCCGTCATCGAGGAGCTGACCGACCGCTACGGGGCGCTGCCCGAAACCGCCGAGCGGCTGGTCGCCGTCGCTCGCCTCCGACTGCTGTGCCGCGCCGCGGGCGTCACCGAGGTGTCGGCGGCCTCGGCGGCCACCCTGCGACTGGCGCCGATGACGCTGCCGGACTCCGCACAGGTGCGTCTGGCGCGCAAGTATCCGGGTGCGCGCTACCGCGCCACCACCTCGACCGTCCAGGTTCCTATTCCGCGGGCCGGTGGCGTCGGTGCGCCACGTATCCGCGATCTTGAATTAGTGCAAATGGTGGCCGATTTGCTGGCGGCCCTCGACGGGAAACCAGGAGAATCGACCCAGGTAGTCACGCCAAAACAGGAGCGACGAGCGCGATGAGGTGCGTCCACGACCATCGCCCCGGTAAGGGCCGGCGCTGGTGACTGTCATCCTGGTCGACCCTCGCCGCCCCTCGCTGGTTCCGGTGGAAGCCATCGAGTTGCTCAGCGGCGAGGTGCAATACACCGAAGAGATGCCCGTCGCGGTGCCGTGGACGCTGCCGGCGGCGCGCCCGGCCCACAGCGGAGATGACGCTCCGGTGCTGCTGTCCTCCGACGCCGAGCACCCCGCGGTCACCGCGCGGCTGGCCGCCGGTGAGCGTCTGATCTCCGCGCCCGGGCACCAGCCCGGGGAGCGGCTGGTGGACGCCGTCGCGATGATGGACAAGCTGCGCACCGCCGGGCCGTGGGAAAGCGAACAGACGCACGACTCGCTGCGCCGCTTCCTGCTGGAGGAGACCTACGAGCTTTTCGACGCGGTCCACAGTGGCGATACCGACGCGCTGCGCGACGAGCTCGGCGACGTTTTGCTGCAGGTCCTCTTCCACGCGCGCATCGCCGAGGATGCGCCGGAGCATCCATTCACCATCGACGACGTCGCCGATGCGCTGCTGCGAAAGCTGGGCAACCGGGCCCCGGGAGTCCTTGCCGGCGAGACGATTTCGCTGGACGAGCAGTTGGCCCAGTGGGAGGAGCGCAAAGCTCTGGAGAAGCCGCGGAACTCGGTCGTCGACGACGTGCCCACCGGTCAACCGGCTTTGGCGTTGGCGCACAAAGTAGTTCAGCGTGTCACCCGGGCCGGGTTGCCGTTGGACCTGATCCCGACGAACATCACGTCGATCACCGTGACGGCCGATGTTGACGCCGAAAACGCTTTGCGCACCGCCGTATTGCAGTTCATGGATACTGTGCGGGCAGTCGAGAAAGCGGTCGCGGTGGAGCGTCGGCTAGCGGATCTGCCCGCCGAACTGGACGTCGCCCCGGTCGGCACGATCACCGAGGACGAGTGGCGCGCCTGCTGGCCATCGGACGACGCGGCCGAACCGGGTTCCGAGCCCGCCACCGAGGCATCGGCCGTTGACGACGCGGACGCACCCTCTGACGACCCCGAAAAGCACTGAAAGCCGTATTGACGCGCGCGAAAGCAGGCGTCGGCGCGGTGATGTTCGACACGCCCGGCCAGGGCGATTCGCGCACGGCTACACGCAGCTAGGGCGCACGTCGTTGTGGCTGGAAAACCGGTGTCGGCCCGACACCTGGTGTTCACGGCGGGGTGACCTACTAGATTCCCGTGGGACCATGGATAAGCAATCGTGGTTTAGGGGTGTGTTGTGTCGCCGGTGCGTTGGCTGCGGGCGTTGGCCGTCGTAGGTGCAACGGCGCTGCTGTTGGCATCAAGCTGCTCGTGGCAGCTGGGCCCCTTTATCCCTAAAGGTGTCCCGCCGCCTCCGGGCGCCGTGGTGCCGCCGGTCGATACCCACGCCAAGGGGCGGCCCGCCGACCAGCTTCACGACTGGGCGGCTCAGCGCTCGCCGGCCTTGCACATACCGGTGACCGCTCTGGAGGCCTACGGCTATGCCGCCCGGGTCGCCGAGGTGGAGAACCCGAACTGTCATATCGCCTGGACGACGCTGGCCGGCATCGGGCAGGTGGAAAGCCACCACGGCACGTATCACCACGCGACGCTGTTCCCCAACGGCGATGTTCGGCCGCCGATCAGGGGTGTGGTGCTCGACGGGACCAACGGCACCATGCGCATCATCGACAGCGAGCCGGGCGGGATGGACGGCGAGCCGGACACCGTGCGGGCGATGGGGCCGATGCAGTTCATTCCCGAGACCTGGCGTGAATACGGCGTGGACGCCAACAACGATGGCGCGATCAGCGTCGACAACATCGACGATGCCGCCTTGTCCGCGGCAGGCTATTTGTGTTGGCGCGGGAAGGATCTCGCCACTGCGCGAGGCTGGATCACCGCGCTGTGGGCCTATAACGACTCCGATGTCTACGCCCGCGCCGTTCGTGACTGGGCTACTGCCTATGCGGCGGGTCACTCGCTGTAGACCAAGGCTTTAGGCTGTAACCCTCACGACGCAAGGAGGACTAGTGCCGATTATCGAGCAGGTTGGGGCCCGCGAGATCCTCGATTCCCGCGGCAATCCGACAGTCGAGGTCGAGGTGGCTCTGATCGACGGGACGTTCGCGCGGGCTGCGGTGCCCTCCGGTGCGTCGACCGGAGAGCACGAGGCCGTCGAGCTGCGCGATGGCGGCGACCGGTACGGCGGCAAGGGCGTCAAGAAGGCCGTCCAGGCCGTGCTCGATGAGATCGCCCCGGCCGTGATCGGGCTCAACGCCGACGATCAGCGACTGGTCGACCAGGCTCTGCTGGATCTCGACGGCACGCCGGACAAGTCCCGGTTGGGCGCGAACGCCATCCTGGGGGTCTCGCTGGCGGTCAGCAAGGCCGCCGCCGATTCGGCCGAGTTGCCGCTGTTCCGCTACCTCGGCGGACCCAACGCGCACATCCTGCCGGTACCGATGATGAACATCCTGAACGGCGGCGCGCACGCCGACACGGCCGTCGACATCCAGGAGTTCATGGTGGCCCCGATCGGCGCGCCGAGCTTTTATGAGGCGCTGCGCTGGGGTACCGAGGTCTACCACGCGCTGAAGTCGGCGCTGAAGAAGCAGGGGCTGTCCACCGCGCTGGGTGACGAGGGCGGATTCGCCCCCGACGTGCCGGGAACCAAGGCCGCGCTGGACGTGATCAGCCAGGCCATCGAGTCCACCGGTTTCAAACTCGGCGCCGACGTGGCATTGGCGCTCGATGCGGCGGCGACCGAGTTCTACACGGACGGCACCGGCTACGCGTTCGAGAAGAAGACCCGCTCCGCAGATGAGATGGCGCAGTTCTACGCGGAGCTGCTGGACTCTTACCCGCTGGTATCCATCGAAGACCCACTGGCCGAGGACGATTGGGACGGTTGGGTGGCCCTGACCACGTCGATCGGCGACCGGGTGCAGATCGTGGGCGACGACCTGTTCGTCACCAATCCCGAACGGCTGGAAGAGGGCATCGACAAGGGTGCGGCAAATGCTTTGCTGGTCAAGGTCAACCAGATCGGGACGCTCACCGAGACACTCGATGCGGTCGCGCTGGCGCACCACAGCGGCTATCGGACGATGATGAGCCACCGCAGCGGCGAGACCGAAGACACCACGATCGCCGACCTGGCGGTGGCGGTGGGAAGTGGGCAGATCAAGACCGGCGCCCCGGCCCGCAGCGAGCGGGTGGCGAAATACAACCAGCTGCTTCGGATCGAAGAAGCTCTCGGCGACGCCGCCCGCTACGCCGGCGATCTTGCCTTCCCCCGATACGCGCCGTAAGCCCGATAGCCTTAGCGTCTGATGCCCGAATCGAAACGGCCAGAACCGAAGCGGCGCTCAGCCGCCTCGCGTCCGGGGCGGCCCGGCGATTCGGTCGCAGGCCGCCCGCGCAAATCGACGGCGCCCCGTCGCGGGCAGACGGCAAATCGTGCGATGCCCGAGGTCGTCGAACCGATCAAACAGGCGATCGCCGAATCAGCCGAGCAGCGTTCGGATCAGCGCCTCGGTCTGACCGCGCGACGTGCGGCAATCCTGGCGGCTGTGGTCTGCGTGCTGACCCTGACCATTGCCGGCCCGGTCCGCACCTACTTCGCGCAGCGCACCGAGATGAAGCAGCTGTCGGCTTCCGAATCCGCGTTACGTCACCAGATCGCCGATCTCGAACAGCAGAAGGGCAAGCTGGGCGATCCCGCCTACATCGCTGCGCAGGCCCGCGAGCGCCTCGGGTTCGTGATGCCGGGCGAGATCCCGTATCAGGTCCAGCTTCCGCCGAACGCCGCGCTGCCCGTCGACCCGGGATCGGCGCCGACGGCCGCGGCCACCAACGACCCCTGGTACACCTCGCTGTGGCACACCATCGCCGACAGCCCGCACGGCCCACCGACGCCGGCGCCGCCGCCCGCGCCGCCCGGTCCCATGCCACCCGGCCCGCTGCCGCCCGGTGGTTGATCCCGCCGACCTCGTTGTCGTCGCCCGCCAGCTCGGCCGTGAACCGCGTGGAGTGCTCGACGTCGCCTACCGGTGTCCCAACGGCGAGCCAGGCGTGGTGAAGACTGCGCCGAAACTGCCTGACGGAACACCCTTTCCGACGCTGTACTACCTGACGCATCCGGCGCTGACCGCGGGGGCAAGCAGGCTGGAGACCACCGGAATGATGCGAGACATGACACAGCGGCTGCAGTCCGACCCCGGGCTGGCCGCCGCCTATCGACGGGCGCACGAGTCCTACTTGGCCGAGCGGGATGCCATCGAGCCGCTGGGGACCACGTTTTCCGGTGGCGGCATGCCCGGGCGGGTCAAGTGCCTGCACGTGCTGATCGCGCATTCGCTGGCCAAGGGCCGGGGAGTCAACCCGTTCGGCGACGAGGCGCTGGCGGTTCTTGCCGTCGACCCATCGATGGCCGGGATCCTGGACCCGGGGGAGTGGACGTGACCCGCATCGGCGCAATCGACTGCGGCACCAACTCGATTCGCCTGCTGATCGCCGACGCGCTGGACGGGCGGCTACGCGACGTGCACCGCGAGATGCGGATCGTGCGACTCGGCCAGGGCGTCGACGCCACCGGCGCCTTCGCGCCGGAGGCGTTGCAGCGCACTCGGTCTGCGCTGGTCGACTACGCCGCGCTGTGCACAACCCACCACGTCGACCGAATCCGCATGGTGGCGACGTCGGCTACCCGTGATGCCGGCAACCGCGACGTCTTCTTCGCGATGACAGCCGAGGTGCTCGGCGCCGTGGTGGACGGTGCCATCGCCGAGGTGATCACCGGCGCGCAAGAGGCCGAGTTGTCTTTTCGCGGGGCGGTCAATGAATTAGACTCCGCTGCTGGGCCTTTCGTCATTGTTGATCTCGGCGGCGGCTCGACGGAAGTCGTATTGGGCACCGACACCGTGGTGGCGAGCTATTCGGCCGACATCGGTTGCGTGCGGCTGACCGAGCGTTGCCTGCATTCGGATCCGCCGACGGCCGCCGAGGTGGCTGCCGCGCGCGAGGTGGTTCGCGAACGGCTCGGTGAGGCGCTGCGCGTCGTACCGGTGGAGCAGGCCCGTACCTGGATCGGGCTGGCCGGCACGATGACCACGGTCGCCGCACTCGCACAGGACATGACCGTCTATGACTCTGCGGCCATTCACCTTTCGCGCGTCGGCGTGGACCGGCTGCTCACGGTCTGCGACGGGCTGATCGGCATGCCGCGAGCGCAGCGAGCCGCGTTGGGGCCCATGCACGAGGGACGGGTCGACGTGATCGGTGGGGGTGCCATCGTCATCGAGGAACTGGCGATCGCGCTGCGCGATCGGGCCGGAATTGAGGCGTTGACGGTCAGCGAGCACGACATCTTGGACGGCATCGTGCTGTCGATCGCCTGAGCAATTAAGCCAACGGGCGGTGCCCCGAGGAGATTTCGAGCAGACGCTTCTTCTGCTCCTTATACTCTTCCTCGGTCAGATATCCACGGTCTCGCTGCTTGGCGATGTCGCGAATCGCGGCCGCGACTCCGGTTACGACCGTGCGGGGTGCGGGCTTCGCTTCGGGTTCAGCGTCACTCGCCGCGCCGGTAACGCGCGGCGTCAAGCGTGCATGCGTCACCGCCCTGCCGTTCTCCTGAGGGTCTCCGGCAGCCGGCGGCCCGGCCATCGCCTGCCCGGCCATTCCGCCAATTCCCATCTGATTGACCGTGTTTGCCGCGCCCGCTTCCGCGGCCGGCGCGGCGGCTACGTTTGCGGAGGTCAGCGGTGTCGTGAAGGCGGTCGGTTCCACCTCGCCTGCGGCCACGGTCCAGTTCCGCGGCACCGACAATCCACCGAGCGCCTCCGCGTCCCTCATACCCGCCGCTATGGCGGGTG
>Ga0209113_1000082_pt1 | contig 19630 bp, 14 predicted proteins | sample TexAe_RefH0_O1_FD_187951 | JGI IMG/M metagenome (GOLD analysis project Ga0209113, IMG submission 187951) | Forest soil microbial communities from Davy Crockett National Forest, Groveton, Texas, USA - Texas A ecozone_RefH0_O1 (SPAdes) (version 2) | ecosystem: Environmental > Terrestrial > Soil >... | reverse complement strand
CAAACACGACCTCGACGCGCTGGGCTGGAAACTCAACGGGCAGTTTCGCGAACGGGACGGACATCAGCTCGTCATCCGCGACCTGTTCTATGACGCGCAGAGCAGTCGGCAGTTCGGCCTGATCGCGCAACACAGCCTCGCGCAGATCGGAGTCAAACTCGAGCTGATGGCGAAGGCCGGCAGCGGCTTCTTCACCAACTACATCAACGTCGGTGCGTTCGACCTCGCCCAATTCGGTTGGATGGGCGACGCTTTCCCGTTGTCCGCGCTCACCCAGATCTATGCGTCCACCGGGGAGAGTAACTTCGGCAAGATCGGCAGTCCCGAGATCGACGCCAAAATCGAGCAGACGCTGCAAGAGCTGGATCCCGCCAAGGCGCGAACCTTGGCCAACGAAGTCGACAAGCTGATCTGGGCGGAAGGCTTCAGCCTGCCGCTAACCCAGTCACCCGGCAACGTCGCGGTCAACAGCTCGCTGGCCAACTTCGGTGCGGCCGGGCTGGCCGACCTCGATTACACCGCAATCGGGTTCATGCTCTGAGGCCCGCGGCTGGGACATCGGCGCTGCGGTCCTCGCTTCTTTGGTTTTGATACTCCCAAACACCCGACCAAGGACGTCAGGTTGTTTCGCTGTGCGTCGGTTGCTACCGTCCTCGGTTCGAAACCGACGCGCGTTCAAACCGGGATGCCAGAGGGGCCTTACCGTTTAGTCTCCCGACATGGACCGCATCTGGCAGTGGGCGTGGGATCGATACGGGGCGAGGTACTCGTGGGCGGTCTGCGCGACCGTATGTGCCGTGTCGCTGCCAGGCAGCCTTCTTATGTCGTTTGGCGTTGTCGCTTTTGAGAGGTCGAGTCAATACGTCGCCGCCGGCGCCGTGAGTGTTATTGGCGTGCTCGCGATGTGCTGCGTGTTTTATCCGCCCGGCCACCGACGGCTTCGCCTTCCCGAGCAATGGGCAGCCGGCCACAAGGTCGATCGTGCGAAAGCCTTGAAAGACAGTTACGCCTATGGTCGGGGGGCGATTACCCGAGGGGTGGGTGGGAACGCTGTGGGGTGCGCCGCGATGTTGGTTGCTGTGGGTGCGATTGCCGGAGCGACAGAGTCACGGCTGGTCCAGTATGCGATCGTGGGAGCCGCGGCAGGAGTATCCGTGGCGCTGATCGTTGGACACAGCTTCGTCGAACCGGCATTGCGACCGGCCAGGATCGCCCTCGCCGGTGACACGGCGATCGGGGATTCGCTGCCCCGATCTCGCCCGACGTTTGCCAGGTGGTCGAACGTGTCCGTGTCCGCGGTCGCGTTCGTCTTCGCCATGGCGGGCGCGATGCTGGCAGTCATATTTGAAACTGCCAGTGAGGTCCCGCTGCTGTGGGCCGTGATCGGGTGCGCGTTGGCGCTTGGCTTCGCGATGCCGATCTTCGTCGGCGTCGGGTCTGCACCTTCCATGCAACCTATTCGCGACCTCGCTGCGGGAACCGAACGGGTTGCCGCGGGCAATTACAGTCAACGCCTGCCCGTGGTGCAGGACGATGACCTCGGTGCGCTGTCGGCGTCGTTCAATCGCATGCAGGCCGGATTGGCTGAACGACAACGACTTCAGGCCGCATTCGGCACCTACGTCGACCCGGCTCTCGCGGCACGGCTGCTCGAGCAGGGCGACGACGTGTTCACCGGGGAGCGCCGCGAGGTAACCGTGATGTTCGTCGACGTCCGCGACTTCACCCCGTTCGCCGAGGCGAATACCGCCGAGGACACCGTTGCACGCCTCAACGCGCTGTTCGAGATCGTCGTGCCCGCAGTTGTCGACGCCGGTGGGCATGTCAACAAGTTCCTTGGCGACGGCGCTCTGGCGGTCTTCGGCGCCCCCAACGCCCTCGCGGACCATGCCGACGCCGCAGTGACCGCCGCGGTGTCGATTCACCGTCTCGTCACTGAGCGTTTCGGCGGCGAACTTCAAATCGGTATCGGCATCAACACCGGTCTGGTGATCGCCGGGACCATCGGCGGCGCAGGCAAACTCGAGTTCACCCTGATCGGTGACACCGTCAACGTGGCAGCCCGCGTCGAGCAGCTCACCAAAACCACCGGCGACAAGATCCTTATCACCGAGCAGTGCGTTGCTGCTTTGGCGCATCGACCGCCCGCCCTCATCGACCGGGGATCCCATATCTTGAAAGGAAAGTCAGCCGCCGTGCAGGTCTTCGGCCTCGACCAATAGACTCACGCGCGAGTCAACCCCACGAGCTTGACCTGATCGAAAGTTGTTAGGCGGCAAGGACTCGCGTGGCGGCCCTGCGTCCGGCGACCACTGCCGACTCTTGTGAGGGTAGGGCCATGTAATCGCCTGCTATCTGGACAGGGCCTGCGACCGGATAGTTGTCGAGAAATTTTTGCAGGGCTTTGTAGTAACCAACGTCAGCTTGGTTGGCGGCATACTGCCAACGCTTGAGGCGAGCACCTAGATAGTGGTCGCGAAGCTCAGGGAACAGCCGCTCGATCAGTTCCCTTGCCGTGGTCGTCAGTCGATCCTCGGTCCAATTCATCGAGTCAATATCAAGTTGTTCAGGGAAAAACGCCGTGATAAGACTCGCTCCTGCCGGGGCGCGATCAGGTGCCTTGACATGTTCGAGGAACAGGCTGCTGATCTCGAGGGAAGCCGCCTTTGGCACCATCACAAGGAACGGTTCTTTCTCAGTACGCCTGGAATACCTGAGCTGCAGCGAGCAACAACCGGAGTCCATGGACTTTGAAATTAACTCGGTTCCAAGCGCTTTCAGCGGTTCATATATGCCGACAGCGGTTCGGAATGGCGTGGCAATCACACATGCGTCTGCGTGTTCACAGGCCTCAGTCCCGGCCTCGTTTTGGTAATGGACTTCTACTCCGTTGTCGGCATTTAGGACTTGGGTCACCGGCGAGCTGAGACGAACGTCCAGCTTCTCGGCCAACATTGACGGCAGGAGCTGCAAACCGCCTTCTAGCGTTTGCATCTTTCCCGACGCGGTAACCGCGCCCGCAAGAAATCCTACGACCGACGCCTCGCCCGGAGAGCTGGACACCATTGAGCGCGTGATGCCGTCGATTATCAAGTCGTTAAGCTCGCGTCCAAATATTCGGTCGATATAAGCCTCGATCGACTCGGTGTCGTAGTGGACACGATTGCGCAAGTCATACGGGTTCATGCCGGATAGCGGCCTGATCAGACGCACGCCACGCGCTATCAACTGCAACTTCGCGGCGGACGGCAAAAGCTTGGTGTTAAAAAATGACCGAAGAGGCTTGCTGGTATCGAGAATATGTAAGTCGCTGCCTTTCACCACTGCGATCTGAGGCGGGCAGTCAATCAACTTGTCCGACAAGCCCACGTCGCGGACAAGTTCCATATATTCGGTGTAGTTGTCGGTCACGATGGTGGGTCCGACATCAAACAGGAAGCCGTCTTCGAACTCAGACAACACCCTGCCCCCGACACGGTCCAGGGCTTCTAGCACCGTGACCTGGCAGCCCTGTTCATGTAGCCGATATGCGGCGCTTAAACCGGCCAACCCGCTACCAACGATGACTACACGCTTCATAGCGGCTTCTCCTCAGCGCCCTCAGGGACTACGTGATCGTAGCGAGCAGGGAAGGACACCGGACGCTCTTACAGGCCTCGGTCCGTGAGCCAACCGTCAATCCTTTCGGCGACCGCCTGCCATCCGGGCTCAAGCATCATGTTGTTGGCAGGACCCCAAGAATTGGTCCACTTTTTTGTGAGAGTCGATTTTATTTGTGCGTTGCAATGGCACCCTACCCAGCTCGTGGCTGGTCGGCGGGTTCAGTGTCCGGCGTCGAATTCGATAGGCAGAGTGGTGGGTCCGCTCAGTGCGGTCAGCGGTTTCCATGGGGCCGGACCGGTGCGGCGGGCGTTGGGCATGCGCCGTGTCATCACCGCCAGGGCTTCGGCCAACTCGAGGCGGGCGAGATGGGCACCGAGGCAGTAGTGCATGCCGGCGCCGAATGTCTGGATCGGTGGGGCGCCCACGCGGCTGATGTCGAGACGGTCGGGGTCGTCGCAGACCGCGGGATCCCGGTTGGCCGCCCCAGTGTTGACGACGACTATTGTGTCGGCCGCGATTTTGACGCCGGCGACTTCGACATCCTCCATCGTGGCGCGCAACGTGACGAAGGTGATCGGCGAATGGCGGATGAGCTCCTCGACGGCATTGACCGCAAGCTCCGGATGCCGGCCCAGGAGTGCCCACTGGTCGGGGTGATCGCACAGCACGTGTACCGCCGCACTCAACTGGAGGCGGGTGGTGTCGGTGCCTGCCAACAACAGCGCGGCCACGAGCATGCGGAGTTCGTCGGCGCTGAGGCGATCGCCATCGTCCTCGGCGCGGATCAGCTCGGAGATCAGGTCGTCGGTCAATGCGTGCCGCCGGTGCGCGAGCATGTCGTCGATGTAGGTGTCGAGAGCATCCCAGGCGGTCAGGATCGCCGATGTTTCCTTGGCGGCATTCCAGCTGAAAGCCTTCAAGATGTCATCTGTCCAGCTGGAGAACAGTTCCCAGTCTTCGGGCGGTGCGCCCAGTAGCGCGCAGATGACCGGGATCGGGTATTGGCGGGCAATGTCGGTGACCACGTCGCAGCGCCCGTGGGCGCTGTGGCGGTCAACCAGTCCCGTGATGATGTCGACGATCGTCGTGCGCAGCCGTGGCGTCGCTTTGGGTGTGAAGGCTTTGCACACCAGTCGGCGTAGCCGGTGGTGTTCCTCCCCGTTGAGGCTGAGAATGTTGGCGGCGACGCGGTCCCAAAGCGGGCCAGAGGTGATGCCTTGCGCTGCAAGGAACATCCCTTGAGGCACCCGGAATCGCGGGTCGCGGAGCGCGGTGCGCACGAGATCGTAGGTCAGCAGCTCGGGCCCGTATGGCCCGATCGCGATCGGCGCCTTCTCGCGGGCCTGGCTGATGATTGCGTGGGCTTCGTCGGGGTGTTGAGCGTATTCGTAGTTGATCGTCGGTAGTCCGGCATCGAAGACGCTTGGGCAGCTCGATCCGTCAACGGTTACGGTCATGGTGGTCCTCCTCGGTCGGGTCCTCGACTCGACTGTGGGGCTTCCGGAGCGCCAGATCATCGGGGAGAACTCGTAACTGAACGGGCCCGGTCTATAGGCGCGCACCGGCATGGTGTTTTGCCCTACGTGGTTCCCCCGGTGGCGCGATGTTTCACCGAACCGACCGCTCAGCGACGTCGGGATACGGGTTTTCACTGATGTTTGCGGCTCCCTGCCCCGAGATGCTGGCTAGCATGACCGAAACTGATCCACGTGCGGACATGCCGCCGGTGAACTGGAGTGAGTTGGGCGTGGGCGAGCTGCCAACCGGAACGGTGACGCTGCTGCTGGCCGACGTCGAGGGCTCGACGCGGTTGTGGGAGACCCAACCGGAGGAGATGACCGCCGCCGTCGCTCGCTTGGACCGCATGCTAGGAGACCTGCTCGCCGCCCACGGCGGGGTGCGGCCGGTCGAGCAGGGTGAGGGCGACAGCTTTGTGGTCGCGTTCGCCCGCGCGAGCGAGGCGGCTGCGTGCGCATTGGAGTTGCAGCGGGCGCCGCTGGCCCCGATCCGGTTGCGCATCGGTGTGCATACCGGAGAGGTGCAGCTGCGCGATGAGGGTAATTACGTTGGCCCGACGATCAACCGGACGGCGCGGCTGCGCGATCTCGCGCACGGCGGCCAGACGGTGCTCTCGGGCACCGCCGAGGATTTGGTTGTCGATACGCTTCCGGCCGACGCGTGGCTGACCGATCTCGGCAGTCACGAACTGCGCGGTGTCGCCCGTCCCGAACGGGTGGTGCAGCTGTGCCACCCCGATATCCGCAACGACTTCCCGCCGCTTCGGACGTCGAAACCCGTTGCCGCGGAGCATTTACCGGTGCAGCTCACCAGTTTTGTCGGCCGCGGCGCGGAGATTCACGATGTGCGGCAGACCCTCGTTGCCAACCGGCTGGTCACCTTGACCGGCGCCGGCGGTGCCGGTAAGACCCGTCTGGCCATACAGGTCGCGGGTCAGATGGCTACCGATTTCGGTGACGGAGTGTGGTATGTCGAGCTGGCGCCGATCACCGACCCCGACCTGGTGCCAGTCGCGATGGTAGGTGCCCTCGGCCTGGCGGATCAGCCGAGCCGCCCCACAACAGAGACGCTCATCGGGTTCGTAAGAGATCGTCGGATGTTGGTGCTGCTGGACAACTGTGAACACCTTCTGGATGCGAGTGCTGCGCTGATCACCGCGCTGCTGAGCGCCTGTCCGCGGCTGACGCTGCTGGCAACGAGTCGTGAGCCGATCGGGGTCGCCGGCGAGGTGACTTGGCAAGTGCCGTCGCTCTCGTTGGACGACGAGGCCATCGAGCTGTTCGTCGACCGAGCGCGCCGGGTGCGATCCGGATTCACAGTCACCGACGACGACAACGACGCTGTGAAGGAGATCTGCCGTCGCCTCGACGGCATGCCGCTGGCCATCGAACTCGCCGCGGCCCGGGTGCGTGCGTTGACGCTCCACGAGATCGTCGACAGTTTGCACGACCGCTTCCGCTTGTTGACCGGTGGTTCCCGCACTTCGGTGCGTCGCCAACAGACACTGCATGCGTCGGTGGATTGGTCGCATGCGCTGCTGACCGAGCCCGAGCGAGTCTTGTTTCGCCGGCTTGCGCCGTTCATGGGTGGATTCGACCTCGCTGCCGCCCGTGCCGTCGCTGGCGGCACCGAGGTCGAGCGATACCAGGTCCTCGACCAACTCACTCTGCTCGTGGACAAGTCGTTGGTGGGGGCCGACGACACGGGCGGCCGAATGCGGTACCGGCTACTTGAAACCGTGCGCCAGTACGCCCTGGAAAAGCTCGGCGAGTCCGGTGAAGCCGATACCGTGCGGGCGCGTCACCGCGATTACTTCACCTTGATGGCTAGCCAGCTCGATGCCCCGGCGGCCAGCGGCCACCAGCAGCGTGTCGAGCAAGCTGAGAGCGAGATCGACAACCTGCGCTCGGCCTTCGCCTGGAGCCAGGAGAACTCAGACGTCGAGCGTGCGCTTCAGCTCGTGTCGTCACTGCAGCCGCTCTGGCTAGGGCGGGGCCGTATCCAGGAAGGACTGGCCTGGTACGACGCCATCCTCAGCGACGACACCGCGCACGGCATCGAGGTGGCGGCCGGGGTACGGGCGCGGGCGCTCGCCGACAAGGCCGCGCTCGCCACCCAGGTCGTCGCCGTCGACAGCCTCGATCAGGCCGAAGAAGCCCTGGCGATCGCGCGTGAAATTGGCGACCCGGCCCTGGTGGCCCGGGCGCTCACCGCCTGCGGAGGTATCGCCGCCTACAACACCGAGGTGGCTTCGCGCTACCTCGCCGAGGCGAACGAACTGGCCCGGGGCCTCGGCGACCAAGGGATGTTGAGCGAGATCCTCGGCTTTCAGGCGTACGCCGCATTCATCGCGGGTGACCCGATCGCCGCGCGTGCGGCCGGTGAAGAAGGACGCGACCTCGCCGAGTCGATCGGTGACCGGCCTGCCGCGTTTCGCTGTCGCTGGAGCCTCGGTTTGGCACAGTGGATGCAGGGCGAGTTGGCCGGGGCCGTCGCACAGTTTCGCGGCGCGGCTGCCGACGCCGAGACCAATCACGACGTGGTCGGGACGGCGGCAATGCTGTTCTGCCAGGGCATGGTGTTGGCGTACCACGGTGACATCAGTGCGGCGCGAGCCGCGGCCGACGCGGCGATCGAGGCCGCAGCGGAGATCGGTGGGTTCATTGAGGGCTTTAGCTACGCGGCGTTGGCTACGGCGAGCCTGGCCGCAGGTGATGTAGCGGCCGCGGCCGATGCGAGCGAGGCGGCCTCGCAGCGGTTGAGTGCCCAGCTGGGGGTGGTGAATATCAACCCAGTAGCGCAGGTTGCCCTTGCGCGTGGTGATTTGGTCGCGGCCCGCCGCTGGGCGGACGATGCCGTCTCGGTGATGAGGGGCTGGCACCTAGCGGTGGCGCTGACGACGCGTGCGCGGGTTGCGATCGCACAGGGCGAGCCGGAGCAGGCCGATCGCGACGCCTACCGGGCGCTCGCGTGCGCCGCCGAAGTCGAGGCGCATCTGGCTCTCCCCGATACTGTCGAGTGCCTGGCAACGCTGGCCGGCGCCGCCGACAGTCACCGAGAAGCCGCGCGACTATTCGGCGCGGCGCAGGCCCTGCGGGAACGCATGGGTGCGGTCCGGTTCAAGATCTATGACGCCGGGCACGATGCCGCGGTCGCGACGCTTCGTAATGCATTGGGCGCAGCCGACTTCGAGTCTGCACGGGCCGAGGGCGCCGCGCTGTCCACCGGCAAAGCGATCGCCTACGCCCAACGCGGCCGCGGCGAGCGCAAACGCCCGGCCAGCGGCTGGGCATCGCTGACGCCAACCGAACTGGACGTCGTCCGGCTCGTCAGTGCCGGCTTGGGCAACAAGGACATCGCGACAAGGCTTTTCGTCTCACCACGCACCGTCGAAACCCACCTCACTCATGTCTACACCAAGCTGGGCCTGGCTTCGCGCGTCCAACTTGCCCAAGAGGCAGCACGTCACGCCTGACCGATGGGGCGGCCAAGCCTTTCGACGGGGTCGGATTATCGGGCCACTGACAACTACCGGTGTTGCATCGACTTCGCGTACCCGCGTCGCAGCCGACGGTGTTACCGGATCGCAAGGTGCGTCACTGTTCTCACTGCTTTGGGGGTTTATTGGTGGGTGCAGTTGGCGGCGTAGCGGGCTGGCGGCTGGTAGCCCAGGGCGGAGTGGGGGCGGTGGTGGTTGTATTGATACTTCCAATCGCCGATGACGACGCGGGCGTGCGCCAGTGACCAGAAGATGTTGATGTTGAGGCATTCGTCGCGGACCCTGCTGTTGAAAGATTCGATATAGCCATTGCGCCACGGCTGGCCTGGCGGGATGAACGCCAGTAATAGGCGATCACCGGCCCAGTCGGCCATCGCTGCGCAGGCCAGCTCGGGCCCGTTGTCACAACGCAGCACAGCGGGGTAACCGCGTTGGGTCGCCAGCCGGTCCAGCTCATCGATCAGGACATCGGCGGTGACGGAGCGTTCAACCAGCCCGCCCAAGCATTCGCGGGTGTGCTCATCAACGATCGACACGATCTTGACCGGGCGCCCGTCGGTGGTGGCGTCGAATTGAAAGTCCACTGCCCACACCCGATTCGGCGCATCGGCAACCACGATCCCGGCCGTGGTGCTGGCGCCGAGGCGTTTGCGGCGGCGGCGCTGCGGCACCCGCAGGCCCTCTTCGCGCCATAAGCGTTGCAGGCGTTTGTGGTTGACATACCAGCCGTTGGCGCGGGCGCAATGGTAGGCGCGGCGAAACCCCCACCGGGGATGCTCTTTGGCCCACAAGCGCAGCCACGCCCTCAAAGCGGCATCCGGGTCTCCCGGCGTCTGGCTGGCTGGGCGGTGACGCTGGGTGGTGCGGTGTTGCCCGGTGACCCGGCAGGCGAACCGCTCACTGACCTGCATCACCCGCATCAGGTGGTGCACGGCGGCTCGCCGGCGCTCCGGGCTCAGAAGTTTCCCTGGGCGATCTCCTTGAGCGCGGCCTTCTCTAGCTCCGCCTCGGCCAACAGCCGCTTGAGCGTGGCGTTCTCTCGCTCCAGATCCTTGAGCCGCTTGACGTCGTCGGCCTTGAGCCCGCCGAATTGATTGCGCCAGCGATAATAGGTCTGCTCGGAGACCTGCAGCTCGCGGCACACGTCGGCAATCTCCTTGCCCTCGGCCAGCATACGATCCGCCTGGGTTAGCTTGCGCACCACCTGCTCGGGCGTGTGTCGTTTCCTCGTTGCCATCGGGATCGTCCTTCCTGCCCACAAACATGGGCGGCAAGACTCTCACTCAACGTGGACCAACCAACCGGGGTCAGGGCATTGTGGCGTTAGTTTTGAGAATGGCTCGCGCCTCGACAAGCCAGCACGGTCGTTCACAAACTCGGAGATGTCTAAGACATGGCTTTGAACAGCGATTAGTCCCTCTGCCCTGAACTAACCTTTGGCTGTGAGCACTGCACGGACTCGCTATGCCAAGTGCGGCGACATGGACGTCGCCTATCAGGTGATTGGTGATGGTGCGCATGATTTGGTGGTGTTGCCGTCTGCCCTGATTTCGATCGATTCCATCGCGGCCGAGCCGTCGATGAATCGCTTTCATGAACGGCTAGCGTCATTCTGCAGGGTGATCCGGCTTGACCACCGTGGGACGGGTCTTTCCTCGCGTGTTCCATCGATAGATGTGATTGGGCCGCAGTTTTGGGCAGAGGACGCGATCGCCGTGATGGATGCGGTTGGGTGTTCGAAGGCGACGATCTTTATCTCCGGTTTCGGGTCGATGAACGGACTTGTACTGGCCGCGAACTACCCCGATCGGGTGAATGGACTGGTTGTCGTCAACGGCGCGGCTCGCTTTTTGTGGGCCGACGATTATCCGTTCGGCTTTAAGCTGAGCCAGTCCATCGCCTTGACGACATCGGCCTACGAACTAGATGCGGTCGAGCAGGGTGTCGATGTCCTCGAATGGATGGCCCCATCGGTCGCCGGCGTGGAAGCGTTTCGCACGTGGTGGGACCGTGCGGGTAATGGTGCGGCATCGCCGACCATGGCCCGCGCCGTGGGCACGGCGGCGGTGAAAGCAGACTTGCGTGACGTTCTCGAACGCATCACAGCGCCGACGCTGATTTTGCACCGCCGCGGTTCCACCTTCATTCCACCCGGACATGGGCGCTACTTAGCGGAGCACATAACTCAGTCCACCTACGTCGAATTACCGGGTGCCGACACGCTGTATTGGTTGGCGACACCGCTGAGTTGCTCTACGAGGTCGAGGAATTCGTCACCGGCGTGCGTGGTGGCGCTGGGTGCGACCGAGTGGTGGCCACGATCCTCTTCACCGACATCGTCGGCTCCACGGGACACGCCGCGGCGCTCGGCGACGACCGGTGGCACGATCTGTTGGATAACCACGACAGCATCATTCGCCACCAGCTCAAGCGCTTCGGCGGCCGTGAAGTTAACACCGTCGGCGACGGATTTCTGGCGGTCTTCAGTAGCCCGAGTGTGGCGATCGATTGTGCAGCAGCGATTGTCGCCGCGATGCACCCGTTCGGGATCGAGGTCCGTACCGGTATCCACATTGGTGAAGTGGAGGTTCGCGGTGGTGACGTTGCCGGCATGGCCGTCCACATCGGTGCGCGTATCGCTGCTCTCGCGGCCCCGAGTGAAGTGTTGGTTTCTTCGACTGTGCGGGAGATCGTCACTGGGTCACGACGAGTGTTCCACGCACGCGGCGAGCATGAACTCAAAGGTGTGCCGGATCGTTGGCGACTCTATGCGGTCTAGCGCGGATCGAAGAACGCGAACTAAGTAGCGTCTTCCGCGGCGGCTCTGATGCGTTCGACGGTTCGGCGCATGCCGGCCCGCAGAACGTCCATGCGACGGTCATACCCCCCGAGGAATAGTCGGTAGGCCGCCTTCACGTAGCGGAACTCACCTGAGGTAATGCGCTCCTCCACCAGGAGGCAACCTCCATTCTCGGCTGTCAATCGGTACCGCCATAGCACTCCGCTGGCGGCTCGGAATGCAAATACCTTCCCGCGCTCCGATTCGGTGACGATCGCAGGCGAGGGCCACCTCAGACCGCGATCCTTATTGAGTCCAAGAAATAATGCGCCCTTGCCGCGCCTGGACGTGAGCCACATAGCCCTGTAGCACTCGGGACTCCACTGGCCCATCCGTGTGATGTCGCTGATCATGTGCCAGATGCTGTTTGGATCGGCAGCGATGAAGGCCGAGGCCCGATCCTCGGGAGAAACCGTCATGAATGCACATCTAACACGCGACCTTCTGGAACGTTCGACGATTTTGCAGGCATGTGCCCTTGACACTTGTTCATGGGACAACGCATCGCCTCGTTGGCATGTGCTGACGCAAGGCGTGCTGACGCCCAAGTTTTGGACCGACCTTCGAGAATCTCAGAATATTAGTCCTGAAACTTCAGACGGCGCACACACTGCGGCCAAACGACCATAGAGAAACGTCGCGCGGGTTTGGCCGTAAACTCCACTGCACTTGGGCTAGCCCTTGCCGGAGGTTCGATCTGAGTGGCCCGCTGGGCGGACCGCATCATTGCCGTACGCGTTGGCAGCGTGCAACAGTCGCAGCGTGGAACCTTTCTTAGGCCAATTAGTGCTTGTTCCGTACGACTTCGCGCCCAATGGGTGGGCGCTTTGCAACGGCCAACTGTTGTCGATTGCGCAAAACGCAGCTTTGTTTACGCTCCTTGGGACCATCTACGGTGGCGATGGTGTCAGCACCTTCGCGCTGCCTGATCTCCGCGGTCGTGTGCCGGTCTCGTCCGGTCAAGGCCCCGGATTGTCGAGCTATAGCGTTGGCGAAACGTATGGAGCCGAATCGGTGACGCTCGATACGACTCAAATCCCGTCTCACACGCATTCGGTAAATTGCGATTCGGCTAGGGGGAACGAGACTGGACCAACCGGGCGCTATCCTGCTGAAGCATCAAGCAAAATCTACGCGGGTACCGCCAACGCGCAAATGAATGCGGGAATGATCGGGGGCACCGGAGGCGGTGCGGCGCATGAGAACCGTCAGCCCTCGCTGGTGCTGAACTGGATCATTGCGCTTCAGGGTGTCTTCCCCGCTCGTCCTTGAGGCTTTGACCTCCGGAATTCGTGCTGCCGCAGCACGCGCGGTTGAAATTGTAGACAGACCTAGAAAGATCTAGCGTGGGCTGGTCCCCACAACGTGTGGCGACCCTGGACACGAGGCAGTGAGGACGCCGCGCCGTCCCTGCCGGACGCGTTTGTGGGGCAAGTTTTGAAAGAATGTTTGAGACGCTGAGAACATTAGTTTTGATACGCCCAACACCCCGAGCAAACGCGCCAGCCGTTTCACCCGCAGCGGCAATTACGAGGCGACCGCGGAGAGTCGCCATTCGCCGGGCACGCCTTTGAGCGTGTGACCGCCTCGGTCTTCGAACTCAAGTCCTGATCCGATCACGAGGTCACGCAGCGTGCTCGACACCAGCACGTCGTTCGCCCCGGCCAGCGCGCTGACGCGCGCCCCGATATGCACGGCGATCCCGCCGATGTCATCGCCGCGAATCTCGCATTCGCCGGTGTGCAATCCGGCGCGCACCTGGATGCCTAGTGCCTGTACCGCGTCGCGGATTGCCATGGCGCAGCGGATCGCTCGCTGCGGGCCGTCGAACATCGCGAGGAACCCATCGCCTGAGGTGTTCACCTCGCGGCCCCGAAAGCGAGCGAGCTGCGACCATCGGGATCAACACCGGGGTGGTGATCGCCGGAACCATCGGCGGCGGGGGCAAGTTGGAGTTCACCTTGATCGGTGACACCGTCAACGTCGCAGCCCGTGTCGAACAACTCACCAAAACCACCGGTGACGCGATCCTAATCACCCAGCAGTGCGTCGACGCCCTGGCTTCTCGACCGCCCGGACTCATCGACCGGGGATTCCATGTCCTGAAAGGAAAATCAGCCGCCCTGCAAGTCTTCAGCCTCAACCAACAAACGCACATACGGGTTGACGCCAACAGGTAAGGGTCTTGGAACGAACCTGTGCCGCGAGCTGAGCCTTAGGCACACAATTCGATCCGCTGTGCGTACTTGATCCCGTCGTATCGCGCTGGCGTGCAGGTCAATACGATCACCTGCCCGCGCTCCCCTAGCGTGTCGAATACCGCCGCCATCTTGATCAATCGCTGCGGATCGGTGAAGCCGAGTGCGTCGTCGATCAGGATCGGAACTGCGTCCTCCTTGGCGACCAGTGCCGCGCCGGCCAGCCGCGCCAGGATGCCGAGTTGCTCCTTGGCGCCACCAGACAGTGAGTCGTACGGGACGGTGCAGCCCTCCAGGGTGCGGTTGAGGATGCACAGGTCGCTGTCGACGTCGACTTCGAAACTCGGTCCGAAAACCGGACGGCCCAATCGCTGCAGCTCGGCGCGGAACGGCTCGACGTAGCGCAGCCGGGTGGTGTCGCGGTGCCGCACCATCACGTCGCGCAGCAACTGCACAGCGCGGGCCCGGCGACCAACCCGGTCGTGCTCGTCGCGGGCGTGTTCGCACTGAATCTCTGCGGCGTCCAGCTTGCCTTTGCGGCCTTCGGTGCCGAATACCATTAACTGCGCGGCGATCTCGTGCAGGGTGTGAGCGATCTCTTCGTGGCGTTGGCGCAATGTCGCGGCCGCCTCAACGGCCTCGGCTAGCACCGCAGCCGCGGTCTCGGGCGCCTTGGCGGCCAACTGTTCGGCGAGCTCGACGACCCGGCCGGCGGCGGTCCGCGCTGCCGCCAAGTCGCTCTGCGCGGTCGCGGCCAGTATGTCGTCGGCGACGGTGGCCCGCTGTTGGGTTAGCCGGTCAACGACCACCGCGAGCTCGGCGCGTTGAGTCACCAGCTTGTCCTGCAGACGTGTTGCCTGCGTTGATACCTCGGTCAGCTTGCTCATTGCCAGCGCCGCTACCCGGCGGTGCGTCTCGCAATCGACGCCGGCCTGGGCGCGGACGGCGACCGCCTCGAGAAGCTCGGCGCGCGCGGCGGCGGCATCGATCGTGACGTCGTCGGCAAGCACGGGCAGAGAACGCAATTCCGCGAACCGAGAGCGCAGTTGCTCGACATCCTCGTCGCCGCTCAACCCGGCCAGCGTCGCGGTGAGCTGGTCGCGGGCGCTCTGCAGTTCGCGGCGCCGCTGATCGGTAGTGCGCGCAGCGGCCAGGTCGGCGACCTGTGCTGCGGCCAGTCCAGCGGCCAGATTCTGTTGCGCCGCATCGTATTGCGCTTGAATGTCGAGCGCAGACATACCCGGTGTGACTCGTGCGGTCACGATGCCGGGAATCTCGACTTCGGTCGTGGCGTTCGCGACGGAAGACCAGGTTTCACCGGCTACCAGCGAGACCCGTTCGTCGCCGATGACGAGTTCGATGTCGGTGGCAGCGACGAATTCGACCGTCGCCGACACCAGCGCGAGTTGACCCTCGGTGCGCTCGACGACCGCGGCGGCATTTTCAATCTGCCGGAGCAGGTCGTCGGTGATAGCGATTGTCGACAGCTCTTGCGCGATCACGTCGCGGTCGCGCAGCGCCGCATCGATTTTCGCGAGCCTGGCCGCAAGCCGTTGCGTCTCGTCGCGGCGGGCCAATTCGTCGACCACACGCCGAGCCGTCTCGACTCGCTCTACGGCGGCTTCCAGAGCCTGATTGGCCTGCTCCACCACGGCATCGGCCTCGATGGTGACGTCGCGGGCCATCGCGTGCGCCTCCGCAGCCCCAGAGGATTCGGCTTCCAGGGCCGCGACTGCGGCTGTGCGCGAATCGGTTTCGGTGCGCAGCCGCTCACGCTCGGCGATCACGGCGGTCGACGCCCCGCTAGTGGCTGTCGCGGCGGCGGCGATCAGCTCGGCTTCCCGGACCTGCTCGGCCAACTCAGCTATCGCGTCCGCGGCGGCCTGGGCGGCGGTCTGCCGCGCACTGGCCTCCTGCTGTTGCTGTACCAGTTCGGCCAGCTCGACGGTCAGCGTGGCGTGCCGTTGCACACGTTCGTCGACCTCGGCGACAGCCGCCGCGCACTGTGCGACTTCGGCATTGGCTGCCTCGAGCGCCTTGATGGCTGTCGTCCACTCTCCGGTAGGACGGCCGGTCGGGGTGAAGTAGCGGGCGTACTCGGTGTCGATCCGGTCGATGAGCAACGGCTCGGTTCCCGACAGCGCAGCCGCATCACCGGCCGCGACGTCGAGTGCCCGGGTCAGCGCGTCGCAGCCGGACAGATTCACCGCGTCCGTCGACGCGGACTGCAATACCCGTTGGGCACGCCACAATTCGGTGTCCACGGTCTCGGCCAACATGGTCTGCACGCGGTCGTGCGCCTCGTCACCGCTGTGCTGTTCGCGACGCGGCTCCAGCACCGTCAGCTGGGTCTCACACCTCTTGTGGAAGCGCTTGTGATAAACGAAACGGTAAGGGCCGGTGCTGATCTCGGCGGTGACTTCCGATCCGACGTCGGCGTGAGTCGGCTTGACCTGCTTGACTTCTTTCTTCGTCGAGCGATCCCTGGATTCCAGCAGCAGATCCAGCGCCTCGACCATCGACGACTTGCCGATCTCGTTGGCCCCCGAGATCACGACCACTCCGTGATCGGGAAAGTCGATTTCGCGGTGCTCGATGCCGCGGTAATTCTTGAGGACTAGCCGATGCAACTTCATGCCGCACCTCGACCCTGGTTGCCTTGGTCGGTCAACCGCAACAACAACGCCAGCGCCGCCTGCGCATCGCCGGCAGTTTCACCGTCTCCCACCCGTGCGGCCTCAACCAGCTCCTCGACCGCGGCGGCGGCGAACCCTCCGATGCCAAGGTCGCTGAATTCACCGTCGGTCGGAATCACCGCCAGATCGCTGTGGCTGTCCCACACCCGCAGCGAGGCGAACAGCCGCGAATACTTGTCCAGGCAGGCGTCCAAGCCGGCGCGGTCGGTGACGGTCAACGAACCAATCAAGGCAAGCCGCAACACCGTTCGGTCCTTGTCCGGCATCAGATCCAGATTCAGATCCAGGTCGGCGATGTCGCGGCTGTTATCCACCTGTCGGCTCAGGGTGCTGAACCGCCAGCGGCCGATCTTCACAGGCTCGACGCTCACCGGGTGTCGCGGGTCCGTCTCGTCGACGTCGACGATCAGCACATGGCCGGGATTGGCCTCGACGTCGTCGTAGTTGGTCACCTCCGGCGAGCCGGAGTACCACACTCGGCCGGTGCTGCCCACTTCGGTCAACGAATGCTTGTCGCCGAGCGCCACGTAATGGACTGCCCCGCGGGATAACGCATCTTCCACGCCGACCAACCGGATCAGTGACGGCTTGGTGGGGTCGGGGTCGAGCACGTCGACACCACCATGCGCGACCAGCACCCGGGTGACTCCGTCAGCTGGCAGGCCGTCGAGTACGTCGGCAACGAGGTCGGTCGTCGGCCGTTTCGACCGCCACGGCGCCGCGACGATCTGCAGGCCGGGCCGGACCTCGTGAACGCCTGGCTTGTCGAGCACCTGCACGTTGGCCGGGCATTCGGCGGTGAACAGCGCGCTGGTGTACACCGACGACGCATCGAGCGGATCGTGGTTGCCGGGTAGCAGGTAGACGGGAATCCCGATGGCGCGCATGGCTTCCAGCGACTGGCTGATGACCTTCGGCGCCAGCTGGTTGTCTTCGAAGACGTCGCCGGCCACTACAACGAACTCAGCCCCGGACGCCAAGGCCAGCGGACCGAGACCGGCGACTGCGTCGCGGCGGGCGGCCGAATACTGCGGTTGGGCTTCACCCGCGAGGAAGTGACGGGTCATGCCGAGTTGCCAGTCGGCAGTGTGCACGAATCGCATTGCGGTCCCGTCCCTTCTACGTCGTGACCGGTCGGTGGGTGACCGGGCATCGCGAGTTTAGGACCGGGCGCCGACAAGTCCGGGGACCTCGATCGGCAGGTCCGGGAATCATCCGAAGGCGTCAGACGCACACGTCACACCAGACACATAAGCACCGTCAAGCGTGGCTACCGTAACCTCAACCGGGTGACCGACAACGACCGCACACTGGTGCTCCTACGCCATGCAAAGTCTGCCTACCCCGATGGCGTGGCCGATCACAAACGACCGCTGGCGCCGCGCGGTCAGCGCGAAGCCGGCCTGGCCGGTGACTGGCTGCGGGCAACCCTGCCGGCGATCGACGCGGTGCTGTGTTCCACGGCGACCCGAACCCGCGAAACCTTGGCGCGCACCGGCATTGACGCACCGGTCCGGTATGTCGAGCGACTCTACGATGCCACAGCGGGCACGGTGATCGACGAGATCAACGCGGTCAGCGACGACGTCTCGGTCTTGCTGGTGGTCGGCCACGAGCCGACGATGACCGAGGTGGCGCTGGGCTTGGCCAACCCCGACACCACCAACGCCGATGCCGCCGAACGCATCTCGACGAAATTTCCCACCTCGGCGATCGCGGTGCTGCGGCCGAACGGCAGCTGGACGGACCTCGAACTCGGGTCCGCCCAGCTAGCCGACTTCCACGTGCCGCGTTAGCCGCGGCGACGACGGATTACTTGCAGATCTCGACGATCTTCTTGATCTTGTCGTCGAGGTTCTGCCGCAGTTCGTCCTGTGCGAAATCCTGCGCTCCGGCCAGATAGCCGATGCTGAGTTCCTCGAGCTGGGTGCCCAGCGCGTTCGCATTGTCCGCCAGGTCCTTCGGCGTCGCAGGTTCCGCGGCCACCCGGTCGCGAAGGAAGGCCCCGCCGTCATAGAACGCGAACCGCTGGGCGGTCGCGACCGACAGTGCACCGATCGGCCCGCCGTTGTCCGGGTTCTTCAGGTGCGAATTCCTTACCACAGCGCGATCGACGATTTTGAAGGTTTCACAAATGTGCTTTTTGGAGTCGCTGCGCTGCTGGTCGGTGTATTTACCGGCAGCGGCCGCGCTCTCGTTCGGGAAGAAATACCCATAAGCAGCACCCGCGAGGGCGAGGATCGCCAGCACGAGCGCTGCCAAGGTGCCCCACTTCGCGAACTTGGACGGGGCCGCAGCGTGCGAGGTAGAAGTCGTGGTTACTGGCGCGGCGGCATGCGCGCCGGTGGATTCGGTGACGTCCTCGGCTGCGGACGATGGCTCATGTGAAGGAGTCTCAGACATTCGTCGATCGTATAGGGCCTAACTATTGGCCCGTAACCGATTCAGGTGTCAATAAGGCATCTCGGCCTTTCGGCTTTGGCTGTGAAGTACCTGTGATTTGCGACGGTGTAGCCATCGTTATGTTTGCCGTGTTCAGCGGCAGTTGGGCAATTTGACAGCCTTAGCCACATCATCCACCTGCCACCGGACTCTCGACCAAGAACGCGACACCGTTAAGTCGGCGTCAACGAGGAAGAGTTCGATGCCGTGGCGATTGACCATTGAGCCGTTATAGCCAACGTGTAAGGCGAAGAATGACTGGACGTCGGCATGGCCGACGACCGTTCGGAACATGCGGACCGCGTCGCTGAACGCCAGATCGCGGTCGGCGCCGTACCGGAGAAGCCGCCCGGGTAGGTCATAGCTGGGGTCGTATGTAATCGCAGCGATTTGCGTCGTTGGCGAGGTTGTTACGAGTTCTCGGCCGAGTTGGGCGAGTTTGGTGATTGTTGCCGAGCACTTGTTGGGATTTTGGCATCGTGTGTAAAAGAATGCGAGGACCGTCACGGATCGCGACAAATACTCGCGGAGTGGCAATCTCGCGCCCGACTGATCCTCGACGATGACCGATTCAAGCGCGTTCGCAGTGCCAACGCGAGGTGCGGGGTCAATGTTTTGATTCTGAATCGGCAGCAACGCCGGCACCAGGTCCAGAGTCGCCGGTCGCCGAGTTCGGAGCGCGGCAACGGTATCGGCAAAGGCGCGCCGCACCTGTGGATTCCAGGTATCGGCCCATTGACCATCGATTTCCTCTAGTGCTTCTGCGGTGCGCACATCGGCGGCCGGCTGCCACCGCAGCGCGGCGAGTATCTCCAAGCTGGCACTGGTGGTTGGG
>Ga0209113_1000081_pt1 | contig 19806 bp, 20 predicted proteins | sample TexAe_RefH0_O1_FD_187951 | JGI IMG/M metagenome (GOLD analysis project Ga0209113, IMG submission 187951) | Forest soil microbial communities from Davy Crockett National Forest, Groveton, Texas, USA - Texas A ecozone_RefH0_O1 (SPAdes) (version 2) | ecosystem: Environmental > Terrestrial > Soil >... | reverse complement strand
GGTCATCCCGATTCGAACAAATGATCGAATCTCGGTCTGCGACACCGAATCCGGCCGGCCAACCGAAATGACACTGCTGTGATTACACACGGGTAAGAGGCTCTTTGCAAGCGATTCGGAAGATTTCCATATCATCTCGTGACCAATTTTTTGCGACACTGACACCGTTGGGGCCTTGGCGTGTCGGTCACACCCGTCACACAAGGCATTCCGGCACCAAACCCTCGCTCCGATTGCGCCACTCACCTCGGCGTCTCCACCGAGGTCGCGCGTACTGTCGTGCGGTGTGAAGGTCACGGTTCTGGTCGGCGGGGTCGGGGGCGCCCGCTTCCTGCTCGGGGTGCAGCAACTACTCGGCTTGGGCCAATTCGCCTCCGCGTCTGCGCCCGTCGGCGAACACGAGCTGACCGCGGTCGTCAACATCGGCGACGACGCATGGATGCACGGGGTGCGGATCTGCCCCGACCTGGACACCTGCATGTACACCCTGGGTGGCGGCGTCGACCCGGAACGCGGCTGGGGCCATCGTGGCGAAACCTGGCATGCCAAGGAGGAACTCGCGCAGTACGGGGTGCAGCCCGACTGGTTTCAGCTCGGCGACCGCGACCTGGCCACCCATCTGGTGCGTAGCCAGATGCTGCGCGCCGGCTACCCGCTCTCGGAGGTGACCGCCGCGTTGTGTGACCGCTGGCAGCCCGGCGCGCGACTGCTGCCCGCCAGCGACGACCGTTGCGAAACACATGTCGTCATCACCGATCCCGCCGACGACAGCCAGCGCGCGATCCACTTCCAGGAGTGGTGGGTCCGATACCGCGCGCAGCTGCCGACGCACAGCTTCGCCTTCATCGGCGCTGAAAATGCCAATGCGACAACGGAAGTCACGGATGCGATCGCCGATGCCGACGTGATCCTGGTGGCGCCGTCGAATCCGGTGGTCAGCGTCGGCGCGATCCTGGCTATCCCCGGGATCCGTGCGGCGTTGCGGTCCACCGGCGCCCCCGTCGTGGGCTACTCGCCGATCATCGACGGAAAGCCGTTGCGAGGCATGGCCGACGAGTGTCTCAAGGTGATCGGGGTGGCCTCGACCGCCGAAGCTGTTGGGCGGTACTACGGTGCGCGGGCAGGGACTGGGATCCTGGATTGCTGGCTGGTCCACGAGGGCGATCACGCCGAAATCGACGGTCTCGCAGTCCGATCAGCGCCATTGCTGATGACCGACCCGAAAGCCACGGCCGAGATGGTGAGCGCCGGTCTCGAACTCGCGGGCGTGGCGGCGTGACCGCCCCGGCGACCGGTGGAGAACACGGCACCGCGTCACCGATCGAGATCCTGCCGGTCACCGGGCTTCCCGAATTCCGACCCGGCGATGACCTGACCGCCGCGCTGGCCGCGGCCGCACCCTGGCTGTGCGACGGCGACGTGTTGGTGGTCACCAGCAAGGTGCTGTCCAAGTGCGAGGGCCGCCTGGTGCCCGCACCGGAAGATCCCGAGGCCAGAGATGCGTTGCGCCGCAAGCTTGTCGACGCCGAGTCCGTCCGGATACTGGCCCGCAAGGGCCGGACGCTGATCACCGAGAACGGGCTTGGCGTGGTGCAGGCCGCGTCCGGCGTGGACGGATCCAACATCGGCAGCAACGAATTGGCACTCCTGCCCGTCGATCCCGACGGCAGCGCCGCGCAGTTGCGGGCCGGCCTACGCGAAAGGCTTGGTGTCACGGTCGGGGTCGTCATCACCGACACCATGGGCCGTGCGTGGCGCAACGGCCAGACCGACGCGGCCGTCGGCGCGGCCGGCATCTCGGTGTTGCACGGCTACGCGGGCGCGGTCGACCGGCACGGCAACGAGCTGCTGGTCACCGAGGTCGCCATTGCCGACGAGATCGCGGCGGCCGCCGATCTGGTCAAGGGCAAGCTCACCGCGATACCGGTGGCCGTGGTGCGGGGTCTGCCGGCCGGCGTGGTGACCGATACCGACGCGACGGCCCGACACCTCGTGCGGTCCGGCACCGACGACCTGTTCTGGCTGGGCACCGCCGAGGCCTTGGAGCTGGGTCGTCAGCAAGCCCAGCTGATGCGCCGCTCGGTGCGCCAATTCGCCGCCGATCCGGTACCGCCGAAACTCGTCGAGGACGCGGTCGCCGAAGCGCTCACCGCCCCGGCTCCGCATCACACCCGACCGGTGCGCTTCGTATGGCTGCAGACACCGGCGACACGCAGCCGGCTGCTCGAGCGGATGCGCGACAAGTGGCGCGCCGACCTCACCGGCGACGGCAGGCCGGCCGACTCGGTCGAGCGGCGAGTGGGTCGCGGTCAGATCCTCTTCGACGCACCCGAAGTCGTCATTCCGATGCTGGTGCCCGACGGCGCGCACAGTTATCCCGACGCCGCGCGCACCGATGCCGAGCACACCATGTTCACCGTCGCGGTCGGGGCCGCGGTGCAGGCGCTGCTGGTGGCCTTGGCGGTGCGCGGAGTGGGTAGCTGCTGGATCGGTTCGACGATCTTCGCCGCCGATCTGGTCCGCGACGAACTCGGCCTGCCGGACGACTGGGAACCGTTGGGCGCCATCGCCATCGGCTATGCCGACCAGCCCGTGACCGAGCCTCGCCAACCCGTCACGGTCAATGATCTGCTGGTGCGCAAATGAGCGTTCGATCCTCGGCGATAGCGCTGCTGTCCGACTGGCAGGCACCGGATCGGTCGCAGGACTCACTGCGTAACGCGGTGCTGGCGTTCCTGGACGCCCGGGAGGACGCCTGCCTTCGGGAATGCGTACCGGGCCACATCACGGCCTCGGCGTTGGTGCTCGACGACACCGGCGGTCAGGTGTTGTTGACGCTGCATCCACGGCTGGGCCGGTGGGTCCAATTGGGTGGGCACTGCGAGGATTCCGACGCCGACATCGTGGCGGCAGCGCTGCGGGAGGCCACCGAAGAATCCGGCGTCGACGGTCTGCGGATCACGCCCGATCTGGCCGCGATCAACGTCCACGCGCTCACCTGTTCGCTGGGTGTACCGACCCGTCACATCGACTTGCAGTTCGTGGCGCAGGCACCGTCCGCGGCGCAGATCACGATCAGCGACGAATCAGTGGACCTGCAATGGTGGCCGATCGACGCGCTGCCACCCGGCACCGACGCGGCGCTGGCGTATCTGGTCGAGCGCGCTCAGACGTCGCTGGAGTAGCGGATGCCGCCGTCGGGAATGTGTACGCCCGGCCAGACCCGCGCTCCCCGCAGCAGCTCGCAGCGGGCGCCGATGTCGGCGCCGTCGCCGATCACGCCGTCGCGGACCAGCGCCCGCGGACCGATCCGCGCGCCGAACCCGATGATCGAGCGTTCGACGACGCTGCCGGCCTCGATCCGCACGCCGTCGAAGATGACTGCGCCGTCCAACCGGGCACCGGGGCCGATCTCAGCGCCGCGTCCGACAACGGTGCCGCCGATGAGCAGCGCCCCGGGCGACACCGCGGCGCCGTCGTGCACCAACTGCTCGCCGCGATGGCCACCCAGCGCCGGTGACGGAGCGATTCCGCGCACCAGATCCGCCGATCCGCGCACGAAGTCTTCCGGGGTGCCCATGTCACGCCAGTAGCTGGCGTCGACGTATCCGCAGACATTGACGCCGTCGGACAGCAGGGCGGGAAACACCTCGCGCTCGACCGACACCTCGCGCCCGCGAGGAATCCGATCGATGGTCTCGCGGGAGAACACGTAGCAGCCGGCGTTGATCTGATCGGTCGGCGGATCCTCGGTCTTCTCCAAAAACGCGGTGACTCGGCCGTCTTCGGTCGGCACGCAACCGAAGGCCCGGGGATCGCTCACCCGCACCAGGTGCAGGGTCAGGTCGGCCTGCTGCTGGTGGTGGTAGTCGAGTAGTTGACCGAGATCTGCTCCGGACAGCACGTCGCCGTTGAACACCATCGCCGTGTCGTGGCGCAGACGGTCCGCGACGTTGGCGATTGCACCGCCGGTGCCCAGCGGGCTCTGCTCGGTCACATATTCGATCTGCAGACCCAGTTTGGACCCGTCACCAAACTCAGCCTCGAAAACTGCTGACTTGTAGGACGTTCCGAGGATCACGTGCTCGATGCCGGCTGCGGCTATCCGCGACAGCAGATGAGCGAGGAAGGGCAGCCCGGCGGTGGGCAACATCGGCTTGGGCGCCGACAGCGTCAGGGGGCGCAGCCGGGTGCCTTTACCGCCAACGAGGACGATTGCGTCGACCTGCTTGCTCACCTCACCGATGCCCTTCTGCCGAACTGCGCGCCATCAGCCGCGACCGCACCGCCAAACCGGCCCGGAAGGCCAGCCGCAGCGGAGCACGCCATGGTCCAGAATGACGGTCGGCGAGGTAGGTGTAGGTGCTTTTGTGATGCGCCGCCAAATTGCGCGACGACTCCCGCGCGGTCGCGTGGCCCTTGTGATGCAGCACTTCGGCCGACGGCACATAGACGTTGAGCCAGCCCGCGCGGCCCATCCGGTCGCCGAGATCGACGTCCTCCATATACATGAAGTAGCGCTCGTCAAAGCCGCCGATCTGCTCGAAGGCCGTGCGGCGCACCAGCAGGCACGATCCAGACAGCCAGCCGACCGGTCGCTCGCTGGGCTCGAGCCGCTCCTGGCGGTAGGCGGCCGACCACGGGTTCGTCTTCCAGAGCTGTCCGACGACCGCGTGCATCCCGCCGCGGAACAGGCTGGGCAGCTGGCGCGCCGACGGATACACCGACCCATCGGGGTCGTGAATCAACGGCCCGAAAGTCGCAGCGCGCGGCCAACGGGCGGCGGCGTCCAGCAGCGCGTCGATGCTGCCCGGGCCCCACTGCACGTCCGGGTTGGCCACGATGATCCATTCGTCGACATCGCCGAGCTCCGCGATCGCGCGGTTCACCGCGCTGCCGTAGCCGAGGTTGGACCCGGTGGAGAACAGTCGTACGCCCGGGTAGCGCTCGACCGCCGCCTGCGGCGCCCCGTCGGTGGAGCCGTTGTCGGCCATCAGGACACTGACCGGCCGTTCGGTCGCATGCGACAGCGAGGCCAGAAACCGGTCCAGATGCGGGCCCGGCGAATAGGTCACCGTGACCACCGGCAAGACGTCGCTCACGGGTTGAGGGTAGCGGTCAGGCATCCAGCGGCGCGGACAGCGCCGCCTCCAACGCTTCTCGCCATGGCCGCAGCGGTGACAGACCCGCGGCCTGCGACTGGCGCGCGGACAGTGCCGAGTACGGCGGCCGCGCCGCCGGTCGCGGATTGTGGTCGCTGCTCACCGGCCGCACCCGCTCGGGGTCGGCGCCGACGCCCTCGAACACCGCGCGGGCCTGTCCGAATCGGGTGACCTCGCCTCCGTTGGCGGCATGCACGATTCCCGACGGGGCGTCCACGCGCCCGTCGACCACCTCGAGCAGCGCGCCGACCAGGTCGACGACATACGTGGGCGAGCCGGTCTGGTCGTCCACCACGTCGATGACGCGGTCGCCCGCGGCCAGCTTTCGCATGGTCGCGACGAAGTCCTTCCCGGCTCCGCCGGTGTAGACCCAGGCGGTGCGGACCACCACGGCCTGCGGCAGCGCCGCCAACACCGCCTGCTCGCCAGACAGTTTGGTCTGCCCGTAGACGCTCAGCGGCCGGGTCTCGTCGCCCGGCTCATACGGCCGGGGCGCGGCGTCGCCGAAGTCGCCGCTGAACACGTAGTCGGTGGAGATGTGCACCATCCGCGCGCCGGCCCGCGCGCAGGCCTGGGCGAGGTATTCCGGGCCGGCGGCGTTGACCGCGTGCGCCCTGGCCTGGTCCGCTTCGGCATCGTCGACGGCGGTGTAGGCCGCGCAGTTGACCACCACGTCGCCGGCCTGCACGATCTGGGCGGCCAGTTGCGGGTCGGTGATATCCCACCGCGACGACGTCAACGCCAGCACGTCGCGCCCTCGCCGAGTGGCCTCGGCCGCCAGCACGCTACCGACCTGCCCGCCGCCGCCCGCGATCACGATTCTGCCCGTCATGGGTTACGAGTCTGGCACGCCGGGTCTCGGCTACCAGCGATACCGCTGTGACGCAAGTAGCCTGATGTGATGCCTGAGCAACGAGTGACTCGTGCTATTGCGAGCGTCACAGCGGCACTGGTCGTTCTCGTGACAGGGGTGGCATGGGGCAAAGTCCGCTCCTTCGAGGACGGGATCTACCACGTCTTCGCGCCGTCGCTGGGCCACGGCGCCGATGACGGAGCGCTCGACATCCTGCTGGTCGGCATGGACAGCCGCGCCGATGCTCACGGCAATCCGCTGAGCCCGCAAGAGCTCGCGACGCTACGGGCCGGTGACGAGGTGGCGAGCAACACCGACACGATCATCCTGGTGCGCATCCCCGACAACGGAAAGTCGGCCACCGCGATCTCCATTCCGCGCGACACCTACGTATCCGCACCGGGCCTGGGCAAGACCAAAATCAACGGCGTCTACGGCGAGACCAAGGAAGAGAAGCGGGTCAGCCTGGTCAAATCGGGCATGGCGGCCGACGAGGCCGAGCGGGAAGGCACCGAAGCCGGCCGCGAAGCGCTGATCAAGACGGTCGCCGACCTCACCGGCGTCACCGTCGACCACTACGCCGAGATCGGGCTGCTGGGCTTCTCACTGATCACCGACGCCCTCGGCGGCGTCAAAGTCTGCCTCAAACAGCCTGTCTTCGAACCACTTTCGGGTGCCGACTTCCCGGCCGGCCCGCAGAAGCTCAACGGCCCGCAGGCACTGAGCTTCGTTCGCCAGCGCCACGAGTTGCCGCGCGGCGACCTGGACCGGGTGGTGCGTCAGCAGGTGGTGATGTCCTCGCTGGCTCATCAGGTGATCTCCAGTAAGACGCTGTCCAGCCCGGCGACGATGAACCGGCTGCAGTCGGCGATCCAGCGTTCGGTGGTGCTGTCATCCGGCTGGGACATCATGGATTTCGTCAATCAGCTGCAGAAGTTGGCCGCGGGCAAGATCGCCTTCGCCACCATTCCGGTGCTCGACGAGTCCGGCTGGAGCGACGACGGCATGCACAGCGTGGTGCGGGTCGATCCGCACCAGGTCCAGGACTGGGTCGGTGGCCTGCTGCAGGATCAGGCCAAGGGCAAGACCGAGGAGCTGGCCTACGCACCGGGCAAGACCAGCGCCAGCGTGCTCAACGACACCGACATCAACGGCCTCGCCGCTTCGGTGTCACAAGTGTTGACCGCCAAAGGATTCAGCACGGGCAAGGTCGGCAACAACGACACCGCGCACGTATCCAGAAGCCAAGTACAGGCCGCCAATGCCGACGACGTTGGCGCCAAAGCCATCGCGAAAGAACTCGGCGGGCTGCCCGTCATCGCCAGCACGTCGGTACCGCAGGGCACGGTTCGGGTGGTGCTGGGCAATGACTACACCGGACCGGGATCGGGACTCAGCGACGGCGGCCCCAAGCTGGCGGCCGCGACGCACCAGGACTCCGAGGCTCCCCCTCCCTCGCCGATCCTGACCGCGGGCTCCGACCATCCGGAGTGCGTCAACTGATCTACTGACCCGGTGAACCTCAGCGCGGCGATCCTGGATCCGATGCTGCGCGCCGACCCGGTCGGCCCGCGCATCACCTACTACGACGACGCCACCGGCGAACGCATCGAGCTGTCGGCGGTCACGCTGGCCAACTGGGCGGCCAAGACCGGCAACCTGTTGCGCGACGAGTTGGGCGGCGGCCCGGCCAGCCGGGTGGCAGTGCTGCTGCCGGCGCACTGGCAGACCGCGGCCGTGCTGTTCGGCGTGTGGTGGATCGGCGCGGACGCAGTACTGGACGGCCGCAACGACATAGCCGCCGACATCGCCCTGTGCACGGCCGGGCGACTGGACGAAGCCGACGCCACCGGTGCCAGTGAGGTCGCGGTGCTCTCACTCGATGCGTTCGGGCGTCCGGCGCCCGATCTGCCGATCGGCGTCACCGACTACGCGACCGCGGTTCGGGTCCATGGCGACCAGATCGTCGCCGAGCAGCATCCCGGCCCGGCGCTGGCCGGCCGATCCGTCGCGCAGGTGCTGGATGCCTGCCAAAAGACCGCGTCGGCAAAGGCTTTCACCGCCGACGACCGCGTGCTGTCGACCGCCTCCTGGAGCACCGCCGACGACGTGATCGACAACTTGTTGAGCGTGTTGGCGGTCGGCGGGTCGCTGGTGCACGTCGCCAACCCCGACCCGGCCGCCTTGGCGCGCCGGACGGAAACCGAGAAGGTCACCCGGAGTCTCTAGCCACTGCTGTCACAGGCGCCACGCAGCGGCGGCAGTGCATTTTCTGCCCACCTTCGAGCGACAACGGCGCAGCTGTCGCTTCGAGGTGGGCACATCGCGCGCCCGAACTTGGTGGAAACAAGGTCCGTCAATCCATGTTGATATCGCTATATGACGATGCTACGGTCGTCGAAAGGCAATAAGCTCGTGCGGTACGAGACAACGGGAGGACGTTCGCGATGGTGGTGTCAGGCCTACTCGGAAAAGCAGCCGGGACGGTGGTTACCGGCGTGGTCGGCGTCAGCGCTTACGAACTCCTGCGTAAGGCCCTGGGCAAGGCCCCGTTGCATGACGCCGCGGTCACCGCGACCGAGTGGAGCCTGCGCGGCACGCGGCGGGCTGAGGAAGCAGCCGAGTCCGCCCGGCTGAAACTGGCCGACGTGGTGGCCGAAGCTCGCGAGCGTATCGGTGAGGAGGCACAGCCTCCCGCCATCGGCGATCACGACCACGATCACGAGCACTGATCGGCGCACATGACCGACTTATTGGTCGTGTCCGACGCCGCCGGGCGGATGCGGGTCAAGGTGCCGTGGGTGCGCGCGGATTCACGGCGCGCGGTCGCGGTGGAAGAGGCGGTGGACTCCCAGCACGGTGTACGGGCTGTACACGCCTATCCGCATACCGGCTCCGTCGTGGTCTGGTATTCACCGAAGCGCTGCGATCGCACCGAAGTGCTGGCGGCCATCACCTCTGCCGAACACGTTGCCGCCGAACTTATTCCGGCTCGCACCCCGCGGTCGTCGGATATCCGCAACACCGAGGTGCTGCGGATGGTGATCGGCGGCGCGGCGCTGGCCCTGCTCGGCGTGCGCCGCTACGCCTTCAACCGGCCACCCCTGCTGAGCGCGTCCGGCCAGCTGGTCGCGACCGGGGCGACGGTGTTCATGGGCTACCCGTTCCTGCGCGGCGCGTTGCGCGGCCTGCGGTCCGGGCGCGCCGGCACCGATGCGTTGGTCACCGCAGCGACCGTCGCCAGCCTGGTGCTGCGCGAGAACGTAGTCGCACTCACGGTGCTGTGGCTGCTCAATATCGGTGAATACCTTCAAGATCTGACCCTGCGCCGGACCCGGCGGGCCATCTCGGATCTGTTGCGCGGCACCGCCGACACCGCGTGGATCCGGCTGGACGACGGGAACGAGGTCCAGGTGCCGATCGACACCGTTCAGATCGGCGACGACGTGGTCATCCACGACCACGTCGCGATCCCGGTCGACGGTGACGTGATCGACGGCGAGGCTGTGGTCGACCAGTCCGCGATCACCGGCGAAAACCTGCCGGTCAGCATCGTTGCCGGGTCGACGGTGCATGCCGGTTCGGTGGTGCTGCGCGGCCGCCTGATCGTCCGCGCCCGTGCGGTCGGCAATCAGACCACCATCGGCCGCATCATCTCCCGCGTCGAAGAGGCACAACACGACCGCGCGCCCATCCAAACCGTCGGCGAGAACTTCTCCCGCCGCTTCGTGCCGATCTCGTTCATCGTCTCGGCAATCACCCTGGCCCTCACCGGCGACGTCCGGCGCGCGATGACGATGTTGCTGATCGCCTGCCCGTGCGCGGTGGGCCTGGCGACCCCGACGGCGATCAGCGCGGCGATCGGCAACGGCGCTCGCCGCGGCATCCTGATCAAGGGCGGGTCGCACCTGGAGCAGGCCGGCCGGGTGGATGCGATCGTCTTCGACAAGACCGGAACGCTCACGGTCGGACGCCCAGTGGTCACGAACATCATTGCGTTGCATGATGATTGGCGACCCGAGCAGGTGCTCGCCTATGCGGCCAGCTCGGAGTTGCACTCTCGCCATCCACTGGCCGAGGCCGTCATCCGCTCGACCGAAGAACGCCGGATCACCATTCCGCCGCACGAGGAATGCGAGGTGCTGGTCGGGCTGGGCATGCGAACCTGGGCCGACGGCCGGACCCTGCTGCTGGGCAGCCCGTCACTGCTGCGGTCGGAGAACGTCGTGGTGTCCCGCGAGGCCGCCGACTGGGTCGACAAGCTGCGCCGTCAGGCCGAAACCCCGCTACTGCTCGCAGTGGACGACACGCTGGTCGGGCTGATCAGCCTGCGCGACGAGATCCGTTCCGAGGCTCTCGATGTGCTGAAGAAGTTGCGCGCAGGCGGAATCCGCCGAATAGTCATGCTGACCGGCGATCACCCAGACATCGCGAAAGTCGTTGCGGGCGAACTCGATATCGACGAGTGGCGGGCTGAGGTGATGCCCGAGGACAAGCTCGAGGTGGTGCGCCAACTCCAGGACGAGGGCTACATCGTCGGGATGGTCGGCGACGGCATCAACGACGCCCCGGCGCTGGCCGCGGCGAATATCGGCATCGCGATGGGGCTGGCCGGCACCGACGTCGCGGTCGAGACCGCCGACGTCGCGCTGGCCAACGACGACCTTCGACGGCTACTCGACGTCGGCGACCTGGGCGCCCGCGCGGTCGAGGTCATCCGGCAGAACTACGGCATGTCGATCGCCGTCAACGCCGCCGGGCTGCTCATCGGCGCCGGCGGCGCACTATCACCTGTGCTCGCGGCGATCCTGCACAACGCCTCGTCGGTGGCCGTCGTCGCGAACAGTTCACGTTTGATTCGGTACCGCTTGGACTGAACGAGTGCACCGGCAGTCAGATCGGTGTCATGATGCCCCGATGTCTACTCCCCTCGACCCCGTTGCCAGCGAACGGCTGTCGCACGCCGACAAGGTCTTCACCTCGGACCTGTCCATCAACGAATTCGCACTTCTGCACGGGGCCGGTTTCGAGCCGCTCGACCTCGTGATGGGAGTGTCGGTCTACCACGTGGGCTACCAATTCACCGGTATCCGGCAACAATCCGAGCTGCCGGTGCTGACCGAGGCGACATATCGGGCGCGCTGGAACGCGATGGCCCGCATGCAGGCCGAGGCCGACGCTTTGGGTGCCGACGGCGTCGTCGGTGTCCGCCTGGAATGGCGCCAGCACGGCGCTGAATCGGAGCACCTGGAATTCATCGCGGTCGGAACCGCGGTGCGCTACACCCCTAAACCGGGCTCGTTTCGGCGGAGCAATGGTCAGGCGTTCTCCAGTCACCTGTCCGGGCAGGACATGGCGACGCTGATTCGGTCGGGTTATGCGCCGGTTGCTTTTGTGATGGGCAACTGCGTCTTTCACATTGCCGCGCAAGGCTTTCTGCAAACGCTGCGACAAATGGGCCGCAACGTCGAGATGCCACAGTGGACAACGGGAAACTACGAGGCGCGCGAGTTGGCCATGTCGCGCATGCAAAGCGAAGCCGAGCGTGACGGTGCATCCGGCGTCGTCGGAGTGCATTTCGCCATCCAAAACTACGCCTGGGGCTACCACACGGTGGAGTTCTACGCCGCCGGCACCGCGGTGCGGCGCAGCGGGACGGCCGAAACCATCGCGCCGTCGTTCGTGCTGGCCATGAACGACTGATGGCGGCTTTCGATGCCGAGCGAGTGAGCCGCACCGTCACCGACGCGCTGGCCGGACCGGGCGGAATCGCGTTGGTGATCAACGTTTTTGCCGGGCTGCCAGGCGTTGCGCATACCGCTGCCCGTCGGGGCGTGTTCAGGTCGCAACCCGCACGACTGCAGATCAGCGATTGGCGCTACGAGGTGACGCCGGATGGCCGGTTGATGGCCGCACATGTCGTCGGCGGCATCGTGATCGGCGAAGAGGTTCTGCTGGCAGAAGCGGTGGGGCCGCACCTCGCCCGCTCGCTCGGACAACTGGTCGCCCGCTACGGTCCCACGGTCGTCCCGAACATCGACGCGGCGGTGGACGCGTTGCGCGCCGGCGCGGGGTGAGCAAGGCCACCGGCGGCCGGCGAACAGCTCGCGGCTCAATTGCGAACAGCAACGTCGCGGGAATGCGATAATGCCCGGGTAAGGCGATGACGATGTAGGAAGCCGGTGCGAATCCGGCGCGGTCCCGCCACTGTCATCGGGGAGCGAACCTCACTAGCCACGGCCGCGAGCTGGAAGGCGAGGCGAGCAGCGATCCGAGAGCCAGGACACTCGCGTCGTCGCATACTGCGAACCGGGACGGTGTATCCCGAGAGAGCTGACGAGTCGATGTCACGTCGTTTCTCGGCCCCCGCTGAGCCCAGCACTGCGGACCTACCGGCCATACTGGCCGAGATCGCGCAGATCAATCCCTATTTCGCCGTCGGCACCGGGCCCGTCGACAACGGCTGGCGCTCCGTGCATCAGCTCTACACCGATCGCGACCTGCTGGGCGGCATCGTCGAGCGGGTGCAGGCCCGGCTCGGTGCGGCGGAGCCACGAGTCGCCGCATCGATCTTCTCCCTCGGCCTCGCTGCGCGGCTGTGGTCGATCGGCATCGGCGCCGTTGCCGGCCACCGACTGCTGCCCGCACTCGGCGCCGACGAGTTGCTGTTCGGTGAATTCGGCGGCCGGATCGCGTTGCATATCGCCCGCCCGGTCGTCTGGCGAGGTGACGACCTGGAAACCGGATTGGCTGACGCCGTCCTTGACGGGCACCTGACGCCGTTGTCCACGGCACTGCACCAGCTGACCAACGTCTCGCCCGAGTTGCTGCGCGGCAACGCCGGATCGGCACTGATGGGCGCGGCGCGGGAATATGACCGCCATCGAGCGGCGGCCGCCCCCGGCCCGGGTTGGCAACTCGCCTACCGTCTATGCGCCGACGAAAGACTATTCAGCACAATAAGTTTCAGCGAGATCGACTATCGCCGCAGCAGTTGCTGCCTGTACTACCGCACGCCCGGAGGCGGACTCTGCGGTGACTGCGTTTTCACCGAAATACCCGGCACCGTCGGCGGGAAGGACGCATCATGATTGCCGAAATGTCTGCGAGGGCCGAAATGTCCGGGAGGGAGGCCAGATGACCGCCCCGATCTTCATGGCCGCGCCCCCGGAGGTGCACTCAGCGCTGCTGAGCAGCGGCCCCGGCCCGGGCTCCCTGCTCGCTGCCGCGCAGGCGTGGAATTCGTTGAGCGTCACTTACACCGAGACTGCCGATGAGCTGACCGCGGTCTTGGAGACCGTGCAGGCCGGGACGTGGGACGGCCCGAGCGCCGAGGCCTACGTCGCCGCACACGTGCCGTATCTGGCGTGGCTGACCCAGGCCAGCGCCGACAGTGCCGCGACCGCCGCTCAACAAGAGGTGGCCGCGACGGCCTACACCGCCGCGCTGGCCGCCATGCCGACGCTGCCCGAGCTGGCCGCCAACCACATCACTCACGGTGTGCTGCTGGCGACGAATTTCCTTGGCATCAACACCATTCCGATCGCCCTGAACGAGGCCGATTACGCGCGGATGTGGGTCCAGGCCGCCACGGTGATGGGCACCTATCAAACCATCTCCGGCGCTGCGGTTGCGGCGTCGCCGCAGACCACCCCGGCACCGCAGGTCGTCAAAGCGAATTCCGCTGCGTCGACGGCCGATTCGACCCCAACGTTGCCACCCGACACCGAGCAGCAATGGATGGATTGGTTGCAGCAGATCGGCTACACCGATTTCTACAACAACGTCATTCAGCCGCTGATCGATGCGCTCAACAACGACCCCTACTACATATCGCTGCTGTCCGGGATCGATCCATATCTGACCGCGGTCGGCAATCCGCTTGCCTTCCTCAGCCCGTTCAACGTCGCGTTCGCGCTCGGCTATCCGTTGGACATCGGTTCCTACGTCGCCTTTCTGTCCGAAACCTTCTCTTTCATCGGAGCAGACCTCACCGCTGCGTTCGCGTCGGGTAACCCGTTCGCTATCGGGGTGACGCTGGTGCTCGACACCGTCGAAGCGATCGGCACGATCATCACCGACACCATCGCACTGCTGAAGACCTTGCTCCAATCCGTGGTGCTGCTGATCCCCACGGTGCTGCCACTGTTGACCGTGCCGTTGATTCCATTGGCGGCGGCACCGTTGGCGGGCTTCGCCGGCCTGGCCGGCCTGGCCGGGCTGGCTGCGATTCCGCCGCTGCCCATTCCCCCGCTTCCGACGCCCCTCGCCATGGCGGCACCACCGGGCCCCACCCCCGCGCCCACGCCCGCTCCCGCGCAGGCCGCCATCCCGGCGCAGGTGGTGACCGCGGCCCCGGTGCACACGCCACCACCGCCGCCGCCGACGCCGGCCGGCCCTCCGCTGGCCACCATGCAGGGCTACCTGTACATGGTCGGGGTCCTGTCCGCGACGGCGCGCAGAGCGGCAAACCAGGCGGCCAAGGCCAAGGAAGTGCAACCGGCCGAGGACACCGAAAACCCAGCTGCGGCAGCGGCCCCGAAGAAGACGCCGGGTGGTAGGCGCCGACGCGCAGGCGTCGAACGTCTCGGGCGCGGCCACGAATACGTGGATCTGGATGACGAGCCGACCGCATACCCCTCGACGCAAGGGGCCGGACCGCTCGGCTTCTCCGGAACCGCGACCAAAGTCAGCGCCGGTGCGGCGACCGGACTGGCCACGCTCGCCGAAGACGACTTCGGCGCCGCGCCCCGCATGCCGATGATGCCGAGCACGTGGGGCAACGAGTCACCGGACGCAGCCGACGAAGACTGACGACCCTCGCGGGATTCAGCAGCCGCAGTCCTCGCCGCGCCACGACTTGACGCCCTGCCAGATCGAGGCGGCGGCGATGCCCAGGCCGACCACCGGATCGAACCACCAACAGGCGGGCCAGATTCCGACGAAGGCGAGGCCGACCAGGACCGCCGCGGCTTGCGCACCGCACAGGTAATTCTGGGTGCCCTCGCTTGCAGTGGCCGACGAACCCAGCCGTTCGCCAAGGGAGTGCTTCAGACGGCCCAGGATCGGCATCAACACCAGCGAGGCAGCCGTCAACGCAATACCGATCACCGAAGTCTCGGCGTGGTGCTGGTCGAGCAGGTGGTGGATGGATTCCGCGGCGATATACGGCGCGGTCAGCCAAAACGACCACGCGACGCCAATCTGCGCGCGACGTTCAGCGGTTGGCGAAGAGGTGCGTGCACCGGAGAACCGCCAGGCGACCATTGCGCTGGCCAGCGCCTCAGGCAGGCTGCCCAGCGCCCACCCGGTCAGCGCGATCGAGCCGACCGCCAGGCCCTGCCACAGACCGACCACGCCCTCGGTGAGCATGGCCGCCATGCTGACCCAGGCCAGCCGCCATGCCCACTGCGCGCGGTGCCGCCATTGGGTATCGTGCGCGACGGGCTGGCAGTGCTCGGTTTCGGCGCAGCAGGCGTCGGCGACCAGGCTGGCCGGATCACCGATCGAACGGGATTCGGTCACCAGGTGATGTTAGGTCAATGCGCAACGGGGCCGCGCCCGCCACACCTTCGGGCTGACCTCAGGCAGGCCCCAACGGCCGCTTCATGGTGCAGACGATGCTCCACTCGAAGTAGAACTCGCCGCCCTTGTCGTAGCCCGCGAAGTGGTGCGAGACCTGAACGCGCTGCACCGAGGAGTTGACGACCTCCCACCCCTCGGCTCCGTGCGCGTTCGTGTGCCGATTCGCCTCGTCGATGACGACCTGCAGGGATTCATTCGTCACGCTGATGAAGGTGGTCTCCCACCGCCGGGGGGACCATTTGCCGTCTGACGCCACCCCGGAGTCGGGCACAGGCGTAGGTGCGCTCATAAGGCGGTACCGTACGCGGCCGCGACCCAGGAAAAGTGAATGGAAATTGACCGATGCGTTAAGTGATGTCGATGACCGCGGCCGCCCAACGCCCGCAACACTTTCGCGACGGATGATCCTGACCCGAACGTTCCGCCCCCAGCACCTCCGCCGACCCCGTTGTGCACCCCGTGCGGTGCTTGTCCATTGTTGACCGATCTGCGACTAGAACGGCGTTGCGGCACACCGTCACAAGGAAACTCCCAGGATCGGGTCGCTACCCTGGCGTGCATGGCGCGCATGGACAACGACACCTGGGATCTGGCGACGAGTGTGGGAGCCACCGCCACGATGGTGGCCGCGGGCAGGGCCCGGGCCACCCGAGCGGGGCTCATCGACGATCCGTATGCCGGACCGCTGGTGCGGGCGGTCGGCGTCGACTTCTTCACCCGCTGGGCAAACGGTGAGCTCAGCGCCGACCAGGTCGACATTCCCGGCCATCCATGGGGCATGCAGCCGATGACCGACGTGATGGCCATCCGCACGCGTCTGATCGACCAATTCATCACCGACGCGACGGCATCCGGCATCCGGCAAGCGGTGATTCTGGCCTCCGGCCTCGATGCGCGCGGCTACCGACTGGCTTGGCCGGCCGACACGGTGGTGTTCGAGATCGACCAGCGCCAGGTGACCGATTTCAAGGCCACCACGCTGGCCGCAGCGGGCGCCGAGCCGACCGTCGACCTGCGCACGGTACCGATCGATCTGCGCGACGACTGGCCCGCGGCCTTGCGACAGGCGGGCTTCGACCCGCACCGACCCACGGTGTGGGTGGCCGAAGGCCTGCTCGCATTCCTGCCGCCGGACGCTCAGGATCGCCTGCTGGACAACATCACCGAGCTCAGCGCCGACGGCAGCCGACTGGTCGTCGAGATCTTCCTGAGCGCGACGGAGTCGTTGGAGGTCATGCACACCGCGGCACAGAAGTGGTACGAGCAGGGCCTGGACGCTCACATCGATGACCTCTGGTACGGCGGCGAACGTCACGACGTCGCGACGTATCTGGACGAACGCGGTTGGCAGACCACCCGGCAGCGGTCCGGACAGTTGCTGGCCGATGCCGGGCTGCCAGTACCGAAACGAAACGACGGCCAGACCGAAAATTATTACTGCACAGCGCAACTCGGCGCACGCTAGTCGTCACCCCAGCAGGCACTGCCAGAAGCCGACGTCGTGCCAGGCGTCGTGTTTGTAACCGGCCTCGAGAAGATGTCCGACGCGGGCGAACCCGTGCCGCTCGTGCAGGCGGACGCTCGAATCGTTGGGCAACGCGATCACCGCGACCGCGCTGTGGAATCCCTGCTGGCGCAGGCGGTTGAGTAGCTCGGCGTAGAGCGCGTCACCGACCCCGCGCCGGTGCGCCGACGGATCCACGTAGATGGTGGATTCGACGGTCCAACGGTAGGCGGCCCGCTCATTCCACGGCCCCGCGTAGGCCACTCCGATGACGTCGTCCTGGTCGGTCGCGACCAGCCAGGGAAATCGCTGGTGCCGTTGCGCCCACTGAGCGCGCAACTCCTCGACGGTCTGCGGCTCGGTCCGAAAGTTGAAGACGCTCTTCTCGATGTAGTGGTTGACGATCTCGCAGACCCGTTCGAGGTCGTCGTCGGTGGCGGGCCTGACCCGCGGCGCGCTGCGACTCACGTCGCTTTCGGGCGATAGCCGTCGAGGTCCTTTTCCTCGAGCGATCGTGCCAGCAGTTCGCCTTTTCCGGTCAGCGACAGCCACGCCGAGAACATCCATTTCTCGGGATCGCCATAGTGTTTGACATACACGTGAGAGATCTTGTGCAGCGAATGGTCGAGCGAATGATGCCAAGCCTCAAAGCGTTGCGACTTACCGACGGGCGCGCCGATCCTGAACAGTTCGTCGCTCACCCATTCGCGAATGGCGTCCAGTGTCTCGTTCTGCACCTCTACCGGAGTGGCCGCCGGAGTCTGGTGTTTGACCCGCCGATCCACCGCATTGAGATCGATCGGGCCACCGAGAGCATCAATCAGTAGCTGATTACGCACGACTTCACGTGTGTTGCTGGTCATCCTGGTCACCGTACAGATCGCGCACGTTAGCCGATACCGCTGGCCGTGCGGGAAGTCGCTGTAGCGTGCTCCTCATGGTGGATTTTGCTCTGCGCTCGTGTGGACTGCGTGGACACGCGACCTTCGCTCCCGATGAGCCGCAACTCCGCGAGCGTCTGACGGTCGACACCCCAGCCGGAGAAGCCTGGCGTTGCTTGCGCTGCGAGACCTTTGTCGTAGGCCCGCCGCGGCGTAGCGGACCGGCCAACACCGCACCGGAAATTCCCCGTGGGCGCTTCCTACGGGATCGGACGTTGATGCGTGCGCTCGCCATCGAGCGCGCGCTTCGGGCCGTGATTTTTCTGGCAGTAGCCGCAGGCGTGTTCAAGGTCAACGGGTCACGAGAGCGGTTGCGCCACGCGTTCGACCAAGATCTGCCGTTGCTCAAGCCGTTGGCAAATCAGATCGGATGGAATCCGGATCACTCCAAGATCATTCACGCGATCTCGCACGCATTCTCACTGTCATCATCGACGTTGACGTGGATCGCGGCGGGTCTTGTCGGCTACGCGGCTATCGAGCTGGTGGAGGCGGTCGGATTGTGGCTGATGCAACGGTGGGGCGAGTACTTCGCGGTGATCGCCACCAGCGTGTTCCTTCCGCTGGAAATCTACGAGCTGACCGAAAAGATCACGGCGCTGCGGCTTTTCGCTCTCGCTGTCAACATCGTCGCGGTGGTGTGGCTGCTCTGGAGCAAACGACTGTTCGGGCTGAACGGCGGCGGCGAGGCGTACCGGAAAGAGCACGAAGCAGAAAGCCTGCTCAGCGTCGAGACCGCGGGGCTGAGCGGAGCCGCGGCCGGCGCAACGGCATAGCTACGACTTCGCTTGCAGGGCGGCCTGGTGTTGCAGCGCGTAGGCAACCGCGTGGGTGCGGTTCTGCACGCCCAGCTTGGTCAAGATCGCCTCGACGTGGTGGCCGACCGTCTTGGGGCTGATGTGCAGTTCGGCGGCGATCTCTGGGTTGCTGAGCCCGGCGGCAAGTAGGTCGAAGACCTGGCGTTGGCGCCCGGTCAACGCGTGGGGATCTGAATCCTTGTCCGCCTGCCGCGTCCGCGGGGCCCGCTCGCGCAACACGGCCAGCCGCTGCTGGGCGCGGCGGGCCGCTGCCTTGGCGCCAAGCTCGCGGAATGTGGCCAGCGCCTCTTTCACGGCGGAGACGTCGCCGCCGAGTTTCGCCAGCGCCGCATCGTACCGGCAGCCGCGACCCATCCATGCTTCGGCGGCACGCTGCCATTGCCCGCTGATCTCCAAGTCGAACGGGGTGAGCGGATCTTGGACGATGGCCTCGATTGTCCCGCCGGCCAAACGAACCCAGCGTTGCAGCTGGCCTGTCTGCCATGGATCGGCGTGTTCGGGGGAGCACGCCAGACCGGCCAGCGCTTCGGCGAGGGCCACCTCGTCTTCGCCGGCCAACCAGGCCACCTCGGCGCGGGCCGCCCACACCGCGCCGAGATGGACCAGGTTGCCGGGTTGCGTGTCGGCAGCGGTCTCACCAACCAGCGCAGCCGGCGGCGGCTGGCCACGACGCGCTCGGAGCAGAGTAAGCGTCACCAGCGGCAGGATGCGGTGCTGTGGGCTGAGCTCAGGCCGGGTGACAATCTGTTCGGCGGTGACGGCGGCGCGATCCCAGTCTCCGCCGTGCAACGCCGCCAGTGTCGATGCGGCGGTCAGCAGCGAGCTGAACATGCCGAGGTCGCGCTCATCGCAGAAGCTGGACGCCTCAGCCAGATAGCCTTCGGCACGGCCTAACTCGCAGCGCAGCACCGCATACCAGTAGATGAGGACGCCCAGCACCCCC
>Ga0209113_1000080_pt1 | contig 19976 bp, 20 predicted proteins | sample TexAe_RefH0_O1_FD_187951 | JGI IMG/M metagenome (GOLD analysis project Ga0209113, IMG submission 187951) | Forest soil microbial communities from Davy Crockett National Forest, Groveton, Texas, USA - Texas A ecozone_RefH0_O1 (SPAdes) (version 2) | ecosystem: Environmental > Terrestrial > Soil >... | reverse complement strand
CCTTCCGCCCTGTCCGACAAGCCGGGACGCGCAGTGACCGATCGCGTCGCGGCGAGTTGCCCAAAGTAACGCAGAGACCACGACTGGCCAGCCCCGCAGGCCGTCGCGCTGCCAAGTCGACGAACTCCCCGATTGGCGCGACGGCTTCTGTCACATCGGAAGAGGTCGCTTTCTAAATCGGAACGACCCGTAGCCACCTCGCAAGCAGTCGTGGGCCGCCGTCGGACTCCCTTCGGGGTTTTGTTTCATCGACTTTGTGGCCGGGATCCAAACATTTGGCGTCGCGATCGACCGGTAGGAGCGCAAGCTGCACTTATGCGGCGATGGGTGCGCGAGCGAACTTCGATTTCGCCTTACGGGTCGACTCCGCCCATCGGCGCTACTGACGCAGCGACGATCAATTAGGAGGTTGTGCAGCAATGGATTTCGCATTTTTACCACCGGAGATCAACTCCGGGCGAATGTATGACGGCCCCGGGTCAGGGTCGATGCTGGCCGCCGCGGCGGCCTGGGACGGCCTCGCCGCCGAGTTGCACTCGACGGCAACCTCGTACGGATCGGTGATCTCGGAGCTAAGCGCAGGGCCCTGGCTTGGCGCCGCATCGGCGGCGATGACCGCCGCGGCCGAACCCTACGCCGCATGGATGCGATCCACCGCAAGCCAGGCCGAGCAGACCGCCATCCAAGCCAAAGCGGCGGCCGCTGCCTATGAGGCGACGTTCGCGGCGATGGTTCCCCCGCCGGTGATCGCAGCCAACCGCGCCCTGTTGCAGGCGCTGGTGGCGACAAACCTGTTCGGGCAAAATACTCCGGCGATCGCTGCCACCGAGACCCTCTACGCCGAGATGTGGGCGCAAGATGCGACCGCGATGTACGGCTACGCGGGCACCTCGGCGTCGGCGACGACCCTGACTCCGTTCACTCCGGCACCGCAGACGACAACCGGGGCGTCGGCCGCGACGAGCGCACAGGCGATCTCCGCGGGACTGCAGGGGGTTGCATCGACGGCGGCAGCCGATGCGGCGCCTGCATCGGCGCTGGAAACGCTGTCAGACCTGTCCACACTCGTTCTGTTCTTGCCGGGTGTGGCCCAGGCCGCGCTGACGCCATTGAACACCACCGGTTTATTTACCGACCTATCGTTCGACGACGATGAACTCCACTTCGAGGGGTTGGAAAGCACCGACCAAGACATCTTGAAAACGTTCACGTTCAACGGTTGGCACTTGCCACCCGATGTCGCCATCGAGAGCGGGTTGACGCGGCCGGCGATGGCGGTGGGCCCGGCGGAACTCCCGTCGGTGACGGCGGGTCTGGGTCAGGCTCCCACAGTCGGGACGTTGTCGGTGCCGCAGGCTTGGACCGTCGCAGCACCGGAGATCAGGCTCGCAGCATTAGCGTCGCCGTCGGCCGGATTGGCCGCTGCGCCAGAAGTCATGGCGTCCAGCAGTCCCGGAAGCCTCTTCAGCGAGATGACGCTGGCGAACATGGCCGGCCGCGCCATCACCGGCACGACGACCCGAGGATGTCAGGAGCGCACGGGGACGATTTCTCGCTCCCGCGCAGTGTCGACGCCCACCTCGCAGAGCGGCCACGGCACGGCAATCGCCGCAGACATTCGCCAATTCGCTGAAGCACTGGTCACACTCGGTGACCTACGCGATTCAGGGCTCCTAACAGAAGAGGAATTCACCGACCAGAAGGAACGCCTTCTCGCGCGTTGAAATCTCGTGGTCTCAACGGCGCCAGAACGGCGGGCAACCAACGTCTTACGTGCACGGCGGTAGTCCGCAGCCGGATCGCTTAGGCCGGAACTGGTGAAAACCCTGCGCCTGGACCACCTTTGGCGCTGACGTCGTTCATGATCGCGCTGAATTTCGTGTAATGCGTAAAATCAACTCGGGGGATGGTTGGGTCGGCGTTAACGGTTTGGCCGTTCTGGACCAGTCCAATCAGCAGGTCGTCGGAAGTGATCGGGCCTCCGTCATTTCCCGGCTGGAAGACTGCGTGATTCATTGCGCTTCGTGGCCCTGGCCCTGGGATACTCGCGATCCCGCCGCATTGGCTGCCGTTGGCAGCGCCGTTTGTACAAGCATGCGCGTGCCAGTCGGGGTCGGCTCCGATGCCCTTGATCGCGAATCCGGCGAAGTTTGCGGTCGGGGTCACCTTGGCGGGGTCGAACTTGATCACCCCGTAGTCCAGGCCGCCACCGACAGCGGCCACGGTGCCCACCGGGCCATGGTTGTCAGCCGCCTCGGCCAGGACTGGAGCGCCGGGACCACCGCAATGACCGGCGGTAAAACCCACTAAGTCGCCGGTCTTGTCGTGGCCAATAGTCCCGAGAGTGCAGTAGCTGCCCTCAACCACGATGCCAGCCCCACCCCCAAGCACGACGTGGCCGTCAGCGGCGGCGACGCCCACGATAGGAGCGACGGTCACTGCAGAAGCCACCGCGATCGTCGTGACCGCCTGGTGTCTGAGTCGCATTGCTAGCCGTCGCTAGGGATCACAACCCGATTGACGAGAGCACGTCGGCGACGACAGACGGGTCTATGGCGGTGGCAGGGTCCAAACTCGCCGCGAGGTCGGCGACCGATGAGGGGTCAAGACCGCCGGTGACTAGGGCAAACAATTCAGCACCGCCCACATTGAGGTCGGCGCTGAGCAGTCCCAGAGCGCCGTCAATCAGCGTCAGGTCGACGGAGTTGAAGCTACTACCGCTGAGTTCACCGGCTTGGTCAGCGGCGACGAACGCCTGGTCGGCTGAGAGCATGTTCGCAGCGGCGGTGACAAGCTGCTCGTCGGCGTTGGCCAAGAAAGTCTGGTCGGTTGCGGAAAAGTCGTCTTGCAACGTCGCCATCTGCGAGAGCGGTGATACCAGCTCAGTGTTGAGGTTTTCGGAATTGGCGAGGGTGTCCGCTTGGCGTGCGCTGAGGTCGGCTATGGGCGCTGCGTCCAACAGCGCGGTGCCTTGATTCAGGTCAGCGATCGCCTGGCCGATCACGTCACTTGGCGTTGCGGACGCGCTGGTGGCTAGGTCGGTGGCCGCCGCGCCGGCGACGTCAGAGCCGCCAAGGTGAAGGACCTGATTGATGACCGCGCCGACGACATTGGCGGGCAGCGAGTTGAACAACAGGGACTCGTCGAATTGGAGGCTCGCCGATGCCGCATCGAGTCCGGTAGTGGTTGAGGGATCGGCAGCATAGGCGTCAGCAGCCGACAGGAAGGCATCACTGGCCTGAGCAAGCTGCTGATCCGGGCCATTGAACAAGGATTCGCCCAAGCCCAACAACAAGCTGTTATCGGACGACAGCAACGGCGTCTGAATCGCCTCGGTTTGGGTGATGAGTTGCGTAAGGTCGGCCGAACTCGGGGGTGCTTCTCCGTACGCCTGGGTCCACACATTGAAGGCGTCGGTCACATTGGCCTCGGCTGAGTTCAGCAGCCCGATATCCGTTGACAGGTCATCGGCGTGGGCCGTGCCCATCCCGATCACGGCGGCAGCGGCGGCGGCTAAGCCCGCGCTGCTACCCCATTGCCGGACAAGACAACTGGCGCGGTGAATGCTGGTCATGAGGCCCCCGGGATAGGCGTGCTGATGCGTCAGAGCACGTAAGTGATGCTGAGAGGATCTAAGCTTAAGCGAAGGCCTGCTGCCAACACGCTGAACAAGATTGTTGTCCAGCAAGTTCCAAGGTTCGCGGTAAGCGCGCCTAGAAGCTGCCGCCGGACGGTTGCCGGGAGTCCCCGAACTTCGGTGTGGTCGTTATTGGCAACTGCCGGCCGGTGCCGGGACGGGTGCGGTCGGTTGCGGCACCAGAGCGCCGAACGGCCCTGGCGGTGGCGGGGGCTTGACGCACTGCACAACCACCAGTGCTGCCGTCCCCGGGGCGCCCCGGTTTATGGCGCGCCAGTATGAGCCATCCGCATAGGGCACGCCGTCGCACGACGGCTCGACAGGCGACATCATGTCAATCGTCCCGCCACCCGGGCAGTAGTGGGCGCCCAGGTCGGGCTTATGCGGGTCAGGGTCGGCGTGGCCGACCGGCGCAGCCAGCATCGCGGCGGCGAACAGCGCCAACGTCATCACATACTTCATGACCGGCATCATGCTGCCTACCGCCACAGCCCGCCGTGCTTTGGGCCACGAAATCGTGCGATGTGTCGAAGATCTCGGCGTCCCGTCCGGCCCGTGCGATCATGCGCGAATGACATTGGCGCTGCTCCTTCGCGATCTGGTGCGGTGTTCGCGGCCGACCAGCGTTCTCGACATCGGCGCCAACCTTGTCGACGGTGATCCGCCCTACCAGCGGATGCTGGATGACGGGCTGTGCACGGTCACCGGTTTCGAGCCTCAGCAGCACGCGTTGGCGCAATTGGAGCGGCGCAAGGGGCCGATGGAGCGGTATCTCCCGCACGTCGTTGGCGACGGTCAGACGCATCGGCTGAAAATCACGAGAGCAGAAGGCATGACGAGCCTTCTCACACCCGACGTCAATCAGCTCCGACTGTTCACAGGGTTCCCGGAGTGGGGTTTGGTCGTCGAAGAGGTCGACGTCCAAACTCATCGTCTCGACGACCTCGACATCGACGAGTTCGACCTGCTCAAGATCGACATCCAGGGGGCGGAATTGATGGTGTTCCAGCATGGCCGGGAACGGCTGCGCAACGCGGTGGCGGTGCAGACCGAAATGTCGTTCGTCCCGCTGTACCGGGATCAGCCGACGTTCGGTGATGTGGATCGTGAGCTGCGGTCGCAAGGCTTCTCACCGCACTCGATGCCCGCACTGAAGCGGTGGCCGATCGCACCGGCGGTGTTTGGCGGCGACTTCCGCATACCGGGCAATCAACTACTCGAGGCCGACATCGTTTATGTTCGCGATCTCGCCCACGCGGAATCCATGTCCAGTGAGCAACTTTCGCAGTTGGCGATGATCGCCTTTCACATCTACGGATCCGTCGACCTTGCCGTCTTCTGCGTCATCGAACTGCAACGGCGGGGGCATGCAGCACAAGACGCCGTGGAACAGCTACGGCAACTGGTCGACTAGCCGCGACGCGAAAAGCGGGCCGCTTAATCCACTGAGCTGATCGTCGCGTTGCAAATCGGTAGCGCGATGGGCAATTCGTGCGACACGGAATCGCCAGGCGCCGTGACTACCAACGTGCCTTCACGTGGGCAAGGATTTCCCGACCCATTGATGTCCAGCGCAGACGACTCGACGTCCGCGTTCGCGATGTCGCCCGGGTTGAGGTGAAGCACATGCGCCGCATTGGCCGGCCGGTTCGCGACGTGCACCAGCACGCCACCGGCCGCGGTGACCAGGTTTGCGTCCGGATATCCGGAGAGCATGCATTGGTTTGACGACGTGTTTTTGAAGGACACGACGACGCGCCGCAACGTATTTGCCGACTGGAGCGGTCCGTTGGTGACCGTCAGGTCAGCGTCGGAGCAATGACCCGGCGCACTCGCTGGCGCACCGCCGCCACCGCCGCCGTCGTTGGGCGGGCCCCCGGCGTGTGCGGTCGCGGCCACGCCGAATGTTGCGGCCGAAATGGCGATCCCAGCTGCTGCCAATGTCGCTAACGGCTTCATGATTTCTCCATTTGCTACTGAGGTTCGGATGCCGTGGCTCTATTCAATTCGGGACGTGCGGCACATTTTAGGCGCCAACTTTGAGTAGCCAATGAATAATCTCTGGAATCGGGCAAAATTAGATACTTCCTCTAGCGTGGCTTCATGCTGTTTATTTCCGGGATGACTGTGTCGCAGTGGCGTCGCGAAGTACTGCGAACCAACTTCTGGCTGGTGCCGAGCTTGGAGGTGCTCGCCTCGATTGCGCTGTTCGCAGCCACCTTGGAGGTAGATCGTGCCGTCTACCACGGCACGCTCACACTTCCGGCATGGGTGGAGGCCGGCAGCGCAGACACAGCACGCGAGATTCTCCTAGCGGTGGCCGCAGCGATCATGACGGTCATCGGAATCAATTTCTCGGTCACAATCGTTACATTGACGCTGGCATCAACCCAGTTCGGACCTCGGATGCTGCGAAACTTCATCCGTGATCGCGGTACTCAACTCACGCTGGGCACGTTTGTGGCGACAGCCGTGTACTGCGTACTGGTCCTTCTGGCAGTCGGCCCCGGCGAGCACGGCGAATTCGTGCCGCACTTTTCCGTCTCCTGCGTATTCCTGCTGGTGCTGGTCGATCTGGCCGTGCTCATCTACTTCCTGCACCACATCGCGATCCAGATCCAGCTTCCCTTCGTAATCGCCAGTATTGCCGGAGATTTGAAGCGCTACCTGGGGGTGCGAAAGCCCGACATCCGGATGGCCACCGCAAACGAGCCGGACAGTGCAGAAATCGCCGCGCTGGTCGACACCATCGAGTCGTCAGGCGCGATGATCCGTACCCCGAAAGGCGGCTACCTGCAGGCCATCCGCTACGACATGCTGATTCGCGCCGCGTCGGGCGCCGATGCAGTGGTGCACTTGCCCTATCGCCCGGGGCACTTCTTGGTCGAGGACAGTGAACTCGCCGCAGTGTGGCCGCCCGAGGCTGCGAACCGCATGACCCGGAGCGTGAAACGAACACACGTCACCGGGCCGGTCCGCACACTGGCCCAGGACCCCGCCTTCGGGATCGACCAACTAGTCGAGATCGCCATCCGTGCACTCTCGCCGGCGGTCAACGACACATACACGGCGTTGACCTGCGTGGACTGGCTCAGCAACACGCTGTGCAAGCTCGCGAAAGTGTGGACGCCGGCACAGGCCTATCGCGACCGCGACGGCGCAATCCGGGTAATCTGCGAGCAGGTCACGTACGAAAACTTGGTCCAGCGGTCATTCGACAAGATCCGCCAGGCCAGTCGTGGGATGCCCGCCCTGCTGATGCGCCAACTCGAAGCAATCAAAGCGATCATGGAGCAGACCACCGACCTCGAACAGGCTCGTGCACTGATGGACGAGGCCACCATGATCCAGCGCGAAAACCTCGAGTCGGTGCATGAGGAATTCGACCGCGTCGCCGTCGAAGGCCGCTTCAAAGCCGTAGCCAGCGTCTATGCCCGGCTGAGCGACTCTGCCGCCGATCAGGTGCAACCGGAATACGACTTCACCTGACCGAGGGTTCAGCATCGAGGCGTCGTGATCCCTTGCACGCCAAGTCAGTTCACTGCGCCGCGGGTCACTTGCGGCCCCGGTGCGGCGCGATGCCGCGACAGCAGCCGCGCCGCTTGGCCCGGCGCACCGAGTTGAAGCATTGCAGCCAGCGCCGTTTCCAGAATCACCTCTTGCTGCACGCGACTGCCGCCGATCGAGGCAAGCCCGCCAAGCGATTCGAGGAGGTAGTCGAGCGCGGCGCGCGGCTCCCCCGCCGTCAACGCGATCAGGCCTTCGCCGATTAGACGCAAGGTCGTCAGCTGCGCATCGGTGGCACCCGGAACATTGATCGCGCGGATCGCGGCCGGATCGTTCGCCGCGGCCAGGACCAACAGCGCATGGAAGGCGATGAACGGTGTCTGCGGCGAAAAAGCAAGCGAGCCAACCTCGTTGATCACGCGCATCGGGTCGGGTGGCGTGACCCAGTCCGGGTGCAGACGTGCCCGCCACGCCAATGAACCCGCATCGACAAGGCAACGCACACCCTTCGAATGCGGCGGTGCGAGAAACGCGTTGTAGCGGCGCGCGGCAGCGGCCGCGTCGCCCATCGCCAGTTCGTGCAGCGCGGCATGCCATTGGAAGTGGGGTAGATAGCGCTGCGTGCTGCCGTCGCCGGGGATCCAGTCCGTCAGCCATTTCAGCCCGGCCCCGTGCGCATCGGTCTCGTAGTGCACGTGCGTCAGCGCATGTGCGGCGTTGCCGTTGCCTGGATCGAGTTCCAGTGCGGCGTCGGCCAAGTCGGCTGCGTCGTACCAGAGGCCCTGCTCGGTTCGCCCGTAGGCGCGTAGACCGAGATACCACGGCGCCTCGCCGTGCACACCGGTGAACCGCTCGACGTACTGCCAAGCATCCGGCAACGCGTCACCGGCACCGGCGAACGCGATCGACGGCGCCAGCACCAGCAACGCGACCGCGTCGTCCGGGACGCGATCGAGATGGTCGATGAGTGCGTCGGTACCCGCTTCGTTGCCCTTCTCACACCAGGTCGCGATGGCCTCGACGTGGCTGCGGTCTTCGTCGCTGCCATGCGCCAAAGCCGCACGCGCACGGGCGAGATGGCCGCTGACGGCGTCGGGCCCACCGGCCCGGTCCGGCCGTTCGGTGGCGATCATCGCCAACGCGACGTGCGCGCGTGCATGCTGCGGGTCTTCGGCGACCGCGGCCGCAAAGGCGGTCGAGGCGCGGTCTTGAACTGCGAGCAGGCGACGCACGCCTTCGGCATACGACGCAGAAGCACCGGTCAATGTCGGTGCAGCCGTGACCAGACGGGGCGCGCGCACCGGTTGATGGCGGGTGCCATCGGCAAGCAGCTTCGCGACAGCCGCTGCCTGCGTGCGGATTTCGGGAATCGCAGTGGTTTCCCACTCCTCGCCCTGACGAATGGAGCCGACGCAGATGATGTTGGGGACCGTGTCCCCCGACCCGTTGATGAGATAGCCGTCTTCAGTGAGCCGCACGCCGACGCCGCTCGGGTGCAGCGAGGCGACGTCTGCGGCCAACAGGTTGGCCCAGAGCGCAGAGCGTTGCAGCGACCGCCGGTCCCAGGCCGCGCCGGCCGCGACGACAACCGCGTCACCACGCCGACGCACGGATCGGTCACTGGTGGTCACCACCAGCTCGACGCCCTTGCGGCGCAGCGACACATCGGCGACCTCACCCGCCTCGATGACCAGTTGGCCATCATCGATCGCGGCGTGGATCGCGTCGGCGATCGTGGGCGGCATCCGATGCCGAAGCACCTCCCACTGCCGCAGATCCTCGCGTAGGAACCGGCGCTGGTCCTCCCAGCCCAACGACTGCCAGAGCCGGGCGGTGCGCGGCCGAACCGCATCGATCACTTGCCGCCAGTCGGCACCGCCTTCGCGAGCGTGCTCGAGGTCCGCGGCAAGCGCGGCGCGCAGTTGCTCGAGCGAAACCTCGGCGGGCAGCGCGTCGAGGTGGGGCAATTCCGTCGGTGCACCGGTGGCACGGAATCGGCGCGGGAGTGCGCCGTGACGCGACAGCAGCGTGACCGCGGTACCGCGCGCGGTGAGATGCAGCGCGACATCAACCCCGGTGAGCCCCGAGCCGATCACCAAAACGTTGGCCGGTCGTCGCGCACCGAGCGCCGCCAGCGCGCCAGGCGCCCACGGGTCCAGCACCACCCTGCCGTCGGTGCCTTCGGCCAGCACCGGGGCGAAGGCACGTTCCAACGAGTCGGGCATGCCGCTCTGCGGCCGCCCGGACGCGAGCACCACGGCGTCGGCCGACAAATGGCGTCCGTCGTTAAGCGACAACCGCACTGGGGTGCCCGGTGTCAATTCCACGCCCTCGGCGGTCTCCATTCGCACATCGGCTGTCGCAAGCTGGTCTTGCAGGTATCGGCCGTAGGCAAGCCGTGGTGCAAAGCTTTCGGCCGGCGTGACGGCTCGCTCGTCCAGCCAGCGGGTGAAGTGATCGGGATCGTCTGGCCAGGCCGACATCCGCGGCGCGGGCACGTTCAGCAGAAACGTCGGGTCGTCGGTTCCGTACGCCGCTCCGGTGCCGGGTCGCCCGGAGGCGTCGATCAACGTGATCTGCGCGTCCGGCACGGCGCGGCGGAGATGCACCGCGGCGAGCACACCCGCGGCCCCACCGCCGACAATCGCGACACGCATCATGGCGGAAGGCTATATCTCACCGGCTGATTGAGCTGCTTAACGCACGATGAGAGCCAGCTGGCGCGCCGCTTAATCACCCCTCAACGACTAAGTGGTACGTCACGTACCGCTTTAGATTAGCGGGACACCCCGTACCGTGTAAAGCATGAGTTCGAGCGAGTGCGGCCATGTCCGAGTTTGTTGACGGGCGAACGACCCGCTGGTCAGGTCAGCGGGACAGGCGTCGCGCCGAATTCGTGGACGCGGCGTTGCGTGCTATCGCGCACTACGGCCCCCAGACGTCGACCGAGCAGGTCGCCCGCTACGTAGGGGTGACCCGCACCAAGCTGTATCGGTACTTCGGCGGCGCCGCTGACCTGCATCACAGCATCGCGCGGCGGGCAAGCGACATGCTGATCGCCGCGCAGAGGCCGGTGTGGAATCCGACCGGGCGCCCAATCGAGATGATCGCTCACGCGGTGTCGAAGCATCTACGGTGGCGCATGGACCACCCCAATTTGTACGAGTACTTGACCCTGCACCCGCTCAGCGATGACGTCAACGGCGTCGCTGCCATTCGCGAAGTCAACAGCGCTGTCGCCGGAAGCGTAGCGGGCCAGCTCGAGGGGTATTTCTGGGCAGTCGGGTCGGGTGACATCCCAGTCGAGCCGCTGAGCTTCGGCATCGTCGGCTTCGTCGAATCAGCCACCACCCACTGGCTCAACAGCCCCGCACCCCAGCCCCTCGCGGAATTCACGGCGCAACTCGGCGAATGGATCTGGGCGCTGCTGAGCAGCGCACTGCAATCGCGCGGGATCCACCTTGACCCGCAAGAACCGATACCCGCTCCAGCTCAGGAAATCTGATAGCCCGCTACAACCCGCCCAGATCGTCGGGGACGTCAACGGCGTTCTCCTGCAAGGCTTCCAGTGGCACGACCTCGAGGGTCCGCTCATGGGTGGACGCCAACACCACCGGGGCGGCGAACCCATCGCGGTAGGCCAACAGCCAGTTGCCGGCGGTGACGCACCACCGGTCCCCGGGCACCAGGCCGGGAAACCGGAACTGCGGCATCGGTGTTGAGAGGTCATTGCCGATCATGCGCTGATGCTCGAGGAATTCGGCAGTCACCACCGCGCAAATCGTGTGCAGGCCAAGGTCTTCGGGACCGCTTGAGCAGCAGCCGTCGCGATAGAAGCCGGTAATCGGCTCGCTGCCGCACGGTTCCAGCGGACCACCCACCACGTTGCGCTCAGGCATCGATCGCTCCTACCAGGTCTGCGGCCCGCTGTACTTGTTCAAGATCGGAACTGGTTGGGATGAGCTGGATTTCGTCGGCTCCGACCGCTTCGAACTTACGAAGCACGGCGGCCAGATCGTCCTCGCCACCGGCGAAGCCGGTCGTGGGCGCCATCGCGTCGATGTATTCGGCCGGTATCCAGTTCATGTACCGGCGCAAATGCCGGTGCACCTGCCGGCGGGCCTCGTCGACTGAGCCGAGCGCGAACCAGAACGAGGTGGCCAGGTGCGGCTTGGTCTTGCCGGTCTCGGCCCACGCGTCGCGTGCGACGTCGAATAGCTCGTTCTGCTTGGCGACGTCGAGGTCCAACGTGGTGCCGGCCAGGCCGTCGGCCCACGCCGCGGCACTGCGCAGCGTCTTGGGCCCGATGGTCCCGACCAGCAGCGGCGGCCCGCCCGGCTGGACCGGCGCCGGACCGACCGGCAGGACCGACTCGGTGATTTTCTCGCCGCCCCACACGCGTTTCATCACGGCGACCGACTTGGCCATCCCGCGCATCGTCTGCGTCGCCGGATCAGCGCCAACGGCCCGGTAGTCCTCGACCCGGCCGCCGACACCAAGCCCTACGGTCAACCGCCCGCCGGACAGCATGTCGCCGGTCGCCAACGCCTTCGCCAGCATCACCGGGTCGTGCAGTTGGGGCACCATCACTGTCGTCACCAGCCGTACCCGGTCGGTCCACGCGGCCAGCGCGCCCAGCAACGTCAACGTCTCGGGGTTGTCGAAGGCCATCCGCTCGCCCCAACACAACGACGAGAACGGTCCGTCGTCGATCGCCTGCGCCCAGTCCCGCAGCACCTCGGCGTCCAATTCCGGCTCCATCACCGGCATGGTCATCGCTACCCGCACAATCGAGATTCTGGCATGCGGACCGTTCTATGCCCGCACCTCGCCGACGTGGCAGCATCACCGGGATGGTCATCACCGCCAACTCGATCGCGCATGTGCGGCTCACCGTCACCGACATCGAGCGGTCTCGACGGTTCTACGAGAGCGTCTTCGGCTGGCCCGTCCTGCTCGAGGTTCCCGACAACGCAGACGAGGCGACGCGCAAGCAGCTCGGCTTCCTGTTCGGTGGTGTCATCTATGACTTGGGCGGCGCGCTGATCGCGCTGCGGCCGGTGGCCACTGACCGTTTTCACGAGGACCGCGCCGGCCTGGACCACATCGCGTTCCGGACGGCCGACAGGGCCGAATTAGACTCCGCAGCACAGTTTCTCGACGAACTCGGCATCGACCACGAGCCGATCAAAGACATCGGGCCGTCCTACATTTTGGAGTTTCGCGATCCGGACAACATCGCCCTGGAGTTGACCGCGCCGAAATAGCACCGGCGTTGTGGCGACGTTGTGGCGCCGGCCCGGCCAGAGTGGTTCACTGGTAAGCACGATGCCTATCGAGTTCAACCACACCATCGTTGCCGCCCACGATCAGCGGAAGTCCGCCGAGTTCATCAGCGAACTGTTCGGGCTGCCGAGTCCTAAACCGTTCGGCCACTTTCTCGCCGTAGCCCTGGAACACGGCGCAACCCTCGACTACGCCGAGGTGGCCACCGCCGAAGAGATTCGCCCACAGCATTACGCGTTTTTGGTTTCCGAGGACGACTTCGACGCGATCTACGGCAAGATCACGTCACGCGGGCTGCAGCATTGGGCCGATCCGGCCAGACGACGGCCCGGCGAGTTCAACACCAACGACGGCGGTCGCGGCGTCTACTTCCAGGATCCGGCCGGCCACTATTTGGAGATCCTCACCCGGCCCTACGGGTCGGGCAGCTAGCCGGCGCCGCGCTGAGCGTGCCGGTGACTCTCCTGGTCGCGGTAGTCGTCGGCCATGCGAGCGACGTGGTCGGGCAGGGCTCCGGCCGCGACGTCAGCCAGGCTGGTCTGCTCCAGCACCGAGCGCATGCTGGCCCGCAGCGCCCGCCAGACGTCGGTGAGCGCCGCGGTCGGGCCGGAATAGGGCAGATCGCCCAGCCCGATGTCGCGGACGCTGGCCAGCGGGCCGTCGATGCAGCGCAATACGTCGGCGATGCTGATTTCTGTTCCGGGACGGGCTAATTCGTAGCCGCCGTCGCGACCGCGGTGGCTGCGCACCAGCCGATCGTTGCGCAGCGTGGACAAGATGTCGACGAGAAACTGCGGCGGGATTCCCTGAGCATTCGCCAGATCGTCGGTGGTGACGCGGACGCCGTCACCGAGGGTGGCCAGCTCGACCATCGCCCGCACCGCGTACTCCGCCTTCGCCGACATCCGCATGGAATGGGATTGTCCCACCGTTCGCTGCTCAGCCCGTGACCGCGAGCACCGCGTCGGCGTATTCAGGGCGGCACACCACCAGGTCCGGCAACAGCGGGTCGGCCCGGTTGTACTCCAGCGGCGACCCGTTGATGCGCGAGGTGTGCAATCCGGCGGCGCGGGCCACAGCGACCGGAGCCGCCGAATCCCACTCGTACTGTCCGCCGGCGTGGACGTAGATGTCGGCCAACCCCTGGATGACGGCGGCGACCTTGGCTCCGGCCGAGCCCATCTCGACCAGGGTGCCGTTCAGCTGATCGCGGACTTGAAGAGCGATCGCCGGCGGGCGGGTGCGCGACACCACGATCCGGGGTTGTCCGGAATGCGCCGGTGGGGGTGCCGGATCGGGGGTGGCCAACGTAATGCCCTGTGCCGGAAGGGCAACCGCGCCCGCGACGAGGACACCGGATTGCCACAGCGCGACGTGCACGGCCCAGTCCTCGCGGCCGAGTTCGGAGAACTCCCGGGTGCCGTCCAGCGGATCGACGATCCACACCCGTTGCGCGCTCAGCCGCACCGGGTCGTCGACTCCCTCTTCGGAGAGCACCGCATCATCCGGACGTTCACGTGCCAGCGCTTCCATCAGGTAGTCGTGGGACCGCTTGTCCCCCGCGGCTTTCCGCTCGGCCGCGGTGGCATCGGCAAGCTCCGCACGCACCGCGAGCAACAGCTGGCCGGCTTCGGTGGCCAGCCGGGCCGCCACCTCGTGGTCGTTGTCGCCGCTCAACTGCGAGCCTCGATCAGATCGACGACCTGCTGTGCCAACTCGTCGCAGCTGCGATCCGGCGTGAGCCGCAAATCGGGGTTCTTCGGCCGCTGGTACGGGCTGTCGATTCCGGTGAAGTGGGTGATCTCACCCGCCCGCGCCTTGGCGTAGAGGCCCTTGGGGTCTCGCCGCTCGCAGTCCTCCAGCGGGGTGTCGCAGAAGACCTCGACGAAATCCAGGCCGGCGTCGGCGTGCACGCTACGAGCCAGGTCGCGATGCTCTTCCAGGGGGCTGATCGCCGGCACCAGCACGGTGTGGCCCGTGTCGGCGATCAGCGCCGCGACGTGCGCCAGCCGGCGCATGTTCTCGGCGCGGTCGGCCATGGAAAAGCCCAGATCCGCGTTCAGGCCGTGGCGCAGATTGTCGCCGTCGAGAACATAAGCGGGAATGCCCTTTTCGAGCAGCTTCTGCTCGACGAGCATCGCCACCGACGACTTGCCCGAACCCGAAAGGCCGGTGAACCACAGGGTGCGGCCCCGCGCCGTCCGATCCTCGGCCGTCACCAGCGACTTGTGCACCACCGTGTTGGGGCTGGACGAGAGACTCGAGACCTCCCGCAGCACCATGCCCGCGGCGACGGTCCCATTGGTGTTCGGGTCGATCAGGATGAACGACCCGGTGCTGGCGTTGCGGGTGTACTCGTCCAGCAGCAGCGGCACCTGGGAGCGCAGCGACACACGGCCAAGCTCGTTGAGCTGCAACGCGGTTGCGTCCTTGTCACGACGCAGCGTATTGACATCAAGCCGGTAGTCCAGCGCGGTGACCCTGACCCGCGTGGTCTGGGTGGTGTGCTTGATCAGATAGTCGCGGCCGGATTCCAGCGCCGCGGCGTCGGCCATCCAGCACACCGTCGCATCGAATTCCTGGGTGACCCGCGGCGCATTGGCGGGCCGGGCGATCATGTCGCCGCGGGAGATGTCGATGTCGTCGGCGAGGCTGACCGAGACGGCCATCGGCGGAAATGCCTCTGCCACTGGCCCGTTGGGCCCTTCGATCGCGGTGATGCGGGTGGGCTTACCGGTCGGCAGCACGACGACATCATCGCCCGGACGCATCACACCGCTGGCGACCGTGCCCGCGTAGCTGCGGTGGTCTTGATGATCGCGAGTCTGCGGCCGGATGACGTACTGCACTGGGAACCGAACGTCGACCAGGTTACGGTCGGCGGCGACGTAGACCTCTTCGAGGTGCGACAGCAGCGTCGGGCCCTCGTACCACGGGGTGTGGTCGGACTTGGTGACCACGTTGTCGCCGTGCAGCGCCGACATCGGGATGGTGAGCACATCTTGGACGTCGAGGCGAGTGGCAAAGGCGTAGAACTCGTCACGGATCGACTCGAAAGTTTCTTTGTCCCAATCGATCAGGTCCATCTTGTTGACGGCGAGCACGATGTGCTCGATGCCCAGCAGCGACGCCAGGAACGTGTGCCGGCGGGACTGCTCCAGCAGGCCGTGCCGGGCGTCGACGAGCACGATGGCCAGCTGCGCGGTGGACGCCCCGGTCACCATGTTGCGGGTGTACTGGATGTGGCCCGGGGTGTCGGCGATGATGAATTTCCGCTTGGGAGTGGCGAAGTAGCGGTAGGCGACGTCGATCGTGATGCCCTGTTCCCGCTCGGCGCGCAGCCCGTCGGTGACCAGTGACAGGTCGGTGTATTCGTGGCCGCGGTCCTTGGAGGTGCGCTCCACTGAGGCCCACTGGTCGTCCATGACGGCCTTGGAGTCGTACAGCAGGCGACCGATCAGCGTCGACTTGCCGTCGTCGACGGAGCCGGCGGTCGCGATGCGCAGCAACGTAGCCATCAGAAGTACCCCTGCCTCTTGCGGTCTTCCATCCCGGCCTCGGAGATCCGGTCGTCAGCTCTGGTGGCACCCCGCTCGGTAAGCCGTGACACCGCCGTTTCGGCGACGACCTCCGCGACGGTGGCGGCCTCGGATTCCACACAGCCGGTACAGGTTACGTCGCCGACGGTGCGGAATCGGACTGTCTTCTCGAGCACCTTCTCGTCGGCGCGCGGCTGCAGGTGGCGGTCGACCGCCAGCAGCATTCCGTCGCGCTCGAACACCTGCCGCCGGTGCGCGTAGTAGATCGACGGCAGCTTGATCTTCTCGGCGCCGATGTAGGACCAGATGTCGAATTCGGTCCAGTTGGACAGCGGGAACACCCGGATGTGCTCGCCCTTGTGGTGCCGGCCGTTGTAGATGTTCCACAGCTCGGGCCGCTGGGCTTTGGGGTCCCACTGGCCGAACTCGTCACGGAAACTAAACACCCGCTCCTTGGCGCGCGCCTTCTCCTCGTCACGGCGGGCGCCGCCGAATGCCGCATCGAACTTGTTCTCCCGGATCGCGCGCAACAGCGTCACGGTCTGCAACGGGTTGCGAGACGGAATGGTTTCGACCACCCGGCCCGCGTCGATGTCGTCCTGCACCTTGGCGATCACCAACCGCACGCCGGTCTCGGCCACCAACTCGTCGCGGGTGGCGATCACCTCGTCGAAGTTATGACCGGTGTCGACGTGCATCACCGGGAACGGCAGGCGCCCGGGGCGGAACGCCTTCAGCGCCAGGTGCAACATCACGATCGAGTCCTTGCCGCCGGAGAACAGCAGCACCGGACGCTCGAACTCGGCGGCAACCTCGCGGATGATGTGAATCGCCTCGGCCTCCAGCGAGCGCAGATGGCTTAATTCGTACTGCCCCGCCGCCGGGGCGGCCGTCGCCTCTTGGCTGGTCATCACCCTCCTCGATTCTCGGTAAAGTTGGTAGTTTTGGTCAGGATTATGAGCATTACCGAGTATGAAACCAGCCTGGACGGAACCTGTCAACGGATTGGCGGGCTGACGTGCCGGCGTGGATTGCCTCCAGGGTGACCGATTTGCCCGCCTCCGAGCGAAGATCCGGTCCTCGGTGCCCGAATCCCTGGCAGTGATATCGCCCGTGGTGACAACACGGGTGAGGTAGTAACCCCTAGCTCAGCGACGGATGAGGCGCGTGAGGCGAGCCCGAGGGCTAACCGGTGACTTCGGTGAGCTTGCCGCTGGCGACGTCGAAGATGAACCCGCGCGCCGACGTGTGCTTGGTGACGAACGGGCTGTTCTTGATCCGGTGCAGCGACTGCCGGACATCCTCGGCGAGGTCGGGGAACGCCTCGGCAGACCACGGCGGTTTGACCCCGGTCTCGTCTTGGATCGCGCGCTTGAAGTCGTCGTCGGTGAACGTCAACATTCCGCAGTCGGTGTGGTGGATCAGGATGATCTCGGTGGTTCCCAGCAATCGCTGGCTGATCGCCAGCGACCGGATCGCGTCGTCGGTGACGACGCCGCCGGCGTTGCGGATGACGTGGGCCTCGCCCTCTTTGATACCGAGCAGGCTGTGCACGTCGAGTCGGGCATCCATGCACGCGAGTACCGCGACGTGCTTGCTCGGCGGCAGTGGCAGCGGACCTTCGAACGACTTCGCGTAGTCGGCGTTGTTGGCTAAGTAGTCGTCGGTGACCGTCATGGCCTTCTCCTCGCTCGTGGTCGGCCAACAATTTTACGTTTAGACCGCTGTCGTTTCATCGGTCCGAATCAACCGGATCGCAACGTTGCTCGCGCCGAGCGGCGACGCGTCTCTTAGTCTGTCGGAATGCGACAGGGGCGGGGCCGGTAGTCATGACCCGCTTCCTGGCCCGTCGCGTAGTGAATTACGTCGTGCTGTTGGCGTTGGCGTCCTTTTTGACGTTCTGTCTGACCTCGGTGGCGTTCTCGCCGCTGGACAGCCTGTTGCAGCGCAGTCCACGTCCGCCGCAGGCCGTCATCGACGCGAAGGCGCACGCGCTCGGTTTGGACAAGCCCATCCCGATCCGCTACGCGAACTGGGCGTCGCACGCGGTCCGCGGCGATTTCGGGACGACCATCACCGGGCAGCCATTCGCACAGTCCTTGAACTGCCCGCCCACAGCCTGCTGTGCGGTGGCGCCTCGATCGGCAACGCCCGGTCCGACAAGACAAAGCAGGGCGATCCACACTTTATGTGTCGATGGCATGCGGCGCTCCGCGGCAGCAACAGCATTGACACGATAATTTACCCATAGGCGGCCGCGGTCGCGCAAGGCGTTGCGCGAGCAACGCGATCTATTCCCGGGCGGCTCCTCAATTCATGCTGAAAAAGACGTCATCCGTCATGACGCATTCGCTACCGGCTGCGCCAGAATAATCCGCGCGCTTGTCCGGTCCTCTCCTGTGCGTGGCCAAACGGCCGCATCGTTCAAACACAGGAGACTGACCATGAAGACTTATCTCGCCGCCCTGGCGGTACTGTCTGTTCTGGCGACGCCGTCGTTTGCCCAGTCGTTCGATCCGGAGACCGGCAGCGGTAACGTGCTACGGTTTCGGACCGAATCGGCAACTCCGCAGAACGGCAGATTCTCCGTCCGTCAGGATGGACTGCACGCCCAGGCCATGGTTCCGCGTGCCGCCCCCGAGACATTCAATCCAAACAGTCCCGCGAGCACGGGCGGCGGGAGCGTCGGCTACAACGAAATGCTGCGTTTCTACTGAGGTCAAAAACAGGGGCGGGCTTTTGGCTCGCCCCTTTTCCTTGGTGCGCCCAGCATGGGCGCACTCTTATGGGTGAAAGTCCCATCGTGAGTTGATCACAACGAACGAAGTGAAGCGCAACTGCATGAGGGCGACCGAGTGTGGGAAGGAAGCGTGGAGCGAAGCTGCGGGCTGATGAACAAGAACCGGATAGAAGGCGGTGCTGACCAGGGCGAGCGGGCCAGGAACCGCGAAACTCTCGTGATCAAGGGGAAGCGGCGTAGATCCGGCGGTCGTGCAGTGAAGGAGTGCGTTCTTACCTGGGGAGATCTCGCCTTGTGCCTGAAAGGGCGACGGTGTCGAGCTGGAGCGAGAAGTCAGCAGAGGCCGTAGTAGTCGGTGGGAGGCTGCAAAGCCGACCCTCAGGTGAAGGGCCGAACGAGAGGGAGTGTTCAACTCCATGCCGATGTGGCGAGCATTGCGTCAGATGCCTGCGCAAGCAGGGCGGCTCGAGGAAGGGCGCGGTGAAGCCGAGTCCTATTCGGGCAGTGACGAAGCTCGTCGCCCGCGGCATAGATAGGAGAGCACAGGGTCATCATGACGCCTCAACCTCTTGAGCCGCCCGGTGCGGACCCGCATGCCGGGTGGTGTGGGAGGGGAGGAGTCGCAAGACTCCCCCCTATCCCGATTGACGGCGGTGCCGCGCGCACCGGCCGGTCTGCCTTATCGGCGCACCGCCCGCCTGCGGCATAGGGTCCGCAGGCGCGATCCGGCAACCGGAATAGTGGACGGCGCGTGGGGGTTCTCCCAAGCTGGCAAGGGCGATGAAGCCCGCCAGATCTGGGGAGGAAGTGCAATGAAAAGTCTTTTGACGGGCACGCCGCTGGCGGCTTGCCTGACGCTGTTGTGCGCTGCGCCTGTGCCTGCGTACGCGCAGCAATCGGCCATGACGTTCTTCGTGACCAGTGTCGGGCCCGGCAAGGGCGCCGATCTCGGCGGCCTCGCCGGTGCCGACCAGCATTGCCAGACGCTCGCCGCCGCGGTGGGGGCCGGAAGCGGCAAGACGTGGCGCGCTTATCTGTCTACGCAAGGCGCCGGCGCGGTGAACGCGCGCGACCGCATCGGCAAGGGTCCGTGGATGAACGCCAAGGGCGTTGTCGTCGCCAAGGACGTCGCCGAACTGCATGGCACCAACAACCTCACCAAGCAGACCGCGCTCACGGAGAAAGGCGAGGTGAACAATGGCCGCGGCGATACGCCGAACCGGCACGACATCCTGACTGGCTCGCAGCCGGACGGCACCGCTTATAC
>Ga0209113_1000079_pt1 | contig 20066 bp, 21 predicted proteins | sample TexAe_RefH0_O1_FD_187951 | JGI IMG/M metagenome (GOLD analysis project Ga0209113, IMG submission 187951) | Forest soil microbial communities from Davy Crockett National Forest, Groveton, Texas, USA - Texas A ecozone_RefH0_O1 (SPAdes) (version 2) | ecosystem: Environmental > Terrestrial > Soil >... | reverse complement strand
CGCGATATTCAACTGCTCGACGCGCTGGCCATCGCCCATCTCACCGACCGCCTGGCCGTAGGAGAAACGGACGACCCGCTGGGTTCGCTGACCGGCGCCCACCTGACCCTGCTCAATGTCCGCACCGAACTCCATCGGGTTTCGGGTCGCGGGCACGACCAGGTGCTGGCGCAGTTTGCCGACGAGATCAGCGCAGCGCTGCACATCGGCGACCGCTTCGACCTGTCGCGGGTGCTGTCCGACGTCGGACGCACGATCAGCTATCGCGTCGATGCCGGGCTGCGGACCGCGTCCAACGCGCTGCCGCGGCGCGGGATGTCGGCGATCCGGCGGCGTCCGCGCCGACCGCTGGACGAGGGCGTCATCGAGTACGCCGGTGAGATCGTCCTCGCTCGCGATGCCCGACCGCAGAGCGACCCGGCGCTGTTGCTGCGAGTCGCGGCGGCGTCGGCGGTCACCGGCCTGCCGATTGCGGTGTCGACACTGAGCCGGTTGGCCGATACCGCGCCAGAACTTCCCACACCCTGGCCGCGCGACGCGCTGGACAACCTCCTGGTCATGCTGACCGCAGGGCCGGACACCATTGCGGTCATCGAGACGCTGGACCGCACCGGGTTATGGGGCCGGCTGTTCCCGGAGTGGGGCGCGGTACGCGATCTTCCGCCGCGCGACGTCGTGCATATCTGGACCGTCGACCGTCACCTGGCCGAAACAGTCTCGCGGGCAAGGATTTTCACCACCCGGGTGGCCCGTTCCGATCTGCTGATCCTCGCAGCGCTGCTGCACGACATCGGTAAGGGACGCGACGCTGATCACTGCGTGCTGGGGGCTCAGCTGGCCACCCAGATCGGTACCCGGCTGGGTATGTGGCCGTCAGATGTCGAGATGCTGTCCAAGCTGGTGTACCACCACTTGTTATTGGCCAAGGTCGCGATCCGGCAGGACCTCAACGATCCGCAGACCATCGCCTCGGTCTGCGACGCGTTGGAAGGCGACCCGGTGCTGCTGGACGTGTTGCACGCTCTGACCGAGGCCGACTCGTTGGCCACCGGGCCGGGGGTGTGGAGCGACTGGAAGGCCTCGCTGGTCGGCGACCTGGTGCGGCGCAGTCGCATGGCGATGAACGGCCAGGCATTGCCGGAAGCCGACCCGCTCGAGCCCGAGTACATTGCGCTGGCCGCCGACCGCAAGGTGCACGTCGAGCTGCGGCCCGGTAAAGATCAGCGCCTCCACCATGCGGTGGTGATCGCCCCCGACCAGCGCGGGCTGCTGTCCAAAGCTGCCGGGGTGTTGACCCTGAATTCGCTTCGCGTGCATTCGGCGTCGATCAACATCGAGGACGGCGTCGCGATCAGCGAGTTCGTGGTGTCGCCGCACTTCGGCAGCCCGCCGGCCGCGGGCTTGCTGCGTCAGCAGCTCATCCGGGCCCTGGGTGGCCAGACCGACGTGTTGGACACCCTGGAGCAGCGGTCAGCCGATACGAAGCCCAAGCCGGTCGGCGACGCCCCGACCGCGGTTCCAGTGCACAACTCATCTGCGCCGCCGCGGATCTTGTGGTTCGAAGGCACGCCGGGGCGGCTGATCGTCGAGATCCGGGCGAACGACCGCCCCGGTCTGCTCGCGCTGCTCACCGGTGCGCTGGAGCGATCCGGGGTGGATATCGACTGGGCGAAGGTCAGCACGCGGGGGTCGATGGTCGACGACGTGTTCTGTATCGCGTTGCCCGCGCACAGCGGCGCCGCCAAGGCCGTTGGCGAACCCGGTTCAGGCACCCGATCGGCGATCGAGCATCACCTTTTGTCGGTCTTGGAAACGCACCCGGACGCGGCCGCGGTCTAACCAAGCTCGCGCGTGTGCAGCCAGGCGTCAATGCGTTGGGCGACGCCGGCCCAACCGGGCTCCTGCATCATGTTGTGTCCCATGTCGGGAAAGAATTCCGCATCGGTGTCGTATGCCTTTGCCGTGGCGCGCACCTCGGCGTTGGTGACCATGCCGTCGTCCGCGGCACCGAGGACCAGCATGGGCGTGCTGACCCGGGTGGTTCTCACCCGGCGGAACAGCGGGTCGACCAGGGACGCTCGCACCGCCTCGGGTTGGACGCGCGCGGCACACGATTCCACGATGTCGTCGGGCGTGTGGGCGCTGAACAGGTGCTCGCGGACCAGCGGCGTGGTGCCGATGAAGCCGGTCAGGTTGCCGACCGGCAGCGACCGCATGGAAATCCATGGGTGGCGGCTCCAGATGCGCGTCGCCAGCCCCAGCACGCCCTGCGGCGGCACCGATGCCACCAGGACGGCCGCTGGGGCGTCGTGGCTCTCGAGATAGCGTTGCACGACGAAGCCGCCCAGGGAATGAGCAATCAGCACCGGCTGGACACCGAGGCCGCCGGCCGTGGCACGGACGTCGTCGATGTAATCGGCGATCGAGCAGGCGTGGAATGGCTTGGCGGTGGGGCTGCCGCCGTGGCCGCGCAGGCTCAGCGCGACCGCGCGGTAACCGGCATCGGCGAAGTACTCCACAAAGTTGGCCCAGCACGACGCGGAATGCCAACCGCCGTGGACGAACAGCAGTGGCACCGGATGCGCGTCGTCGCAGGATCCCTTGTCGATCACCTCTAGCATGCGTCCATCCTCAGCCATCCGGCTAGGCTGGGCGGCGTGTTTGAATCGCTGTCCGATCGGCTCACCGGTGCCCTGCAAGGACTTCGCGGCAAAGGCCGGCTGACCGACGCCGACATCGACGCCACCACCCGCGAAATCCGGCTGGCACTGCTCGAGGCCGACGTTTCGCTTCCGGTGGTCCGTGCGTTCGTCGGTCGAGTCAAAGACCGCGCCAAGGGCGCGGAGGTGTCCGGCGCCCTCAACCCGGCCCAGCAAGTCGTCAAGATCGTCAACGAGGAACTGGTCGGCATCCTCGGCGGGCAGACCCGGCAGCTGGCATTCGCGAAGACGCCGCCGACCGTGGTGATGCTGGCCGGTCTGCAGGGCTCCGGTAAGACCACGCTGGCGGGCAAGCTGGCGCTTTGGCTCCGCGGCCAGGGCCACACACCGCTGTTGGTGGCCTGCGACTTGCAGCGACCGGGCGCGGTCGACCAGTTGCGCATCACCGGCGAGCGCGCCGGCGTCGCGGTGTTCGCGCCGCACCCCGGCACCTCGGCGGATGCCGAGGCCGATCAACAGGCCGGGCCGGCCGATCCGGTCGCGGTTGCCGCGGCTGGGCTCGCGGAGGCGCGCGCCAAGCACTTCGACGTGGTGATCGTCGACACCGCCGGGCGGTTGGGTATCGACGAGGAGATGATGGCCCAGGCTTCGGCCATCCGCGCTGCCGTCGATCCTGACGAGGTGCTGTTCGTTCTGGACGCGATGGTCGGTCAGGACGCGGTGGCCACCGCCCAGGCGTTCGGCGAGGGCGTGGGCTTCACCGGCGTGGTGCTGACCAAGCTGGACGGGGACGCCCGCGGTGGCGCCGCGCTGTCGGTTCGTGAAATTGCCGGTGTGCCAATACTTTTCGCATCAGCTGGCGAGAAGTTAGAGGACTTCGACGTCTTCCATCCCGACCGGATGGCCAGCCGCATCCTCGGCATGGGCGATGTGCTGAGCCTGATCGAGCAGGCCGAGCAGGTCTTCGATGCGGAGCAGGCCGAGGCTGCGGCCGCCAAGATCGGATCCGGCGAGTTGACGCTGGAGGACTTCCTCGAGCAGATGCTGGCGATCCGCAAAATGGGCCCGATCGGCAATCTGCTGGGCATGCTTCCGGGCGCGGGTCAGATGAAAGATGCCCTGGCCGCCGTCGACGACAGCCAACTCGACCGGTTGCAGGCCATCATCCGCGGTATGACGCCGCAGGAGCGAGCCGACCCGAAGATCATCAACGCGTCACGCCGCTTGCGCATCGCCAACGGCTCGGGTGTGTCGGTGTCCGAGGTCAATCAACTGGTCGACCGTTTCTTCGAGGCGCGCAAGATGATGTCCTCGATGGTCAGCAGCATGGGCATACCCGGGTTGGGACGAAAGTCGGCGACCCGAAAGAACGCAAAAGGCAAGGGCAAGAAGGGCAAGAAGCGCGGGCCGACGCCGCCCAAGGTCCGCGGGCCGCTTGGCGCGGGCATGCCGGCCGGATTCCCCGACCTGTCCAACATGCCGCAGGGTCTGGACGAATTGCCGCCCGGGCTGGCCGATTTCGATTTGTCCAAGTTGAAATTCCCGGGTAAGTAGTGCCGCAACACGTTCGAGGGATCGGGCTACCCGACGAAGAACCCATCGAACTGTGGATCGTGGACGGCCGGATCAGCCGCGAACCGGTCGGCAATGCCGACACCATCTTCGACGGCGGCTGGATCATTCCGGGTCTGGTCGACGCGCACTGCCACGTCGGGCTGGGGCCCGGCGGCGCCGTCGAACTCGACGAGGCGATCGCCCAGGCCGAAACCGAGCGCGAGGCGGGCGCTCTGCTGCTGCGCGATTGCGGCTCGCCGATCGACACCCGCAGCCTCGACGATCGCGACGACCTGCCCCGCATCATTCGGGCCGGGCGGCATCTGGCCCGTCCCAAGCGCTACATCCCCGGCCTGCCGATCGATATCGAAGACGAATCGCAGCTCCCTGACGCGGTGGCCCTGCAGGCCCGGCGCGGCGACGGCTGGGTCAAGCTGGTCGGCGACTGGATCGACCGCGGCATAGGCGATTTGGCGCCGTTGTGGTCCGACGACGTGGTCAAAGCGGCGATCGATGTCGCCCACGCCCAGGGTGCGCGGGTGACCGCCCATGTCTTCGGCGAGGACGCACTGCCCGGACTGATCAGGGGTGGAATCGACTGCATCGAACACGGCACCGGGCTCACCGACGACATCATCGAGTTGATGGTCGAACATGGAACCGCCTTGGTGCCAACGCTGATCAACGTCGAGAACTTTCCCGGCATCGCCGACGCCGCCGGAAAGTATCCGACCTACGCCGCGCACATGCGCGACCTGTACGCCAACTGCTATCCCCGGTTGACCGCGGCCCGCGAGGCCGGCATACCGATCTACGCCGGCACCGATGCGGGCGGGATGATCGCCCACGGTCGGATCGGCGATGAAGTCGAGGCACTGACCCGCATCGGGATGACTCCCACCGACGCGCTCGGCGCCGCGTGCTGGGACGCCCGCGAGTGGCTCGACCGTCCGGGCTTGGACGACGGCGCTTCGGCAGACCTGTTGTGCTACTACGACGATCCGCGTTACGGCCCCGAGGTGCTGCACCGCGCGGACGTGGGCGTGCTCCGTGGGCAGCTGTTCTGAACGACCAGACCTGTTAGGGCTCGATGGAATTTGGGTCCAGTCGATCGGTCGGCACGCCATTGAGGTACGTAGCCACGCCGTTGCCCATGGAGAAGTCCGGCGGGTTGACGGTTATGAGGTTGAAGAACACATCCTCCCGCCGTACCTGAAGCTTCTCTTGTAAGTCGTCGACGACCGCCTTGTAGAACGCGGCTTTCTGCTCAGGACTCGCGACGTCGAGGAAGATCAGCTGAATGAAGATGCAGTTCTCAGACCGGTAGAGACCTAGGTAGTCGCGGTCGAAAAAGAAGTTCTCCGCCTTGTGTTCGGTGATGGTCTGGAATCGATCCTCGGGCACTCCCAGACATTCGATCATCTTGTCGTACACGACGTCTGCAATGGTGCGGCGGTATTCCGCCGACTTGCCCTCGATGAGGTCGATCCGAGCGAGCGGCATGACGGCAGTCCTTTCCAGCGCCGACGCGAGAACCGAAAATTGGACGGTCCTTCGGGTCAAAGCTTAGAGGTGAGGACCCTGTGCCCGGGTACCGGAAGTACCGGCTTCACGGTCTCTGTTAGAAACGGGGCTGTGCCGGTTCCTGAGTTCATCGTCGCGCTTCGTCAGCACATCGGGCATGCGCCCTTGTGGTTGGCCGGGATCACCGCGGTGGTCATCCGCGATCAGCAGGTGCTGCTGATCCAACGGTCCGACAACCACGCATGGACGCCCGTCACCGGAATTGTCGAACCGGGGGAGAACCCGGCCGACTGTGCGGTCCGAGAAGTGTTCGAAGAGAGCGGTATCCACACGGTCGCCCGACGATTGGCCTGGGTGCACGTGACGCGTCCTATCGTCCATGTCAACGGCGACCACGCTCGGTACCTCGACCATGTATTCCGGATGGACTGGGTGGGCGGCGAGCCCTTCCCCGCGGACGACGAAAGCCTGCAGGCTCGCTGGTTCGATCTCGCCGATACGCCGGACATGTCCGATGACATGCATCGGCGCATCGAGCTTGCGAGTGATGAGAATCTCAGTGCCCCAGCGATTTTCGACACAGTAAACGTGCTGGATTGATATGACAAGCGAAAACCGCAGTTAGGTTCTCGAGCGACCGCGGCGATCTAGACTTGGCTGATGGAATTGCGGCAGTTGCGATACTTCGTTGCTGTGGCCGATGAGCTGCACTTTGGTCGCGCCGCGCTGCGTCTGCACATCTCCGGTCCAGCTCTCTCGCAGCAAATCCAGGGATTGGAAAAGGCGCTGGGTGCTGAATTATTGATCCGAGACCGACGCAGCGTCCGGCTCACTGAGGCCGGCAGGTCGTTCTTGGACGACGCGCGCCGGATTCTCGCGCTTGCTGACGATGCCGAACAACGAGTGCGGCGCCGCGCTGCGGAAGCGAGCACGCTGCGGCTGGGCTACGTCAGCTGGTTGCCTGACAACATTCAAGCCTTGTTGGATCCCGCAGTGGCGCTGCGCCTTGACGAGTGGGTTTTACCCTCTCACACCCAAGCCGACCGGGTCGCCGACGGAAATCTGGATTTCGCGGTCGCTTGGATTACCGCAACAGACGTGAAGTCGCGCAATCTGACTGCACATCTGCTTCGTGCGGAACGACTTGAGGCGGTTTCCGCGGGAACAAACTCCGACATACCCGTGCGGGCGTCGGAAGTGCGCGTGCTGATTGACAGCGACGAATCGGCGTGGTCCTCGTGGAACCGATTCGGCATGGAATTTGCAGCGCAAGCGAACGGTCGCGTGACACGCATTGACGATGGTGGCATCACCGGGGCGGCGTTTTATGCGCACGTTCGGCGGATCAGGCGACCGGTCCTGGCTTCTCCCAAACGTCATACGGCGGCCAGCCCGCCGATATTGGGGCGTCGCCCGATCATTGATCCGGCTCCGCTGTGGACATGGTCGCTGCTGCACCGCGCTGATGACGATCGCCCGATCGTCCAACGGGTCGTTGACGCTTTGGTTGCCTTCGCTCGTAGCAGTCAGTGGACGACGCCGCCGGACGAAAGCTGGTGGACTCCGAACGACGACCCGCACCGCGCAGTTCTACTCGGCAACGCCTAGGTCCATCAACGTGCTGCGGACCACGTGACTCGGTCAGCGTCGAGCGCGAAGTTCAGCATCGCTGGGAAGTTCGACCAACCAGACTTAAGAAGTTGGTCGTGGACGCGATGGTTTCGCTGGATTTCAATGATGGCTTGATACACCTACAGGAAGTGAACTGGCCATGGCAGACGATCACGCGTCACATGCTGTCGACGAGCTGGCGGAATTCGTGGTCAGCGCCAACCAGACTGATTTGAGCGGTCGGGTGTCAGCCACCCTCAAACGAAACGTATTGGACACCATTTCTTGCGCCCTCGGCGCCCTTGACGGCGAACTGATTCCCGCCATTCGAGCGCATGCGGAACAGTTCAGCGGCCGCCCGACAGCGACATTCGTCGGCGGTGGTCGCGCCTCGGTTGACCAGGCGGCCTTCTTCAATGCGGTCCTGGTGCGCTACCCCGACCTGCTCGACACCTATCTCACTCCTGGAGGTCTCTGTCACCCAGCCGACAACTTCGGAGCAATCTTCGCTGTCGCGGAGCATGTTGGTGCCCGCGGAACAGACTTGCTGCTGGCTCTGGCGATCGCCTACGAAATTCAATGCCGTTTCAGCGCAGACGTTCCCGTTATGGCCCTCGGCCTGAACCATGCGCTGCAGCTAGCCATGTCCGTGGCTGCGGGTTCGGCCAAGCTGCTCGGGCTGGGCGTCGAGCGGACTGCCGATGCGATCGCCGCCTCCACCGTCGATAACGTGTCACTCGCCGCGGTGCACGCCGAGCCCGTGTCGACGTGGAAGGGCATCTCGCCGGCCATCACCGGGATGCGCGCGGTGTACACCACGATGCTCGTTAGTCGTGGAATCCGCGGCCCCCGTGCGCTTTTCGAGGGCCCGAACGGGCTCGAGCAGCTGTGTGGCCAACCCATCCACTTGCGCCCCCGCGACCGGTCACTGACCGCCGTCGAGCAAACCTACCTCAAGCAGTATTGCTCACTGATCCACGGCCAGGTAATCATCGACGCAACACTGGCACTTCGCGATGAGCACGCTATCACCGGGATCGATATCACCACAGTGACATTGGAGGTCTTCCGAGGGGCTTTCGATTTCGCCGGTGGCGGCCAATACGGCGACAAGTCCCATCCATGGACCAAGGAGCAGGCGGACTATAACCTGAAATATCTAGTTGCCGTCGCGCTGCTGGACGGCCAGGTGGGTCCGGAACAACTTGAGAGCAAACGTGTTCGGCGGGCCGATGTCCAGGAGCTGCTCACCCGGGTGGAGGTCGAACCCGCGCCCGACCTGACCGAGGCTTATCCCGCGCGGACGTCGGCACGGGTGCACATTGTCTGCAAAGACGGTCGGCACCTACACCACGAACAATCGGACTTCGAAGGCTCACCCACCCGACCGATGTCGTGGGACCGTGTCGTGGAGAAGTTTCACTGGCTTGCCGAACCGTTCGCTGAACCCGCACTGCGTGGCGAAATAATCGACGCCGTCCAGCGACTCGACGAGATATCGGTGAATGAGCTTGCTGATCTTCTGGGCGCGGTCAGTCCGGAGGCACAGCGTCCGCGCACCAGGGGGCGACTGTGAGCATGCGTGACGGCCCGATCGACGCCCGAGGAGTCAGAATGCGCTTGCCGTTGCTGCCACCGGCTCAACTGGACGAAGTTCAGCGAAACCTTTACGAGGACATGCTCGATGTCATCGGGAAAAACTTCGGCGAAGTCGTGGCGCGGCGCAAAGACGGTGCCCTGATCGGCCCGTTCAACGGCTGGCTGCACTTCCCGGAGTTCGGCAAGCCCGCCTGGGCCTTCAACCGGGCGATGTGGGAGCACAGCGTGTTGCCCGCCGCGATCCACCAGCTCGTCATCCTGGTGACTGCAGCCAAATTCGGCGCCCGCTACGAGATATATGGTCACGAGTATTTCGCCCGGCGCGCCGGGCTTGCGCAGCAAAAGATCGCCACCGTTGTCGCCGGCGAACGTCCGACCGACCTTACCGACGACGAGCGCGTTGCCTATGACATGGCGGCCGCGCTGAACCGGGGCGGACCGCTGCCGGAGACGACGTACCAGGCGGTGCTCACAACCTTCGGAGACGTGGGCCTGGCCGAGATCGTTTTCCTGGTCGGATGCTTCTCGATGGTGGGCGTCACGCTCAATGCGTTCGACGCGTCGGTGCCGGGTCGCGAGGAGGGCCTCGACCCGGATTGAGAAAGATTGCGAGTACTCGCTATCTATGCTAGCTTGGCACCACCCCAACGATGCGGAGGACGATAGTGAGCTACGACGTGATCATTCGCGACGGATTGTGGTTCGACGGAACCGGCAGCACGCCGCAAACCCGCACGTTGGGCATCCGCGACGGCGTCGTGTGCACGGTGTCGTCGACTCCGTTGGACGAGACCGGCTGCCCCGAGGTCATCGACGCGAAGGGTAAGTGGGTCGTTCCGGGATTCGTCGACGTACACACGCACTACGACGCCGAGGTGCTGCTGGATCCCGGATTGCGCGAGTCGGTGCGCCACGGCGTCACCACGGTATTACTCGGCATGTGCTCGCTGTCGACCGTCTACGCCAATGCCGACGATGCCGCCGACCTGTTCAGCCGGGTCGAGGCGGTGCCGCGCAAATTCGTCCTGGGTGCATTGCGCGACAACAAGACCTGGTCGACTCCCGCGGAATACGTGGAGGCAATCGACGGCCTGCCGTTGGGCCCGAATGTCAGCTCGCTGCTTGGTCATTCGGATCTCCGAACTTCGGTGCTCGGCCTCGATCGCGCCACCACCCGCGACGTGGAGCCCACCGACGCCGAACTCGACAAGATGGCCGCGTTGCTGGACGACGCTCTCCAGGCCGGCATGCTCGGCATGTCCGGGATGGACGCTGCGATCGACAAACTCGACGGCGACCGCTTCCGCTCTCGCGCGCTGCCGTCCACCTTCGCGACGTGGCGGGAACGCCGCAAGCTGATCAAGGTGCTGCGCAAGCGCGGCCGGATTCTGCAGAGTGCGCCGAACGTCGCAAAAGCCGAGTCCGGACTGCTGTTCTTCCTGGCCAGCAGCCCAATGTTCGGGCTGCGCAAAGCCGTTCGGATGAGCCTGCTGGTATCTGCCGACGCCAAGTCGATGCCGTTGGCGGTACACGTGTTCGGCCTGGGCACGCGGCTGATGAACTTTGTTCTGCGGTCGAAGGTTCGATTCCAGCACCTGCCGGTGCCGTTCGAGCTTTACTCAGACGGCATCGACCTGCCGGTCTTCGAAGAGTTCGGTGCAGGGACCGCGGCGCTACACCTGCGAGACCAGCTGGAGCGCAATGAGTTACTGGCCGACACGGAATACCGTCGCAGGTTCCGTCGGCAGTTCGACCGCGTCAAGCTTGGACCGTCGCTGTGGCACAAGGACTTTCATGAAGCAGTGATCGTCGAATGCCCGGACAAGACGCTGATCGGTAAGAGCTTCGGTGCGATTGCCAAGGAGCGAGGGCTTCACCCACTGGACGCGTTCCTCGATGTCCTGGTCGAAAACGGTGAGCGCAACGTGCGCTGGACCACCATTGTCGCCAACCATCGGCCCAAGCAGCTGAACAAGTTGGCTGCCGAACCGAGCATCCACATGGGCTTTTCCGACGCCGGTGCGCACCTGCGCAACATGGCCTTCTATAACTATTCGCTGCGGTTCCTCAAGCGCACGCTGGACGCCTACCAAGATGGACAGCCCTTCCTCACCATCGAACACGCGGTGCATCGCCTGACCGGTGAAGTGGCCGAATGGTTCGGTCTGGACGCCGGCACCTTGCGGGAAGGCGATCGCGCCGACTTCGTCGTGATCGATCCCGCCGGCCTGGACGACTCGGTGGATGCCTACCACGAGGAAAAGGTCCCGTTCTACGGCGACCTGAGCCGCATGGTCAACCGCAACGATGCGGCGGTGGTGGCGACGGGTGTCAACGGCGCAATTGTGTTCCGCAACGGCGAATTCCGCGACGGCTACGGGAAGACGGTGAAGTCCGGCCGCTACCTGCGGGCGGGCGCGCGTCGTCGACAACTCGCCGGCTCGAGCGCGTAGGTCACCCGATGGCAAGGACGCAGCAACAGCGCCGGGAAGAGACGGTGGCGCGTCTGCTCGAGGCCAGCATCGCGACGATCATCGAAGTCGGATACGCCCGGGCGTCCGCGGCGGTAATCACCAAGCGAGCCGGGGTATCCGTCGGCGCCTTGTTCCGCCACTTCGACACGATGGGTGACTTCATGGCCGCCACGGCCTACGAAGTGCTTCGGCGGCAACTGGATTCGTTCACCAAGCAGGTCGCCGCGATACCTTCTGACCGGCCGGCGATGGAGGCGGGACTGACAATCCTGCGAGACATCACCAGCAGCCCCACCAACGCCGTGCTCTACGAGCTGATGATCGCCGCGCGCACCGACGAAAAGCTCAATGCCACATTGCAAAACGTTCTCGAGCAATACACCAGCAAGATCTGCGACGCCGCGCGCGCTTTACCCGGTGCCGACAGTTTGTCGCCGGACACGTTCCCGGTTTTGGTGGCGTTGTTGACCAACACCTTTGATGGGGCAGCGATGTTGCGAGCCGTACTACCGCAGCCCGACATCGAGGATCGGCGGATCGCCCTACTGTCGTCGTTGCTGAGCGGCATCGGCCTGCCGGGCTGACCGGCTAGCCGTCGGTGAGTTTCGCGACGGCGTCGTCCAGCCTTCGGCACACGCTCATCAGCTCGTTGATACCCAGCAACGTGAGTGGACGATGGGTGGCGGGCCCATCGGCGACCACGCAGAACGGGATGGACTCGCCAAGGTTGTCGCGGGTCTTCATCAGGACGCTGATGCCGGCCGAGCCGAGGAATTCGACCTTCAACAAGTCGACGATGAGGCCCTTCGGCTTTTTGGCGAGCGCGGAATCGATGGCCTCGGTGAGCCCGGGAGCGGTCAGCATGTCCACGCTGCCGCTCACGGCAACTACCGCCAGCCCCTCGACCTCCGACTCATGGGTGCTGAAGTCGTCTTTGTCGGATTGAGGTGGCGAACCAGATTCAGCATGTTGGTTTTCGGCCATCATCGATCTCTCATTCCGTACGGACACCTGCGCCGGCTACTAACGGCGCAGACGTCGTTGACAATGGCTGGCGACTCAACCCACGGACCCCCTGTCGACGTGTGTCGACCGAAACGCCGTGGGTACTCATATTGGACTCCTGTGCAATAAAATCCCACGGCATTGGAAGACTAGCCGAAACCATGGCGGGTGTCGTCTGAGACCTACAGTGCGCCGATCGCCGACTGGGGATTGAGCGCAAAGCCCCAGTCGAGCAGGCCGCCGGCCTGATCCCAGTACGTTGGTCCGCCCGCGCGCACCAGCCCGTACATCATGGCTACCACCAGGCGGCGGCCCCCGCGAGCCGCGGCGCCGACGAATGTCTTGCGCGCGGCGTCGGTGAACCCGGTCTTACCGCCGATGGCGCCCGGGTAACGCGTCAGCAGCTCGTCGTGGTTGGCGATCGGGTGGTCCCCGTTGTCGCCGGGGAACATGGCGGACGGCTCGGCGGTGATCTGAGCGAATACCGGGTTGGCCATCGCCGCGCGAAAGATGACGGCCAGATCGTGGGCTGTCGACCAGCCCGAGCCGCCCGGCCCATCCAAACCCGACGGGGTCGACGCATGGGTGTTCACCGCGCCCAGCGATGCCGCCTTGGCGTCCATCTTGGCCACCGTGGCGCCCGGGCCACCCAGCATGTGCGCCAGCGCGTTGGCCGCGTCATTACCCGACACCAGCAGCAGGCCGTCCAGAAGTTGGCGCGTCGTGTAGGTGCGGCCGGCTTTCACGCCCACACAGTTGCATTCGACCTGGCTGTCGGCTGGGTCGGCGACGACGGTCGAATCCAGGCTCAGCTCGTCAAGGGCCACCAGCGCCAGCAACACCTTGATGGTGCTGGCCGGTGGATGACGAAGGTTCTCGTCGCGGGCGGCCAGCACTTGACCGGAATCGAGGTCCGCGACCAGCCAGGTCTGAGCCGGCCCATCGGGGATGGGCACCGAACCGACCGGCTGCACGCCGGCGTCCGCCCAAGCAGTTGCATTGGTGCCGACAAGGGAGAAGACAGCCGCGACTGCGGCGAGCAGCTTCCGCATGGCCACGCAGCTTACCGGCCCGCGCCGCCTGTGGTTGACCTCGGAGGTGTTCAATCGAGCCATGTTGAGCCATGCCGAAATCTCGGACCGGTTGGAAATCCAGCAGCTGATCGTCGATTACTCGACCGCGATCGACACGCGTCACTTCGACGGTCTGGACGCGGTATTCACCCAGGACGCCTACATCGATTACACGGCCCTCGGTGGCATCGAAGGCCGCTATCCGGAGGTGAAGGCCTGGTTGGCCGAGGTCCTGCCGAACTTTCCGATGTACGCGCACATGCTGGGCAATTTCTCGGTTCGCGTCGACGGGGACACCGCGTCGTCACGGACGATTTGTTTCAACCCGATGGTCCTCGGCGGCGAGAAGGAACAGATCATGTTCTGCGGCTTGTGGTACGACGACGAGTTCGTTCGCACCGCCGACGGATGGCGGATGACCCGCCGCGTGGAGACCAAGTGCTTCCAGAAAATCCTGTAGCAGCCGCGTTCGGAGTTAAGGCGAGCGGGCAGGCCCAGAAATCGGGTGACTGCCAGGCAATTGATTTTCGCCGCCGCTCGTATGGTGGCTATTAAGACCTTGTAAGCGCGCTGCTCTCTATGGCGTATCAAACACGCTCGTTGATAGCGTTTTGCTTCGTGCCACTCATCGGCGACTCAGCTGGAGCTGCGGAAGGTCGCCCCGGTGAGGTGAGGCCGGAGCTGCACGTGGCCGGGACCGTGGAGGTGCCGGCAACGGCGCCCGAGCAGCCGGCGCGTAAACCGAGACGACGACATCTCCTGCTCGATGTCTCCATCATCGGTGGCGTCGTCGTTGTCTACGTCCTATCGCTCCTCGGTTACCACTGGCTGGCAACCGCGCCGGGCCCGCTCCCCGAGCCGGTCTTGAACACCGCTGACGGCACGGTGGTTCTGGTGCGCTTCGAGCAGCTGCACACCGAGGCAAATCGCCTCGATGTGAAGGTGCTGGTGATGCCCGACGATTCGATGATCAACAAACGCTTCAACGTACTCAACACCGACACCTCGGTGCGGTTCTTTCCGCAGAACGACCTGGGAGACTTGCAGTACCCGGTGGGGAAGTCGCCCGCGCAGGTAGCCACCACCATCGAGGCCCACGGTGACGCGGGTGACTGGCCTTTCGACGCGTACAAAACCGACACCATCCAGGCAGATGTCCTGGTGGGGTCGGGAGAAGATCGCCGATACAAACCCGCCCGGGTCGAGGTGACCGGATCGCTGCAAGGCTGGGACATCCGCGCCACCCGGGTTGCTCGCAACAAGGGCGACCTAAATCGCCCGGACAGCGTAATCATCACCCTGCATCGGGCCAAGGGGCCGCTGGTCTTCGACCTGGGGATTTGTCTGGTCCTCATCACCCTGCCGACGCTGGCACTGTTCGTGGCTATTCAGATGCTGACCGCCCGGAGACAATTCCTGCCGCCGTTTTCCACCTGGTACGCGGCGATGCTATTCGCTGTGGTGCCGCTGCGAAACATCCTCCCCGGCAGCCCTCCGGCGGGTTCGTGGATCGACCAAGCCGTCGTGATCTGGGTGCTGATCGCGCTGGCGACAGCGTTGGTCCTGTACATCATCGCCTGGTACCGGTACTCCAGTTAGTCCAGCCCGGGTCGCGTGGGCCAGGTTCTCTACTTCCTTGCCTGTTCGGAGTGGATTTCTGACTTCAGGCCCGGCTCTGGCACAATAGGCGGCTGTCCGCCGCGCGACCCGTCGTTTGCGCGATGCTTGTTCGGCGGTCACACACGCGAGGCAAAACCGGATCCGGGCATCCCGCCCGAATCGCTGAATTGCAGCGTGACATCCGTAGGAGAATTGCTTAACCATGGCTGTAAAGATCAAGCTCACCCGGCTCGGAAAGATCCGCAATCCGCAGTACCGCATCGCAGTCGCCGATTCGCGGACGCGCCGCGAAGGCCGAGCAATCGAGGTCATCGGCCGGTACCACCCCAAGGAAGACCCGAGCCTGATCGAGGTCGACTCCGAGCGCGCCCAGTACTGGCTGTCGGTGGGGGCTCAGCCCACCGAACCCGTCCTGAAGCTGCTGAAGATCACCGGTGATTGGCAGAAGTTCAAAGGGCTGCCCGGGGCTGAGGGCCGGCTGAAGGTAGCCCCACCCAAGCCGACCAAGCTCGAGTTGTTCAACGCCGCCCTGGCTGCCGCCGATGGTGGCCCCGACACCGAGGCTTCGACGCCGAAGAAGAAGAAGGCTCCGGCGAAGAAGGCCGCCGCGGCGGACACCGCCGAGCAAGCGGACACCGCCGAGAAAGCGGACACCGCCGAGAAGCCGGCCGATGAGGCCGCGCCGGCTGCCGCCGGCGAGCAGGCCGAGCCCACGACCGAGAGCTGACCACCGCCATGAGCACCGTCGTCGTCGACGCCGTCGAACATCTGGTCCGCGGGATCGTAGACAACCCTGACGATGTACGCGTCGATCTGGTAACCAGCCGGCGTGGCCGGACCGTCGAGGTGCACGTTCACCCCGACGATCTCGGCAAGGTGATCGGTCGAGGTGGGCGCACCGCGACCGCGCTGCGCACCCTCGTTGCAGGCATCGGTGGTCGCGGCATTCGTGTCGACGTGGTGGACACCGACCAGTAGCGGAGAGCTCCCTTGGAGTTGACAGTCGGGCGCGTGGTCAAAGCGCACGGCGTCACCGGCGAACTCGTCGTCGAGGTTCGCACCGATGACCCAGAGCTTCGGTTCGCGCCCGGTGCGATATTGCGCGCCAAAGGTTCTGATCGCAGTGAGCGCAACTACACCGTTGAAACGGTCCGTGCCCACGGCAGCCGCCTGCTGGTGCGGTTATCCGGCGTCGCCGACCGTGACGCCGCCGACGCACTGCGGCGCAGCCTGTTCGTCGTCGACTCCGCGGACCTGCCGCCCATCGACGAGGCCGACACCTACTACGACCACCAGCTCGAAGGCCTTCACATGCGGACGATAGACGGTCGCGAAATCGGCGTCGTCGCTGAGGTTTTGCACACCGCGGGCGGTGAGCTCCTGGCGGTCAACCGCGAACAGGGCGGCGAGGTGCTGGTGCCGTTCGTCGGCGCGATCGTCACGTCAGTCTCGCTAGAGGACGGTGTCGTCGAGATCGACCCGCCCGAGGGACTCCTGGAACTGGAGAACTGAGGGCGCAGCGTGGTGAGAATCGACGTCGTAACGATCTTCCCGACCTACCTGGATCCGCTGCGAGAGTCATTGCCGGGCAAGGCAATAGAATCAGGGCTGGTCCAGCTGGGCGTGTACGACCTCCGTCGCTGGACGCACGACGTGCACCGCTCGGTCGATGACTCGCCCTACGGCGGCGGCCCCGGGATGGTGATGAAAGCGCCGGTATGGGGCGAGGCGCTCGACGAGATCTGCTCGCCGGAAACGCTTCTCGTTGTCCCGACGCCTGCGGGCGCACTGTTCACGCAGTCAACTGCGCAACGCTGGGGCAGCGAATCGCATCTGGTGTTCGCGTGCGGCCGTTATGAGGGGATCGATCAGCGGGTCATCGACGATGCGGCTACGCGGATGCGAGTCGAGGAGGTGTCGATCGGAGACTACGTCTTGCCGGGCGGGGAGTCGGCGGCGCTGGTCATGATCGAGGCGGTGCTGCGTCTTCTGCCGAACGTGTTGGGTAATCCTCTTTCGCACCAAGACGATTCGCATTCCGACGGTGTGCTGGAAGGCCCGTCGTACACCCGGCCGCCGAGCTGGCGCGGGCTTGAGGTCCCCGAGGTGCTGTTGTCGGGCGACCACGCTCGCGTGGAGGCATGGCGGCGGCAGACCGCGGAGCAGCGCACCCGCGAACGCCGTCCCGACCTGTGGCATCGGGATCGGGGCTAGGCGCCGATCCGCCCGGACGGAAACATCGTCTTGACGGCTGCAGTGATCGTTTCGCGCGCGGTCGCGTCGTCCGAGGACTGCAGCGACTCGATCACCATGACGTATCGCCGGTCCGTGCCGATGATGCCCGTCGACAGATGCATCCAGCTGCTGCCGTCCATGCAGCACATCCATCCCTGCTTGACGGCGACGGGTTCGGCGAAGAGCCCGTCGGGAATGCCGAACCGCTGCGGGTAGCCGTCGGCCGCGGTAGCCGTCGAGCCGGCCAGGTCGTTGAGGATGATCTCCGCGCGCTCGCCGGACAATCCACCGGACCCGCTGAGCAGCCTGTCGTAGTAATGCACCAGATCCGAGGCCGAGCTCATGGTGTCCCACCACTGCCCGTCGCTGGGCGGCGTGGTCGACGTCAACCCGTAGCGGCCGGCGACGTCGTTGATGATCGCCTCCCCGCCGCGCGCGGCCCAGAACGCCTCCGCGGCGTCGTCGTCGGAGGACCGCAGCATGCTGTCCAGCGCCTGGCGGTCTGCTGACGACAGCGGCGTGCTTGCTTCCTGTGCCAACACATCGTCGGCGATGAAGAGCTTCGCGACGGACGCGATCCCGACCAGCTGGTCGTTGCCGTTGGACAGCATCTGGCTGGTGACCCGGTCCAGGACGGCGATCGAGATGGTGGCGCCGTCTGCGACGGCAGCGTCGGTGGCCTGCGCGATCCGGGCCGGCAACCCGTCGAACGCGGCGGCAGGTGGTGACTCAGGAGCATGGACCGCGGGTTGCGGGACGTCGGGCGAGCCATACACCTTTGCGCAGCCGGTCGCCCACACCGTCAGCACTGCCGCGGTGGCGATCAGCCGCAGCAGCGGCCGGGTTCGCTTGGTCATTTCACGGTCATGTGTACCATTTGCCCACGTCACGATCGGGTCAGCCGCAGCGGCGATTCGCCGCGATTTCGCTGCGTGGGCCCGATCTGGCACAATTGACCAGTTGTCTCCAGCGGTTGTCGGCCGGACGGTCCGCTGCCGCCTACCGTGAGACACACCCAGATGCCCGAACCCATCGGCTAGGTTGCCTGCTCACCTGTTCGCAGCGGTGAGCAGCAGCACGCAGCCGCGACCGCAAGGAAGTGTCTTCCGACATGAACACGCTGGACTTCGTCGACAAGACGTCGCTGCGCGACGACCTCCCGGCCTTCAACCCCGGTGACACGATCAACGTCCACGTGAAGGTCATCGAGGGCGCCAAGGAGCGTATCCAGGTGTTCAAGGGCGTCGTGCTGCGCCGCCAGGGCGGCGGGGTCCGCGAGACCTTTACCGTCCGCAAGGAGAGCTACGGCGTCGGCGTCGAGCGGACCTTCCCGGTGCACTCGCCCAACATCGACCACATCGACGTTGTGACGCGCGGCGACGTTCGTCGCGCCAAGCTCTACTACCTGCGCGAGCTGCGCGGTAAGAAAGCCAAGATCAAGGAAAAGCGCTGATTTCCGGCGCGGTCGGCGTTTCTGTGGCGGCCCTGCCGATTTGCCCGGCGATGCTGACTACGCTGAACCCGTGACTGAACCGACCGGCCCGCCTGAGGGTCAACCCGATTCCGGTCCGGCCGATCCAGAAGTCGCGACAAGCGCCCCGCCGGTAGCGGAGCCGGATTCGGCTGACCCGGACGAGCACGCCGACAAAAGGCGGGCGGCGCTGCGGGAAACGGTGATCCTGGCCGTCATCGCATTGGTGCTCTACTACGTCATGTTGACGTTCGTGGCCCGTCCCTACCTCATCCCGTCGGAATCGATGGAACCCACGCTGCATGGCTGCTCGGGCTGTGTCGGCGACCGGATCATGGTCGACAAGGTCACTTTCCGCTTCGGCTCGCCGCAGCCTGGTGACGTCATCGTGTTCAAGGGACCGCCGCCGTGGAACATCGGTTACAAATCCATCCGTTCGCACAACGCTCTGATCCGCTGGGTGCAAAACGCGTTCTCGTTCATCGGGTTTGTGCCTCCTGACGAAAACGACTTGGTCAAGCGCGTCATCGCGGTGGGCGGCCAGACCGTGCAGTGCCGCAACAACACCGGGCTGACGGTCGACGGCAAGAAGCTGACAGAGCCGTATCTCGACCCGGCGACGCTGAACGCCGATCCGGCTGTCTATCCGTGCCTGGGGCCCGAATTCGGGCCCGTCAGCGTTCCGCAGGGGCGGCTATGGGTGATGGGGGACAACCGCACTCACTCGGCGGACTCCCGCGCCCACTGCACCAGCACCCCTGGCGACGCCATCAACGGACTGCTGTGCACGGGTGATCCCATGGCCGGCACGGTGCCGGTCGGCAATGTCATCGGCAAGGCGAGATTCATTGTGTGGCCGCCCTCGCGGTGGGGTGCTGTGCGTGCGGTGAATCCTCAGCAGAATCACTAGGCCATGGCCACGACCTGGCCGCCGCGGACGGTGATCCGCAAATCGTCGGGCCTGCGCACCCTGGAGGCCGCCCTGTACCGCAGTGGTCTCGGGCCGGTGGCCGGCGTGGACGAGGTCGGTCGCGGGGCGTGCGCGGGGCCACTGGTGGTGGCCGCCTGCGCGCTGGGGCCAAGTCGATTGGAAAGCCTTGCTGCTCTTGATGATTCGAAAAAGCTCACCGAGAAGGCACGGGAGAAGCTCTATCCGCTGATTTGCCGCTACGCGCTGGCGTACCACGTGGTGTTCATCCCGTCGACCGAGGTTGACCGCCGCGGCGTGCATGTGGCGAAC
>Ga0209113_1000078_pt1 | contig 20108 bp, 21 predicted proteins | sample TexAe_RefH0_O1_FD_187951 | JGI IMG/M metagenome (GOLD analysis project Ga0209113, IMG submission 187951) | Forest soil microbial communities from Davy Crockett National Forest, Groveton, Texas, USA - Texas A ecozone_RefH0_O1 (SPAdes) (version 2) | ecosystem: Environmental > Terrestrial > Soil >... | reverse complement strand
TATTAGCGGCCGGCCTCGGCAGCTTGCGGAAGAGCTGAAAGATGTTCGCGCAGTAGGGTGTCAAGTTTGTCGTTGGCGGACCGCATGCCCGCGGTGATCATGCCGAACACTTTGTCACGCACCTTCTGCGGCTTGCCGATCAGCGGCGCGTACATGTGCCGCATCAGATCGAGTCGCGCCGCGCACAGCCAGTCCATCAAATCGGGATCCTCGAGCCAACCGATCTGGTTGCGCTGCTCGGCGAGCGTCGTGGTCAACCAATCCAGATCTGTATTGGGGTGAGGTACCGGATGGCACAGCCGGTTTCGCGTCGCGTCGTCGCCGTAAGCGGCCTCGACGTGGGCGATCAGGCCGGAGCTGAACACCTGCTGACAGCCGCGCACGCTCTGCAGCGTGATCCGGTCGCCGTCGAAAACGGTTGCTGCCGGCCGCTTCTCCAGCCCGTCGGCGCTGCAATCGACGAACAGCGCCGAATCGTCGACGGTGACGCCCCCGTCGGCCAGCACCACCTTGCCGGGCTCGATGCGCTCGACACGCCCCATCCGCACGACGTCGCGGATGCGTTGCAACTGTTCTAGTTCGGTCTTCGTCACGTTCGCGCAGCGATACATGGTCGGCTGCACCGACGGGTCCAGTCGCAGCAGATTGCCGCAGGCCTCCAGCCGTTCGAACAGGTCGGCCACCGATGTGGCGGCGTTGATCGCGACCAGCCGCTGGGCGAAGCCGGCCTGGAACCGCTCCAGGAATTGCGGACCGGGCTGGATGTTGGCGCGATCCATCAACCACGAATCGCGCGGCATGATCCAGGTCAGCCGTTCGGACGGGATTCCGTTGCGCAGCAACCACAAACAGGCGTCGATACCCGTCTTGCCGGCACCGACGATGACGAAACGTTCGCGGTCGGCCGCGAAGGCCGGCATGTCGTTGGGCGGCACGCAGTCGACGCCGTCGGCGACGTCGTAGGCGGGCGGGCGCATCGACGGCACCGTGGTCTGCAGGTACGTCGCGTCCACGACTCGTTTGCGGACGTGGACGGTGTGGTCGCCGCCGGCCAGCGTGCGAAATCGGCCGTCGCCCAGATACTCGGCCATCGGGAAGTACGACACCTGCCCACTGGGTAGCAGGTCCTGGTGCATCACCCGCTCGAAGTAGGCGCAGATCTCGCCGACGGTTGCCAGCTCGTACAACCCCTTGTTCCAGCCGAGCTGGTCGATGCTGTCGCTGCCCAACCCGCGGGAGTTCACGCCGTAGTACGCCGAGGGCTGATGCAGGCGAACAAACGGGTAGGCCCGGTTCCAGTGCCCACCGGGCGCGTGGCCGCGGTCGACGAGCACCACCTGGGCGTCGGTCTCGGTCACCAGGGTGTCGGTGAACGCCATGCCCATCGCGCCCGCGCCGACGACCAGATAATCCGTTTCGAGTGTTGTCACACCAGTTCCTCCCCGTGATGGCGACGTTATCGGATTCCCCAATCCGGCGGAGCTGGCTAGGTCAGTGACAATTTGGCGAAGATCTTCCCGGTCGGCTGGGGGGACCCGTTGCCCGGTTCGACGGTAAACGCCAGCACGCTGGAGTGCCCGAGGTCGGTGAACATGTGCGTGGTCGACGGCGTGACGGCCGCGGTGTCCATCGTGCCCGCCGCGACCGGGCCGTTGTCACCGACCAGCCACATTTCATACACGGTTCCCTGCGAAGGTGGCGGCACGTTGTTCAGCAGCAGCATGCCGGCGTTCTTGTCCCGCGAGAACACCACCGTCGCCTTCCCGCCGGCCACATCGGCCGAGACCGATCGCACGTCGGGTGCCGCCATGATCTGCTCGGCCGTGGCCGGAGTCGGAGTTGGTCGCAGCGCGATGCCGGCGCCGAAGGCCGCCAAGGCAACCACGATCGCCGCCGCCGCAGCCAATACGGCTCTGCGCCAACGAGACCGGCGGGTGGTATCGGACTGCGCCCCGGCCAGCACCGCGGCGCGCAACCGGTCCGGCGGCTCGGCAGACGTCGCCGCCGAGATCAGGGCCATCGTCTCGCGCACGACGCGCACCTCGTCGTCGAAGGCACCGGCAACCGTGGCCGGCGCCGCGGCGAGTTGCCGGTCAATGGCCGCGCGCTCGCTGTCGGAGATGGCATTGAGCGCGTAAGGCGTGGCCAGCTCGAGCAGTTCGAATGGGTTCGGCTCGGTCATGTCACCCCCAGACAGCCGCGGAGACCGCGCAATGCGTCACGCATCCGCGACTTGATCGTCGACAGGTTGGCCGACAACCGCTGTGAGACTTCGGCGTACGTCAATCCGCCGTAGTAGGCCATCTCGATGCACTGCCGTTGGACGTCGGTCAGCGAATCCAGGCAGGCCGCCACCCGGCGGCGCTCGTCAGCGGCGATCGCCGCATCGGCGACCAGATCGCCGGGCCGCTCGACGGTGGCCGCACCGTACCGCGACTCCCGCTGGCCGGCGGATTGCTCCGAACGCACCCGGTCGATAGCGCGGCGATGAGCCATCGTCATCAGCCAGGCCAACGCGGAGCCCTTGGCGGAGTCGTACGCCTGGGCGGTCCGCCACACCTCCAGGTAGACCTCCTGCGTGGTCTCCTCGCTGTAGCCGGAGTCGCGCAGCACGCGGGTGATCAAGCCGAAGACCCGGGCCCTGGTGCGGTCGTAGAGCGCAGCGAACGCGTCGGCGTCGTGGCGCGCCACTCGACGCAGCAATGAATCCAGTTCGCTGCCGTGTGTTGCTTCGGTCATCGGTCGGTAGCCTATCCGCTCAGCAACCGCGGTCGTCATGATCGCGCCGATCGGGGCGGGCGCGGAATGAAAAACGATGTCCGTTGCTGGTATTCGCTGAAGCCCGGACGGCCCCGCATGTACTTCTCGGTGAGCCGGGCTCCGGTAGCGTGAACCAGGAAATAGGTCATCAGCACGGGGGAGAGCACCGTGGCCAGTGACCACCACGCGGTCAGAGTGATCAGCCACAGTCCCCACCACACCGAGGCGTCGCCGAAGTAGTTGGGGTGACGCGTCCAGGCCCACAGCCCGCGGTCCATCAGCAGACCGCGATGGCTCGGTTCGGCCTTGAATACCCGCAGTTGATGGTCGCCGACGGCTTCGAAGAAGACACCCGTCAACCACACCAGCACACCGGCCAGGGTGGCGGCCAGCCAACGCCGTGGGGTGGGCCCGGCGACCGCGGAGAGTTGCAGCGGCAGCGAGATGAACCAGGTGGCGAAGCCCTGCAGTACGAAGACCTTGCCGAGAATCTGGCCGACGGTGGCGTCGCGCAGCAGGTCGGCATAGCGCGGATCCTCGCCCTGCCCGGCCGACCGTCGGTAGATGTATCCGCTCAGCCGCAGACCCCAGATCGCGACCAGCGCCAGCAACAGCCACCGGCGGGTGGGGTCGCCGGTGCCGAGCACCGCGGCGACGGCCGCGACGGCGATGAAGCCCAGTCCCCAGGCGACGTCGACGACGTTGTAGCGGCCGATGCGGTGGCCGATGGCGAAGGTGATCGTGTGCACCACAAGCAGCGCCGCAATCGACGCGCCTGAGACCACGGCGAAGTCGACGATCATGGCGCGGCTGAATTGACGAACGTCCACTGGTAGACGTTGAGGTTGCCTGACCGGAATCCGGCCTCCCGGTCCGCCAGGTACAGCTCCCACATCCGTGCGAAGACTACGTCGAAGCCGATGTGCGACAGCGTCTTTCGGCGTTGCATAAATCGCTCCCGCCAGAGCCGCAGCGTTTCCGCGTAGTGGTCGCCCAGCGAGATCATGTCAAACAAGCGTAATGCGGTGTCCCGCTGTGTGATTGAGAGCAAAGCTTTGGCTGACGGAATCTGTCCGCCGGGGAAGATGTACTTCTGGATCCAGGTCTGGCTGTTGCGGGTGGCAAGCATCTCGGCGTGCGGCATCGTGATCGCCTGGATCACCACGTGCCCGCCGGGTTTGACCAGCCGGCCCAGGGTGCTCAGGAAATCCGGCCATGAGCGATGTCCCACGGCCTCGACCATCTCCACCGAAATCACGGCGTCGTAGTGTCCGTCGATGTCGCGATAATCGCACACATCGATGCGCACCCGATCGGATTTGCCGGCAGCGGCGATTCGTTGGCGGGCCAGCCAGCTCTGCCGGTCCGAGGGGGTGACGGAGTGGACGCGGGCGCCGCGGGCGGCCGCGCGGATGCTCAATTCGCCCCATCCGGTGCCGACCTCCAGCAGTCGGGTGCCGGGTCCGACCGCGGCCTCGTCCAGCAGTAGGTCGATCTTGCGTCGCTGCGCTTGGGCGAGGTCGGGCCACGAGGCCGGCAGGCGGTCGAACAGCGCGCTCGAGTACGTCATGGTCTCGTCGAGGAATTCGATGAACAGATCGCTGGAGACATCGTCGTAGTGCGCGGCGATATTGCGCTGCATCTGTTGCCGGCTGAATCGCGGCACGCCCGGCCGAGCGGCGACCGCGAGCGGTTTGAGCAACCGCAGTCCGCGCCGGGCGAGGTGGTTCAGCGCCGGCGCCATGATGGTCAGCACCGCGACCAGATCGGTCGACTCCCATTCACCGGCCATGTAGGACTCGCCGAAGCCAACGAGTCCATGGCGTCCCATCCGGCGGGCCAGCCGGTCCGGATCGTGGACGGTGAGCGTGGGTGACGATGCGTCGCCCGCGCCGATCACCGCGCCGTCGGGGTAGGTCACCCGCATCGGCAGGCCGGCGACGGCCCGGCGAAGCAGCCGGCCTGCGAACACCGCCGATGCGGCGGCCACCGGCCCGGACGGTGCCGCTAGAACCTCCGGCCAACAGTCTGAATCGGTTGCCGTTGGGGTGCTTTGGCTGCTGACGAGCACTAGGGGAGCGTCGGGCTCGATCTCCGAGACGTCGTCCACAACATAGAGGTGACATGGTTGTTGCACACCACATATTCGGAGCGGACGGCCTTGCGGTTGAGCGACGGCCGTCACAACGATCGGCGCGTGTGACCCATCCCTCCCGCGGACCGCTCCGAATGCCTTGCATCAGTGACAAATCTGGCGGCGCAGGCCGCGACGACAAAGGAGTTAAGCGGAATGAACGACGGTCAGAGGAAGACACTCGCGGTGGGTTTCGCGGCGCTTGCGGCGCTGGGGTTCTCGGCGTGTTCGAGCACCAAAACCGACTCTGGGCAACAGTCCAGCGCGCAGCCGATGAGCAGCTCGGCGGCCCCGGCCATGACCGGCGCCACGGCGGCCCCGGCCAGTGACCTGGTCGGCTCCGGATGCGCGGACTACGCCGCGATGCATCCCAATGGCCCGGCTTCGGTGGCCGGAATGGCACAAGACCCGGTCGCCACGGCGGCGTCCAACAATCCGATGCTGTCGACCCTGACGGCGGCGTTGTCGGGCAAATTGAACCCGAACGTCAACCTCGTCGACACCCTCAACAACGGCCAGTACACCGTGTTCGCGCCGACCAACGCCGCATTCGACAAGTTGCCGGCGGCCACGCTCGACGATCTCAAGACGAACACTGACAAGTTGAAGAGCATCCTGACTTTCCATGTGGTGCAAGGCCAGGCGAGCCCGGCCAAGGTCGACGGCATGCACAAGACGCTGCAGGGCGCCGAAGTAACTGTGGCCGGCATGGGGAACGACCTCAAAGTCAACGACGCGGGCCTGGTGTGCGGAGGGGTGCACACCGCTAACGCGACGGTGTACATGATCGACACTGTGCTGGTGCCACCCAGCCAGTAGTCGTTCGCGGATCGTCGTGAAGATAGGGCAGCCCGGTCCCCCGGGCTGCCCTATCGCTGGTCAGGGGCCCGACCAATCCAGAACGGCGCTGGGCGCGAATAATGATCATGGTGTCGCTCGCATTGATCGGTCTGGTCGGAGGCCTCATCACCGGCATATCGCCGTGCATCCTGCCGGTGTTGCCGGTGATCTTCTTCTCCGGGACCACCGGCACCACCGGCACCACCGGCGGGGCGGTGGCCGTCGAAGCCAAACGCGATGTGTCGCGGCCGTATCGGGTGATCGCCGGGCTGGTGCTGAGCTTCAGTCTGGTCACCCTGGTCGGCTCGGCACTGCTGTCGTTGCTGCACCTTCCGCAGGACGTTATCCGCTGGGTGGCGCTGCTCGCCTTAGTGGCCATCGGGCTCGGCCTGATTTTCCCGCGCGTCGAGCAGCTGCTGGAGCGACCCTTTGCCCGCATCCCGCAAAAACAGATCGCCACGCGCGCAAGCGGATTTGGTCTCGGGCTGGCGCTCGGTGTGCTGTACGTGCCTTGCGCGGGCCCGGTGCTTGCCGCGATCGTGGTGGCCGGGGCCACCGCGAATATCGGTCTGCCTGTCGTTATTTTGACTGTGGCCTTCGCCTTGGGCACCGCGGTGCCGCTGTTGTTCTTTGCGCTTGCCGGTCAGCGAGTTTCGCAGCGGGTCAGCGCCTTTCGCCGTCGGCAGCGCCAGATTCGGGTTATAGCCGGGATTGTGACCCTGCTGCTGGCGGTGGCATTGGTGTTCAACCTGCCTGCGGCGTTGCAGCGGGCGATTCCCGACTACACCAGTTCACTGGAGAACAAGTTGGGCGGCGACCAGAAGATCCAAGAGGCACTCAACCTCGGCGGCATCGTCAACGATCAGAACAAAGAGTTGTCGAACTGCCACAACGGATCTGCGCAACTAGAGAATTGCGGTCCAGCGCCCGATCTCAAGGGCATCACCGCCTGGTTGAACACCCCCGGTGACAAACCGATCGATCTGCACGCGCTGCACGGCAAGGTGGTGTTGATCGACTTCTGGGCCTACTCCTGCATCAACTGCCAGCGTGCCATCCCGCATGTCGAAGGCTGGTACAAGGCATACCACGACAGCGGTTTCGAGGTCATCGGCGTGCACACTCCCGAGTACGCATTCGAAAAGGTCACGGAAAACCTGAAAAAGGGCGCCGCCGACCTAGGGATCACCTACCCGGTGGCTCAGGACAACAGTTACTCGACGTGGACGAACTACCGAAACCGTTATTGGCCGGCCGAATATGTGTTAGACGCCAACGGCGTTGTGCGGCACATTAAGTTCGGCGAGGGCGATTACAACGGCACCGAAAACGTGATCCGCGAGCTGCTCACCGCGGCCCGTCCCGGGGTTTCGCTGCCAGCGCCGGTGGATGCTCCCGACACCACCCCGAAGGTGGATCTGACACGCGAGACGTACTTCGGAGTGGGCAAGGTGTCCAACTACGCCGGAGTCGGTAAATACGACGAGGGGAGCGCCACGTTCGCGTACCCGCCGACACTGCCCGCCGATTCCTTTGCGCTACAGGGACCGTGGGCACTGGACTACCAGGGCGCGACGGCCGACAGCGATTCCTCGAGCATCAAGCTGAACTTCCACGCCAAGGACGTCTACATCGTCGTCGGCGGAACCGGCACCCTCACCGTCACCCGCGACGGCAAGACAACAACGGTACCGGTCAGTGGGCCACCGACGTCACACCAGATCGTCGCGGCCGGCGACGTGGCCCGCGGATCCATCGATGTGCGTGCCAGCAAAGGGCTGCAGGTCTTTTCCTTTACCTATGGCTGATTCGCGCCGCAGCCAATCCACGGCGCGTCCGGCTCCGAACAAATTGTGTAGCTATCAACACTGAGGAGCCTGAAAAGTGATCAACAGCCAAACCAAGGCGATCCCGGCAGTGGGCCTCGCGGCAGCCGCCGCGGTGGGCATTGCCCTCGCCACATGCGCACCAGCCATGGCCGCACCGAATCTCGTGGGTTCGGGTTGTGCGGACTACGCGTCAATGCACCCGAACGGCCCTGCTTCGGTAGCCGGGATGTCGCAGGACCCGGTCGCCGTCGCGGCCTCGAACAACCCCCAGCTCACGACCCTGACCCAGGCGGTCTCTGGTCAACTCAACCCGCAAGTGAATCTGGTCGACACGCTAAACAGTGGTCAGTACACGGTTTTCGCACCGACCGATGCCGCATTCAGCAAGCTGCCGGCCGCGACCATCAATGAGCTGAAAACCAATTCGGACATGTTGAAGAGCATCCTGACCTATCACGTGGTGCCCGGCCAGCTGAGCCCGGCACAGGTTGACGGCTCACACAACAGCGTTGAGGGTGCGCCGGTGAACGTGACGGGCGGCGGCAACGGCCTCAAGGTCAACAACGCCGGCCTGGTTTGTGGTGGCGTGCCGACCGCGAACGCGACGGTATACATGATCGACACGGTATTGATGCCACCTGGGCAGTGAGTCTTCCCGGCGACACGGGCCTGAGCGCCGCGAAACGTTGGTCCATGCTGGTGATTTCGTTGACAGCGACGTTGTCGGCGAACGTCTTCATCAACGCCATCGCCTTTCTGATTCCGGCGATGAAGGCACAGCGCGGTACGGGTCTCGCGACGGCCGGTTTGCTCGCGTCGATGCCGAATTTCGGCACGATGGTCACCCTCATCGGTTGGGGCTATCTGTTGGATCGCATCGGCGAACGATTTGTTCTCGCAGTCGGTTTGGCTCTGACCGCGGCGGCGGCGCTGGCCGCGGCGTCAGCGCATTCGATGGTGCTGATGGGGATCTTTCTGTTCCTCGGCGGCATGGCCGCCGCCAGCACGATCACCGCCAGCGGCCGCCTTGTGATCGGGTGTTTTCCGCCGCAGCAGCGTGCATTGGCGATGGGGTTCCGGCAGACTGCGCAGCCACTGGGAATAGCGGTGGGTGCGGTAGTGCTTCCCGAGCTTGGCAAGCACAACTTCTCGGTGGCCTTGGTGTTTCCCGCGGTGGGTTGCGCGCTGTCGGCGGTTGCTTGCGTTGTGGGCGTGCAGGATCCGCCGCGCCCACCGCGAGCTGAGGCCGACGAAGGCGAGTTGGAGAATCCGTATCGAAAGACGGCCGCCTTGTGGCGAATTCATCTGGCCTCGGCCTTGCTGATGGTGCCGCAGCCGGTGGTGCTGACGTTCATGCTGGTCTGGGCGACCCGTCAGCACGCCTTCTCGATCGCGTGGGCCGGTGCGCTGATGGGTTTCTCGCAGGTGTTGGGTGCGCTCGCGCGTACGGCAGCTGGTCGTTGGGCCGATCGGGTCGGCTCGCGGATGCGCCCGCTGCGGCATATCGCTGTGGTCACCTCGGTGGTCCTGCTGGTGCTGGCGCTCGCCGATCAGCTGCATTCGGCAATTGCGGTGGTGGCCATGGTCGTTGCCCTGGCGATCGCCGGCGACAACGGCCTGCCGTTCACCAGCGTGCCGGAGATCGCCGGGCGGTACTGGAGTGGGCGCGCCCTGGGCACCCAGAACACCGTCGAGCGGATGACCGTCGCGATCGGGCCCCCGGTATTCGGTGCTCTGATCACCGCGGCCGGCTATCCGCTTGCCTTCGCGGTGTGCGGGCTGTTTCCGTTGGCCGCGCTGCCTTTCTTTCCGTTGGTCGCCCACCGATCCGCGTCGGCGGCCACTCCATCGCCGCTGTGAATTACGGCGTGATGACGTGTGACGGATCGGGCCGCAGCTCCGGCGGTGCCTGGCTGTAGTCGCCGAACGGCCCGTCGCGGCGCTCGACCGCGGTCCGTGCACCCTGGGTTTGTGCGATGCGGATGAAGTCGAGCGCCTCGGGGGTGTTGCGCATCAGGCCGTCAATGATGCCGCCCAGCATCTGGGTGGAGGCCAGGCCCATGTTCTCGTAGGCCTGGTTGACGATCAGCTTCTGCGCCCGCAGCTGCGACAGCGGGATCTGCGCCAGTTCGTCGGCGATCTCGGCGACGCGCGCCTCGAGCCGCTCGAACGGCACCGCCTCGTTGATCAGCTCGATCTCGGCGGCCTGCACGCCGGTCAGCGGCCGACCGGTCAGGGCGTGCCACTTCGCCTTGGCAAGGCTCAGCCGGTACATCCACATTCCGGTTAGGTACGCGCCCCACATCCGGCTGTACGGGGTGCCAATGACGGCGTCGTTGCTCGCGATGACGATGTCGGCGCACAGCGCGTAGTCGCTGCCCCCGCCGACGCACCAACCGTGCAGCTGGGCGATCACCGGTTTGGTGGCCCGCCAGATCGCCATGAACTTCTGATGCGGTCCAACGGGGGCGGTAACCATCGCAAAATCCTTGCCCGGGTCCCACTGGCCGTCGGTGTTCATGTAGTCGTCCCACTGCTGGAAGCCCTTGCCGAAGTCGTAGCCGGCGCAGAACGCCCGGCCGGCGCCGCGCAGCACGATGACCTTGATGTCCGGGTCCAGCTCGGCCCGGCCGACTGCGGCCTCGATTTCGTCGGGCATCGGCGGAACGATGGTGTTGAGCTGGTCCGGGCGGTTCAGCGTGATGGTCGCGACGGGTCCCGCCGTGGTGTACAGAAGTGTCTCGAAATCGGTTGTCGGCATAGCCGAAGCGAAGCCGCTCCGGACTCAGGGGTCAAGAGCCTCGGCGCACCCGGGGACGACTGACGTCAGTCCTCGGCGTGTCGTTGGGCATCCCACCGTTCGAGGTGCGCCTGCAGCTGGTAAATCCCTACCGCGAATGCCGGGCCGACCACCGACAATGTGCCTATCAACACCGGGTTCATCTCGAACCCTCCCTCGGATTCCCATACTGCCGCGTCTCAGTAAAAATTAAGGTACACCTCAGGCTAATCACACCCAAGGATTATCCGCGGCGTTTCGCCGAATCTTGACGAAAAAGTGAGCAGATGAGTATCGCGCCGTAGTGAACGAGGATGCTGCGCTAGCCGCCGTCGGGCGGCAGCATCTGAAATCCGGTCAGGACGGTGTCGGTGTCGCGGGTGTACACGGGGTTGCCCGGATCGGTGGACTGGACCGTGACGGTCGTGACGTAGGTACTGGTGTCATAGGTAGCTGCGACCATCAGTGTCCTGATCTTGCGCGGCGGAATACGACCCATGCCCGGGGCGTCGTAGTCGACGAGCTCAGCTTTGTCGCCGCAGAGGGTGATCTCCTTCGCATGCATCCCGGTGGCGCCAAGGCGGTCGACCAGTGCAGCCCGTTCCTGGTCGAAAATCGTTTCGTCATTGGTGGCCGCACCGGGCACAGATTCCAGGGTTACCACCGCGGTGGGCATGAAATTGTTGGCCACCAGGTCCTTGTTTCTCATCGTGAAGCGGATGACGTCTGAGTCCAGCATCGACGCGCGCTCCCAGCCCGCCGGCTGCGGAATCCGCAGCCGCGGCTCGCCGTCGGAGTGCGGGTCGATCGGCGTCAAGGGCGCTGAAACTTGCTCGCACGAACTGCCTTTGGCTACCGGATCGTGAGGGCCAGGGACGGCGGTACCGGTAATGACTTTGGAGCAACCCGGCACGGTCAGCAATGCCATGGCGGCGATCGTCCCGCACAGCTTGAACGGCAATCGCATCGCACCACACCACACCCTCGTATCTTGCACTGTCAAGTACCCAGCATCCGCCAGAGAAACGCAAAGGCCAGCGCCGTCTTGAACGCACTCTGCGCATTGTCGGCTGCACCGGCGTGGCCGCCCTCGATGTTCTCGTAGTACCAAACGCGGTGGCCGGTGGCTTCCAGCGCCGCCGTCATCTTTCGGGCATGCCCGGGATGCACGCGGTCGTCGCGGGTGGACGTGGTGATCAGTACCGGCGGGTAGTCGGCGTCAGCCGAGACATTCTGGTAGGGCGAGTATTCGGCAATGAATTCCCAGTCGGCCGGGTCGTCGGGGTTGCCGTACTCGGCGACCCAGGATGCGCCGGCCAGCAGCAGATGGAAGCGGCGCATGTCCAACAGTGGGACTTGGCAGACCAACGCGCCGAACAGTTCTGGGTACTTGGTCAGCATGATGCCTACCAACAGTCCGCCGTTGCTGCCGCCCTGCGCGCCGAGTTGCGGCACCGTGGTGATGCCGCGATCGACCAAATCGGTTGCCACTGCAGCGAAGTCTTCGGCTACCAAGTGGCGGCCCTCGCGCATCGCCTGGGTGTGCCAGCGCGGCCCGTACTCACCGCCGCCGCGGATGTTGGCCAGCGCGTAGGTGCCGCCGCGGGCCAGCCAGAGCCGGCCCATCACCGGGCTGTAGCCGGGGGTATAGGAATTCTCGAATCCGCCGTAGCCGTACAGCAGAGTCGGGCCCGGCCCTTCCGACTCGCCCGGTCGCACGACGAAGTAGGGAATCGCAGTGCCGTCCTTCGACGTCGCGAAATATTGTGCTATAGAGAGGTTTTCGGCGTCGAAGAACCCTGGCGCGGCCTTGACCTGCTCGAGAGCGCCGCTACCGGTACCACGCAGCAGCCGCGACGGACTGTCGAAGCCGCTTGAGTCAAGAAAGAATTCGTCGCTGGTGTCGTCGGCGGCGACGATCACGCTCTCGGTCGCTGCGGGAATTCCTTCCAGCGGTGCGCGCTTCCAGCTACCCGGCGTGACGATCTCCACCCGGCTGGCCACATCCGCCAGCGTGACGAGCAGCAGCTTGTCGCGGGTCCAGGCGTACTGATGTAGGCAGGTGTGCGCATCGGGCTCGAAGATCACCGTCAATTCCCTTGACCCGCTGAGGAATTCGTCGTATTTGGCCGCCAGCAACGAGCCGGCGCAGTAGCTGGTGGTACCGAAGGTCCAGTCGGTGCGCGGTTCGACCAGCAGCCATTCGCGATGAACCGAGATGCTGCTCGCATCGGAGGGAACGTCGAGGTGGATCAGTTCCGAGCCGCGCAGTTCGTAGCGCTCGCTATTCCAGAAGTCGGTGCCCCGGGACACGAAGGTGCGCTCGAAGCCCGGTGTTCGATCGGTCGAGCCGCCGACGCTGACATCGGTGCGGGCGCCCTCGAACAGCAGTTCCGCGTCGTCGAGCGATGTCCCGCGACGCCACCGCTTGACGATGCGCGGGTAGCCCGATTCGGTCAGCGAGTCGGGCCCGAAGTCGGTGCCGACCAGCACGGTGTCCGGATCGTCCCAGCCGATCTGCGTCTTGGCCTCCGGCAGCTCAAACCCGTCGACGACGAATTCGCGTGTGTGCATGTCGAATTCGCGCACGACGACGGCGTCCGCCCCGCCACGCGACAGATTGACCAGGGCGTGGGTGAATTCGGGTTCGATGACGATGGCGCCGGACCAGACCCAGTTCTCGTCGTCGGTGCGGGACAGCTCGTCGACGTCGATCAACACGTCCCACTCGGTGGCGTCGCTGCGGTAGCTGTCCAATGTGGTTCGCCGCCACAGCCCCCGCGGGTTGGCGGCATCGCGCCAGAAGTTGTACAGGTATTCGCCGCGGCGGCGTACGTACGGGATGCGGGCGTCGGTGTCGAGCACCTCGAGCGCTTCGGCGCGCATCCGCTCGAACTCCTCGCCGGCGAACTGGGCCACTGTCGGATCGTTGCGGGCGCGCACCCAGTTCAGCTGCTGCTCACCGAGGACGTCCTCGAGCCACAAGTAGGGGTCGTTCGACTCGTTCGTCATATGCGCGGCCATGGGGCCATTGTTACCGCGACGGTAGTGTGAGCTGTGTAACACCGTCGAACGACGAGGAGTGGCGACAAATGACTGTCTTCGCACGACCGGGTTCCACCGGGGCCCTGATGTCTTTTGAATCGCGGTACGACAACTTCATCGGCGGCGAGTGGGTGGCACCGTCCGCCGGCCGCTACTTCGAGAACCTGACGCCGGTCACCGGTCAGCCGTTCTGCGAGGTGGCGCGTTCGGACGCCGCCGATATCGAGAAGGCGCTCGACGCCGCCCACGGCGCGGCCAAGGCCTGGGGAAAGACCGCCCCCGCCGAGCGGGCCGCGATCTTGAACAAGATCGCCGACCGTATCGAAGCGAACCGGGACGCGCTGGCGCTGGCCGAAGTCTGGGACAACGGCAAACCGATCCGCGAGACGCTGGCCGCCGACATCCCGTTGTCCGTCGACCATTTCCGCTATTTCGCCAGCGCCATCCGGGCCCAGGAAGGCTCGCTGTCGCAGATCGACGACGACACCGTCGCCTACCATTTCCACGAGCCGCTGGGCGTTGTCGGGCAGATCATCCCGTGGAATTTCCCGATCCTGATGGCGACCTGGAAGCTGGCGCCCGCGCTGGCGGCCGGCAATACCGCGGTGCTCAAGCCGGCCGAGCAGACGCCGGCATCGGTGCTCTACCTGCTGTCGCTGATCGGCGATCTGCTGCCGCCCGGGGTGGTCAACGTCGTCAACGGGTTTGGCGCCGAAGCCGGCAAGCCGCTGGCGTCGAGCGATCGGATCGCCAAGGTTTCCTTCACCGGCGAGACCACCACCGGGCGACTGATCATGCAGTACGCCAGCCAGAACCTGATCCCGGTCACCCTCGAACTGGGCGGCAAGAGCCCCAACATCTTCTTCAACGATGTGATGGCCGCCCACGACGACTTCCAGGACAAGGCGCTGGAAGGGTTCACCATGTTCGCGCTGAACCAGGGCGAGGTGTGCACCTGTCCGTCGCGCAGCCTGGTGCAGGCCGAGATCTACGACGAATTCCTGGAGCTGGCGGCCATCCGCACCAAGGCGGTCCGGCAGGGCGATCCGCTGGACACCGAGACGATGGTTGGCTCGCAGGCTTCCAACGACCAGCTGGAAAAGGTGTTGTCCTACATCGAGATTGGCAAAGGTGAAGGTGCGAAGGTGCTGTGCGGTGGGGAACGCGCCGAGTTGGGCGGCGACCTGTCCGGTGGCTACTACGTGCAGCCAACCATCTTTGCCGGCACCAACAAGATGCGGATCTTCCAAGAAGAGATCTTCGGACCGGTGGTGTCGGTCGCGTCATTCAAGGATTACGACGACGCCATCTCGATCGCCAACGACACCCTCTACGGCCTGGGCGCGGGAGTGTGGAGTCGCGATGGGAACACCGCCTATCGGGCCGGTCGCGACATCCAGGCCGGGCGGGTGTGGGTCAACTGCTACCACGTGTATCCCGCGCACGCCGCGTTCGGCGGCTACAAGCAGTCCGGGTTCGGCCGGGAAAACCACAAGATGATGCTCGACCACTACCAGCAGACCAAGAACCTGCTGGTGTCGTATTCGCAGAAAGCGCAAGGATTCTTCTGATGACGACGCGGGTGGTCGTCACCGCCGACGCGGCCACGCTGCTCGATCAACTGCGAGACCAGCACGGCCCGTTGATGTTTCACCAGTCCGGCGGCTGCTGCGACGGGTCGTCGCCGATGTGCTACCCCGATGGGGAGTTCATCGTCGGTGATCGCGACGTGCTGCTCGGTGTGCTCGACGTCGGAGCCGACGGCGTGCCGGTGTGGATCTCGGGGCCGCAATTCCAGGCGTGGAAACACACCCAGCTCGTCATCGACGTGGTGCCGGGCCGGGGCAGCGGCTTCAGCCTGGAAGCGCCCGAGGGCATGCGATTTCTGTCCCGCGGACGCGCGTTCAACGACGCCGAAAACGCCGAACTGGCTGCTACTGCGGTGATCACCGGCGCCGACTACGAGAACGGCGAGCGGCTGCCGGAGCGCGCTCCGGTCGTCGCTGCCGCTGCCGATGCGTGCCCGGTACCCGCAGGGCGCGCCGCGCAGGTAAAGCCGTAGCGGGCGCCAGCGGCAGTATCGTTTAACCGTGATACCGCTGCCGCGGCCTTTGGTTTTGACTAGCGCGATGCTGCTTGGCGTCGCCACCGGGTTGCTCGGCGGCGCGGCGGCGCTGACCGTGGAGCACGCGCGGATGCGCCCCGACGTCGCCATCGCACTGGTGGTCGGATTCCCCAGCGCCGTCGGGCTGCTGGTGGTCCTGCTGGCCCGGCGCCGGTGGCTGACCGCGCTGGGTGCGTACATCCTGGCCCTGGCGCCGGGATGGTTCGGCGTGCTTGCCTTGGTCGAGGTCGTGACCCGTGGCTGACGACGAACGCGTGGAGACCGAGTCGATGCCGCTGACCGAGCCGTACAAACCGGCCTTCGACACCGGCATTCAGCACAAAGTCGAGCCCGAACTCATCGAGCCAGAGCCGCCGCCCCGGAAGCGTCGATCGTGGCACCGACGGTCCGACGCCGCCGAGAAGTCGGGTCATCCGGTCGGCGGGCTCACCCCGGCCGCGTACACCGACACACCGTCATCCGAGTCGATCCCGGTGCCCGACCGCTATCAGTACGTCAGGTGGTGGCAGTTCGTCTTGATGCTGCTGGCGGTCTGGGTTCCCGCCGGCGCGATCGGCGCGGGCCTGTTCTATTGGTGGAGCCATGACGCCTCCAGGCACAAGACCGAGGTGATTTTTGTTCTCCTGGCCTACGTCGTGGTGAGCACGGTCGCGGGTCTGATACTGGCGATGGTGGCCGACCGGCCGCTGGTGTCGGCGCTGGCCATCGCGATGATCTCGGCGGTGTTCGCGTCCGTCGTCGCCGCAGCCCCGGTCTACGGCAAGTTCTATTGCCAACACAGTCAGCGACATTGCGCAGCGGGCATCCTGCCGTACTGAGCACCCGAACTAGGGCTGTGCAAGGCTGGCGGGGTGAGCGACACGCGCCAATCCGCGTCTTGCGGGCGGCAGGCTGATCGCAACCTCACCCCAATCGCCACCTTGATCGAGGATCCTGCGCGCTCGGCAATGCTGGCCGCGCTGGCCGGCGGGCGGGCGCTGCCGGCCGGGGAACTGGCGCGCCGAGCCGGTGTGCAGCCGGGCACCGCTTCGGTGCATCTGCGCCGCCTGACCGAGGCCGGCTTGATCCGGGTCCGCGCCCAGGGCCGGCACCGCTACCACGAGATCGCCGACCCGGAAGTGGCCACCGTGTTGGAGGCCATCGCCGAGATTGCGCCGCCGGCCCCGGTGTCCGTTGAGGATCAGCAGGCCGCGTGCGCGCTGTCGGAGGCCCGCACCTGTTACGACCACCTGGCCGGCCGCCGCGGCGTGCAACTGCGCGACCGACTGCTGGCCGTCGGAGCCATCCGGCACCTCGACGACCGCGACCACGAGCTCACCGACCGCGGGCAACATCTGGTCGAACGGCTGGATATCGACCTGGCCGCTCTGCGGGCCAGTCGGCGGGTGTTCGCCCGCTCCTGCGTGGACTGGACCGACCGTCGCATTCACCTGGCCGGGGCGCTTCCTGCCGCCATCACCAGCGTGTTCATCGCCCGCGGCTGGCTCAGTGATGCGCCCGGGCGCAGCCTGCATGTCGCCGAGCGCTTCGATGACAAGATCGATGAATGGCTGGCCACCTGATGCCCGGAGTCAGGCCATTAGGGTAGGTGCCGTGACCCACTATGACGTTGTCGTCCTCGGAGCCGGACCCGGTGGATACGTCGCGGCCATCCGCGCCGCGCAGCTGGGACTCAATACCGCCGTCGTCGAACCGAAGTACTGGGGCGGAGTCTGCCTCAACGTCGGCTGCATCCCGTCGAAGGCGCTGCTGCGCAATGCCGAACTCGCGCACATCTTCAACAAGGAAGCCGCGACCTTCGGCATCGGCGGCGAGGTGACCTTCGACTACGGCGTGGCCTTCGACAGGAGCCGCAAGGTGGCCGACGGCCGGGTGGCCGGCGTGCACTTCTTGATGAAGAAGAACAAGATCACCGAGATCCACGGCTACGGCAGGTTCACCGATGCCCACACGCTGGCCGTCGAGCTCAACGAGGGCGGCACGGAAAACGTCACCTTCGACAACATCATCATCGCCACCGGCAGCAGCACCCGTCTGGTCCCCGGTACCTCATTGTCGAAAAACGTTGTCACGTATGAAGAACTGATCCTGTCCCGCGAGCTGCCTGAGTCGATCATCATCGCCGGCGCCGGGGCGATCGGCATCGAGTTCGGCTATGTGCTGAAGAACTACGGCGTCGACGTGACCATCGTCGAGTTCCTGCCGCGCGCGCTGCCCAACGAAGACGTCGATGCCTCCAGGGAAATCGAGAAGCAGTTCAAGAAGCTCGGCGTCAAGATCCTCACCGGCACCAAGGTCGAGTCGATCGCCGACGACGGCTCGGTCGTCACGGTGACCGTCAGCAAAGACGGCAAGACCGAGGAGCTCAAGGCCGCGAAAGTCTTGCAGGCCATCGGTTTTGCGCCCAACGTCGACGGCTTCGGTCTCGAGGCCGCCGGCGTCGCGCTGACCGATCGCAAGGCGATCGGGGTCACTGACTACATGCTGACCAACGTCGACCACATCTACGCCATCGGCGATGTCACCGGGTTGCTGCAATTGGCCCACGTCGCCGAGGCGCAGGGCGTGGTGGCAGCCGAAACCATCGCCGGCGCAGAGACTTTGGCTCTCGGCGACTACCGCATGCTGCCGCGCGCGACGTTCTGCCAGCCCAACGTCGCCAGCTTCGGGCTCACCGAGCAGCAGGCCCGCGACGAGGGCTATGACGTCGTGGTGGCCAAGTTTCCGTTCACCGCCAACGCGAAAGCGCACGGTGTCGGCGACCCGAGTGGCTTCGTGAAGCTGGTCGCTGATGCCAAGCACCTCGAACTGCTGGGCGGGCACCTGGTCGGTCACGACGTGGCCGAGTTGCTGCCCGAGCTGACGTTGGCGCAGAAGTGGGACCTGACCGCAAACGAATTGGCGCGCAACGTCCATACCCACCCGACGATGTCGGAGGCACTGCAGGAATGCTTCCACGGTCTGACCGGCCACATGATCAACTTCTGACGCCGATGGCCAGGCCTAGAGCAGTGCGAGCGGAATCGGTTTGGGCCGCGCTCGGCGGTGTGCTGGCCGGTTACGTGCTGTGGCTGATCGCTTTCTCGATCGGGGACTTCCTGACGACGGCGGGTGTGTGGGGTCCGATCGTGCTGGCGGTGTCGGCGGTTTTTGCGCTGGGCGCGGCGCTGTGGGCACGGCGGGAGCGGGCGCGGGGAAATCTAACCCTGGCGGCGTTCGCATTCGGGTTGCCGGTTCTGCCGGTTCTGCTGACAGTGTTGGTGCTGGCCGACACCTACTTGTGATGGCCCGGGTGGTCCAGCGGAATCTGTAAGGCCGACATCGTTGCGGCCAGACCGTCGTATTGCCCTGCCAGCAAACAGAATTCGATCAGCTGACGTCGATCGAGGTGTTGGGACAGCTGCTGGTACGCCTCCTCGCCGATTGTGCGGTTGAGGATGAATTCGTCGGTGGCACGCAGCAGCGCCCGCTGGCGATCGGTGAGCCCGCCGGCGTTCGCGGACGTGTTCGGCCAGGCGAAGATCAACTCCTGGGTCTGGTCGTCGAGCCCGCGACGACGACCTATCCAGCGATGGTGCTGCAACTCGTACTCGGAGCCGCGCAAGTGCGCGACCCGCAGGATCACCAACTCGGTATCGACCTGTGGTAGCCGGCCGCGCAGCAGCCGGGCGCCGTAGAACGCGAATGCCCAGAACAGCAACCGGCGCTGACCCAGCGTCGTGAACAGGTGCATCTCCGGTGCGCGAATCGTGCGGGCGCCCAGCTTTGCGACCACCCAGTTGATCGGGCCCAGTTCGCGGAAGCGCCCGGGTGGAATACGACCGACCTGGCCGGTCATGCGTGCTTCACCAGATAGGGCGACACGGTGCTGCGGTGCTCGTCGAGATCGAGTGCGCGGCCCAGCGCGGGGAACGCCCGCTGCGGGCAGTTGTCCCGCTCGCAGACCCGGCAGCCCGCGCCGATCGGTGTGGCGATGTCGCCCGACAAGTCCAGTCCTTCCGAGTAGACGAGCCGGTGGGCGTGCCGGAGTTCGCAGCCCAGCCCGATCGCGAAGGTTTTACCGGGCTGACCATACCGTGATGCCCGCCGCTCCACGGTCCGAGCCACCCACATGTAATTGCGGCCGTCGGGCATCTGGGCGATCTGCACCAGGATCTTGCCCGGGTTGGCGAAGGTCTCGTACACGTTCCACAGTGGGCAGGTGCCGCCGCTGGACGAGAAGTGAAAACCGGTGGCCGACTGACGTTTTGACATGTTTCCGGCCCGGTCTACCCGAATGAAGGAGAACGGCACGCCCCGCATGGTCGGCCGCTGCAGCGTGGAGAGCCGGTGCCCGATCGTCTCGTAACTGACCGAGTAGAAGGCCGAGAGCCGCTCGACGTCGTAGCGGAAGTTCTCTGCGACGTCGTGAAATTGGCGGTACGGCAGGACCGCAGCCGCGGCGAAGTAGTTGGCCAGCCCGAGCCGGGCCAGGGTGCGCGACTCGTCGCTGGTGAACTTGCCTTCGGTCACCATGCTGTCGATCAGGTCGCCGAACTCCAGATACGCCAGCTCGGCGGCCAGCTTGAACACCTGCTGGCCCGACGAGAGGTGGTT
>Ga0209113_1000077_pt1 | contig 20117 bp, 17 predicted proteins | sample TexAe_RefH0_O1_FD_187951 | JGI IMG/M metagenome (GOLD analysis project Ga0209113, IMG submission 187951) | Forest soil microbial communities from Davy Crockett National Forest, Groveton, Texas, USA - Texas A ecozone_RefH0_O1 (SPAdes) (version 2) | ecosystem: Environmental > Terrestrial > Soil >... | reverse complement strand
CGCCCCGGCGATCGCCGCGTCGCCGACGCCGCCGCAGCCGATCACGGCGACGGTGTCGTCGCGGGTGATCGCGCCGGTGTTGATCGCCGCGCCGATGCCGGCCATCACCCCGCAGCCCAGCAGACCCGCCACGGCCGGGTCGGCGGCGGGGTTGACCAAGGTGGCCTGGCCGGCAGCCACCAGCGTCTTGTCGGCGAACGCGCCGATCCCGAGCGCCGGTGTCAGTTCGGTGCCGTCGGTGAGCGTCATCTTCTGTTCGGCATTGAACGTGTCGAAGCACAGCTGCGGCCGCCCACGCTTACAGGCCCGGCACTGCCCACAGACCGCGCGCCAGTTCAGGATGACGAAATCGCCCGGCGCGACGGCGGTTACGCCTGCGCCGACGGATTCGACGGTGCCCGCGGCCTCATGGCCGAGCAGGAACGGGTACTCGTCGTTGATGCCGCCCTCGCGGTAGGTCAGATCGGTGTGGCAGACCCCGCACGCGGTGATGTCGACGACGACCTCGCCCGGTCCGGGATCGGGGATGACGATGTCGACCAGCTCGACGGGTTCGCCCTTTTTGCGTGAAATCACGCCGCGCACTGTCTGGCTCATGGGTTTCAACCTAGCGCTTGGTCGGCCTAGCTCAATTGCCCGCTCCTCCTCATCGCGCTGCGCGCTCTGCATCGTCGTCGGTAGTCTGCTGCGCGATGGCCGGACTCCCTGCATTGCAAGCACTCGACGACTGGCCGGTGCCGAACGTGGCCGCCGCGGTGGTCGGCCCATCCGGGGTGCTCGCCAGCCACGGCGACACCGAACAGCAGTTCGCCTTGGCGTCGGTGACCAAACCGTTGGTGGCACGTGCCGTGCACATCGCGATCGAAGAAGGCGCGGTGGAGCTGGATACCGCGGCGGGCCCGCCCGGATCGACCGTCCGGCATTTGCTGGCCCACGCTTCGGGCCTGGCGATGCTCACCGGGCAAACCCTGGCCAGACCCGGCACCCGCCGGATGTATTCCAATTACGGGTTCGCGGTGCTGGCCGAGACCGTGCAGCAGGCTTCCGGCATCGAGTTCGGCCGCTACCTCAGCGAGGCGGTGCTGGAACCACTGGGTATGACCGCCACCCGCTTGGACGGCGGCGCGCAAACTGCCGGTTACGGCGCGACGTCGACGGTTGCCGATCTGGCGGCGTTCGCCGGTGACCTGCTGTGCCCGACGACGGTGTCGGCCGAGATGCATGCCGAGGCGACGACAGTGCAGTTTCCCGGCCTGGACGGCGTATTGCCCGGCTACGGGGTCCAGCGGCCCAACGATTGGGGGTTGGGTTTTGAGATCAAGGACTCGAAATCACCGCACTGGACGGGCGCGCACAACTCGCCGGGCAGCTATGGCCATTTCGGTCAGTCAGGGACTCTGATCTGGGCAGATCCACGCGCGAAGCTGGCGCTGGTGGTACTTACCGACCGCGATTTCGGTGATTGGGCGCTGCCGCTGTGGCCGGCTATTTCTGACAATGTGCTGAGCACCTACAACTCGCACTAGCGCAACATAGGCATCACAGGGCACAATAGACACGCAAGGCACATCAATCGTTATAACTGCTCGTCGGATTCACCAGGTCGTTGGGGAAGACGTCCCTCGTGGAGCCGAAGGAGCAACATATGCGTGCGTCGAATCAGTTCGCCGACGTGGCGACGGGTGTGGTCTATGTCCATGCCTCGCCCGCCGCGGTGTGCCCGCATGTCGAGTGGGCGTTGTCGTCGACTCTTGCCTCCAAAGCCAACCTGAAGTGGACCCCGCAGCCGGCGATGCCCGGCCAGTTGCGTGCCGTCACCAATTGGGTCGGTCCGGTGGGCACCGGCGCCCGGCTGGCAAACGCCTTGCGCTCGTGGACGGTGCTGCGGTTCGAGGTCACCGAAGACCCCAGCACCGGCGTCGACGGGCAACGGTTCTGCCACACGCCGCAGCTCGGGCTGTGGAGCGGGGCGATGAGCGCCAACGGCGACGTGATGATCGGCGAGATGCGGTTGCGGTCGATGATGTCCGCGGGTGCCGATGCGCTGGCCGCCGACCTGGATTCGGCGCTGGGCACGGCCTGGGACGAAGCGCTCGAGGCCTATCGCGATGGCGGCGACGGCGCTGAGGTGTCCTGGCTCAACCGTGGAGTTGGTTAGGCCGCCGCAGCAGACGCAGCGCACCCGGCACCGCCGAGATCTGGGCGGGCAGCGCGCACGCATAGTCACCGTCGGCGTAGACGTTGATACCCCGCGATTCCACCTCGACAGTCGTCGCCCGCGCCGTCGTCACCTCGTCGAGATTGACGTGCGTCCCTTTGTAAACGGTGGGGAAGAGACGGATCAGCCGGGTCCGCGACGACGAGTGCACCATGGTGACATCGAGTTGGCCATCGGTGGGATCGGCGCCGGGGCAGACCAACATTCCGCCGCCGTAGCTGCGGGTGTTGCCGAAGGCCGCCAGCGTCAGATCGGTCACGATCTCCTCGCGGCCGTCGAGCACCAGCCGGAACGGCAGCAGTCGTAGCTGGGAGAGTTCGGCGAGCATGGCGAGGTTGTAGCGCATCCGGCCACGCGGCCACCGCATCCGATTGGCCCGGTCGGTGACCAGTGAATCGAAGCCCGTCGCTGCGACGGTGCCGAACCATTTGGTTGCGCCGTGGCTGTCGCGAATCTGGCCCAGGTCGATGGTTTCGGTCCAGCCGTCGGCAATGATGTCGGCGGCGGCGACGGGATCTTTTGTCGGCAAACCGAATTCGCGGGCATGATCGTTGCCGGTGCCGGCCGGGATGATGCCCAGCGGAATGTCGGTGCCCGCCAACGCTTGCAGTGCATCGGTGATCACGCCGTCGCCGCCGACCACGACCAGCGCGTCGGTGCCCTGGTCGACGGCGGCGTGCAGCAGTCGGCGTGCGTGTTCGGCGTCGCTGCCGACGATGGCCACAACATCGATGCCTCGTTGTTGCAGCCGGGTGACCGCCGTCTCGGCGGCGTGCGGCGCGTTTCCGTGTCCCGACGCCGGATTGGTCAGGACCGTCACCCGGCCAATCTGGCGGGTGGTCACGGGATCAGCTTGCCGGGGTTGAGAATTCCCGCGGGGTCCAGTGTCGCCTTGACCGCTCGCAATACCTGCACACCCAAGTCGCCCACCTCGTCGCGCATCCAGGGCCGGTGGTCGGCGCCGACGGCGTGGTGGTGGGTGATCGTCGCGCCGGTGGATACGATCGCATCGCACGCGGCGGTTTTGGCGGCACGCCATTGCTCGATCGGGTTGCCGCGCTGCCCCGCGACGACCGTGAAGTACAGCGAGGCACCGGTGGAGTACACATGCGAAATGTGGCACAGCACCAGCGCCGGCGTGCCGGATTCGGCCAGCGCCCCCGTCAGCGCATCGGTGACTGCGGCTTTCAACGTGGGGAGGTTCGACCAGTCGGTGGCCGTCTCGAGGGTTTCGCAGAGCGCGCCGCTGGCCAACAGTGCGTCGCGCAGGTACGGCGCGCCGAACCGGCCGCGCTCCCAGGCTCGCGCCGGAGCCTCGCCGAGCGACGTGCCACCCTGGGCCGCCATCAGCGCCCGGGTCTCGGCATGTCGGCTTTCGGCGTGCGCCTCGGTGCCTTCGAAGACGGTGATCGCCAGGCAGCCCCCGGTGATCTGACTGTCGCCGATGGAGTCGGTGGTGGCCAGGTTGACACCGGTCTCGGCCTCGTCGGACAGCCGGATCACGGTGGGGCCCGCGGCGGCTTGGGTGACCGCGCGTAATGCCGCCGTGCCCGTGGCGAAGTCGGGAAACGACCATGCCTCGTAGCGGGTGGCCTGGGGTGCGGGGTGGACCCGCAATCGGACCCGGGTGATCACGCCGAAGACACCCTCCGAACCGATGACCAGTTGACGCAGATCCGGTCCGGCCGCCGACTGCGGTGCCCGGCCGAGGTCCAGCACGCCGGCGGGCGTGATCGTGCGCAGTCCGCGAATCATGTCGTCGAACCGGCCGTAACCCGCCGAATCCTGACCCGACGAGCGGGTCGCGGCATAGCCGCCGAGGCTGGCGAACTCGAAGCTCTGCGGAAAATGCCCGAGCGAAAACCCATGCGCAGCAAGCAGTTCCTCGGCTTGCGGGCCGGTGACACCGGCGCCGAATTCGGCCTCGCCGGAGACCTCGTCGAACGCCAGCAGCTGGTCGAAGCGTCGCAGATCCAACGACACCGCTGCTGCGAACTCGCCGCGGATCGGATCGAGGCCGCCGACCACGCTGGTGCCGCCACCGAACGGGACGACGGCGATGCCATGCTGCGAGCAGTAACGCAGGATCGCGGCGACCTCGTCGTCGGTGCCGGGCAGCAGTACCGCATCGGGAGCATCCTGAAGACCGGAGTCCTTGCGCCGCAACAGATCCAGAGTGGACTTGCCGCCCGCGCGCAGCAGTCGGTCCTGATCGTCGACGCAGCAATGGTCCGGCCCGACGATGGCGGCCAGTGCCTCGCGGTCGGCTGTCGTCAACGCCGACGGGCGCAGCTGCACCTGATCGGCTTCGAGTTCGGCCTCGGGTGACCCGGTCACGCCCAGCGCCTGGGCCAGCAACGAGCGGATTCCCTCCGAAAGCGGTTTGGCTTCGTCGGGATCGCCCCAGGCATTCCACTTCATCGGGGGTAGCAAGTTGGCAGACATGCGTTACAGTATTACACATGCTGTCAATCAGTAATGCGCCGGTGCAGGACCGGATACTCGCCGCCGCCGCCAGTTGCGTCGTCGATTTCGGTGTCGAGCGCGTGACGTTGGCCGAGATCGCGCGGCGCGCCGGCGTGAGTCGCCCGACCGTGTATCGACGCTGGCCGGACACCCGCTCGGTGCTCGCGGCGCTGTTGACCAGCCACATCACCGAAGCCTTGGCCGAGGTGCCGATTCGCGGTAGCGGTCGTACGGCGATTGTCGATCGGGTGGTCGCGGTAGCCGAGCGGCTGCGCGGCGACGACCTGGTGATGGCGGTACTGCGTTCGGAATTGGCGCTGGTTTACATCGCTCAGCGGCTTGGCAGCAGCCAGCAGCTACTGATCGACGCGCTCGCCGCCGACCTGCGTGCGGCGCAACGCGACGGCACCGTGCGGTCCGGCGATCCCCGTCAGCTGGCCGCGATGGTGCTGCTGATCACCCAGTCGACGATTCAGTCGGCCCAAATCGTCCGCCCGATCCTGAACGCCGACGCGCTGGCCACCGAACTCGCCTACTCACTGAATGGATACCTATCGTGACATCAACGGCTCTGAACGCTGCGCGTCGAAGCGCCGACCTGAGCGCCCTGGCCGACGGGGCGCCGACCGATGTTGTGGTGATCGGCGGCGGTATCACCGGCGTCGGCATCGCCTTGGATGCGGCCTCGCGAGGCCTGCGGGTGGCGTTGGTGGAAAAGCACGACCTTGCCTTCGGCACCAGTCGGTGGAGCTCCAAGCTGGTGCACGGCGGGCTGCGCTATCTGGCGACCGGCAATGTGGGGATCGCCCGGCGCAGTGCCGTCGAACGCGGAATTCTGATGACGCGCAACGCCCCTCATCTGGTGCGGGCGATGCCGCAGCTGGTCCCGCTGCTGCCGTCGATGGGCCGGATGGAGCGGGCGCTGGTGCGGGCCGGGTTTCTCGCCGGCGACGTACTGCGCAAGACGGCGGGCACACCCGGATCGGTTTTGCCCGGCTCACAACGAATTTCGGCGCGACGAGCACTCGAGATGGCTCCGGCCGTTCGGCGCGACGGCCTCGACGGCGGGCTCTTGGCCTACGACGGGCAACTGATCGACGACGCCCGGCTAGTCTCGGCCGTCGCGCGAACCGCGGCCCAGCGGGGTGCCCGGATCTTGACCTATACCGCGGCCTCCGAGGCCACCGGGAACTCGCTGCGGCTGACCGATCAGCGCAGCGGCGAATCATTCGACATCTCGGCGCGCGCGATCATCAACGCCACCGGGGTGTGGGCGGGGGAGATCGACCCGTCATTGAAGCTGCGGCCCAGCCGCGGCACCCACCTCGTCTTCGATGCCAAGACACTCGGCAATCCGACGGCGGCGCTGACGATTCCGATCCCCGGCGAACTGAATCGCTTCGTCTTCGCGATGCCCGAACAACTGGGACGGATCTACTTGGGGCTCACCGACGAGGACGCTCCCGGGCCGATTCCCGATCTGCCGCAACCGACATCGGGGGAGGTTGCGTTCCTGCTGGACGTGGTGAACACCGCGCTGGGCATCACGCTGGACCGCTCCGACGTGATCGGCTCCTATGCGGGACTGCGGCCGCTGATCGACACCGGAGCCGGCCGCACCGCCGACGTATCCCGCGACCATGCCGTCGTCGAATCGCCGTCCGGGCTGATCAGTGTGATCGGCGGCAAGCTGACCGAGTACCGGCACATGGCCGAGGATGTGCTCGACCGCACCGTCCAATTGCGCGAACTCGAAGCCGGCAAGTGCCAGACCCGAAACCTGCCACTGGTCGGTGCCTCCGCGAATCCTGGGTCGACGACCGCGCCGATGGCCGGGCTGCCGGAATCGCTGTTGCTGCGCTTCGGGGCGGAGGCGGCCAATGTGATCGCCACCGCGACCTGTGAGCGGCCCGCCGAGCCGGTCGCCGACGGGATCGACGTGACGCGTGCGGAATTCGAGTACGCAATCACCCACGAGGGCGCGCTGACGGTCGACGACATCGTGGACCGTCGCACCCGAATCGGCCTGGTGGCCGGCGATCGCGAACGAGTCACCGGCGTTGCTGAGGAGCTTCTGGCGCAGGTCGGCTGACCCGCATGCGATAGCATCTAACGGAACTAATCCGTATCGGCTAAGGGGCCAGAGTATGAAGCAGGCGGCGAGCAACCCGCGCCCGGCACGAAGCCCCGGGCGCCTCGATCGGTCGCTCGATGCGACCATCCTCGACGCCGCGCTGGCCGGTGTGGCCGAACAGGGCTACGACCGGTTGAGCATGGACGACATCGCGTCCCGCGCGGGCGTCGGGAAGGCGGCGATATATCGTCGGTGGCCGTCGAAGGCCGTGGTGGTGGCCGATGCGATCGCCCACTGGAGACGGCGACTCGGACCCGTCGAGCCGCCGAACACCGGCAGCCTTCGCGGCGACATCGATGCGCTGATCGCGGCCGTTCCTGACCTGAATGACGCTGATATCAGCACAATTCAGGTCATCGTCGGCGTGGCGACCGCTGCGATGCACAATCCGGTCTTGGCAGCCGCCCTGGATGACCTGGTGTTCTCTACTCCTCGCCAGGTGGTCCGGGCGGTACTGGACCATGCGGTGGCTCGCCGGGAGATACCGGGCGGCCGCGATCTGAGTCTGATCCCCGACGTGGCCCTGGGTCTCAACGTGCTGCGGGTGATGACGGGACGGCCGATCGACCGGGTCTACGTCCGGCGCGTGCTCGAAGACGTGATCTTGCCACTCGCAGGCGCGTCGGCGCCCTGACAGTTGCGCGTTCCACCCGTAGGTGCCACTCTGACGTAGACGGAACTAATCAGTTCCGCCTGGAAGGGGAACGCAATGAGCGTCGTCCGTGTTCCGGTCCTGATCGTCGGCGCGGGAGCCGCCGGACTTGCCACGTCGGCGCTGCTGGCCAAGCACGGGATCAACTCCCTGCTGGTGGAAAAGCGGCGTGAGATCTTCATCTACCCAAAGGCGCGAAATCTCAGCTTTCGCAGCCTGGAGATCTTGCGCGGCCTGGGCGTGGGCGACCAGGTCCGCGCGGTCGCCGACCGAGTTTCCGACATGGTGGTCAAGCCGACGCTGAACAGTCCGGAAGAAAAGCTAGCCATCGACATCGACGCGATTTTCGCCGGCCTGGATCAGCTGAGCCCTGAGCGCGCCGTGCAGTACTGCCCGCAGAGCAGCCTCGAGCCGATGCTGCTCGCCGAAACCCGGCGGCGTGGTAGCGAAGTGCGTTACGGGACGGAGTTGCGTTCGTTCGAACAGGACGACACCGGCGTCACCGCGGTGCTGCGTGATCTGGATTCCGGTGAGGACCAGACGGTCCGGGCAGACTTTCTGATCGGCGCCGACGGTGTGCGCAGCAAGGTCAGGGAATCGCTCGATGTCACAACGTCGGGATACGGGGCGCTGCCGATCTTTGTCGTCTTCATCTATTTTCGTGCCCCCTGGAAGAGGTTCGTCCCGCATCTGAACGAAGGCGATGGCGTTCAGGTCAAGAATCCAGACGTGGACGGAATATTCCTGGAGGCCAAGGACGACCTCGGCATGTTCATCACCACCTATTTCCCCGACAAAGGGGAGACCGCAGCGCAATTCACCCCGCAGTACTGCAGTGACGTGCTCACCAAAGCCGTCGGCGAACCGATCGACCTCGAGATCATCGAGGCCGCGGCATGGCAACCATACGAACAGGTAGCCGACCAATTCCAATGCGGGCGAGTGTTTCTGGTCGGCGACAGCGGGCACACCATGCCGCCGTTCAAGGCCGGGGGAGCCAACACCGCCATCCAGAGCGCGCACAACCTGGCGTGGAAACTGGCCGCAGTTCTGCGTGGAACGGCCGATGCGGCGTTACTGGCCAGCTACCACGCCGAGCGGTATCCGGTCGCCCGGTTCGCCGCTCGTCAGTCGCTCACCGGGCCGACGGTGGCCTTGATCGACCTGGACGACCAGGGTCCGGGATTACCGGCTGAGGAGGAGGCGTCGATGTTCGCCTTGCTGGTCGGCTACCAATACCGCTCTACTGCAGTCGTTTCCGATCAGCCCGGCCCCGACGATTCAGACGCCGCGTCCTTGGTTGACGAGTTGACCGGCCAGCCCGGCACCCGGGTGCCTCATGCCTGGGTGCAGTACGGCCGCAAGCGGGTATCGACGCTCGATCTGGTTGGCCATGACTTCACCCTGCTCACCGACGACGACGGCGTGCCATGGACCGAGGCCGCGGCATCGGCGTCCGCCGTCCTGGGCATCCCCATCAACATCCACCGGATCGGGCCCGCGGGCGATGTGCAAGATCCCGACCGCGCGTGGCCGCAGGCCGCGGGAATCGCGAACGGCGGAGCGCTGCTGGTCCGCCCCGACGATTTCGTCGGTTGGCGGGCCGCCACTCTTCCGCAATCGCCGGCAGACGACCTCCGCCGGGCGCTATGTCAGATTCTCGGCAGGGTGTCGTGACGGACCCGCGCCGACAGAGTCTGCCGCGCGAAACGGTGGTCTGTTTGGGCTCCAGCACCACCGCGTCAAAGGGAACCTACAAATGGATCGACGAGCTGGAGAAGCGGCCGCACAACAAACGATTCCGTTTCGTCAACCTGGGTGTGGGCGGAGATCTGTCGTTCAATACCGTCGGCTTGCTCGATCGCGTGGTCGCCTTACAACCGGATCGGGTGGTCGTCCTGATCGGGACCAACGACGTCATGGCGACCGTGTTCCCGAATTTCAGGCGATTTGTCCGGGTGTGGAAGCGACTCTCAGACGGGCCATCGCCGGCGCGGTTCGAGGAGAACCTCTACTTCATTGTGCGCAAGCTGCGGCGAGGCGCCAATCCGAGGATCGGGCTGAGTTCGCTTGCCCCGCTTGGAGAAGACCCCCATTCGCGCGACCCGGTCCAAGCGCGGCTCAACGACCTGATCACCACCTACAACCAGATCATCAGCAACGTCGCGTCGAACGAGCACACGGACTACATTCCCCTCAACGAGTCCTTCCAGAGACAACTTGTCGGCGTACCGGCGCCCAAAGCATTTACCCATTTCGCACTCGGATCCTTCTACCGCGACTATGTGTTTCGGGAAATGATTCTGCGACGAAGCTTCGATGAGATCTCACGATTGAACGGTTGGGACTTCCACATCGATGGCATTCACCTCAACAGCAACGGCGGCCGAATACTCGTCGAGGTAGTGCAGCAATTCTTGGACTCTGAGGGTTCGCTCGCTCTCAAGCCCGCAGCATGTGACTGTTGACCAGAATCGAATTCTGGTCATACACTGACGACCGTGGTGGTGGAACGCTTCCGCGGTGACCGGCGGGAAAGGGCGGATCGGATCCTCGATACCGCTCGAGAGTTGTTGCTGTCCTGGGGTTATCGCCGGGTGACGATCGATGAACTGGCTCGTCGGGCGGGCGTTGGCAAGGGCACCGTCTACCTGCACTGGCGCTCTCGCGAGGAGGTGTTCCATGCGGTCAGCGCACGCGAAGCGGCGGGCATGGCGGACGCGATTGTGCAGGCGGTACGCGATGATCCGGCGGAGGTTGCACTACATCGTTATCTGCGGCGACTGTTCGTCGAGGCGATGAACCGGCCGGTGTTGCGCGCGCTCTACACCCGCGACGCCGACACTCTCGACACTTTCCTCGCGTCGACACATCATCATCACCTCGAGGAGAGCAAACTCGGAGTCAACCGCGACTATCTTGGTGTGCTCGCCGCGGAGGGCATGCTGCGACCGGGTTTGCGGCTGAACGATCTCGATTACACCTTGCCCACCATCGTGTTCGGTTTCTTTGCGGCGGAGCCGTTTCTGCCGCCGTCTCTCGGGCTGACCCTCGACCAGAAAGCCGATCAACTCGCTGACACGGTACGCCGGGCTTTCGAGCCGACTGGTGCACCGAGCAGTGCCGCCGTGAAACGCGCTGCAGCGAAGTCCATTCCGATATTGGGGCGAATTGCTCGAGACCACCGCACGGCTACCTATGGAGGCGATCCGAATGACTGAGTTGGCAACTGAGCTTACCCGCCCGCGCGGTCGGTATGGAGTGGACGGGGACTACCGGCTGATCCCAGCGCCGGTCGTTTTCGGCGGCTACCTCTTGTTATGCCTTGCCGCAGTGGTTTTCGCGGGCATGTTGCTGGTGAGCGGACGAACCGTGTTGGGTCTCGGCGTCGCTGTCGTTGCTTTCCTAATGATCAGCGTGGTTGTCAGTATCCGACGGTTCAGCCGGCGAGGAAAGTTCGAAGTCTGGGCACGCCTACTCACTCGGATAGGACTGCGCGGCGACGAACGTGTGCTTGACCTCGGCTGCGGCCGTGGCGCGGTCCTACTCACGGCGGCCAAGCTGGTTCCGCGCGGAAGTGCTGTGGGAGTGGACATCTGGCGGGCCGACCAGACCGGGAACTCGCCGGAGGCAACTCTGGCAAACGCTGATGCCGAGGGTGTCGCGGACCGGGTCGAATTGCACACCGCCGACATGACCGATCTTGCGTTTCCCGCCGACTCCTTCGATCTTGTCGTCAGCAACCTCGCGATCCACAACCTCCCGGATAACGACGCGCGACGGTCCGTCATCGACGAGGCCGTCCGTGTGCTGCGGCCCGGCGGCCATGTCGCGATCGCCGACCTTGCTTTCACCCGACAGTATGCGACCTGGCTACAGGAAAGCGGCATGGCGAGCGTCGAGCGACAAGACCTCGGCTGGCGCGCGTGGTGGGGAGTTCCGTTCATCCGCGCCCACGCCGTCACCGCAACCAAGCCAATGTCGCTGCGGTGAGCACAGATTCGCCCATCCGAACGGTCGCGCTGGAAGAAGCATTCCTGGGATCAAAAGTGGGCAGGGCGTTGATTTCCGCCCTGGTCAGATAAGGGGTACCCGCCTACAGCGGGATGTTCTTGTGCCGTCCGCGCCGTGCCGGCGCCTCGGCCAGCGCCTCGGTGATCCGGCCGCGGGTGTGGGCGGGGTCGATCTTCTCGTCGACGACGCCGATCTCGATGGCGTTGTCCACGCCGCCGGCGATCCGCTCATGCTCGGCGGCCAGCTCGTCGTGCAGCGCTTCGCGCTCGTCGTCAGGCGCGGCGGCCAGCTTCTTCTTGTGCAGAATGCCGACAGCGGCCTTGGCGCCCATCACGGCGACTTCGGCGTCCGGCCAGGCGAACACCTTGGTGGCGCCCAGCGAGCGGGAGTTCATTGCAATGTAGGCCCCGCCGTAGATCTTTCGGGTGACCAGCGTGACCCGCGGAACGGTGGCCTCACCGAACGCGTGCAGGAGTTTGGCGCCGCGGCGCACCACACCGCCCCATTCCTGGTCGACGCCGGGCAGGTAGCCGGGCACGTCGACGATCACGATCAGCGGGATGCCGAACGCGTCGCACAGCCGCACGAAACGTGCTGCCTTCTCGGCGCTTTCCGAGTTGAGGCAGCCGCCGAGTCGCAGCGGGTTGTTGGCCAGCACGCCGACCGAGCGGCCCGACAAGCGGCCCAGGCCGACCACCATGGACGGCGCCCACTTGGCCTGAAACTCGTCAAACGGTGCGTCGTCGTCGAGCAGTGCGGTGACGAGCGGGTGCACGTCATAGGCCCGACGCGGCGACTCCGGCAACAGCGCGTGCAGGTCGCTCTCATGCGCCTCAGCCTTGCTGCGGTCGAAATGGCCCTGCTGGCAGAACAATCCGACCAGGCGGCGACCACGCTCGTAAGCGTCGGCCTCGTCGTCGGCGACGATGTGGCAGACCCCGGACTTCTTGTGGTGCGTGTCCGGGCCGCCCAGCGAGGCCATGTCCACGTCTTCACCGGTGACGCTGCGCACGACGTCGGGCCCGGTGACGAATACCCGACCCTCGGGCGCCATGATGACTACGTCGGTCAGCGCCGGCCCGTAGGCCGCGCCGCCGGCGGCGAAACCGACCACCACCGAGATCTGCGGAACGTATCCGGACGCGCGAATCATCGCCTCGAATACCAACCCGACGGCGTGCAACGCCTTCACACCCTCGGCCAGTCGCGCGCCGCCCGAATGCCAGATGCCCACGATCGGGCTCTGCTCTTCGATGGCGGTGTCGTAGGCGTTGACGATGTGCGTGCAGCCCTCGAGTCCCATGGCCCCACCCATCACGGTGCCGTCGGTGGCAAATGCGATGGTGCGCAAGCCATTAACGGTTCCGCCGGCGGCGAGCACGCCGGAGCGGTCGCGCTCGTGCAGCAGTTCGATGCTGCCGTCGTCGAAGAATCTGCTCAGCCGCAGCAGTGGATCGCGCGGGTCGAGCGACTCATCGATTGCCTCAGGGGCCAGGGTCGTCATCGCAGGTCTCCTCGTCTCATTGCTGTTCGGGGATGCGGGATTAGTAGCGGCCAAAGGTCAACGCCACGTTGTGTCCGCCGAACCCGAACGAGTTGTTGATCGCGTACTTGTAGTCGCCGGGTCGCGGCTGGCCCGCCACCACATCCAGATCGATCTCAGGGTCCAGGTTCTTGAGGTTCAGCGTGGGTGGAATGACCTGGTCGCGCAGGGCTAGCACGGTCAGGATCGACTCGACGGCGCCGACCGCACCGACCGAGTGGCCGAGCGCAGCTTTGGGGGCATACACCGCTGCGTTGCCGCCGTGCGGGCCCAGCGCCCGGTTGATGGCCTTGCCCTCGGCCACGTCGCCGACCGAGGTGCCGGTGGCGTGGGCGTTCACGTGGTCGATGTCGCGCGGGGTCAAGCCGGCAAGTTCGACCGCCCGCTTCATCGCGTGCCCGGCCCGCTCACCGTTGGGGTCCGGCGCCACCATGTGGAAGCCGTCCGAGGTGACGCTGGCTCCCATCAGCCGGGCCAGGATGTTGGCGCCGCGCGCCTTGGCGTGCTCCTCGGTCTCGATGACCATCAGCGCGCCGCCCTCGCCGAACACAAAGCCGTTCCGGTCTTTGTCGAACGGGCGGCAGGCGCCGGCCGGGTCGTCGTTGGTTGTCGACATCACGATGCGCATCTGGGCGAACGCGGCGATAGGTACCGCTTCGATCCTGGTCTCGACACCACCGCAAATTGCGATGTCGGCCTCACCCATCGCGAGCTGCTGCCAGGCGTGGGCGATGCCTTCCGAACCGGAGGCGCAGGCCGACACCGAGGTCATCACCCCGGCCTTCGCCTGTCGCTCCAGCCCGATCGCCGCCGCCGCGCCGTTGGGCATGTACATCTGCACGGCCAGCGGGGAGACCGCCCGCAGGCCCTTTTCGCGCATGCCGTCGTAGCTGAAGATCAGTTCCTCGGTCGAGCCCATCCCAGTGCCGACGGACACCAGCAACCGATTGGTATCCACCTCGGGCGAACCCGCGTTCTCCCACAGTCTGCGGTTGAGCACGGTGGCCATCTTCTGCAGATAGCCCATCCGGCGGTTCTCGATACGGTTCAGCTGGTCGTCGAACTCCTCGAGCAGATGGCCACCGATGCGCACTGGCAGGTCGAACTCCTTGACGAACGGGTCCTCAAGGGTACGGATGCCACTTTGCCCGTCCAGCAGCGACTTCCACGTAGTCTCCGCGTCGGTTGCCAGGGCAGTCGTCATGGCGACGCCGGTGACGACGATGTTGGGGAAACCGTTCCCCGTAGCCAACTTTGACGGTGTGGTCATGGGCCCTGCGAACGCGTCCTTCCTTGTTTTTCCCGCTCCTCCTTGGACCTTCTGCGGCCCGCGTCGGCGCGAGATGCCTTGCTCAGTACCGCCCGAAAGCCAACGCGACGTTGTGTCCGCCGAAACCGAACGAGTTGTTGATGGCGTACTGGTACTCGCCATAACGTGGCTCGCCCGCGACGACGTCGAGGTCGATCTCCGGATCGGGCGTGGTGTAGTTAAGTGTCGGCGGAATAACGCCATCTCGCAGCGCAAGCACCGTCAGGATCGATTCCAGCGCACCCACGGCGCCGATGGAGTGACCCAGCGCCCCCTTGGGTGCGTAGATCGCGGCCTGCTCACAACCGGCAACCCGGATGGCGTTGGCCTCGGCCGTGTCGCCGATCGGAGTGGCGGTCGCGTGTGCGTTGATGTGGTCGATGTCCTTGGGAGACAAGCCCGCCAGCTCCAGCGCGCGGGCCATCGCCCGTCCGGCACGCACGCCGTCAGCAGCCGGCGCCACCATGTGGAAGGCATCCGACGTGATGCCGGCACCCATCAACCGGGCCAGCGGCTTGGCGCCACGAGCCTTGGCGTGCTCTTCGGTCTCGATCATCATCATCGCGCCGGCCTCGCCGAAGACGAAGCCGTCACGCTCTTTGTCGAACGGCCGCGACGCCCCTTCGGGGTCGTCGTTGCGGGTCGACATGGCCCGCATCATCGAGAACGCCGCGATGGGCAGTGCCTCGATGTTGCCCTCGACGCCGCCGCAGACCGCAAAGTCCGCGTCACCCATGACGATTTGCCGCCACGCGTGGGCGATGGCCTCCGAACCCGACGAGCAGGCCGACACCGGGGTCATCACTCCGGCGCGGGCGCCCAGCTGCAGACCGACGACGGCCGCAGCGCCATTCGGCATGATCATCTGGACGGCCAGTGGCGACACCTTGCGGGGGCCGCCCTCGTTCATCAGGTCGTAGCTCTCGACGATCTTCTCGGCACCGCCCAGCCCTGTGCCCATCACAACCGTGAACCGGTCCGGGTCGACTTCGGGGCTGCCGGCGTTCTCCCACAACTGGCCGCTGAGGTGCTTGGCCATCCGCTGGACGTACGACATCCGTCGCATGTCCAGCCGGCCCATGTGGTCGTCGACCGATTCCTTGAGGTGCCCGCCGATCTTGACCGGCAGGTCCCACTTCGTGACGAACTCGTCTTCGAGCACGCGGATGCCGCTTTCGCCGGCCAGGAGACCCTTCCACGTGCCTTCGATGTCCGGCGAGATCGAAGTCGTCGCCGTGACGGCGGTTACCACAACATTGGGGTAACCGCCGTTAGCAGTGGAAGGTTTGGTCACTTGCTGTCGGCTTCCTGCTTCGAACCCTCCGACTCGAACTTCGCGCGCAGCGCCTGAGCGGCCTCGGGGTTCTCTTCCTCGAGCTTCTGGATGTAGTTGACGACGTCACCGACGGTGCGCAGACCGGCGAGGTCCTCGTCGGGGATCTTCACGCCGTACTTGTCCTCGGTCTGCACGGCGATCTCCACCATCGACAGCGAGTCGATGTCCAGGTCGTCGACGAACGACTTCTCCGGGGTGATCTCCGACGGCTCGATACCGGTGACCTCTTCGATGATCTCGGCGATACCGGCGATGATTTCTTCCTGGCTGACGGACACGATGTGTTTCCCTTCGTAATATGTTGTGTACTGCTGACTTAACGTGCGCTATGCGGTTGTAGTAACGAACAGATTCGACGATTTGGCCCGGGGGCCAACGGTTTACAGCTCTGTCAAACCGTCCAGGTCTGCGGGGGTCTTGACGGCACGCGTTGGTACCCCGCGGAGTTCACGTTTGGCGATGCCGGATAGAGCCCCCGCTGGTGGGAACTCGACGATCGCCGTGACACTGCGCTGACGCAGAGTTTCCGAGCACAGGTCCCAGCGCACTGGCCGGGTCAACTGTGCGACAAGCTTTTCCATCGCATCGGCGGCCGAGCTCACCGGCTGGCCGTCGCGATTGGACAACAGAACGGCGGTCGGCTCGGAGGTCGCCACGCTCTGCACCGCGCCGGCGTAGCCATCGAGGGCAGAGGCCATGAACTCGGTGTGGAAGGCGCCGGCGACGCCCAATGCGCGCACCCGGGCCTTCTCTGGCGGGTCTTCGGCAAGCTTTTCCAGCGCGCTCAGCCGGCCGGCGGCCACGATCTGGCCGGCGGCGTTGCGGTTGGCCGCCACCAGGTCGAGCTGTTCGAGCCGCGCGAGCACCTCGGTCTCGTCGCCGCCGAGAACGGCGGACATGCCGGTCGGCTCGTCGGCGCAGGCCTTGGCCATCTCCGCACCGCGGGTGGCGGCCAGCGCAACGGCGTCATCGGCGGAGATCACCCCGGCGATCGCGTAGGCGGCGATTTCACCGACCGAGTGGCCGGCGACGACGACCTCGTGATCTGCGAGCAGTCCCCGCGTCGTCAACTCTTGGTGCGCAAGCAGTGTGGCGGCGACGATCAAAGGCTGGGCGATCGCGGTGTTGGTGATTTCCTCAGTCGAGGCAGTGGTGCCCAGCCGGGAAAGGTCCAGGCCGCTAGCCGTCGACCACGACGTCAGCCGTTCCGCGGCGCCGGGCAGTTCCAGCCACGGCGACAACATCCCCTCGGTCTGCGACCCTTGTCCGGGCGCAAGCAGTGCAATCACATTCTTAAGGGAACACTGTGAAGGCGTCTTTGGGCGGTGTAACAGATTATGAACCTTGTCTTATGTTTTTGTGGAAACTCCACAAAACAGCACGGGATGCGACGTGTTTGAGATCCCGCCGCAATCTGTCATCCGGCTTCGGCGGTCCCGGAAGGCACGACCAGGTCCTTTTCCACTGCCGGCGTGACAGGCGTCACTATGTTGCTAGCCACGTTGGACTGCTGGGCCTGGTACGTCAGGTGGCCCACGGTCGCGGCCACCCGAAGGACGTAAGCGTCACGCGGCAGGGTGGGGTCGCGTCCGGTGAAGTCGGCGATCCGCCGCAGTCGGTAGCGGACGGTGTTTGGATGAACGAACAACTTGCGGGCGCAGGCCTCGATCGCTCCGCCGCAGTCAAGGTAGGCATCCAGGGTCTCGGTGAGGGTCGGACCGGCATCGGCGAGCGGCCGCATCACGTCGGTGTGCAATGCCGCGATGGCCGAGGCATCGCCCATCAGAGCCCGCTCGGGCAGCAGCTCGCGGGCCAGGACGGGACGCGGTGCGCCCCGCCAGCCGGCGACGGCGTTCATCCCGGAGATCGCCTCGCTGGCGCTGTGATAGGCCGCGGTCAGCATCGGCGCCGTCGGGCCGATCACCACCGGGCCATCCGAGAACGCGCCCAGCAGGTCGTCGAACACCTTCTCGGTCTGCGTCAACTGGCCGGACACGATCGCCACCAGGTACGTCCCGTGTACGTCAATGAGCGCGGCGCGTCCATGGCGTGCCGCGATGTCCCGCACGTCTTGGCTGGCGCGGTCTTCTCGGCCCAGTGGTGGCGTGCCCACCACCACCGTCGCCGGCGCGGTGGTATCCCAGTTCAGGGCGGCGGCCCGGGACAGCAGTTCAGGACCGGTGTCGCCGCGCACCACGGCGTCGACGACGCTGGCCTCCATTCGGCTGTCCCAGCTCCCACGGGCCTCGGCCGCGTCGGCGTAGGCGGTGGCCGCGCTGAAGGCCAGGTCGCGGCTGTACTTCATAATTCCCACCGTCAGCGCGGTCAACTGTTCCTCATCGCGGGTCAGCACCGGAGCAACTTCTTCGAAGTACTCCATGGTGACCCGCAGCATGTCGACCGAGTGGCGCAACGGCATCCGCCGGGTCAGATCCTGCGGCATCAGCTCGAACGCCCGGGCGGTGTAGTTGACGTTGCTGTGCGGGTCGGTCATCCACTCGACGAAGCTCGCGACCGCGGTCTGCACGACCAGCGCCAGGCTGGCCCGCTGGGAGGCTTCCAGCTCGGCGAAGAACGGCAACCGCTCCTGCATTACCGTCACCGCCTGGGTGGAGAACCGACCGGAGTACTGCTTCAACCGCCGCAGCAGCGACTCCGGAACGCTGTCCAGCAGTTCCAGCGTCGACCGCGGCGTCGCGAACTTCTTGTCGGGCACCCCTAAAAGCTACGCTGGTTTTCTGGATGTTTCCGCTAAAGGCGCGCGGCTCAGGCGCCCGGTCCTGGGTCGGAGGTCTGCGCGGGTGCGGCTTGCACGTCGTCGATTCGGTATTGCCGCGCTGCCGCTATCGGTACTGATGGGTCGATGTGACCGTCGTGTGCCAGCGCCTCCAGCACCGCAACGACCTGGGATTCGGCGTCGGTGTTGAAGAATCGGCGCGCGGCCGGCCGGGTGTCGGAAAAGCCGAACCCGTCGGTGCCCAGCGTGACGTAGCTGCCCGGGACCCATGGCCGGATCTGTTCGGGCACCGCGCGCATCCAGTCCGACACCGCGATGAACGGGCCCGTGGATGTGGACAGGGCTCGCGTGAGGTAAGCCTCGCCGGGGGTGCGGTCGGGGTGGCGCAGCCGTTCCTTCTGAATCGCGACGCCGTCGCGGTTGAGCTCGCTCCAACTCGTCACCGACCACACGTCGGCGGCGACATCCCATTCGGCGGCCAGCATGTCGGATGCCCGCAACGCCGCGGGCATGGCGACACCGGACGCCAGGATGTCGGCGGTGTTGGTGCGGGGTTCGGTGGCCGGCCGGTACCGGTAAATGCCCCGCAGCACGCCCTCGGGGTCAAAGTTCTCCGGCTCCGGTGGTTGCACGTACGGCTCGTTGTAGATGGTGAGGTAGTAGAAGACGTTCTCGGCGTTCTCGCCGAACATCCGGGCCAGCCCGCCCTCGATGATGTGGGCGATCTCGAAGGCGAAGGCCGGGTCATAGGACAGCACAGCCGGATTGGTGGCGGCGAGCAACGGTGATTGGCCGTCGGCGTGCTGCAGGCCTTCCCCGGTCAGCGTGGTGCGGCCGGCCGTAGCGCCGAGCAGAAAGCCACGCGCCATCTGGTCGGCGGCGGCCCACAGGCCATCCCCGGTCCGCTGGAATCCGAACATCGAATAGAAGATGTAGATCGGGATCATCGGCTCGTTGTGCGTCGAATACGAGGTGCCCGCCGCGGTGAACGAGGCGACCGATCCGGCTTCGTTGATGCCCTCGTGCAGGATCTGGCCGATCTCGCTTTCCTTGTATGCCAGCATGAGGTCGGCGTCGACGGCGGTGTAGAGCTGGCCGTTGCGGTTGTAGATCTTCAGCGACGGGAACCACGAGTCCATCCCGAACGTGCGTGCCTCATCAGGGATGATCGGGACGATCCGCGGGCCGATTTCCTTGTCGCGCAACAGTTCTTTGAACGTACGTACCGTGGCCATGGTGGTGGCCACTTCCTGGTGGCCAGAGCCCTTTTTCAGCGCTCCGTAGGCCTCGCGTCCGGGCAACCGCAGCGTCTTGGTTTTGGTGCGCCGCTCGGGTACGAAGCCGCCCAGTGCGTGTCGCCGCTCCAGCAGGTAGCGAATCTCGGGGGCTTCCGGGCCGGGGTGGTAGTACGGGGGTAGGTAGGGGTCCTGCTCGATTTGGGCGTCGCTGATCGGGATCCGGATGGCGTCGCGGAAGTCCTTGAGGTCTTGCAGCGCAAGCTTTTTCATCTGATGCGTCGCGTTGCGGCCCTGGAAATGCGCGCCCAGCGAATAGCCCTTGATGGTCTTGGCCAGGATCACCGTCGGCTGACCGTGGTGATCGACGGCGGCCCGGTAGGCGGCATAAACCTTGCGGTAATCGTGACCACCTCGCTTGAGGTTCCAGATCTCGGCGTCGGTCATCTGCTCGACGAGTGCCTTGGTGCGCG
>Ga0209113_1000076_pt1 | contig 20451 bp, 20 predicted proteins | sample TexAe_RefH0_O1_FD_187951 | JGI IMG/M metagenome (GOLD analysis project Ga0209113, IMG submission 187951) | Forest soil microbial communities from Davy Crockett National Forest, Groveton, Texas, USA - Texas A ecozone_RefH0_O1 (SPAdes) (version 2) | ecosystem: Environmental > Terrestrial > Soil >... | reverse complement strand
ATATCGGCGGCCCGCAACGCTGCCGATACGGCCGAACCGACACCCCCGGCCACCCCGTTGTCTTCCAGCGTGACCACCAGCTTGTGCGCCACCGCCAATTCCGGCACCGCGCCCGGAACGGGTAGCACCCAGCGCGGGTCGATCACTGTTACCCCGATCCCCTGGTCGCGCAGCCGTTCGGCCGCCGACAGGGCCATCGGGGCGAACGCGCCCACCGACACCAGCAGCACGTCGGCGCCCAGCCCCTCGGCCGGCTTCGCGAGTACGTCTACCCCGGCGTGTTGCTGCACCGCCGGAATGTCTTCGCCGACATCGCCCTTCGGGAATCTGATCACCGTGGGCCCGTCGCCGATAGCCAGCGCCTCGCCGAGTTCCTCACGCAGGCGGGCACCGTCGCGGGGCGCGGCCACCCGGATGCCGGGGACGATGCCCAGCATGGACATGTCCCACATGCCGTTGTGACTGGCGCCGTCGCTGCCGGTGACCCCGGCCCGGTCGAGCACGATCGTGACGGGCAGCTTGTGCAGCGCGACATCCATCATGATCTGGTCGAACGCCCGGTTGAGGAACGTCGAGTAGATCGCGACCACGGGATGGATTCCGCCCATCGCCAGACCCGCCGCCGACGTCATCGCGTGCTGCTCGGCGATGCCGACGTCAAAAAGGCGGTCCGGGAAGCGTTCTCCGAACGCACTCAGCCCGGTGGGCCCGGGCATGGCCGCGGTGATCGCGACGATGTCGCGGCGTTTGGTCGCGTGCTCGATCAGCGACTCGGAGAACGTCGCCGTCCAACTCGGCCCCGCGATTTTGGTGGCCAGCCCAGTCGCCGGATCGATCACCCCGCAGGAATGCATCAGCTCGGCCTCGTCGTCCTCGGCCGGGCCGTAACCCCTGCCCTTTTGGGTGACGACGTGCACCAGCACCGGACCGTGGAATCCGCGGGCCCGGCGCAGCGCCGCCTCGACGGCGTGCTCGTCGTGCCCATCGACCGGCCCGACATATTTCAGGCCGAGATCGGTGAACAGCAGCTGCGGCGAAAGCGCATCCTTCACACCGGCTTTGACACTGTGCATGAATTGGTAAGCCACTTCTCCGAAGAGCGGCATGCCGCGCATCGCGCTGCGACCGCGCTCCAGCAGATGCTCGTAACCGGGCTGCAGCCGCAGCATGGCCAGGTGGTTGGCCAGGCCGCCGAACGTCGGCGCGTAACTGCGGCCGTTGTCGTTGACGACGATCACCATCGGCCGGCGGGTCGCCGCGATGTTGTTCAGCGCCTCCCAGCACATGCCGCCGGTGAGTGCGCCGTCGCCGACCACCGCCACCACGTGCCGGTTGCGATGTCCGGTCAGCTCGAACGCCTTGGCGAGCCCGTCAGCATACGACAGCGCCGCGCTCGCGTGGCTCGACTCGACCCAGTCGTGTTCGCTCTCCGAACGCGACGGATACCCCGACAGCCCATCCTTTTTGCGTAGCGTCTCGAAGTCCGCGGCCCGGCCGGTCAGCATCTTGTGCACGTAGGCCTGATGGCCGGTGTCGAAGATGATCGGGTCGTGCGGCGAGTCGAATACCCGGTGCAACGCCAGCGTCAGCTCGACGACGCCGAGGTTGGGTCCGAGATGGCCTCCTGTCGCGGCGACTTTGTGAATCAGAAACTCGCGGATCTCGATGGTCAGATCGCGCAGTTCCGCCTGAGACAGGTGCTGCAGATCGGCGGGCCCACGGATCTGTTCAAGCATTTCGCCAGTGTACGCAGAGCCGCCAGCCCACGGCGCGGACCTGCAGTGATACCCTTCCGACGCACACCATTAGCGCTCAGAAACCACACAGATAAGCCTGCTAAGTTATGCCCCGGTGTGCCGGGAAGTCTGGTCGGCGTTATTTATTGTGCTGTTCGGGGTCTTCCTGCAATTACGCGAAATTCAGGAGTGCAGCATGACTTGCACGGTCGACACGACCGCGCCTTACGGGCGGACGTCAGGGTTCAACGGCGTGATCACGACCTCACGCCCATTGGCTGCGGCGCTCGCATCTTGAGGACCGGTTCCCCGCCCATGCTGACCCAGGCACGCGTGCGACGTCGGGGCAGCCGATGAGCAGTGGGGTCTTCCACGCCGTCTACGCATCGACCGTGTTCGTGGTCTGCTATGTGCTGATCACCACCGAGCGCTTCAACAAGACCAAGATCGCGCTGGCCGGCGCGACACTGATGTTCTTTTTGCCGCTGATCAACTCCGACGAGATCTTTTACGCCCGCGATACCGGGGTCAACTGGGACGTCCTGTTCCTGCTCCTCGGCATGATGATCATCGTCAGCGTCGTCCGTCAGACTGGCGCGTTCGAATACGTGGCGATCTGGTCGGCCAAGCGCGCCAAGGGATCCCCGCTGCGGATCATGATCCTGCTGATTCTGGTCACCGCGCTCGGAACTGCCGTGCTGGACAACGTCACCACGGTGCTATTGATTGCGCCGGTCACCCTGCTGGTGTGCGACCGGCTTGCGGTCAATGCCGCGCCGTATCTCGTCGTCGAGGCGATCGCGGCCAACATCGCCGGTGCGGCGACCCTGGTCGGTGACCCGACCAGCATCATCATCGGCACCGGAGCGCACCTGAGCTTCATCGAGTTCAGCGCGAACATGGGACCGGCGGTGCTTCTCGTGCTCGTCGCCTTGATAGCGATGCTGCCGCGGCTGTACCCCGGCTTCTTCGTCGCAGATCCCGAACGGGTCGCCGATGTCATGTCGCTGGACGAGCGCGAAGCGATCCGAAATCCCAAGCTGCTGATGCAATGCGGGGTCGTCCTGGCCCTGGTCTTCGCCGGATTCGTCATACACCGGCAGATCCACATGGAGCCCTCACTGGTGGCCATGGCCGGCGCCGGGATCCTGATCGTGATCTCAGGTCTGGAAACGGAGTTCTACCTGTCCAGCGTTGAATGGGAGACGCTGCTGTTCTTCGCCGGCCTGTTCGTGATGGTCGGGGCCCTGGTGAAGACCGGTGTCATCAAGGAGTTGGCAACGGTGGCCAGCAACTTCGCCCGCGGCGATGCCTGGACGGCGACGATCCTGATCCTCACCGTCTCCTTCACGTTGGGCAGCTTCATCAACAACGTTCCGTACGCCGCCGCCATGACACCGATCGTCGGACAATTCGCCGACTCGATCCCCGGGCATGCCGGATCAGGTGTGCTGTGGTGGGCCCTGCTGTTGGGTACCGTGATGGGCGGCAACCTCACCCCGGTGGGGGCCAGCGCGAACATCGTCGCTGTCGGGATCGCGAACCGATCAGGCCATCGCGTCTCGTTCTGGGACTTCACCAAACGAGGCGCGGCCGTGACCGCGGTGTCCTTCGTGCTGTCCCTCGGCTATCTGTGGCTCCGGTACTTCTACTTCGCCTAGAGTCACGATTTCGCCGTATGGTGTCTCTGTGCGGGCAGCGGACCTCGACGAGCAGTTTCTCATCGTGCAGCTGGATTCCGACGCCATGGACGCTGCCCGGATGATCGCCGAGCACGGTCTACCCGGCGTCGTCGTTGCCGACGCGTCTCATAAGCCGTGCGCGGTCATTTTGGCTTCCGAGATGCTGCCTTTCGTGTTGCCTCGCTACGTGCAGGGCAGCATGTCGCTGGCCGGTGTCATGGGCGACGCGCTCGCCGACCATGCGACCGAGAATTTGGCGGGTCGGAAAGTCAGCGATGTGCTGCCGAAGCAACCACGCAAAATCCCCTGCGTCGATGTGCGCGACGGCGTCATCAAGGTGGCTGCGGAGATGGCGGAGCAGCGAAGCCCGCTGATCGCAGTGACCCAGAACGGCAAGTTGCACGGCGTGATCACCGCCTCACGCCTGCTCGCGGCGGCGCTCAAATCCTGACTGCAGCTTCGGCGCCCACACTGCACTGAGGCCTACTCCGTGGCGATGTCAAACGCAACCTGAGAATTCCCTTACGCCTATCCCATTAACCGAAATCGCTCGGCGGACGTATTGTGGCGGTGTGCGGGCAGAGGATCTCGACGAGAAGTTCCCAGTTGTAAAAATCGACTCAAATGCGCTTGACGCAGTGCGTCTGCTCGCGGAGCACCGACTGAACGGACTGGTGGTCGTCACCGACACCTCCGAGACGCCGTTTGCCGTCCTGCCGGCCTCGCAAGTCGTGCGTTTCATCGTGCCCGGGTACGTGCAGGACGATCCCGGGCTGGCTAGCGTCGTCACCGAGTCGATGGCCGATCACGCGGCCGAGAAGCTCAGCGGCAAGACGATCCGCGACATGCTGCCGAAGCAACGGCAGCACATCCCCGTAGCCGAAGCCGATGACACCATCATCGAGGTGGCCGAGGTCATGGCGCGGCTGCGCAGTCCACTGGTCGCGGTCGTCAAAGACGGGAAGTTGCACGGCGTGATCACCGCCTCACGGTTACTGGCTGCCGCGCTGAAGGAATAGCCAAGTATTTGCGGGGGCCGCAACGTGGAACGGCCACACACCGTGCGCGCCTGAATATCTCGTGACCGAGCGGTAAACTTTCACGGAGTTGATGACGTCCACGACGCCGGCAGATCTTGTTATAGGCTCTTCGGGTGCCGAAGACGCCGTGGACGAGCCCCCGGTCATGACCACCCAGGCCGAAGTTCTAGAAGATTGATCGGGCGTCGAGGCCGGCGCCGATGACATATTTCGCGATCGCGGTATTCGTGGCCGCTTACGCAGCCATCATCAGCGAACGCTTCAACAACACTAAAGTCGCACTCGTCGGCGCGGGCTTGATGATCCTGCTACCGGTGATCGAGTCCCGGGACGTTTTCTACTCGCAAGCCAGCGGAATCGATTGGGACGTAATCTTTTTGATGCTGGGTATGATGATCATCGTCAGCGTCTTACGCCAGACCGGGATATTCGAATACGCAGCCATCTGGGCCGTGAAACGCGCCAACGGATCCCCACTACGAATCATGATCCTGCTGACACTGGTCATGGCACTCGCCTCGGCGGTTCTGCCCAACGTGGTCTCGGTGCTGCTCATAGCACCCGTCACCCTGCTGGTCTGCGATCGTTTGGCCATCAACCCGGTACCGCTGCTGATCGCCGAAGTGTTCGCCTCCAACATCGGTGGTACGGCGACACTGGTCGGCGACCCACCCAACATCATCATCGGCGCACGGAAAGGTCTCTCGTTCAACGCGTTTCTGTTCAACATGGCGCCTATCGTGATCATCATCATGCTTGCCTTCGTGGCGATGATGCCGCTGATGTTTCGCGGCCTGTCCGCGGTGGACATCGAGCGGATCAACGAAGTCATGGCAGTGGACGAGCGCGATGCCCTGCAGAACCGCCCGCTGCTCATCAAATGCGCCGCCGTCATGGTCCTCGTGTTCGCCGGTTTCGTCATCTCCGAAGCCATCCACCTCCAACCATCGTTGGTGGCATTGCTCGGCGCCGGCATCCTCATCCTGACCTCCGGGTTGGAGCAGTCGGACTACCTGGCCAACGTCGAATGGGACACGCTGCTGTTCATGGTCGGCCTGTTCATTATGGTTGGCGCGCTGTTCAAGACCGGCGTCATCAAGCATCTGGGCGAGATGGCAGCAGACGCCACCGGCGGCGACGTACTGCTGACGACGATGCTGATCCTCGGCGTTTCGATGTTGCTGTCCGGCATCATCGACAACGTCCCGTACGTCGCAACCATGACGCCGATTGTCAGCCATCTGGCGTCGGTCATTCCAGGTCACTCACACCATGACGTCATGTGGTGGTCGTTGGCTCTCGGTGGCGACCTCGGTGGCAATCTCACCGCCGTGGGATCCAGCGCCAACATTGTCATGCTCGGCATCGCGCTGAAGTCGGGTTACCCGATCTCGTTCTGGCAATTCACTCGCAAGGGTGTGCTGGTGACCGCGATGTCGACCATCCTCTGCGCGCTGTATCTATGGCTGCGCTACTTCGTCTTGAGCTAACCGCTCGAGACGATGGTCCGCTAAGAGCGCGTAAAGATTCGACGCGCTCGTGCTGATGACGGATGATAATGCGTTCGATACCTGCGGTTTTCGGCCGACCGGACGACGTGGGCAGCAAAGGTGACCGAGAAACCTCATATAGGGTGAGCGCGTGCACGCGGGAGAGATCGTCGACGAGTCCCCGATTGTCGACATCGACTCTCCCGCACGCGATGCGGTCCGACTGCTCGCCGAACACCGCCTGACAGGACTCGTGGTAGGCACCGACAGCTCCGACCAGCCCTACGCGGTGTTACCAGCCTCCCAGGTGGTTCGCTTTCTCGTGCCCGCCTACGTCCAAGATGATCCCGGACTAGCCCGGGTGCTGACCGAATCGATGGCCGACCACGCGGCAGAAAAGCTGAACGGCAAGACAATCCGCGACCTGCTACCCAGAAAGGCGCAGCAGATACCGGTCGTCGACGCCGATGACACCATCATCGAAGTGGCGGCGATCATGGCGCGCATGCACAGCCCGTTGGTGACTGTGGTCAAAGACGGCAAAATGCACGGGGTGATCACCGCATCGCGCCTCCTGGCCGAGGTGTTGAAACAGAGACCGGGTATCTGATGGAGCGGCAGCGATGACGACAACGACGATCATGATGTACCTGGCCGTGGCCATATTCGTCGTCTCCTACGCTTTCATCATCAGCGAGCGCTTCAACAAGACCACGGTCGCGCTGGTCGGCGCCGGCCTGATGATCCTCCTGCCGGTTGTCGACTCGCCCGACGTGTTCTACTCCGCGGAGACCGGAATCGACTGGGACGTCATATTTTTGATGTTCGGCATGATGATGATCGTCAGCATCCTGCAACAGACTGGAGTTTTTGAATACGCCGCGATCTGGGCTGCCAAACGCGCCAACGGCTCGCCGTTGCGCATCATGATCCTCCTGATGCTGGTGATGGCGGCGGCCTCGGCGGTGCTGCCCAACGTGGTCTCGGTGCTCTTGATCGCCCCAGTGACCTTGCTGGTCTGCGAGCGACTAGAGATCAACCCGGTGCCGATGCTGATGGCAGAGGTGTTCGCGTCCAACATCGGCGGTGCAGCTACGCTGGTCGGCGATCCACCCAACATCATCATCGGCGCACGCAAAGGCCTGTCGTTCAACGCCTTTCTGGTCAACATGGCCCCGATCGTGATCATCGTCATGCTGGTCTTCGCCGCAGTTTCGCCCTTGCTGTTCCGGGGCTTCTCCACGGTCTCGCCCGAAAGGGTCGCAGACGTCATGGCGCTCAACGAGCGCGCGCTGCTACGTGATCCCCGGCTGTTGATCAGATGCGCCGCGGTGATGACCGTGGTCTTCGTGGGGTTTATCGTGTCCCCGACCATTCACATCCAGCCGTCACTGGTGGCATTGCTGGGCGCGGGGCTCCTGATCCTCGCATCGAAGATGGAGAAGTCCGACTACCTGGCCAACGTCGAGTGGGACACCCTGCTATTCATCGTCGGCCTGTTCATCATGGTCGGCGCTCTGCTCAAGACCGGCGTCATCAAGCATCTGGGCGAGCTGGCAGCAGGCGCCACCGGAGGCAGTCCGCTGGTGACAACGATGCTGATCCTGGGCGTGTCCACGTTGGTGTCCGGCGTCATCGACAACGTCCCGTACGTGGCTACTATGACACCGATCGTCACCCACCTGGCCACCGTGATCCCGCACGAGGAGCACGGCAATGTGCTGTGGTGGTCGCTGGCCCTCGGTGGTGACCTCGGCGGCAACCTGACAGCGGTGGGATCCAGCGCCAACATCGTGATGATCGGCATCGCCTTGAGATCGGGCTACTCGATATCGTTCTGGGAATTCACTCGCAAAGGCATCGTCGTCACCGCGATCTCCACGGTGTTGTGCGCGATCTATCTGTGGCTGCGGTATTTCGTGTGGGCGTAGTTGCTCAGCGGGTCAGCAGCGCGACGCACTCGATGTGATGGGTCAGCGGGAACGAATCGAACACCGAGATCTTGTCCACCACATATCCGTGACTCTGATAGAGGCCGATGTCGCGAGCGAATGACGCTGCCTCACAACCAATATGGACTATCCTCGGGACCTCGGCCGCGGCCAGTAGATCGATCACCTCGCGCCCTGCGCCACCGCGCGGCGGATCGAGCACGGCCACATCGGCGCCAGCACGTTGCGCGGTCAGCGCCCGGCGGACCGAATCGGTGATCACGTTCACCTGCGGCAGATCAGCCAATGTGGCGCGGGCCGACCGCGTCGCCGACCGCGAGCTGTCCACACTGACCACCTGCCCCGACTCCCCCACCGCGTCGCCCAGGACCGCGGCGAAAACCCCTGCGCCCCCGTAAAGATCCCACGCGGTCATGCCCGGGTCGGGACGGGCCCAGTCGCCCACGAGGTCGCTGTAGGTTCGCGCGGCGTCGCGGTGGGCCTGCCAGAACGCCGTCACCGGCACCTGCCAACTGTGCCGCCCGGCGCGCTGCACACCCTGGTAACTGCCCTCGACCACGTCGGTCGAGGTACGCCGGCCGTGGCGCACCGTGCGTACCACGTGGCGCTGGCCGTCATCGTCGATCACGACGTGCAGGTGTGCACCCGGCGGCCACGCGACGTCGGTCAGGCCGTCGATCATCCCGGCAGGCAGCTGACCACAGTTGAGATCGGCGACCAATTCGTCGCTGTGATAGCGATGAAAACCCGCGCGGCCGTCAGCCCCGACGTCGAGCCTGATCCGCGTGCGCCAGCCGGTCGGACCGGCGGTCGACACCGGCGCCACCGCGTCGTTCCACTGATAGTTGCCAAGGCGGGCGAGCTGGTTCGACACCACGTCGGCTTTCAGCGCACGCCCCGCTGCCGGGTCGACGAAGGCCAGATCGCAGCAGCCGGCCCCGTCCACGCCCGCGATCGGGCACAGCGACGCGATCCGGTCTGCGGACGGTTCGATCACTTCGATCGCTTCGGCGTGCCAGTACGACCCCCGGTCGGCGGTGACTTGGGCCCGCACCCGCTCGCCGGGCAGCGCGTAGCGGACGAACACCACCCGGCCGTCGTGGCGGGCCACGCAGCTGCCCCCGTTCGCCGGGGCACCGACGGTCAGGGTCAGATGCTCCGGAGCCGGTGATGCCGCCGCGTTGGATTCCGTCGTCAATCGAAAATCCCCCGCCGGGCATCGCCGGGTGCTGCATGCGGATGCAGCGTCTTGAGCCGCTCCGACGAATTGAGTTGCCAGGGAACCGAAGTCACCATCACCCCGGACATGAACAGCAATCGGCCCTTCAGCCGCAACGCGCTCTGGTTGTGCAGCACGTGCTCCCACCAGTGGCCCACGACGTATTCGGGGAGGAAAACCGTCACCACGGTGCGCGGCGACTCTTTGCTCACCCGTTTGACGTAATCCAGTATGGGACGGGTGATTTCGCGATACGGCGAAGCGATGACCTTCAGCGGCACACTGATGTTGCTTTCTTCCCAGCGGCGGACCAGTTTGCGAGTCTCCACGTCGTCGACGCTCACCGTCACGGCCTCCAGCACATCGGGCCTTGTGGCGCGGGCGTAGGACAGCGCCCGCAGCGTCGGCAGATGCAACTTCGACACCAGGACCACGGCGTGGTTGCGGCTGGGCAGGACGACGTCTTCGTCGGCGTGCCGCTCGAGTTCCCGGCTGACCGTGTCGTAATGCTTGCGGATCATCTTCATCAACACGAACAGCAACGTCATGGCCACGACGGCGATCCAGGCCCCGGCGAGGAACTTGGTGACCATGACGACCAGCAGCACCGTGCCGGTGGCCACGAAACCGACCGTGTTGACCACCCGGGAGCGCATCATCGTTCGCCGCACTGCCGGGTCGGTCTCGTTGCGCAGCAGTCGAGTCCAGTGCCGGACCATTCCGATTTGGCTCAGCGTGAACGAAATGAACACCCCGACGATATAGAGCTGAATCAGCGCAGTGACTTGGCCTCGGAACGCGATGATCGCGGCGAGGGCCGCGAGGGCCAGGAACACGATTCCGTTGGAGAACGCCAATCGGTCGCCGCGGGTGTGCAACTGGCGGGGCAGGTAGCTGTCCTGCGCGAGCACCGAGCCCAGCACCGGGAATCCGTTGAACGCGGTGTTGGCCGCCAGCACCAGGATGAGCGCGGTGACGATGGCGATCAGCAGGAAGCCGATGTGGAAGCTACCGAAGACGGCTTGGGCGATTTGGGCGACCAGCGTCTTCTGCTGGTAGTCATGCGGAATACCGGACAGCTGTGCGGCAGGATTGTCGACGATCTGGACACGGGTTTCCTTGGCCAGCAGGATGATGCCCATCAACAGGCTGACCGCGATCGTTCCGAGCAGCAGCAGTGTGGTTGCCGCGTTGCGCGACTTTGGCTTTCGAAAGGCCGGCACCCCGTTGCTAATTGCTTCGACACCGGTCAGCGCCGCACAGCCCGACGAAAACGACCGCGCCACCAGGAAAGCCAGCGCGAAGCCGGTGATCGAGGTGCGTTCGGCGTGCATCACGTAACCGGCGGACTCAGCGCGAATCGGCTCGCCCAGCACGTAGATCCGGAATAGGCCCCAGGCGAGCATCAGCCCGACGCCGACGATGAACGCGTAGGTGGGAACGGCGAACGCCACCCCGGATTCGCGCACACCGCGCAGGTTCAGCGCCATCACCAGCACGATGGCGCATACGCAGAACAGCACCTTGTGGTTGGCCACGAACGGAATGGCGGAGCCGATGTTGGACATCGCCGATGCCGTCGAAACAGCAACGGTGAGAACGTAATCCACCATCAGTGCGCTCGCAACAGTGAGGCCGGCGTTGGCTCCGAGGTTAGTGGTGACCACCTCGTAGTCGCCGCCGCCGGACGGGTAGGCGTGCACGTTCTGCCGATAGCTGGCCACCACGACCAGCATCACCGCCGCCACCGCGACACCGATCCACGGTGTCAGCGAATACGCCGCGAGGCCGGCCACCGAGAGCATCAGGAAGACCTCCTCAGGAGCGTACGCAACCGACGAGAGTGCGTCGGAGGCGAACACCGGCAAGGCGATCCGCTTGGGCAGCAGGGTGTGGCTCAGCCGGTCGCTGCGAAACGGCCGACCCAAAACCAATCGACGCGCTGCGGTCGAAAGTTTGGACACGAGAGCCAAGAGTAAGCGCAACCACGCCTGCCGGTACGGTTCCCTTGACGAGAATGTCTCCCATACCGGCTGGCCACTGCGGCTGGTCGGGCCGAGAGGACCTCTAGTGCGAGTGGTTGTGATGGGGTGCGGCCGGGTGGGTTCCTCGGTGGCTGACGGCCTGTCGCGCATCGGCCACGACGTCGCCGTGATCGACAGTGACAGCGCCGCGTTCAGCCGGCTGAGTCCCGAGTTCGCCGGTGAACGCGTGCTCGGCTTGGGATTCGACCGGGATGTGCTGCTGAAAGCCGGTATCGAGGGGGCCGACGCCTTCGCCGCGGTGTCATCGGGCGACAACTCCAACATCATTTCGGCCCGGTTGGCCCGGGAAACCTTCGGCGTTCGGCGGGTTGTCGCGCGGATCTACGACGCCAAACGTGCCGAGGTCTACGAACGTCTGGGCATTCCCACCATCGCGACCGTGCCGTGGACCACCGACCGGCTGCTGCACGCACTCACCCGGGAAAGCGAGACCGCCAGGTGGCGGGATCCGACCGGGACCGTCGCCGTGGTCGAGGTTGTCCTGCACGAAGACTGGGTGGGCCGCGCGGCCAACGACCTGGAGAAGGCCACCGGCGCACGGGTGGCATTCCTGATCCGGTTCGGTACCGGAGTGCTGCCCGAGCCCAAGACGGTCATCCAGGCCGGCGATCAGGTCTACATCGCGGCGATCTCCGGACGCGCGGCCGAGGCCGTGGCCATCGCGGCGTTGCCGCCAAGCGAGGACCTGGAATGAAGGTGGCGATTGCAGGCGCGGGCGCGGTCGGCCGGTCGGTCGCCCGCGAGCTGATCGAGAACGAGCACGACGTCACGCTGATCGAGCGCAAGCCCGAGCACATCGACGTCGACGCCATCCCGGCGGCGCACTGGCAACTCGGGGACGCCTGCGAAGTCAGCATGCTCGAGCTGGTGAAGTTGCACGAGTTCGACGTGGTGGTAGCCGCCACCGGCGACGACAAAGCCAACGTGGTGCTCAGCCTGCTGGCCAAGACCGAATTCGCGGTGCCGCGGGTGGTGGCCCGCGTCAACGATCCCCGCAACGAGTGGCTGTTCACCGATGCCTGGGGCGTCGACGTCGCGGTGTCCACCCCGCGGATGCTGTGTTCCTTGATCGAGGAGGCCGTCGCGGTCGGAGACCTGGTGCGGCTGATGGAGTTTCGGAAGGGTCAGGCCAACCTGGTCGAGATCACACTGCCCGACGACACCCCGTGGGGCGGCAGGCCGGTGCGCAAGCTGCAGCTGCCCCGCGACGTCGCTCTGGTCACGATTCTGCGTGGACCGCGGGTGATCGTGCCGCAGGACGACGAGCCACTCGAAGGCGGCGACGAACTGTTGTTCGTCGCCGTCACCGAGGCGGAAGACGAACTGCGCCGGCTTCTACTGCCGCCGGAGTGACGGAGCCGGCGTCTATGGCGCGCTGTGCCGCCCTGATCGCCAGGAAGGTCACCAACGCCGCCACCGCGGCCAGCGGCCAGCCCATCGAGATGCGCGCCACCACCAGCCACCCCGTGTGGTTGGTGTCGTAGAGCACCCGCTGCACCACGAAACGGGCGCCGAACACCAGCACCCAGGTGAGCGTGGCGAGGTCGAAGGCGTACACCGCGCGCCGCACCTCACGCCACTGCCGATCGTGTCCGTGCAGCCAGCTCCACAGGTAGCCGACGACCGGCCGGCGGATCAGGATCGACACCGCGAACACCGCGGCCCAGATCAGCGATGTCCAGATGCCGAGCAGGAAGTAGCCTTTGGACTCCCCCAGCAGATAGGCGATCAGCACGCAGACGGCGACGCCGATGAGCCCGGACACCGCCGGCTGGACCGACTCGCGCCGCACCAGTCGCCACAGCAGGATCAGCGTGGCGACGCCGAGCGCCGCGCCGGCCGCCGCGGCCAGGCCCATCAGCCGCGAGGTGCCCACGAAGACCAGCACCGGCACTGACGAGTAAATGATCCCCGCGACGCCGCCCAGCTGTTCCATCACCCGGTCGGCCGGGGTGCGGTCGGCGTCCGCCGTCTCCACTTCGCCGTCGACGGCGTCAGCCGTGTCGCCGGCGTCTGTCGCACGCTTCACCGAGAATGCCTCACCGCTGAATCTCGTAATGCGGGTTGTAAATCGCCTTGGCGCCGTTCTCCAGCTTGCCGAGCCGGCCCTGCACCCGCAGCGTGCGGCCCGACTCGATCCCGGGAATCCTGCGCTGCCCCAACCACACCAGCTCGATGGTGTCGGTTCCGTCGAACAGCTCGGCGCGAACACCGTCGGCGCACCCTTTGCCCTTGCATTCCACGCTGCGCAGCGTTCCGACCACCGTGACCTCCTGGCCGCGCTCGCAATCGATGGCCCGCTGCGCGCCGGTCGTCACCGCCTCGTCGCACAAATCCTCGGCATCACGCTGCTCGGGGTCCTCGGTCAACCGCCGAGTCAGCCGGCGCAGATAACCTTCTGCCGCCATGGCCTCTCCTGAGCGTCGTCAATGGTTCGTACCGGACCGGGTACGCCGATCCTCTCACGACAACGGACGCCGTAGACCGGATGGTTCCCCAAACGCCAAGCGTCGCCCAGGCAATATCTAGGGGTGGCAATCGACCTTCGCGCAGTGCGCGCCGTCGTGCTGCCGGGAACGGGGTCCGACGACGACTACATCACCCGGGCATTCGGCGGACCGCTGTGCGACGCAGGAGCAACCTTGCTCGCGCCGCCCCCGCAGCCGACCCGATTGATCGCCGGCTATCTGAGTGGATTGGATGACGCCGCCCGCGAGGGTCCGATCGTGGTCGGCGGTGTGTCGATCGGCGCGGCGGTGGCCGTTGCGTGGGCGCTGCGGCATCCCGAGCACACCGTCGCGGTGCTCGCCGCGCTGCCTGCCTGGACGGGTGCACCAGGCAGTTCGCCGGCCGCGATCGCGGCGCGGTACTCGGCTCAACGGCTGCGCGAGGACGGCCTGGAAGCGACGACGGCGCAGATGCGTGCGTCCAGCCCGGCGTGGCTGGCCGACGAGCTGACCCGGTCGTGGCGAAGCCAGTGGCCGCATCTGCCCGACGCGATGGACGAGGCGGCCGGTTACGTAGCCCCGACCGACGCCCAATTCCAGCGGCTGGCAGTGCCGATGGGAGTCGCCGCGGCGGGCGACGACCCGATCCACCCGCTCGACGTCGGGCGGCACTGGGCCGCCGCCGCGCCGCACGCGGCGCTACGCACGGTCACCCTGGATCAGATCGGCGCGGACCCGGCCGCGCTCGGTGCCGCCTGTCTGGCGGCGCTTAACGACGCCTGAGCTAGCCGCTGGTGCCGCGCAACTGCTGCATCGCCGACCCTGAAGCACTGCGGCGCTCGGCTGGTGCGGGCGCGCCTCCTTGGTCCACGACGTCAGGCTCCGTCGGCTCGACCGGCTGTTCACCCGCCGCGCCCTGGGCGGCCGCCGCCTCACGCAGTTGCGTCGCCATCGGCTCGGGCAGCTGCACCGGCAGCGGCGTGCGCACCGGCAACGGGGTATCGCCGCGCCGAATCACCGTGTCCATCAGCGCGTTTCGCGCTTCCTCGGTCAGCGCGTCCACGGTCTCGGCCGAGGCGTTCACCACACAGCGGATCATCCAGCGGTAGCCGTCGACCCCGATGAACCGGACCACACCGGCGGCGGTGCCGACCACCTCACGGCCCCAGCGGCCGTCCTGAATGCTCACCTCTGCGCCGTCCTTGCGCAGCGACTCGGCCAGTTCGCCGGCCACTTCTCGCCACAGACCGCCGGTCTTGGGAGCGGCGTACGCGGCGATGGTGAAGCGACCGTGGGCCGTCACCACCCACACCGCGCTCGGGACGCCGGTCTCGGTGAGTTCAACCTGTAACTGGGCCCCCGGGGGCAGCGGCAGCAGCACCGCGCCAAGATCGAGGCGGGCCTCGGTTGCCGCCGCGGCGTCGTCGAAATCCTCGATGTCGAATGGGCCGTCGAGGTCGTCGGCAACCGGCTTCTCGACCGAGGCATCGGGCTTGCGGTGTGTGCCCACGGATTCCGGCTCGTCGACTGGCTGCTCTTTGGGTTTACGTCTTCCGAATGCCATCAGCCGCGCCGCTCCTCGTCATCGCTTCGTCCCCTGGCTGTCACAAACTCGCGTGTCCGCCGGAGGAGCCGTGGCCGCCGTCGCCACGCGTGGTCTCGCCCAGTCCGGCCTCGTCGAACGAGGACACCTCGACCAGATCGACCAACTCGACGCGCTGCACCAGCAACTGGGCGATCCGGTCGCCACGATGGACGACAATCGGCGCCGCAGGGTCGAGATTGATCAGCGAAAGCTTGATCTCACCACGGTAACCCGCATCGATGGTGCCGGGGCTGTTGACGATCGAAAGTCCCACCCGCGCAGCTAATCCGGATCGCGGATGCACCAGCCCCACCATCCCGACCGGGATGGCCACCGCGATCCCGGTTCCCACCAGCGCGCGGTGTCCGGGCGCCAGCTCGATGTCTTCTGCGCTGTAAAGGTCCACGCCGGCATCACCGTGGTGGGCCCGGGCGGGCAGCGGAAGCCCGGGGTCGAGACGAACAACCGCCAGACTGGTCGACACGGGGCCACAGATTACCCTTGACCGGGTGTCAGGGACGCCAGTCACGCCGCAAAGCGTGCGGTATCGCGAGCGGTTGTGGGTGCCGTGGTGGTGGTGGCCACTGGGTTTCGGCCTGGCCGGACTCATCGCCGTCGAGGTCAACATGGGCGTGCCGAGCCTGCCGGACTGGCTCCCGTTCGCGGTGTTGTTCGTGGTGGCAGCCGGGGCGTTGTTGTGGCTGGGCCGCGTCGAGGTCCGGGTTACCGCCGGTGACGGCGAAGTCGAATTATGGGCCGGCGAGGCGCATCTGCCGGTCACCGTGATCGCCCGGTCGGCCGACATTCCCCGCTCGGCGAAATCCGCGGCGCTCGGGCGCCAACTCGATCCGGCGGCCTACGTGCTGCACCGCGGCTGGGTCGGCCCGATGGTTCTGGTGGTTTTGGACGACGCCGACGATCCGACGCCGTACTGGCTGGTGAGCTCCCGCCACCCCGAGCGGGTGTTGTCGGCGTTGCGCAGCTAGTCGGCAACTTCGGCGACCATCAAGTCAGGCCGCGCAGTCCGTACAGATCATCACGCCGCCCTTTTCACTGGCCAGGCGACTGCGGTGTTGCACCAGAAAGCAGCTCGAGCAGGTGAATTCGTCGGCCTGCTTGGGAATCACCCGGACCGACAACTCTTCGCCGGACAAGTCGGCGCCAGGCAGCTCAAAGGACTCGGCGGACTCTGACTCGTCGACGTCAACGACCGCCGACGCCGCTTCGTTTCGCCGTGCTTTGAGCTCCTCCAAAGAGTCCTCTGAAACGTCATCGGTTTCGGTACGCCGTGGGGCGTCGTAATCAGTGGCCATCGTCTGTCCCCTCGTAACCCTGCAAGCAAAGCTTTGTACCAGCGTCGAACGCATCCGCAAAACGATTCGTGCCCGTATCGCAGACTCTTCGAGTGTGATTTACGTCACACTACGTATTTAGCCGCGCTACCTCGCGCTAAACACCGGGCCTTAGAGTGCGTACGTGGTCGCGCAAATCACTGAAGGTACAGCGTTCGACAAGCACGGTCGCCCCTTTCGCCGTCGCAACGCCCGGCCCGCCATCGCGCTGCTGATCGTGCTGCTGGTGGCCAGCGCGGTGGTGTGGACGATCGCGCTGACCCGTCCGGCGGAGGTCCACGAGGCCACGGTGTGCAATCCGCCCCCCGAGCAACCAGATCCCGCACAGCCGCATCTGGGCACCCCGGTGTCGCGAAGCACGATGGTCAACGTCGCGCCGGCCAAGCTGGCCGACGCCAAAGTACGCGTGCTCAACGCCAGCGGGCGTGGCGGCCAGGCCGCCGACGTCGCTGGCGCGCTGCGCGACCTGGGATTCCCGCAGCCGGTTGCGGCCAACGACCCGGTCTACACCAAAACGCGGCTGACCTGCCAGGGGCAGATCCGCTTCGGCGAGGCCGGGCAGGCCAGCGCCGCGGCGGTGTGGCTGGTGACGCCGTGCGCCGAGCTGTACCGCGACGACCGCGCCGACGATTCCGTCGACCTGGCGATCGGCACGGAGTTCGGCGCGCTGGCGCACAGCGATGACATCTCCGTGGTCCTCGCCGGCCTACGCCCGGGCGCCACCGAGCCGGCCGATCCCGCGCTGCTGGCCAAGATCCACGCCGGCAAATGCTGACCGCGGCCGGTTAGCCCGGAATCGGGGCCAGGCCGTCGAATTGCGCCAGCGCAGCCAGCAACTGATCGGCGATGCCGGGCGCCGCGGCGACCACCAGAGCCGCGTTGCGCTCCGGGTCCCCCGGCTGCGGCAACACCACCCGCGCGCCGGCCTCCGCGGCGATGAGCGCCCCCGCTGCGCTGTCCCACACATGTAGACCGTGCTCGTAGTAGGCGTCGAGCCGGCCGGCCGCAACCATGCACAAATCCAGTGCCGCAGAGCCGATCCGGCGTACATCGCGGACCACCGGCAGGATCTTCGACACCAGTTCCGCCTGGACCGTGCGGCGTCGCGTGGAGTAGGCGAACCCGGTGCCTACCAGCGCCAGCGACAGGTCGTCGACGGCGCTGCACCGCAGCGGGCGGGTGCCTTCTGCGTCGGTGACGTGTGCGCCCTGTCCGGTGGCCGCCGAATACAGGCGCCCGCCGACCACATCGGCGACCGCCCCGGCCACCGAGACACCGTCGACCTGCGCGGCCACCGACACTGAATACGACGGGATTCCGTAGACGAAGTTCACCGTGCCGTCGATGGGGTCCAGCACCCACGTCACCGCGCCGGCGGCGGCGGTCGCCGGATCGGTGGGGCCGCCGATTTCCTCGCCGAGAATGGCATCACCGGACCGCAGCTGCGCCAACCGATCACGCAGCAGCCGTTCGGTTTCGGTGTCCACGACGGTCACCGGATCAGTTGGGGTCGTTTTGGATTGCACTGCGGCATCGCCGTCCGTGCCCGCGTCGGCGCCGAAGACCTCGGCGCGGCGTCGCCGGACGAACGCGGCCGCTTCGCCGGCCAGGGTCTCGGCCACCGTCCGCAGCTGCCCCACTTGGTTCTCAGGTGTGCTCACCGACCCATCGCATCACAGGTATTGCCGGGTTCAGCAACGTCCGGGTAACCGGCCGACCAACCGCCCAGCTACGCACTAGGGTTTGGTCGACGCGTACCTCTCGCCGAGGAGATTCGATGACCACTGCCGACCCGACCGACCCCTCGCCCGCCATCGGAGGCACCGAGACGCCGCCACGCCGCGGCTTCGGTGTCGACGTCGGCGGCAGTGGCATCAAGGGCGGCATCGTCGACCTGGACACCGGCGAACTCGTCGGCGACCGCTACAAGCTGCTGACGCCGCACCCGGCCACTCCGTCGGCCGTCGCCAAGACGATCGCCGCTGTCGTCAACGAATTCGGCTGGACCGGCCCGCTCGGCGTGACCTACCCCGGCGTCGTCACCAACGGCATCGTCCGTACCGCCGCCAACGTCGACAAGAAGTGGATCGGCACCGACGCCAGCGAGATCATCAGCGCCGGCCTGAACGGTCAGGAGGTCGTGGTGCTCAACGACGCCGACGCCGCCGGACTCGCCGAGGAGCGCTACGGCGCGGGCAAGGACACGCACGGCGTGGTGGTGCTGCTCACATTCGGGACCGGAATCGGGTCGGCGGTCATTCACAACGGGATATTGCTGCCCAACACGGAGTTCGGCCATCTCGAGGTCGGCGGCAAAGAAGCCGAACACCGCGCAGCGTCCTCGGTGCGGGACAAGCGTGGCTGGAGCTACGAAAAGTGGGCCAAGCAGGTGACGAAAGTGCTGGTCGCCATCGAGAACGCGATGTGCCCGGAGTTGTTCATCGCCGGCGGCGGGATCAGCCGAAAAGCCGACAAATGGGTGCCGCTGCTGAAAAACCGCACTCCGGTGGTGGCCGCGGCCTTGCAGAACACCGCCGGAATCGTCGGCGCGGCGATGGCGGCGACGCGCGACGTGACGCACTGATTTCGTGCTCTGGCGGGGGTATTGCCCTGCTGTCGTTACAATGGTCACCGGCAGCCGCCCGACCGATAGCGGCGAATATCCACCCTGATAATCGACGCCGACATCTGACATAGCTGACGTTTTCCGGTTCACCATGCCTAGAGCACCGGAAGTTGAGTTCTACCGAAGGGGTTTACGTGGCAGCGACCAAAGCACGACCGGCAACAGAGGAGCCGGTGAAGCGCACCGCCGCCAAATCTCCCGCCAGTTCCCCGGCGAAGCGCTCGTCGGCCAAAGCCGCCAACGGCGCCGCCACCAAGACAGCCGCTAAGGCGCCGGCGAAGGCTGCCAAACCAGCGACGGCCACCAAGACCCGCGCTGCCACCAAGAGCGCCGCGGCCAAGTCGGCGCCAGCCCGTGGTCGCCCCAAGAAAGCGACGTCCAAAGGCGCCGACGACGCCGAGGTCACGACTGCCGACGTCGAAACCGACGAGCAGGATCTCGAGGTAGACGCCGAACTCGACGGCGGACCCGGCGACGAGATCGAAATCGACCCGGAAGACCTGAATCTCGAAGACCTCGAGGTCGACGCGACCGACGACGAGCCCGAGACGCCCGAGACCGACGAAGCGGCCGTCAAGAAGCCGGCCAAAGCCGTCGGCGACGAAGCCGTCGACGACGAAGACATCGTCGAGCCGAGCGAAAAGGACAAGGCCTCAGGCGATTTCGTCTGGGACGAGGACGAGTCGGAGGCTCTGCGACAGGCCCGCAAGGACGCCGAGCTGACGGCGTCCGCGGATTCGGTTCGCGCATACCTCAAGCAGATCGGCAAGGTGGCGCTGCTCAACGCCGAAGAGGAAGTCGAGCTGGCCAAGCGGATCGAAGCGGGCCTCTACGCGACCCAGCTGATGACCGACCTGACCGAAAAGGGTGAGAAGCTGCCCGCGGCTCAGCGTCGCGACATGGTGTGGATCTGCCGCGACGGCGACCGCGCGAAAAACCATCTGCTGGAAGCGAACCTGCGACTCGTCGTATCGCTGGCCAAGCGCTACACCGGCCGCGGTATGGCGTTCCTCGACCTGATCCAAGAGGGCAACCTGGGTCTTATCCGTGCGGTCGAAAAGTTCGACTACACAAAGGGTTACAAGTTCTCCACCTATGCCACCTGGTGGATCCGCCAGGCGATCACCCGCGCGATGGCCGACCAGGCCCGCACCATCCGCATCCCGGTCCACATGGTCGAGGTGATCAACAAACTGGGCCGCATTCAGCGCGAGCTGCTGCAGGACTTGGGCCGCGAGCCCACGCCCGAAGAGCTGGCCAAGGAAATGGACATCACC
>Ga0209113_1000075_pt1 | contig 20948 bp, 13 predicted proteins | sample TexAe_RefH0_O1_FD_187951 | JGI IMG/M metagenome (GOLD analysis project Ga0209113, IMG submission 187951) | Forest soil microbial communities from Davy Crockett National Forest, Groveton, Texas, USA - Texas A ecozone_RefH0_O1 (SPAdes) (version 2) | ecosystem: Environmental > Terrestrial > Soil >... | reverse complement strand
AGGCTGGTGCCGTGGATGAACACCGCGCCGCTGCTGTAGGACACCGTTTCCAGGTCGGCGAATCTGTCGCCGGTCTTGGCGGCCAGGGCCCGGGCGGCGCCGTCGTGCGACTCGCCCAGCACGCTGATGCCCAGCGCCTGGACGTCCTTGAGTTTCGGCCACGTCGTCGAGGTGTTCTGCACACAGAATGAGACCAGCGGAGGATCCAGCGACACCGGGACGAACGTGCTCGCCGCCAGCCCTTCTCGGACCCCGTCGACTTCGGCGGCGATGGCGATGATGCCGGACGGAAAATGACCAAAGGCCTCGCGCAGGGAGGTAGGCGTCAGCTTGTCGGGTAGGTTCACCGGGCTTCACTCGCGTCGACGGGATTTTGTAGTGCTGACCCTACCCGCCGGGCGTTACAACTTGTGCGCTGGCCGTTACGTAGCCGTGCGCCGCTGCAACGTCCGGATGTGCCCGCAACCTGCTCTTCCAGGCATTGCGGCCATACACCGAGAAGATCGGATCGGACGGGTCCGCATGGCGCCCGGAACGCTCTGCGAGTTCGGCCGGCAACGCCAGCGTTGGCACCTGCGCGTCCAGTCGCGGATTGAAGAAATAGGGTACCGAGATCCGGTCAGCCACCTGGCGCAGATTCACCCGGTGTTCGGTGGCCCGCAGGTAGCCGCCGGTCGCCAACTCCAGCAGCTCACCGATGTTGACGATGAATGCTCCGTCCCGCGCGGGAACGTCCATCCAGTCGCCGTCGCGACCGGCCCGCACCTGCAATCCCTGACTGCCTGGCTCGGCGAGCAGCAGCGTCAGCACCCCCGAGTCCCGGTGCGCACCGACGCCCTGCGATCGGCTCGCCGTCGCCGGGTAATGCACGATCTTGATCAGGGTGGCGGGCGCCCCGGCGAACGCGGCGTCGAAAACATCCGCCGGACTGCCCAACGCTGCCGCCCACTGACTCAACAAGCTGCGGGCCACCGTGGCCAGGGCCGCATCCCACTCGGCGACGATCCCTGGCAGCTCCGGCAAGCCTGCGGGCCACTGGTTGGGACCTTGCAGCCAGAGGTAGTCGGGCTTGCCCGGGCCGCCGATCGGCTCGCGCTCCGGACCGATGTCGATCTGCTCGCGCCAGTCCACCTCCCCTTGGGTCAGCTCACCGCCCAGCCGGGTGTAGCCGCGGAAGTGTGGACTGCGCACCATCGCGACAGCGTCCTTCTCGGCTTGGGGCAGCGCGAACAATCGCCGCGCCGCCGCCAACACACGGTCGATCAGCCCGTCGGGTACCTCGTGTCCGGTGAGGTAAAAGAAGCCCACCTCGTGGGCGGCCTCGCGGAGCCGCTCTCTTAGTTGGCCAGAGGGGTGACGGAGGTCCACTTCCGGCAGGGTCGTGACGCTTGACACAATTGACACCTACTCATCATCATCCCAGGTGAAGCGGTATGCCAGGGTCCTGATCAGCGCGAACCCAACTAGTTGGTTGATTAGCCGATGAAATTTAGCTCACAGTCGCTTGCGCACGGTTACCGACGGGTATAGTTTAGCCGTGTTACTGGTGGGTAACTTAGCCTTAGTACCCAACCATCAAGTGGCGTTCTCATCGAGGAGGAACCAGTGAGCCACTATAAGAGCAACGTCCGCGATCAGGTATTCAACCTGTTCGAGGTGTTGGGCATCGACAAAGCATTCGGGGAGGGCGACTACGCCGACCTGGACGCCGACACGGCCCGCGAAATGCTCACCGAAATGAGCCGACTGGCCGAAGGCCCGGTCGCCGAGTCGTTCGTCGAGGGTGACCGCAATCCCCCCGTATTCGACCCCGAGACACATTCAGTGAAGCTCCCCGACTCGTTCAAGCAGTCGGTGCACGCGGTCATCGAGGCCGGCTGGGACAAGGTCGGTCTGGACGAAGAGCTCGGCGGCATGCCGATGCCCAAGGCGATGCTGTGGGCACTGCATGAGCACCTGCTCGGCGCCAACCCGGCGGTATGGATGTACGCCGGCGGCGCGGGATTCGCCCAGATCTTCTACAACCTGGCGACCGAAGAGCAGAAAAAGTGGGCAGTGCTGGCCGCCGAGCGCGGTTGGGGCTCGACCATGGTGCTCACCGAGCCGGACGCCGGCTCGGATGTCGGCGCCGGCCGGACGAAAGCCATCCAGCAGGATGACGGCTCCTGGCACATCGACGGTGTGAAGCGCTTCATCACCTCGGGTGACTCGGACGACATGTTCGAGAACATCTTCCACTTGGTGCTGGCCCGCCCCGAGGGCGCCGGACCCGGTACCAAGGGTCTGTCGCTGTTCTTCGTGCCGAAGTTCCTGTTCGACTTCGAGACCGGCGAGCCGGGCGAGCGCAATGGCGTCTTCGTCACCAACGTCGAGCACAAGATGGGCCTCAAGGTCTCCGCCACATGTGAGCTGACCTTCGGTCAGCACGGCGTGCCGGCCAAGGGCTGGCTGGTCGGCGAGGTGCACAACGGCATCGCGCAGATGTTCGAGGTCATCGAGAACGCCCGCATGCTGGTCGGTACCAAGGCCATCGCGACGCTGTCCACCGGCTACCTGAACGCGCTGGCCTACGCCAAGGAGCGGGTGCAGGGCGCGGACCTGACCCAGATGACCGACAAGACCGCGCCGCGGGTGACCATCACCCACCACCCGGACGTGCGTCGCAGCTTGATGACCCAGAAGGCGTATGCCGAGGGTCTGCGTGGGCTGTACCTCTACACCGCGACCTACCAGGACGCGGCGGTCGCCAAGGCACTGCACGGTGTGGATGCCGACCTGGCCGTCAAGGTCAACGACCTGATGCTGCCGATCGTCAAGGGTGTCGGCTCCGAGCAGGCTTACGCCAAGCTCACCGAGAGCCTGCAGACCTTCGGTGGGTCCGGCTTCTTGCAGGACTACCCGATCGAGCAGTACATCCGTGACGCCAAGATCGACTCGCTCTACGAGGGCACCACGGCCATCCAGGCGCAGGACTTCTTCTTCCGGAAGATCGTCCGCGACAAGGGTGTCGCGCTGGCCCACGTGTCCGGGGAGATCGAAGAGTTCATCAAGAACGAGTCCGGCAACGGCCGACTCAAGGCCGAGCGTGCGCTGCTGTCCACCGCCCTGGCTGATGTCCAGGCGATGGCGGCGACGCTGACCGGCTACCTGATGGCCGCGCAGGACGACATCTCCAGCATCTACAAGGTGGGCACGGGTTCGGTGCGCTTCCTGATGAGCGTCGGCGACCTGGTCATCGGTTGGTTGCTGCAGCGTCAGGCTGCGGTGGCCCTGGAGGCTCTGGACGCCGGATGCAGCGACTCGGACCGCTCGTACTACGAGGGCAAGATCGCCGTGGCGTCGTTCTTCGCCAAGAACTTCCTGCCGCTGTTGACCAGCACCCGCCAGGTGTTGGAGACGATCGACAACGAAATCATGGAGCTCGACGAAGCCGCATTCTGATCCACACTGCATAGCAAAATCCCCCGTTCTCCTCGGAGACGGGGGATTTTGCTATCCATGTCGATAAATGGGGAGGGGCCGCCGACGAAATCCCCTCATGCCGTCGGCGGCCCCGGTCTCTACCCGCACGGGACAACCGACGGGCGTTGGTTCGGGGACGCTCCGTGCCGTCGTCGGGTCGGGGGGTCGGACGACAGCACGGAGCTATCCAGCCAATTGGCTACCCCAGCGTTGCTGCCGCTAAACGCCGGGCAAATCGCTCACCGCAACGCGGCTCTCAGGCCTCTAGAATCGCGGCGACGCCTTGGCCGCCCGCGGCGCAGATCGAGATCAGGCCGCGTACCGGCTTGCCGCCGTTCTTCGTTTTGGCCTCGTGCAGCTGCTTGGCCAGCTGGGCGAGGATGCGTCCGCCAGTCGCGGCAAACGGGTGACCGGCGGCCAGCGACGAGCCGTTGACGTTGAGCTTGGATCGGTCGATCGACCCCAGCGCCGCGTCCAGGCCGAGCCGCTCCTTGCAGTACTCCTCGGATTCCCATGCCTGAAGGTGCGCGAGCACCACCGAAGCAAACGCCTCGTGGATCTCATAAAAGTCGAAGTCCTGCAGCGTCAGCCCGTTGCGGGCCAGCAGTCTTGGCACCGCGTACGTCGGCGCCATGAGCAGGCCGTCGGGGCCGTTGACGTAGTCGACCGATGCGGTCTCGGCGTCGACGAAGTAGGCCAACGGGGTCAGCGAGTGCTCGGCGGCCCACTCCTCGCTGGACAGCAACGCCACCGAGGCGCCGTCGGTCAACGGCGTCGAATTTCCGGCCGTCATCGTGGCGTCGCCGGCCTTCGCGCCGAACACCGGCTTGAGCTTGGCCAGCTTCTCCGCCGACGAGTCCGGCCGCAGGTTGTCGTCGCGGTAGAGACCGAGGAACGGGGTGACCAGATCGTCGAAGAAGCCGCGGTCGTAGGCCGCCGCCATGTTGCGGTGACTGGCCGCGGACAGCTCATCCTGGTCGACCCGCTTGATGCCCATCTTTTTGGCGGTGATCGCCTGGTGCTCACCCATCGACAGCCCGGTCCGCGGCTCACTGTTCACCGGAATCTCCACGCCGACGCTGGCCGGTAGCTTGCCGACCAGCTTGAGCCGGTCGAGGTTGGACTTGGACCGGCGCAGGCCCAGCAGGGTGTGGCGCAGGTTGTTGCCGAGCGCGATCGGCGCATCGGAGGTGGTGTCCACCCCGCCCGCGGCGGCCGCCTCGTAGCGGCCCGCGCCGATGCCGTCGGCGGCGGCGATCGCGGCCTGCAGCCCGGTACCGCACGCCTGCTGCAGGTCGAACGCCGGCGTGTAGGACGACAGCGCGGATCCGAGCACGCATTCGCGCATCAGGTTGAAGTCGCGGCTGTGTTTGAGGACGGCGCCGCCGATGACCGCACCCAGCCGCTCACCGGACAGACCGAACCGGTCGACCAGCCCGCCCAGAGCGGCGGTGAACATGTCCTGGTTGGACGCCTCGGCGTAGGCGCGGTCCGACCGCGCGAACGGGATCCGGTTGCCACCCAGCACAGCGACGCGGCGCAGGGAGCGTGAAGAGGAGGTGTCAGAAGCCACGCTTATCTCCGTCAGTTGTTGGTTATCCGGTGTTGGGAGCCATCCTACTCACTGTTCTTACTCTGGAGTAAGTTAGCTCTCGACTACGGTACTGGTACCCCACACCACGGAAGGCAACTCAGTGGCACCCGATCTATTTTCCCAAGTCGTCAACTCCGGGCCGGGCTCGTTTCTCGCCAAGCAGCTCGGTGTGCCGCAGCCCGAGAAACTGCGTCGGTACCGGGCCGGTGAACCGCCGCTGGTGGGATCGCTGCTGATCGGCGGCGAGGGCCGGCTCGTCGAGCCGCTGCGGGTGGCGCTGGACACCGACTACGACGTGGTGGGCGCCAATCTCGGCGGGCGCTGGGCGGATTCCTTCGGCGGGCTGGTTTTCGACGCCACCGGCATCACCACGCCGGCAAAGCTGACCGCGCTGCACGAGTTCTTCACCCCGCTGCTGCGCAACGTCGGCCATTCCGGTCGGGTCGTCGTCATCGGCACCACACCCGACCAAGCGGCGAGCGCCGATGAGCGGATCGCGCAGCGCGCGTTGGAGGGTTTCACCCGCTCCCTGGGCAAGGAACTGCAGCGCGGCGCCACCGTCGCGCTGGTCTACCTGTCGCCCGACGCCAAACCGGCCGCCACCGGACTCGAGTCGACCCTGCGCTTCTTGTTGTCGGCCAAATCGGCCTACGTGGACGGGCAGGTGTTCTATGTGGGCGCCGCGGACTCCACGCCGCTCAAGGACTGGGACCGGCCGTTGGACGGCAAGGTGGGCATCGTGACCGGTGCCGCGCGGGGCATCGGCGCGACGATCGCCGAGGTGTTCGCCCGCGACGGCGCCCGTGTCGTCGCGATCGATGTGGAGTCGGCCGCGGAAGCTTTGGCCGAAACAGCCACCCGCGTGGGCGGTACGGCGCTGGCGCTCGACGTGACCGCCGACGACGCCGTCGACCGGATCACCGAGCACCTGCGCGACCACTACAGCGGCCACGCCGACATCCTGGTCAATAACGCTGGAATCACCCGCGACAAGCTGCTCGCGAACATGGATGACGCGCGGTGGAACTCAGTTCTGGCTGTCAATTTGCTTGCGCCGCAACGCCTTACCGAAGGTTTGGTCGACAACGGCAGCATCGGCGAGGGTGGCCGGATCATCGGCCTGTCATCGATGGCCGGTATCGCAGGCAACCGCGGACAGACCAACTACGCCGCCACCAAGGCCGGCATGATCGGGCTGACGCAGGCGCTGGCGCCCAAGCTCGGCGAGAAGGGCGTCACGATCAACGCCGTCGCCCCCGGGTTCATCGAAACCCAGATGACGGCGGCGATCCCACTGGCCACCCGCGAGGTGGGCCGTCGACTCAACTCGCTGTATCAAGGCGGACAACCGGTCGATGTGGCCGAGACGATCGCTTACTTCGCCAGCCCTGCGTCGAACGCGGTGACGGGTAACGTCATTCGGGTCTGCGGCCAGGCCATGCTGGGAGCGTGACCACGGTGACCCAGCCAAGCGGCCTCAAGAACATGCTGCGCGCGGCGGCGGGGGCGTTGCCGTTCGTGCCTCGCGGCGGCCAGCTGCCCGCCCGGACAGTGACCGTTGACGAATTACCCATCGATCGCGCCAATGTGGCTGAATACGCCGAGGTTACCGGACTGCGTTACGCCGACGCGGTGCCGCTGACCTATCCGTTCGCGTTGACGTTTCCGACGCTGATGTCGCTGGTAACCGGATTCGACTTTCCTTTTCCCGCAATGGGATCCGTCCATACCGAAAACCAGATCACCCAGTACCGACCGATCAAGGTGACCGACACGGTCAATATCGCGGTTCACGCGGAGAATTTGCGCGAGCACCGTAAGGGCCTGCTCGTGGACCTGGTGACCGACGTCAGCGTCGGCAACGAGGTGGCCTGGCATCAGGTCACGACCTTCCTGCATCAGCAGCGCACCAGCTTGTCCGGTGAGCCTAAGCCGCCGCCGCAAAAGCAGCCCAAGCTGCCTGCGCCGAACGCGATCCTGCGGATCAGTCCGAGCCAGATTCGTCGCTACGCCGCCGTCGGTGGCGACCACAACCCGATCCACACCAACTCCGTCGGGGCCAAGCTATTCGGATTTCCCACCGTCATTGCGCACGGAATGTTCAGCGCGGCAGCGGTATTGGCGAATCTCGAGGCCGCTATCCCCGATGCGGTGACCTATTCGGTGCGGTTTGGCAAGCCTGTACTGCTGCCCGCGAACGCCGGACTGTACGTGGATCAGGTGCAGGACGGCTGGGACCTCAGCTTGCGCAACATCGCCAAGGGGTATCCGCACCTGACCGGCACGCTACGGGCGCTCTAGCTTGCGGCAGCGCATGACCAGGAGCCGTAAACCGTAGGTACTCAAGGCCGCCACCAAGAAGACCAACAACAGCCACAGCGGCGGCCTGGCCAGTTCCCAGACGAAGATCGCAGCCCAGAGTGGCGCGCGTTGTGTGATCGCCAGTACGCCTGCGGAACCGGCCAACGCGATGGCCGGTACGTGAAACTGTGTTCCGGCAATGGCGTTGATCGTCAGCACAAACAGCGTCCCGGCTGCCGCGCCAGTCGCCAGCGCCGGGGTGAACAACCCGCCCCTCGCTCCGGCCCGCAGAAACGTCGCCGTCACAAGGACTTTGAGAACCAGGACCGCTGCCGCTGTCTTCAGCGTCATCCCGTCGCCGAGAATGAGGTTGAGAATGGATCTGCCGTTGCCGGGCAGTTCCGGGTACCAGTGCGAGCACACACCGACCAGCAACCCCGCGCCGGCGATCGCCGGGATCAGTAGCCACGATCGAAACGTGCCGCGCTGACTCGCCCACCCCATGATGCGGTTGAATACCAGTCCGATGACCAACGCCAGCGGGGCCAGTGCCAGCGCGTAGGCGATCAGCCGGTAGGACACGTCCGGGTTGGGCCAGTGCAAGTTCGGCTGGTCGTGGGTGACGACCGACGACACCGCAACAGCCAGGCTCGAGGTGATCAGCGCGGCGCCCACCGCGCGCGGATGCCAGCTCTTCAGCATGATTCGCAGGGTGAACAACGCACCACCGAGCGGCACCGCATACACCGCACCCAGTCCGGCGCCGGCTGCGCAGGCCAGCAGAATCTCGCGCTCACGTTCGGTGAGCCGCTTCAGCCAGCCGGTGGCGAGATTACCTAGCGCCACCGCGAATTGACGCGGCGCCACTTCACGGCCCAGTGACGCACCTGAGCCGACAACCAATACCTGCAGCGCCGCGTCGAGGCTGAAGGGCAGAAATCGAATGCGCTCCCGATGCGCGACGGCCGCTGCCAGCGGGGCGACTTCGGTCCTCGACCGGAGTATCCACCAGCCCAGCCCCGCGAGGCCGCCGCCGATCACAGGTCCCACGGCGCGACGGATGGGACTGCTCGCGGTGACGCCCTCCAGCAGTGTTCCGAACGTGTAGTGATAGGTGAGGTGCTCGATGGAGCGCAACAATGTGGTCGTCGCCAACCCGGCAACCCCGGCGAGCAGGCCGACGATCAGCACCGCGCAAAAGAAGTCAGCGTTGCGGCGGCCCATCCCCGATCAACCGGATTCGGCCGAGGATTCGGCCGCATCTTTCTCAACCGGTTTGCCCTTGAGTCCACGCCAGAACAGGTTGATCATCACTTCGGCCGCGCCATCGACGTCGGTATCGCCGGTGCTGAGCCGGGTCGCGATCGCCTCACCGGCGCCCACGAGCGCCACCGCGATCATCTCGAAGTCGGTGTCTGGTTCGGGATTTCGGGTGCCCGCCTGCAGGACCCGCACGACCAGCGCGATGATCCGCTCGCGGCCCTCCCGCACGGTGTGTGCGAACGCCTGCGAGTTGGTGGCTTGCGCGTACATCACGATCCACGACGCGCGATTGGCGTCGATGTAGCGCATGAACGCCACAATCGTGTTGTGCAGCAAGTCTCTCGGGCTCTGGTCGAGATTGATCTCCTCACGCACACCGTCGATGAATCGCCCCAGCTCGCGATCCAGGCATGCGCCGAACAATTCCTCCTTCGAGCCGTAATACAGATAGAGCATCGGCTTGGAGATCTCGGCTTTGGCCGCAATCGCGTCCATCGACGTGTCGTGATAGCCGTTGATGGAGAACATCTCAACCGCGGCGTCCAGCATCTGCTGCTCTCGGACAGCACGGGGTAGCCGCTTGGTACCACCTGCCATGCCATCCCCTATCTGGCCGACATCTGCGCGCCTGTCGGCGAGACCGCCTCGATTCAGAGTAAGCAATGCTAGGTCGCGCCGCCGGATTTACGGTCCGCAGTCCGGCTTGGGTCCTTTGAACTTGGCGATCCGCCGGACCGAGTCGTCGACGTCGGACATCTTCAATTCCTTGGCGTCCAACGCCTTCTGTAGACGGTCGAGGACCGCGGGCACCTCGTCGGTGGTGATCCACAGCGCAACGTCGGTGCCGGCCTGCACGGCGCGCAGCACCGCGTCGGGCACCGGGTAGTGGTCCTTGATCGCCGCCATGCTGGACAGGTCGTCGCTGAATATCGGACCGTCGAAGGCCGGGCCGTTGTATCCGACTCCGGTGCGCAACATCTGCACGGCGGCCCGGTTGACGCTGGCCGGTTCGTTGCCGGTGAGGTCGGGCACCTGCAGGTGGCCGACCATTGCGCCCTGTGGCGCGACAGCGTTCAACAGGGCGCGGTACGGCACCAAGTCGTTGTTCTGCAACTGCTGCAGCGGCGGCGTGACGATGACGGACCCGGTGTGCGAGTCACCGGATCCGTGTCCGTGACCCGGGAAATGCTTGAGCACCGGCAGGAGCCCGGCGTCACGCAGACCCCGGGCGTAGGCACCGGCATACTCGACGACTTTTTGCGGATCCGCACTGAACGACCGATCGCCGATCACCGTGTCGTCGGGGGCATCGGTGACGTCCACGTCGGGCGCGAAGTCGACGGTGATGCCGAGGCCGCGGATCCGGTGGCCGCGGTCCAGGGCCATGCCGTACACCTCGTCGGGAGTATGGGTCTGCGCCAGCACCCGCGCCGACGGCGCGGGACCGATCAGCTTGGACAGCCTGGCCACTCGGCCGCCCTCTTCATCGACGCTGACCGCCACCGGCAGCGCAGTGCTGGCTGACAGGTCCTTGACCAGGTTGGGTCCCAGCATCTTCATGTCGGTCCAGCTGCCGATGAAGATGCCACCGACGTGGTAGGTCGTCACCACAGCCTTGGCGTCGTCGCCGTCGCGGACACCCACCATCAGCAGCTGCGCCAGCTTCTCGCGGGCAGGCAGGGCCGCCGGATCTCCACACGCCGGCTTGGCCGGCGGAATCGGCTTCGCCGAAGACGAGCCGGCCGGTGCGGTTGCGGGCTTCTGCGCGGGGTGGCCACACCCGGCGATCAGCGCTGTGAGGGCGGCAAACACGGCTACTACGCGCTGGAATCCCATCAGGCCATGCTGTCATGGGGTCCAGCCGGCCATGCGGCCGGCGACCTCAGCGGCCACGACCTCGCCTTCTGCTAGGTTGGGCAGCTATGAATCGCTTCGTTGCACCCGCCGCCGCCAGCGTCGTGGTCGGCCTGCTGCTGGGTGCAGCCGCGATCTTCGGAGTCACGTTGATGGTGCAGCAGGACACCAAGCCGCCGCTCCCCGGGGGCGACCCGCAGTCGTCGGTGCTCAACCGGGTCGAGTACGGCAACCGCAGCTAATTCACGATGCGGGCCGAACCCGGGCCCGTCGAGGTCATTCCGCTGTCCCGACGCTGGTTGTGGCCGGTTGCGGCGGTCGCGCTGGCGCTGAGCTTCGGCTCGTCGCCCGGCCAGATCTCCCCCGACACCAAACTCGACCTCACCGCCAACCCGTTGCGCTTTCTGGCGCGGGCGACCAACTTGTGGAACAGCGAGCTGCCATTCGGGCAGGCGCAGAATCAGGCCTACGGCTACCTGTTCCCGCACGGCACGTTCTTCTTGGCCGGCCACCTGCTCGGACTGCCGGGCTGGGTCACCCAACGACTGTGGTGGGCACTGCTATTGACCGTGGGTTTCTGGGGGTTGCTGCGCGTCGCCGAGGCGCTGGGCATCGGCAGCCCGAAGTCGCGCACGGTTGCCGCCGCGGCGTTCGCGCTCTCGCCACGGGTGCTGACCACGATCGGGTCGATCTCGTCGGAGACGCTGCCGATCATGCTGGCGCCGTGGGTGTTGCTGCCCACGATTTTGGCATTGCGCAGCAACGGTCCAAGCGGGCGGTCGCTAAGGCGGCTGGCCGGTCAGGCCGGGGTGGCCGTCGCGCTGATGGGAGCGGTCAACGCGATCGCGACGCTGGCCGGGTGTCTGCCCGCGGTGATCTGGTGGGCTTGCCACCGGCCTAACCGACGGTGGTTGCGTTACGCGGCGTGGTGGCTGCTGGCTCTGGCACTGGCCATGACGTGGTGGCTGGTGGCGCTGATACTGATGGCCCGGATCAGCCCGCCTTTCCTGGACTTCATCGAATCCTCGGGTGTGACCACGCAGTGGTCGTCGTTGGTCGAGGTGCTGCGCGGTACCGACAGCTGGACCCCGTTCGTAGCGCCCAATGCCACGGCAGGTGCGCCGCTGGTCACCGGTTCGGTCGCCATCCTGGCCACCTGCCTGGTGGCAGCGGGCGGGTTGGCCGGGCTGGCGATGGGGAGCATGCCGGCCCGCGGGCGATTGGTGACGATGCTGCTCGTCGGCGTGGTGCTGCTGGGCGTTGGCTACAGCGGCGGACTGGGCTCACCCGTGTCACAGCAAGTTCAGGCTTTCCTGGACGCCGGCGGCGCACCGCTGCGCAACGTGCACAAATTCGAATCGCTGATCCGCATCCCCGTCGTATTGGGACTGGCCCAGCTGCTCGGCCGGATCCCACTACCGGGTAGCGCGCCGAAACCGTTATGGCGCAGTGCGTTTGCTCACCCGGAGCGCGACAAGCGGGTTGCGGTCGGGATCGTGGTGCTGACCGCGCTGATGGCCGGGACATCGCTGGCGTGGACCGGGCGGATGACCCCGCCGGGCACCTACAACGCGATACCGCGGTATTGGCATGACGCCGCCGACTGGCTGTCCGCGCACGACACCGGTACGCCGGCGCCGGGCCGGGTGCTGGTGGTTCCCGGCGCGCCGTTCGCCACGCAACTGTGGGGGACCAGCCACGACGAACCGCTACAAGTGCTCGGCGACAGCCCGTGGGGTGTGCGCGACTCCATCCCGCTGACTCCGCCGCAGACCATCCGGGCGCTGGACTCGGTCCAACGGCTGTTCGCCTCCGGGACGCCCTCCGCGGGCCTCGCCGATACTCTTGCTCGTCAAGGCATTTCGTATGTCGTGATGCGCAACGACCTGGACCCCGACGCGTCTCGGTCGGCCCGCCCGATCCTGGTGCACCGGGCCGTCACTGGATCGCCGCGACTGCAGAAGGTCGCCGAGTTCGGGCCGCCGGTCGGTCCGGGCCCGGTGTCCGGATTCGTCACCGACAGCGAACTGCGTCCTCGATATCCCGCCGTCGAGATCTACCGCGTGACCGCCATGGCCGGCGACCCCGGCGCTCCCTATCTGGCAGACATCGACGGACTGCCCCGCGTCGACGGCGGCCCCGAGGCCTTGCTGCGACTCGACGAACGTCGCCGGCTGTCTGGCCGGCCCCCGCTCGGCCCGGCGCTGCTGACCGCCGACGCCGTCGGTGCGGGTCTGCCGGTACCGGTCGTCACGATCACCGACACACCGCTGGCCCGCGAGACCGACTACGGCCGGGTCGACGAGCACTCGTCGGCGATCCGTGCCGTCGGCGATACCCGGCACACCTTCAACCGGGTGCCGGACTATCCGAGTCCGGGCGCGGACACCGTCTACGGCTCGTGGACCGGCGGCCGGTTGACGGCGTCGAGTTCGTCGTCGGACTCGACGGTTTTGCCCGACGTCGCGACCGCCGCATCCCCGGTTGCGGCGATCGATGCCGATTCGGCGACCGCCTGGGTGTCCAACAGCCTGCAGTCGGCCGTCGGTCAATGGCTTCAGGTCGACTTCGACCACCCGGTGACCAACAGCATCATCACCATCACCCCCAGCGCGACGACTGTCGGCGCGCAGGTCCGACGTGTCGAAGTCGAAACCGCCACCGGGACAACGACGTTACGGTTCGACGAGGCGGGCAAACCGATCAGCGGGGCGTTGCCGTACGGCGAGACTCCGTGGGTCCGCATCACCGCGATCGGCACTGACGACGGGTCGCCAGGGGTGCAATTCGCGATCACCGACTTGTCGATCACGCAGTATGACGCCCGCGGCTTCGCGCATCCGATCAATATTCGGCACACCGCGCTCGTTCCCGCTCCCCCGCCGAACGCCGCAGTGGCGCAATGGGATCTGGGTTCCGATCCGCTGGGTAGACCGGGCTGCGCGACCGGTCTGACGAACGTGCAATGCGCGCCGTCGATGGCGCTGGCGACGGAAACACCCGCGACCTTCAGTCGCACGCTGAACGTGCCGCAGCCGATGTCGGTGCAGCCGACGATCTGGGTCCGCGCCCGGTCGGGCCCCAAACTGGCCGACCTGGTCGCCGAGCCGGACACCACGCAGGCTCACGGCGACTCCGATCTGGTCGACGTCCTCGGCGCGGCCTCTGCCGCCTCCGACGGCGACCCGGCCACCGCGTGGACGGCACCGCAGCGAGTGGTGCAGCACAAGACGCCCCCGACGCTCACCCTCACCCTCCCGCAACCCACCGAAGTGGCCGGTCTGCGAGTCACGCCCAGCACGTCACCGGTGCCCGCGCACCCGACCATGGTGGCCGTCGACCTAGGCGACGGTCCGCAGGTCCGGGCGCTGAAAACATCTGGGCCACAAGACCTGCCGCTACAGCCGCGGGTGACCGACACCATCGCGGTCAGCCTGCTCGACTGGAAAGACGTCATCGACCGCACCGCGCTCGGCTTCGACCAACTCAAGCCACCGGGGCTGGCCGAGATTGCGGCGCTGGGCACCGACGGCAGACCGATCGCCGCGGCCAACGCAGCGCGCAACCGGACTCGCGAGGTCACCGTCGACTGCGAGCACGGACCGGTCATCGCGATCGCCGGCCGCTTTGTGCACACCTCGGTCAACACCACCGTCGGCGCGCTGCTGGACGGCGCTCCGGTAACCGCGCAGCCCTGCGACGCCGAGCCGATCACGTTGCCCACCGGCCAGCAGGAACTATTGGTAAGCCCCGGGCCGCAATTCGTCGTCGACGGTGCGGAGTTGTCCGGACCGCTCGCGGCGCAGTCGGTCACCGCCCCGGAGGCGCCGGCGGCCACCGGAGTGTGGGGGCCGGCCCGTCGCGAAGTGCGGGTGCCGGACGGGACGACGTCGCGGGTGCTGGTCGTTCCGGAAAGTATCAACACCGGATGGGTGGCCCACACCAGCACTGGAACTCGATTGACACCATTGGCAGTCAATGGATGGCAGCAGGGATGGGTGGTGCCGGCCGGAACGTCGGGCACCATCACGCTGACCTTCGCGCCCAACGCGCTGTACCGGGCCGGCCTGGCCGGCGGGCTGGCGCTGCTGCCGCTGTTGGCGCTGCTGGCGTGGTGGCCGCAGCGACGCCGGCCGACCGATTCCGCCGCGCGCCCGTGGACGCCCGGGCCCTGGGCCGCCGTCGCGATGCTGACCGCCGGCGCGCTGATCGCCGGGGTGCCAGGCGTCTTGGTCTTCGGCGCCGCACTGGGTATGCGGTGGGCGCTACGTAATCGTCCACGACGACGCGATGCCGTCACCCTGTGGTTGAGCGCCGGGGGGCTGATCCTGGCCGGTGCGGCGCTGTCGCGGCATCCGTGGCGATCCGTCGACGGCTATGCGGGCCATTCGGCTGCAGTGCAACTGCTCGCCCTCATTTCACTTGCGGCACTGGCCGCTTCAACCGTGATGCGGCCTGCTGAGCGTTAACGCCCCGCTGTGCATGGGCATCGCATTCCGCGGGTTTCGCACCGACACGTGAGTTGCAGGGCGGCTGCGCCGCTGTTACGGGATAGGCAGCGCATCTTCGGTGTGAGGTGGTGAGACGTGGCTTTGACGGTGGCCGACATCGATCGGTGGCGCGCCGAGGCGGTGCGCGAGGTGTTCCATGCGGCCGGCGCGCGTGGGCGCGCGACCCTGGCGGCCGCCCGAGAATTGGCCTCACTAGCGGTGTTCGACACCTGGCAGGGCGTCACCGCGCAAGCCCGCAGACACAGCAGCGCCTCGATCCGGTCGGACCTCGACGCGCACGGCAACGAGTCGCTGGCGGTGGCCCGGGCGGCTGGCCGGGCGGCCGACGATATCGTGCACGTGCAGTCTCAGCTGAGCGAGTTGCGCCGCGACGCCGCCGAATTGCAGATGGCCATCGACTGCCGCACCGACAAGGTGGTGCCGAGCTCGAATTTCGACGGCCCGCCGACGGCAGCGCTCATCGCCGAGATTCAGCTGCAACATCGGCTGGATGCGATTGTGGCAGAGGCAAATTCAGCAGATCAGCAGTTGGCGTACGCGATCGACATGGCCGACGGGGATCGGCCGATTCCGCCGGGCCCACATGACAATCGACCACTGATCCAGGACTCGCTGTCACGGCCGTTGCCCGACGATCCGAAGCAGTTCAACGAGCTGTGGAATCAGCTCAGCACTGAAGAAAAGGATTGGCTGTACAGCCAAGACCACGACATTGGCAACCACCCCGGGATGCCGTGGGATTCGCCTGACCACTTGGGCAGAGACCACTACAACCGGTTGCACCTGGAAGAGCTCACGCAGCAATCCCGGTGCGACATCACTCGGATAGAGCACGACATTGCACAATTGATGGCCGAACCCGACGTCGACGACGGCGTGCTCTATGCGTTGCAGTCACAACTGGCCGCGGCCCGACAACACCTGGCCGGTTATCAGGCGGTCCAAGCGAGCCTGAAGTCCACCGCCGGACCGAAGCGTTACCTGGGTCTGCTCGACGAGTTCGGCCACGGCGCCGTGTCGATCGCGAACCCCGATACCGCGCGCCGCAATGCGATCTTCGTACCCGGAACCGGACAAGACCTGAGCCGATTGACGTTCAGCGACGAGAAGGCGTTGGCCATGTATACCGCCGCGTTAACGGCCGACCCCGGCCTGGAACCAGGCGATGTCTCGGTGACGACGTGGATGGGGTACGACCGCCCAATGGATCTCAGCCGCGCAGCTTTCCCCCAGCCCGCGCAGGGCGGGGCGGATCGATTGTCGGCCTTCGAAAACGGCCAGCGCGCCTCGCATGTCGGGCAGGCGTCCGTTGACACCGTGGTCGGCCACAGCTACGGCTCCACCGTGATCGGCGCGGCCGCCGCCGGCGGGCACCACCTCGACGCCGACAATGTCATCGCGGTCGGAAGCCCCGGCATGCTGGTCGATCGCGCCGGCCGGCTGAATCTGCACCCCGGCGGCAACGTGTTTGTGATGCGTGCCGTCAACGACGCGATCGACATGGGCGGCATCGTCACCGAATGGACGTTGGGCGCCGACCCGGCGGACCCGGGCTTCGGTGCCCTGCGGCTGGCCGCCGGTCCGGGGCCCGCCGGTCCGTTCGGACTGCCCAGCATCGCGGCCCACAGCAGTTACTGGTTGGGCGGCAACAAGGCGCTGGCGAACTTCGGTGCGGTGATCGCCGGTGTGCCGCCGCCGTACCCGGTCGGGCAGCGATAGCTGCGAGCACCGCGGTTCTGCGGTGTACCGGACGGGTACGCGCGACAATAGGAATCCACCTCCTCACCAGGAGCGACGGACATGGACTGGTTGAGCGCACCGGAATATTGGCTGGGCAGGCTGATATTGGAGCGCGGCACCGCGATCGTCTATGTCTTCGCATTCGTGGCGGCCGCACGGCAATTCCGGGCGCTGATCGGCGAGCACGGGCTCACGCCGGTGCCGCGTTATCTGGCCCGGCAGTCGTTCATCCGAACGCCGAGCATCTTCCACGTCCACTACTCCGATCGATTCTTCGCCACAGTCGCGTGGTCGGGTGCGGCATTGGCGGCAGGGATCGGCGCGGGACTGGCCGACGTGCTGCCGCTCTGGGCGGCGGTGTTGCTGTGGCTGCTGCTATGGGTTGCGTACCTGTCGATCGTCAACGTCGGCCAAACGTGGTACTCGTTCGGCTGGGAGTCGCTGTTGCTGGAAATGGGTTTCCTGGCAATCTTTCTCGGCAACGACCGGATCGCGCCGCCGCTGCTGACCATGTGGCTCGCGCGGTTGCTGCTGTTTCGGCTCGAGTTCGGGGCCGGCCTGATCAAGCTTCGGGGCGATTCCTGCTGGCGGGATCTGACCTGCCTGTACTACCACCATGAAACCCAGCCGATGCCAGGCCCGCTGAGTTGGTTCTTCCATCACCTGCCCAAGCCGCTGCATCGAGTGGAGGCCGCCGGCAACCACTTCGCGCAGCTCGTCGTCCCGTTCGGGCTGTTCGCCCCGCAGCCGGTGGCCGGCATCGCAGGCGCAATTGTCGTCGTCACCCAACTGTGGCTGGTGGCGTCCGGCAACTTCGCCTGGCTCAACTGGCTGACGATCCTGTTGGGCTGCAGCGCGATCGACGCACGATCGGTTGCGGCAATTCTGCCCATCCTCCGCCAACCCGCACTGCCCGACGCCCCGCGCTGGTTCGTTGCCCTGGTGATCGTGTTCGCGGTGCTGACGCTGGTGCTGAGCTACTGGCCAGTGCGCAACATGATCTCGCGTAGTCAGCGAATGAACATGTCGTTCAACCCGTTTCACTTGATCAATACCTATGGGGCGTTCGGCAGTATCGGTCGCACCCGCCGCGAGGTGGTGATCGAGGGCACCGACGCACCGACGATCACCGAGCAGACGGTATGGAAGGAATACGAATTCAAAGGCAAGCCAGGTGATTTGCGGCGGCACCCGCGCCAGTGGGCGCCGTATCACCTGCGATTGGATTGGCTGATGTGGTTCGCGGCGATCTCCCCGCAGTATGGCTACTCGTGGCTGCAACCATTCATGTTGCGGCTCTTGCAGAATGATGCGGCGACGCTGCGTTTGCTGCGTGGCAATCCGTTCCCGGATGACCCGCCGCGGTACGTGCGAGCCCAGCTGTACCGCTACCGGTTCACCACTCCGGCCGAGCTGCGGCGCGATCACGCCTGGTGGCATCGCACGCCGGAAGGCGGGTACGTGGCGCCGATGTCGTTGAACTCGTCGAATTCCTGAAGTCAGTCAATAGATCTGAGTTGTACCTCAGAGGTGGGCAATTCGTTGGCCCCTGCGGGCAGGCCGGCTACAGCGATTCGTCGAGCTCGCCGAGTCGATCCGTCAGTTGCAGGTTTTCGGAGTAGTCTACCGGGCAGCAGATCAGCGACACCCCATCCTCATCGAGGGCGGTCCTCAACGTCGGTAACAGTTCGTCGGCGCTGTTGATCCGATAACCCTTGGCGCCGAAGCTTTCCGCGTACTTGACGATGTCAGGATTACCGAACTTCACGTAGTGGTGCTCGCCCAGTTCGAGATCCATCTTCCACTCGATCAGCCCGTAGCCGCCGTCTTCCCAGATCAGCACGACTAGCGGTATCTTCTCGCGGACAGCGGTCTCGATTTCCTGCGAGTTCATCAGGAAAGCCCCGTCACCGGCCACCGCCAGCACCTTCGACTCCGGCTTCGCCAGCTTGACCCCGAGGGCACCAGGCAGCGCGAAGCTCATGGTGGACAACCCATTTGAGATCAGACAGGTGTTGGGCTCATAGGTCGGGTAGAGCCGGGCCATCCACATCTTGGTGGCGCCGGTGTCGACCAGCACGACATCGGAGCGGTCCAGCGCGGCCCGGGTGTCGGCGACGACTCTGGCCGGCGCCAGCGGGTACCGCGAATCCTGTTGGCCGCGTGCAAATTCTTCGTCGAGCAGGCCAGAACCGGGGATCTCCGGATCGTCGACGAAGACATGGTCGTCGAGCCCTTCGGCCAGCGCGTCCAGCGACTCGCTGATATCGCCGATGATCCCGACGTCGACCGAGTAGTGCGCGTCGACCTCCGCCGGGAACCGATGGATGTGGATGATCTTCTTGTCTGCCTTGGGATTGATCCGGACCGGGTCGAACTCTTGCAGCTCATACCCCACCGCGATGATGACGTCGGCGTTGTCGAACCCGAAGTTGACGTAGTCGTGCCGCATGAACCCGAGCGCCCCGATGCTGTTGGGGTGGTCATCGGGCATGACACCTTTGCCATGGAAGGTGTTGGCCACCGGGATGCCGAACTTCTCCGAGAAGCGCACCAGGGCATCGGTCGCGCCGGAACGAGCCGCGCCGTGTCCGGCCAGCAGCACCGGCCGCACGGCCTTACGCAGGATGTCGACGGCGCGCGCCACCTGGCGGGTAGCCGGCGCATCGGCGCGAACGACGTTGCGCGGCAACGGGCCCAGGTCGTAATCGGCTTCGTCGGCATCGATGTGCTCGGGCACGGCCAGGTATACCGCTGCCGGGCGTTCGGTCTCGGCGAGCTTGAACGCTTTGCGGACCATCTCCGGTATCGCCTGCGCGGTCGGGATCCCGGCAGCCCACCGGGTGATCGGTGCGAACATCGACACCAGGTCGACGTACTGGTGCGACTCTTTGTATTGCCGGTTCTGGCCCACCTGAGCGGAGATAGCGACCATCGGCGTGCTGTTCGTGGTGGCGTCGGCGACACCCAACTGCATGTTGATTGCGCCCGGACCCAGCGTGGCCGATACCACCGCCGCCCGCCCGGTCACCCGGCCGTACATCTCGGCCATGAACGACGCGGCCTGCTCGTGCCGGGTGAGCACATAGCGGATGTTGGACGACGCCAGCGCCTGCACGAAGCGGATGTTCTCCTCCCCCGGCAGCCCGAAGACCACCTCGACGCCCTCATTCTCCAAGCACTTGACTATCAACTCGGCCGCTTTGCTCATCCGGCACCTCCCTTAAGGGAACGATAGTGGCAGGCTAGGTGTTGGACGTTTCATAACCTCGTAAGCGAAGGATGTAAGCATGGCGATCGCCACCATCAACCCCGCCACCGGCGAAACGGTCAAGACCTTTACCGCGGCAACCGACGCGGAAGTCGACGCGGCAATCACCCGTGCCCACGAGCGGTTCCTGGACTATCGGCACTCCACCACGTTCGCTCAACGTGCCGAGTGGGCGAACGCCACCGCGGACCTGCTGGAGAAGGAAGCCGACGAGGTCGGGGCGATGATGACGCTCGAAATGGGCAAGACCCTGAAATCGGCCAAGGCTGAAGCGATCAAGTGCGCCAAGGGTTTTCGTTACTACGCCGAGAACGCCGAGAAGCTGCTCGCCGATGAGCCGGCAGAAGCCTCAAAAGTTGGCGCTAAGCGGGCCTACACCCGGTGGCAGCCACTCGGCGTGGTGCTGGCCGTGATGCCGTGGAACTTCCCGCTCTGGCAGGCCGTCCGGTTCGCCGCTCCCGCGCTGATGGCCGGCAACGTCGGCCTGCTCAAGCACGCCTCGAACGTGCCGCAGTCGGCCCTGTATCTCTCCGACGTAATCGCTCGCGGTGGCTTTCCGGAGAACTGCTTCCAGACGCTGCTGGTGTCGTCAAAGGCCGTCGAGGCCATCCTGCGCGATCCCCGCGTCAAGGCGGCCACGCTGACCGGCAGCGAGCCCGCCGGCCAGTCCGTCGCCGCCATCTGCGGTGACGAGATCAAGCCCACCGTGATGGAGCTCGGCGGCAGCGACCCGTTCATCGTGATGCCGTCGGTCGATCTCGACGAGGCGGTCAAGACCGCGGTCACCGGACGGGTGCAGAACAACGGCCAATCCTGTATCGCCGCCAAGCGCTTCATCGTGCACACCGACATCTACGACGCGTTCGTCGACAAGTTCGTCGAACGGATGGCGGCGCTGAAAGTGGGTGACCCGGCCGACCCGGACACCGACGTGGGTCCGCTGGCCACCGAG
>Ga0209113_1000074_pt1 | contig 21022 bp, 21 predicted proteins | sample TexAe_RefH0_O1_FD_187951 | JGI IMG/M metagenome (GOLD analysis project Ga0209113, IMG submission 187951) | Forest soil microbial communities from Davy Crockett National Forest, Groveton, Texas, USA - Texas A ecozone_RefH0_O1 (SPAdes) (version 2) | ecosystem: Environmental > Terrestrial > Soil >... | reverse complement strand
GCCGCGGGATCAGCGACGTGACGGTCGTCGTGGAGGTCGTGCCGGCATGATTGCTGCCGCCGCACCCCGCGACGAGCATCCCGACGCCCCACACGACAAACGTGGCCGCGAAGTGGCGCATCTGCTTGTTTCCCATTCTCGTCGTAACCCCGACCCAAGCGCGGCGCGATAGGCCCACGGCGTTGCCGGTCCGAGCCCGCGACCATAACCCTACCGCGCGCTGCGATGAGTAATACCAGGGCATTAGAGCAATTTTAGGCTTCGCTCAGTGATTCCCAATAGTGCGGAGATGGTTTGCGGAATACCCATATCCCGGAGCTCTAGTGTGTACCGTCGTGCCGTGTCCCTTCGGCGAGAAAGCCCGCTTCGTGGTCGACGACTCCGCATTCATGAGTCGCTGATGGAACGTGCCCTGATGAGCCCGCTCGGCTATCGGTTCCTGCTCCACCTGGCGCCGCGGATCGACAAGGTGCTGATTCCCCCGACAAACGGCCGGCTGAGCTCGATCGGAGTCGGCAGGGTGGGGCTGGTCACGACGACGGGCGCGAAGTCGGGGCTGCAGCGAACGCATCCGTTGACGTTGATGAACGACTCCGACGGGCTGCTCGCGATCGGGTCCAATTACGGACGCCCACAGCATCCGGCCTGGAGCGCCAACCTGCTGGCGCATCCCGAATGCACGGTCGAATTCATGGCGCCGACGGCGCAGTACCGAGCCGAGCTGCTCAGCGGCGACGCCCGCGCCGCGGCATGGGCCACCGCTGCCGATTTCTACGCCGGTTACGAGCGCTATCGCGCCAGTTGCGCACCGCGTCAGATCAGGGTCTTTCGCCTGCGACCCGCCGTCTGAGGCCTCGTATCGACCTCGGCGATCTGCGGTGTTCACGGCTTGTTCAGTTACTCGTCAGTGTTAGATCGTTGACCGCACACGAGGGCCAGTTTCGCTGGTCATATGCGTGTTGTTCAGGTCGCCAACTTCTATGGGCCTCGATCCGGCGGCCTTCGCACCGCCGTCGACCGCTTGGGCGCGGAATACTGTTTCGCGGGCCACGAGGTGTTTCTGATAGTCCCGGGGCGGCACGCCGAGCACAGTGAACTGTCCACTGGGGTTGTGCGAATCACGGTGCCCGCCAAGCTGATTCCGTTCACTGGTGGATACCGCGCCGTGCTGCCGGGTCCGGTCCGCACACTGCTGCAGAGCCTGCGACCCGATACCCTCGAGGTGTCGGACCGGCTCACGCTGCGATCGCTGGGTCGCTGGGGCCGCGACAACGGCGCGACGACGGTGATGATCTCCCATGAGCGCCTTGATCGCCTTGCGGGCCAAGTACTTCCGCGCCGCACCGCGCGGAGGTTCGCCGACTTCGCCAACCGGCGTACCGCCGCCAACTACGACACCGTGGTGTGCACCACCGGGTTTGCCCGCGAAGAATTCGACCGCATCGGCGCGACGAATACCGTCACCATTCCGCTCGGCGTGGACCTGGACACCTTCCACCCGTCGCGTCGTTCGGCCCTTGTCCGTCAGCGTTGGGCCGCACCGAACCAGATATTGCTGGTGCACTGCGGCCGGTTGTCGGTGGAGAAACGGGCCGATCGCAGCATCGACGCGGTTGCCGCGTTGTGCGACGCCGGAGTCGACGCCCGACTGGTCGTGGTGGGTGATGGCCCGCTGCGCGCCAGGCTGCAGCGGCAGGCCGCTCGATTGCCAGTCGATTTCACCGGCTTCATTTCCGACCGGCACAGCGTCGCCGAGCTGCTGGCGTCAGCCGACGTCGCGCTCGCACCGGGACCGCACGAAACCTTCGGGCTGGCCGCGCTGGAGTCGCTGGCATGCGGAACGCCGGCCGTGGTCTCCCGCACGTCCGCCTTGGGCGAGATCATCACCGCGGACAGCGGCGCACTGGCCGACAACAACCCAAGAGCGATCGCCGAGGCCGTCACCGCAATCGTCAGCCGCCCCGAAGAGCATCGCCGCGCCGCCGCCCGGCGCCGCGCTGAAATGTTCACCTGGCAACGAGCCGCGGTCGACATGCTGACGACGCTCGGGGCCGCGTCGCTGGACGACGACCCCGGCGATTCTCAGCACACCGCGTAGCTGTCTAACCGGAGTTGGCGGGTCCCACCTGGCCGGTCAACGGATTGACCTGGACGGTCATCGGCCCGGGTGCGTGCCGGCCTTGCGTCGCCGCGCGCTGCTGTGCCGCCTGCGCCAGCGCGTTGACCACCGGGTTGTTCTTCGCCATCTCACGGCGGTCCTCATCGGACAGCTCATAGAACGACCACAGGCCCCATGCGGCGGGCCGGATGTAAATCGTCACCTTCTGGTGCCGGCGCTTGTTCGCCGACAACACCGCGGGAACGGACACAACCCGGTCCAGAGTCGCGGAACTGACGAGCTCCTGAGCGAGCTTCTCCGTGTCCACCCCGTCTTGAAGCTCGTACACCAACGACTGGTGGGGGGTGTGGGATGGGCCCTGGAGGGCCAGGAACCACGCCATCGGCGTCTCCTTCGCTCGTGATCGTCAGCGTAACTGTAGGGGACGGCGTCAGTTCAGCGACAGGAATCCCGGCCGTACCGGGCCACCGCGACCGCGACGATCGCCATTGCCGCCGCGGCTAATTCGTGTCGGGGAATGCGACCTGGGCGGCCGGCGCACCACGGGCGACCACGACCGGCATCGACGTGGAGGAATTGGTCTGCAGGATCGTCTGCACCACCTCGATGAGATCCTCAACGGGCATCAGCTTGCCGGGCATGCAACCGCCTGACACCCACAGCGGGTAGGCCCTCATCGCCAGATCCATGTCCCAGCCCGCGTTCATTCCGGTTGCCGCGTCACCCTCGCCGCCCGCGCACTCCCCGACGACGAGGCATGTGAAGCCGACATCCGGATGCTCGGCCCGCCAGGCCTCCACGAGTCGTTCCAGCGCGGCTTTGCTGACGCCGTAGGCGCCGAGACCGGGCCAGGGCGGCCCGAAGGTGCCCGCGTCAGATGAGAGATAGACCGCTTTGCCCGCGGAGGCGGTCAGGTGCGGAATCGCCGCCGCCGTCGCCAGCGACGCGCCAATGACGTTGGTGTCGAAGATGCGCCGCCACGTGTCGGCGCCGGTGTCGACCATGCGAACGAGCGGGCTGATGGCCGGCGTGTAGATGAGGTTGTCGATACCGCCCAGCGCTTCGGCCGCCTGATCGAATGCCGACCGACACGACGCCTCGTCGGTGACATCGCATTCGACGGCGACGGCGCCTGAACCTGCTTCCTCAGCCGCGGCTTCAATGCGGTCGCGGCGCCGGGCCAGCAACGCGATCTGTCCGCCGCGTTGGGCTAGACCGACACCAATGCAGCGCCCGAGACCGCTCGACGCCCCAACGACCACTGTCCGTGACATATTCGCCCTTTCGTGTAACGCGCCCCGTTGCAGCCACAGCGTATCGGCCGCCGGATCGGCATTCCATACCCGGCCGATACCGCGTCACCCCGGTCGTCAATTCCGATGAGTGGGACCCGGTGTCCGGATAGTTGGCGGTCGGCGAATTGTGAGTTTAGACACGTTTTCAACGGGCTAACCGCAGCTCACATTGGAGGATCCTGTGTGCGCTACGCGCACCCTTAGGGCGGGAGTGTGATCGCAGTGAGCATGACTTCTTTCGCCGTTGCCGAGATTGGCTGCGACGAGCGCGACTACGACAACTGGCTCGGCACGCTGGTCCAAGCATCGGAGCGTCTCGACGTCCTGCAAACCGTGGTCAACGAGATGCGCCGGCTGTGCGAACGCGAAGACGTGGTCCAGAGCCGCCAGGTAATGGAGGTGCTCGAACGGCACGGCGCGATCACCTGAGCGGCCGTCCGTCTCGGTCCGTACCGTGAGCCAGATGAAGTATCTCCATATCGAGGGCATCGGCGAGGTCAGCCGGATCGGGCTGGGAACTTGGCAGTTCGGATCCCGCGAGTGGGGCTACGGCGATGATTACGCCGCCGGACCCGCCCGCGATATCGTCCACCGCGCACGCGCTTTGGGCGTCAACTTCTTCGACACCGCCGAGGTGTACGGGCTTGGCAAAAGCGAGCGAATCCTCGGCGAGGCACTGGGCGACGAGCGCGATCAAGTTGCGGTGGCCAGCAAGGTCTTTCCGGTCGCGCCGTTTCCCGCGGTGGTCAAGCAGCGGGCGCGCGCCAGCGCGCGGCGGCTGCAGCTCGAGCACATCCCGCTCTATCAGATTCACCAACCCAACCCGGTCGTCCCCGATTCGGTGATCATGCCCGGCATGCGTGACCTGCTCGACAGCGGCGCAATCGGCGCCGCCGGCGTGTCGAATTACTCCTTGTCTCGTTGGAAGCAGGCCGATGCCGCACTCGGGCGACCGGTCATCAGCAACCAGGTGGATTTCTCACTCGCCCGCCCGCAGGCACTCAAGGGTCTGGTCCCGTTCGCCGAGCAGGAGAACCGCGTGGTGATCGCCTACAGCCCACTGGCCCAAGGACTTCTGGGCGGCAAGTATGGCGTGGACAACCGCCCCGGCGGCGTTCGCGCGGTTAACTCGCTGTTCGGTACCGAGAACTTGCGCCGGATCGAGCCGCTGCTGCAGACGTTGCGCGACGTTGCCAGCGACGTCGACGCCAAGCCCGCGCAGGTGGCGCTGGCCTGGCTGATCAGCCTGCCCAATGTCGTTGCCATTCCAGGGGCATCCAGTGTCGAGCAGCTCGAATTCAACGTCGCCGCAGCCGATATCGAGCTGAGTGCGGATTCCCGCAAAGCCCTGACCGACGCCGCTCTTAGCTTCCACCCGGTGTCGACGACACGGTTCCTGGCCGACACAGTTCGGGAGCGGCTCGGCTTGCACTGAATTCTGCTAGCGCAAGCTCACCAGTTGGTCGAGCGTATCGATGGGCAACTCACCGTCGACGATGGCGGTGATCGTCATGGCGTTCAACGTGATCGCGCCATGGTGATTATCCAGGAAGGCGGTGTCCGCGGCGTCGCGGCCGGTCGCGATGCGCACCATCGACTGCCGAGGAGCCAGGCATGTCGCGTCGACGACCCGCCACTCCCCCTCGACGAACGCCTCGGCGACCGCGTGAAAGTCCATCGGTTCACACCCCGGTGCGTACACCGCCGCCAGGCGGGCGGGCACGTACAGCGCCCGCAACATGGCGATCACCAAGTGGGCGTAATCGCGACACACGCCGGCCCCCGCCAGCAGCGTGTCGGCGGCGCCGTCGATCGGATCACTGGATCCTGGAACGTAATCCAAGCGGGTACCCACCCACGAGGAGACTCGTTCGAGCACCGTCGCCGAGTCGGCGTATCGCCCGAACTCGGTCGCGGCGAATCCGAAGAATTTGTCGGATTCGGCGTAGCGGCTCGGACGCAGATAGGTGACCAGGTCGATCTCGCGGACCGGTGCGGGCTGGGCTTCGCCGGAAACCGTAGCCGAGTACGACAGGCTCACCGCTCCTTCGCCGACGTCGACCGAATGGATCCGCGTGTCATGCGGCCCGATGATTTCGAGAGGCTGAAGTGGCTTGCCGTTGAACGTGATTGCCAGCGATTCGCGAACCTCGAGGCCCGGCTGGTGGGCGACGGCTACCTGAAATTCAAGTGTCGTAGGAGCAGTGACCTCGACGTCGATCTGTGCGCCGACTTCACGGCTCGCGGTGCTCGTCGCTACCCCGTGCCCGCCGTCCTTGTGGTGTCGCCATGAGGGCATGGGTGTGCCGCCCTTTCGTTGTCGCAGAAATTGCGCGCCGAGACATGCACTGCCGTCGACCGATGTCCCACGAAACGTTTGTTGTACGCCATCGGCTGGGGACTCAACCACGGCACAAGTAATTGGCTCCAGCCTACAGGTGAGTCGCTCCCGACTCCTGCTCTAGAGGATGTACAGCATCTCCTGATAGGTGGGCAGCGGCCACAGATCATCGGCCACAACGGCTTCCAGCGCATCGGCCGCCGATCGGATCGCGTCCATCGCCGGCAGCAGCTCGTGTTGTGCATGCTTGGCCTCATCGAGCACCGACTCCGCCGAATGGTCGGACAGCGCGGCTTTCAGCGTTGCAAGGCCCGCTTCGAGATCCACTATGGGAGCCGAAACCGCCTCCAGTGCAGTGATGCTCGCTTCCACGCCGGCGGCCTTCAGCGCGGCGACGTTCTGGGCGAGCTCGGTCTGATACCGGATCGCGGCCGGCAGGATGATCGTCGAGCCGATCTCCAATGCGAGCTTGGCCTCGACGGCGATCGTCAGCGCGTACTGCTCCAAACGCACCTCGTAGCGGCTGTGCAACTCGCGCTCGCTGAACACGCCGTATTTCTCGAAGAGTTCGACCGCTTCGGGTTTGACCAGCTCCGGCACGGCGTCCAGCGTGGTCTTGAGGTTCGGCAAGCCGCGCTCGGCCGCCTCGATTTGCCACTTCTCCGAGTAGCCGTCGCCGTTGTACACCACGTCGCCATGTTCGGTGATGATCTCGGTGAGCAGCGTCTGCACTGCCTTGTCGAAGTCCTCACCGTCTTTGACAGACGTCTCCAGCTTGGTGGCCATGTAGTCCAGCGAGTCCGCCATGATCGTGTTGAGCACGATCAACGGCACGGCAACCGTTTGCCCGGAACCGGGCGCCCGGAACTCGAACCGGTTGCCGGTGAACGCAAATGGGCTGGTGCGGTTGCGGTCACCCGGATCGGTCGGCAGCGGCGGCAGGGTGTCGACCCCGATGATCATGGTGCCCTTACCTTTTGACGAGGTCGCGGCACCCTTCGCGATCTGCTCGAACACGTCGGCGAGTTGTTCGCCAAGGAAGATCGAGATGATCGCGGGCGGTGCTTCGTTGGCACCGAGGCGGTGGTCGTTGGTCGCCGACGCGACCGAGACGCGCAGCAACCCCGAGAACTTGTGCACGGCCCGGATAACAGCCGCGCAGAACACCAGGAACTGCGCATTCTCGTGCGGGGTGTCGCCCGGAACCAACAGCGAGCCCAGCTCTGAGTTGCCCATCGAGAAGTTGACGTGCTTTCCGGACCCGTTGACCCCGGCGAACGGCTTTTCGTGGAATAGGCATTCCATACCGTGCTTTTTGGCGATCGTCTTGAAGACAGTCATCGTCAGCTGCTGGTGGTCGGAGGCGATGTTGGCCCGCTCGAACATCGGCGCCAGCTCGAACTGGCCGGGGGCCACCTCGTTGTGCCGGGTCTTGGCGGGAATACCGAGTTTGAACAGCTCCCGCTCGGTGTCCATCATGAAACCGAGGACACGCTCCGGGACCGCGCCGAAGTAGTGGTCGTCGAACTCCTGGCCCTTCGGCGGCTTGGTGCCGAACAAGGTGCGGCCGGCATTGATCAGGTCCGGGCGCGCAAGGAAGAAGTGCCGGTCGACCAGGAAGTACTCCTGCTCGGGGCCGCAGAATGACACGACGTGGTTGAGGTCCTTGTGACCGAACAGCTTCAGGACGCGCTCGGCGTGCACGCCCATGGCCTGCTGGCTGCGCAGGAGCGGTGTCTTGAAGTCGAGCGCTTCACCGGTCATCGAGACGAATACCGTCGGGATACACAGCGTGTTGCCATTCGGGTTTTCCAGGATGTAGGCCGGGCTGGTGACGTCCCAGCCGGTGTAGCCGCGCGCCTCGAAGGTGCTGCGCAGACCACCGGAAGGAAAGCTGGAGGCGTCGGGCTCACCCTGGATGAGTGTCTTGCCGGCGAATTCGGCCAGCGTCTGGCCATCGGAGACGGGCTCGAGGAAGCTGTCGTGCTTCTCGGCGGTCAGGCCGGTCATCGGGTAGAAGACGTGGGCGTAGTGGGTGGCGCCCTTCTCCAGCGCCCAGTCCTTCATGGCGGCTGCGACCGAGTCGGCGACCGCGGGGTCCAGCTTGGCGCCCTTATCGATCGTCGCCACGATCGACTTGTATACGGCTTTGGGTAGCCGTGCCTGCATCTCCGCTTTGGTGAAGACACTGGAACCGAATACCTGGCCCGGCGTCTCGCCCGGATCGAAGCTGATAGCGGGAGGCACATACGCCTCGACGTTGGTGATTGCCGCCAGCCGTACTGCGTTGCCGCTCAATTGAGTCCCTATCGCCACGATGCATCGCATCGGAATTGTCAGTCCGTTGTGCGGCTGACATTAAGGACACTCGGTTCCGGGAATGTTACGTCGCTGTCAAAAATTCCGTGTGCGCCGTGAACATTCCCGACAGTTGGACGTCCTCGCGCGATTGGTCGTGCACCTGGGCTTACAACGGCCGGCAAGCCCGCGCAGCGGCAGGTCAGCGCGGGTCATCAGTCCGGGCCGTGCCGCGACGGCGCCGAGGATAGCGGCCGGTGCCGGCATGTCCGGGGCGGTCATTCCGATCGACGCGACGTCTGTCGGATCGGACAGATGCGCGCCGGGCACGGGGAAGATGATGTGCTTGTTGTAAACGCACTGTCTGAGCGTCGATCAGTCGCGTCCTACGTGACCCACTCGGGCTGCTGCTCGGTCTCGACCGCGGAGAAGTCCTTGTGACCCAAGCCTGCCGTGCACCCGCCGTCTACGACGAACTCCGAACCAGTCGAATAACTGGACTCGTCGCTGGCCAGGTAGATGACGAGGCTGGAAACTTCCCTGGGCTCGGCGGCACGCCCCAGTGCGGTCTGGAAAAGGTCGTCGGGCACCCACTCGGTCATCGGTGTCTTGATCAATCCCGGGTGGATTGAGTTGACCCGAATTCCGCTGGGCCCCAACTCCAGAGCAGTGGATTTCGTCAGACCGCGCACAGCGAACTTGGTGGCCGTGTAGCCGTGGCAGGCGATGGTGCCGGCCAGCCCCTCGATCGACGAGATGTTGATGATCGATCCGCGCCCCGCCGCCTTCATCGGGGCCACGACCGCCCGGATACCGAGGAAGACGCCGGTCAGGTTGATGTCGAGAATGCGGTGCCACTCCGAGAGTTCGTACTCCTCGATCAGGCCGACGTTGATGATGCCGGCGTTGTTGACCAAGATGTCGACGCCGCCGAACGTTTCGACCGCAGTGGCGACGACGCGCTGCCAATCGTCGGGTTGGGTGACGTCGAGGTGTACGTAACGGGTCGCGCTGCCAACGTCTTTGGCGACCGCTTCACCTTCGGCGTCCAGTATGTCGCCGAAGACCACCTGGGCGCCCTCGTCGACGAGTGCCCGAACGTGCGACGCGCCCATTCCGCGCGCGCCGCCACTGACGACGGCGACCTTGCCCGCCAACCGACCTGCCATCGATTCCTCCTGCTGAAACGAGGCGACGAGAGTGTCGCCCAGCGAGGCAGCCTAGCGGCCGGGCCGGATTGTCTTGCCGGTAATCAGAAAAGCACGCTGTCCGCAATTTGCAGCTGTGTCCACAACGCTTCCAGGCTGTTGACCATCGAATCTTGGATAGTGAAGTATTCGGTCATTCCGTCTGTTATCGGCGCACCCGCAGACGCGATTTCTTGCGACGTCAAGCCGAGGTACTCGAGGTGGTCGGAGTACATACCAAGGTCGTTGGCGCCACCGTCGTAATTCGCCCAGCCGTCTCCGGACAGCGAATAGACCTGCGTGGGAAAGAAATTGTCGGGCGTAGTTGCGCCCAGCACGTCACCGGCCCCGAAGTCGTTGAAAGCTTCGGTGACCCACGGCTGCAACCACGTTGGCAGCGAGTCGATGTACGTATTCAGAAACCCGCCCTCGGCAGAGGCACTGTCACCCACCATGACGAAGTCCAGGGCACCCGGAGGAATGCCGTCGGCGTGAAGCTGCTGTTCGGCCATGCCCATGACGACGTCGCTTTGGGAGTAGCCGAACACGTACAGCGGACTATCGGCGCTGATGTCGCCGTTACCGCCGTCCCATTCCGCCTCGATCGCTTGCACCAACTGGGCCTCGCCCTGGCTGACCGCATCGTCCAGTGTGCCGCCTTGTACGACCTCCGGCATATCGAGCGTGTTGACGTTGCTGTAGTCGGGGAGCAGGTCGAAGCCCGAGTGTTGGAGGTACAGATTCGCGGCGGCATCCGCGAACTCTTGGTTGTCGACCGGGATGATGACCAGTGCTTCGTCGACCAATTTGTAGTCGAGGTGTTGGACATTCTGTGTCGGGGTGAGATAGGCCGCTCCGGCCAGGAGTGTTGGTGCGGCAAGAAGAGTTGTAACGACCGCATTCTTCATTCTTAGACTCCGACACCGTGACAGGTCATCGCGGAACACAAATCCATTCGGTGCTTCCGATCTCGAGCTGCAAGCTCTTTCTGGCGGGCGGATATTGCTCGATGCACGAGCCAGCCTTGGGGCCGAATTCCAGCTGGACTCCGTTGTCGTCGACCTGGCCTGCCCGCGTGCTCGCGACAACGCGATGTGGCCGGGTGCAGCCACTGGACGCGCACCTGCGCGAACCGACACGTCGTGCGGAAATAGGGGTGATACTCTCCCCTGACCCTGGGCGTCGAAGTCAGTCGCGGAAGACGACGGACCATACGCTAGTCCGTTCTTGTCCAGTTGGTCGGCGGTCTGAGAAATTCACAGCTAACGCCAAGCGGCCGTGCGACGCCGTCGCGACCTAACGCCCTTAACTAGTTGAGCCGGCTCGAAATTCCTCCTCAACCTTCTTGCCGAGATCGGCGTCCACGTTTCTCCAGTACTCAAACACCCGCGACAGGACTGGTTCCTTCACACCCTTGGAAATATGCCCAACGATGTTGTGCACCAACCGATCCCGCGCATCGTCGTCGAGTACCTCCCGCACCAGGGTTCCGGCCTGCCCCCAGTCGTCGTCTTCTTCGCGCAGTGTGTAGGCGGCACGGATCATCTCGCCGTCGGCCTGCCAGCGCACCTCGGCGACGCGTGCTGGGTCGGCGTGCGGGCCACCATAGGAGTTTGGTGCGTACACCGGGTCGGTGACGTTTTTGATCCGCATCGCGCCGTCTTTCGAGTAGCTGTTGACCTCCACGTGCGGCGTGTTGACCGGGATCTGCTTGTAGTTGGTCCCCAGCCGGGCGCGGTGTGCGTCGGCGTACGAGAAGCCGCGGGCCAGCAGCATCTTGTCCGGGCTCAGCCCGGTGCCGGGCACGATGTTGTTCGGCTCGAACGCGGCCTGCTCGATCTCGGTGTGGTAGTCGGTGACGTTGCGGTCGAGCGTCAGCTTGCCGACGTCAATCAGCGGATAGTCGCTGTGCGGCCACACCTTGGTCAGATCGAACGGGTTGAACCGGTAGGTCTTGGCCTCCTCGAACGGCATGATCTGCATCTTGAGTGTCCAACTCGGGAAGTCACCACCCTCGATCGCGTTATAGAGGTCGCGTTGGTGGTAGTCGCCATCCTCGCCGGCCAGTTGATCGCCCTCCTCTTGGGTCAAGAAGTCGATGCCTTGATCGGTGATGAAGTGGTACTTCACCCAGAAGATCTCGTCGGCGGCGTTGATCCAGCTGTAGGTGTGGCTGCTGTAGCCGTTCATGTGCCGCCAGTTTTTGGGGATGCCGCGGTCGCCCATCAGCCAGGTCACCTGGTGTGCGGACTCCGGCGACAGGCTCCAGAAGTCCCATTGCATGTTGTTGTCCCGCAAGTTCGTTGCCTGCATGCGCTTCTGGGAGCGGATGAAGTGCTGGAACTTCATCGGGTCCCGGATGAAGAAGACCGGAGTGTTGTTGCCGACCATGTCGAAGTTGCCCTCCGACGTGTAGAACTTCAGCGAGAACCCGCGCGGGTCGCGCCAGGTGTCTGGGCTGCCACGCTCACCGGCGACGGTCGAGAAGCGGATCAGTGTGTCGGTCTTGGTGCCCGGCTGGAAGACCGCGGCCCTGGTGAACTTGCTGACGTCGTTGGTCACCTCGAAGTGCCCGAAGGCGCCGCCACCCTTGGCGTGCGGTTGGCGCTCCGGGATGCGCTCCCGGTTGAACTGGGCCATCTGCTCGATCAAGTAGTGGTCCTGTAGCAGGATTGGACCGTCCGGCCCGACCGTCAGCGATCGCTCGTCGCTGGGCGCGGGTGCGCCGCCATCGGTGGTGGTGTAACGCTCAGTCATGAAGTACCTCCTCGTCGTGCAGCGACCCGGGGGCTACAGGGCCACCGTCTTTTAGTGGTACCCGCAACGAGCACGAAATATCGGCCTTCAACTCACGGAAGTCGGTTCGCTCGATCTTTGTCCCGACGTGCGCGGGCCGATTGCCGGTCGGGAGATGAACGTCCTCCGATGATCGGCGCACAGCACCAGCTCTGCCCGGACACTTTGGGGCATTGAAGCCCAAATGATTAGAGCCGTACCCGCTCAAATACAAAGCGGATACGGCTCCTTTGTCGCGCGAGGTGGGTTAGATAGCCCGAACCTTACTGGCCTGCGGACCCTTGGCGCCCTGCGTGACCTCGAATTCCACCTGCTGGTTCTCTTCGAGGCTGCGGAAGCCTCCACCGTCGATCTCGGAGTAGTGCACGAACACGTCCGGACCCTCCGTTTGCGCGATGAAGCCGAAGCCTTTTTCAGCGTTGAACCACTTCACAGTTCCCTGTGTCATTTTGTATCTCCTTTGTCAGGATTCCGATCCGCGCCATGCAGATCGGCAGCCGAATGATCCGGCGGCTACTTCTGGCTTGCCCTGCAAGGAGAAAGAGACGCCCGCACCAAGTTTCTGCGCGAGCGTGTGTAGAACACGAACACTTAGAATTTCGACTCCCTACATACTACGCGATCAGCTGATGGAGTTTTACCGGCCTCGGGTACGTGGCCGGGGCACTCGTCCGCGGAACAACGGCCCCTGCGCCCACAGCACCCGCTTGTCTGTGCGCTAGAGGAGGTTCCGGTGGCCGGATCGCGGTCGGGTTATGCGACGCTCGCGGTGCCGCTCACCGCCGCGTCATCGTGGCGGGATGCTGCCATGGCACGGTGAGCTCGTCGCGATCGCCCAGTGGGTCTCCGGTCAGCGTCGAACTGAAAGTCGCGCAGTCAACCTATCCTGCCGGAACGCCGCCGCAGATCAGTATGGTCTTGCACAACAACGGTTCTGGCCCATGCGCGCTAGCGTCGGTCGCCGATGGATCAGTCGATGTGGTCTCGGTTATGCGAGACGGGACGGCAGTGGTCGGACGACCCCTGCGGCCAACGGAACTGCGGGCCGGTTGGTTTGACGCTTCCGGGGACGGCGCGCGCTTGCCCGCGAACGCGAGTAGCGTGCGACTTCATGGGAAATTGGCAGCGGCGCCGCCTCGCGATCGGCGCGTGCGCAGTCTTGATCATCGGCGCCTGCCACGCGACCCCGGGGCCAGTGCAAACAAACCCGCCGGGCGCACCGCCGGCGACTACCACGCCCGCGGGAGCACCGAAGGATCTTGCGGCCGCCACCGCTGCGGCTCAACAAAAGGCGGATCGACATGCATCTGGTGACTTCGCCGGCGAGTGGCTCTTGTTCACAAAGGATCTGCGCGACAACATCACCCAGCAAGCGTTCGTCGAGTTCTCTCAAAAGTGTTCTCCCACCGGATTAGTGATGAAATCGTCCGGTGGCCGGATGGACAGCCCCGAGCGCGCGGTGATTCACTTTGAGACCATGGGCGTCACCCACGCCGTCACGATGATCTACGAATACGGTGGCTGGTACAAAGAGCCCGACGAATTTCTGCAGGCCAATTTCGGCAAGAATGGCAACGACCTCATCGCGGTCGATCAGGCCGCCGGCCACTGCGAAAGCCAGTAGACGACGCTTTGTGGACCACACCAATACATCAAACTGCCAGCGTGTTGGCAGGTGCGGCAGCGCCGCCCGCCGCGATCGCGGTGGCACACTGACGGCTATGCGCATGGCCGATGCCGACGACCTGGTTGCCGTTGACGTGTTCAACGCCGCCCAGGTCACCGGTGAGCCGGTCAGCATGACGCTAGTCAGGCGGGTGGTCGATGACCTGCTCACGCATCCGACGGAATGCGGCTGCGGACACTGCGAAGCCGCAGCGGTCGCGCGCGTCAAAGATGTTTGGGACATCGCGTCCGGTTGGCAAAAAGCAGTAGCCAGTGACATCAGCAACCGCGCAGCACGATAGCGCCGAAACCCCTACGTGCAGGGCCCCAGCCAGAACTTTTGGGCTGTTTAGAACATCACGTGCGCATCAAAGCAGTTGTCCCCTTTAGTTTTTCAAGTCGACTTTGCAATCGGGTACAGGACCGCGAGCGAGCTCGAGTCACGTCGACTTCACACCTTGACGGCTTGGGCAGTAACGTGTTTAGGTACCGATGCACTTAATCTCGTGAAGGTGAAACGAGCTGTTATCTATGAGATGATCTGCGGCACAAGCTACTTCGTGTCGGGATACTCACTGCGTCGCAGACGGTTCGAGTCGGAACTCGGAGCGCTTGTCCAGTACATCGAACGTATGTTCTAATCAGTCTCGCAGCCAGCCCGACCACCGCGGGCGATATTCAGGAGGAGAACGCCACAGCGATGACCGTAAACACTTTGACAGCAGAAGCGCCACACGCCCACTCCGACATTCGCGACGCGAGGGTTCCAGCCGTCGAGAGCCCCTCGCCTGACAGTACGCCGGTGCTGGACCCTGAAGCGTCTGCCGAGAAGAAGCCGACGAAAGCCCCGGCCAAGAAGACGGCCGGCAAGAAGACCAAGACTCTCGAGCTGACTCTCACAGTTACCGGCACCGCCGACGGCGAGTGGCGCGCGGAGCTCAAGCAGGGCACCAGTTATCTGGCCCGCAATCTCGCTGTCGCGGCCGCCGCGGTCTCCCGGGCAGCAAAGGAATTGCATGAGGACCTCTCCAACCCGATCGACGAAGTCATCGAAGAGGCGCGCTCCCAGCAGGCCGCCAGGGTCGCCGCCCTCGAAGCCGAACTAGACGCCGCCCGAAAGGCCCTCGCAGACTTGGACTCAGCTCCCTGACCACCTTGCGATCTACGAGCTCATACGTGCTTTAAGGGGACTCGCCGGTCTCAGCCGACAGCAACGCCGACAACGTCTCGCGCAACTCTCCGAATCGGCGTTCTCCCAACACATTGCGCCAACGCTTCTCGACTTCGAGGGCGTTGGAACGCATCACGCGCAATGCGTGGCGGCCGCGGGGCGTGAGCTCGATGATCCGCGCCCGCGCGTCGAAAGGATGCGGCCCTCGAACGACATAGTCGTTCCTTTCCAGTGCGGCCACCGCCTGAGCCACCGCCTGCCGGCTGACTCTGAGCCGGTCAGCCAAATCCGATGCGTGCAAACCGCCGGCCGCCAGCGGTACCAAGGCAACCGCTTGCCCGGGCCGGATCCCGTCGAGACCGGCCGCCGCGAACGCCGCCCTCAACCGAGGCGCTCCGGACGCGGCCACCAGATTCACCAGTGCCGGCACCGAGGGCTCCCACTTGGCGTCTCGCACAGCTCGCATGGCCCATCAGTGTGCCACCTACATCGCAATTGACAAGTTACTTGTCAAATATCGATCAAACTGCCACGATGAGGACATGCAATTTCGATCCGTTCGAGCACTTGTCGCATGTCTCCTCGGAGCCTCGGTCGTGCTACTCGGAGGGTGCCTCGGTGGAGGTCACGCGCTCGGAACACCGGGTGCGGGGTCGATCCCAGTAGGGCAGTCAACCCAGACGATCGACGTCGGCGGGGTCAGCCGAACCTTCCATGTGTACCGCCCGCAGGGGCTGAGCGACGGCGCCCCGCTGGTGGTGATGCTGCACGGCGGCTTCGGAACCGGGGCGCAGGCCGAACATTCCTACCATTGGGACAGCGAAGCCGACGCCGGCCATTTCCTGGTCGCCTACCCTGACGGCGTCATGCGTGCTTGGAACGCCGGGAGCTGTTGCGGTGAGCCGCAGCGCACCAACGCCGACGACGTCGGGTTCATCACCGCCATGGTCGGCGTCATCGGGCAACAGATCCCGATCGATCGGGCGCGTGTCTATGCAACGGGCATGTCGAACGGTGCCATGATGGCGCTTCGCTTAGGTTGTCAGACCGATACTTTCGCGGCGATCGCCCCAGTGGCGGGCACGCTGCTGACCGATTGCTCGGGAGCACGACCGACATCGGTGCTGCAGATACATGGCACCGCCGACGACAGAGTTCCCTACAACGGCGGGCCGGGTAAGGCGTTCTCGGCAGATGGGACGGCTCGTGTCGACGGCCCTTCGGTGGAGGCCGTCAACGCGACGTGGCGTGGGATTGATGGCTGCGGACAACCCAATTCGACTACGGCCGGGAGCGTGACGACCCAGACGGCCGGGTGCGCCGACGGGCGCACCGTTGAATTGATCTCGGTGACAGGTGCAGGCCACCAGTGGCCCGGTGGCGAGCCGAGCCCGCTCGCGCAGCGGATCGGCAACATGCCGGTACCGTCGACGGCACTCAACGCCACCGACACCATCTGGCAGTTCTTCGCCACGAATCGTCGGTAGCGAGGCCGCCGTCACCTCTGGGCCTGAATGCAAACGGGCGGTACCCACGTTCGACCGGCTGGAGGCCATTGATGGTGTCCGTAGCGGCGGCAGCTGTCGACAGATACGTTGGAGTACCGGCTTCGAGAGGGCGACGAGATGGGTGAGGCGACGACCGATCTGGTGAAGCTGCCGCCCAGACTGCGGATGCCGAAAATCGTTCAGGCCCTTGCGTTCGTGGCCGGCCGCGACAGGGCGGTCGGGGCACTGGCCCGGCGGTACGGCACGGCCTTCACGCTGAACTTGCCGATCGTCGGCGAGGCCGTGGTGATCAGCGACCCGGCCCTGATCAAAGACCTGTTCACGACCAGCGGCGACCTAGTGGGCAGGAGGCCGTCGAACGGCCTGGGCAGGGTGTTTGGCCCCGGATCGACTTTCAGTCTCGACGGCGATGAGCACCGTGAGAGGCGGAAGTTGCTGGTCCCGCCATTTCACGGCAAGCGGATGCACGGCTACGAACACATCATTGACGAAGAGGTGATGCGCGAGACCGCAGACTGGCCCGAGGGCCGCGAGTTCGAGACTCTGCCCTCGATGATGCGCATCACGCTCAACGCGATCCTGCGCGCGGTATTCGGCGCTGAGGGTGCCGCGTTCGAAGAGCTGCGTGAGTTGCTTCCCGCTATGGTGCTGTTGGGTTCGCGGTTCGCGATTCTGTCTTCGGTAGTGCGGCGTGCTCTCGGCGCACGGGACCAGTCAGCGCGATTCCAGCTCTACCGCAGGCGTTATGACGTCTTGATCGACGGCCTGATCTCCGACGCGCTGGCCGACCCGACATTCGAGCAGCGCGGCGACGTGCTTTCACTGATGCTGCGGGCGCGCTATCACGATGGCTCTCGGATCTCCAATGAGCACATCGCCGATGAGCTGCTGACGCTGTTGCTCGCCGGCCACGAGACCACTGCAACAACGCTGGCATGGAGCGTCGAGCGGCTGCGGCGCCATCCCCGGCTGCTGACGCGGTTGACCGAAGAAGTCGATGCCGGAGGGTTCGAGTTGCGGCAGGCAACGATCCAGGAAGTGCAGCGGACCCGGCCGGTTATTCGGTTTACTGCTCGGATGACGAAAAAGCGGATTCGTCTGGGAAAGTGGGTGATCCCTGAACGCGGTGCAGTCGTCGTCAGCATCGCGGCGGCCCACGCATCAGAGCAGAACTTTCCCGATGCGGACTCCTTCAACCCGGACCGGTTTCTCGGCGGCGCGCCGAACAACTACACGTGGATTGCGTTTGGCGGCGGGATTCACCGCTGCATCGGCGCCGCGTTCGCCAATATGGAGATGAATGTGACGCTGCGCACCCTGTTGCGTGAATTCGAATTCGGCACCACTTGCGCTCCGGGCGAGCGGTATCACTCGCGGGGCGTAGCCATTGCGCCCAGGCGGGGTGGCCGCGCCGTCGTATACCGCCGACCGCCCGTCAACGATCAGCGCTCAACGGGATCGACGAAGACCGGCTGCTCCCCCGACATTCCGGCCACTACGGCCGCGACCTGATTGGGCTTGCCAATCAGCCCTTCTTGCAGCTCGGATTCGCGTTTCAAGGCAGCGGCGGCGTCGTCACTAACCCATGTCTCGTCGTACAGTCGCTTGGCAGCACGGACTGCGTCAGGAGATTTCTGGGCGATCTCGTCCGCCAGTGCCAGCGCCGAAGCCAGCGGGTCGTCACTATTTCGCGTGACCAGCCCGAGTGCCAAAGCCTCGCTGCCAGAAACGATGCGGCCGCTGAACGTCAACTCCTTGGCAACGTCGATGGGTATTAGTCGCGGGAGAGTCTGCGTGATACCCATGTCGGGAACGAGGCCCCACTTGATCTCCATGATGGACAGCTTGGCGTCCGGTGCGGCGATCCGGATGTCGGCACCCAGCGCGATCTGCAGACCGCCGCCGAAGCAATTCCCGTGAATCGCGGCGATCACCGGCGCCGGCACCAAGGACCAGTCGTAGGCCACTCGCTGAGCGAAGTTGGCCAGCCGATCGCTGTCTCGTTCCAGCAGAACCCCGGTTCCACCCTGCCCGGACATGAAGCTAGCGATGTCCAGGCCCGAGCAGAAGCTCTTGCCTTCGCCGTGCAAGACCACCGCACGAACCGACGCGTCATGTGCCAGTTGCCCCGCGGCATCCATCAAGCCCTCGAACATGGCTTGGTCAAGCGCATTGTGCTTATCGGCGCGCACCATCGTCACCGTTGCCACGCCGCCAGCACCTATCTGCACACACACTCTGTCTTCGCTCACATGTGGGAACTTACCGCGACGCCGAATCGCGAACCTTTGCTATGTCACAGCGTTCATACTGTTGCCCTGGCTGTACCCGCTGAACAAAGGCAAATGGAATAGACGACGACGATGACTTCCTTACAGTTAGCTAGCACTGAGACACCCGATTTCGGACAGGGCGAGGTCTATTTCATCGGCAACGCCACTACATTGATCCGCTTCGGCGGGCTGACCATCCTGACCGACCCGGCCTTCCTGCACAAAGGCGAGCACGTTTTTCTGGGTCACGGCATATGGGCCCGGCGAGAGGTCGAGCCGGCCTGCCAGATCGTCGACCTGCCACCGATCGATCTGATCGTCTTGTCGCACTATCACGGCGACCATTTCGATGACGTCGCCGCGCAAGAGCTCGACAAGAATCTGCCGATCGTTTCAACGGCTGACGCGGTCGGCAAGCTCAGCGGTCTCGGCTTCGAGCGCGGATATCCCCTCGAAACCTGGGAATCCCTCGAGGTGAACAAGGGCGAAGCGACGGTGACGATCACCGCGATGCCGGCCAAGCACGCCACTGAAGAAGCGGTCAACGAGCTGCTCATGCCCGTCAATGGGCACCTGCTCGACTTCAGTCGCAACGGCGATCAGCTCTACCGGCTCTACATCACCGGGGACACTATGCTCGTCGATAGTCTCGAGGACATCCCGCGCCGCTACCCCGACATCGACCTCGGCCTGATTCACACGGGCGGCACGACCTTCCTGGTCACCGTTGTCACGATGACGGGCGAACAAGGAGTACGAGCCGTCGAAATCACCAAACCCCGGACCGCCATCCCCATCCATTACAACGACTTCTCGGTGTTCCTCTCGGGACTGGACGACTTCAAGAAGGCAGCCCAAGCCTCAACCACGCGAACGAAATTCGTCTACCTCGCGCACGGCGACACCTACACATTCACCCCCAACGGGATAGCGACAGGAGAAATCTGACATGGGATTGGGGAGGCTCGCTTTGGTCCCGTCCATCTTGGCGCTGGCACTGGTGTTCGCGCCGTCTGCGTCGGCCGATACCTACACAGAGCAGGTGGCGGCCAAGTTTCAGGCCCAAGCACATGTGGTGGCTGACCCCGCGGCGAAACCCCCGTTGGACAACTCCGATGCAATCAACCAGCAGATCCTGACCAGCTCGTGGACGTGGAGTTCCCGCCCGCCGATCTGGGTGGCGGCGGTCGCGCCGGACCAGACCGGTGTGACGACACCGGACGCGATCCACGACATCATCTTGGGCCGCCATCCGGCGTTCAGCGGGGTCATCCTGGTCATCGACTCCAAGGGCTACCACGTGCGCGCCTATGACGTGCCCAGGGCGATCGCCGACAACGTCGACTACATTCTGCGTCAGTCGGCCAGGGATCATCACAATGACCCATATGGTGCAACCAGCGAATTCGTCAACAAGCTGGCCGGCGTGAACGTGGCTGCCGGCGCACCGGCGACGACCTCTCCCACTGCCGATGCGAAGCACACCAGCTGGACGTGGCTGTGGGTAACGCTGATCGTCGTCCTCGCTCTGATCGTTGGTCTGATCTGGTTGCCCGCACGGAATCGTAAGCGCCGCAAGGACGCAGAGGCGCGAGAGCAGATCAAACGGGGCTTGATCGCCGCCGAGTCCGATGTCAGCGATCTCGATAACGCGGTGGTCACTACGAGCGGCCCAGACGTCAGCGCTGAGACGCTAAAGGCCAACTCCAGCCTGAGCGCCGCCCGCAAGGCGTACCAGGCCCATGACTACAGCGCAGCGCGGGCACACCTCGGGGTCGTGCGAGCCGCCGTGGCCAAGGCGAACCGGAAGCTGGGCATCGCTGCCGTGACCTCAGTTCCCGAGGAGGACCGTAAGCAGGCCTCGGTGCAGACGCGGGATCCTGACACCGGTAAGACGGTCACGATCGACAACAACAACTACGCCACCACCCAGCAGCCGGGCTATCCGCACTACTACGGGGGCGGCTACTACAACGGGATGTTCTTCTATCCCGGCTTCTATCCCTATCCATTTTGGGGTCCTGGTTGGGGTTGGCCCCTCGGCGATGTCCTGATGATGAATGCGCTAATGGACGATCATTGGGGTGGCGACTACGAGCGCGGCTATGAGGCTGGCCACGATTCAGCGACGGCGAATGCCGGCTACGACAGCGGCCAGAACACCAGCTACGACAGCCAGCAGGGCGACGTCGGCTTCGATGGAAGCTACCAGGGCGGCGGCGACGTAAGCTTCGCCGGCAACGACTCCGGCGGCGGTTACGACGCCGGTGGCAATTTCGATTTCGGCGGGTTCGGTGGGTCCGATTTTGGCGGCGGTGGGTTCGACTCGGGCGGCGGCGGCGACTCCGGGTTCTGACGCTGTCGCGGTA